>ENA-OURS01000682-OURS01000682.1-human-gut-metagenome-genome-assembly--contig:-NODE-682-length-36885-cov-5.896280_pt1 | contig 36885 bp, 37 predicted proteins | sample MGYA00242109_ERZ509010 | MGnify/ENA primary metagenome ERZ509010 (study PRJEB26280, sample SAMEA2338774) | human gut metagenome | biome: human gut; feature: human-associated habitat; material: faeces... | reverse complement strand
TATTTTTAGTACCAATCCAGTACCATTGCATTTTTTCATTATTGTGTGTAGTTCCAGTAGCTTGCAGGTTTGTTTGCCATTCACAGAATAAATTTCTGTCGGTTTGCAAGTCCACCTATGGAAATTATAATCTTCAAGCGATATTTCTGCAAGCAAAAATTTTGTAGTACTAATCGTTAGTACCACGATTGTTTTCTATGTACTGAGCGAAATCAATTACCTTTGCTGGCTTTCTCCAGCTTCTTACCAAAATACTGTGCATTCATTACCATTCTGTTAATGCCGCCAACCGATTTCCTACCATGAGTTTTTGTTACAGTTGTATCGCCTGACATTTTAAAATACAGCCCTATCTGATCCTCGGAATATCCCATTTCCTGCATCACGCCATGAATCACACGGCTGATATACATTGTATAGTAATTCCAGTTTCTTGGTTCAATATCTGTCATTGCTATTGTATAACGATTACTGGCATTCACAATAAACACGACATTTCTTCGTTTTATTTTCGTCAAATGTGTATCCCAGCAGAACACAAGTGAAGCACGTACCTTGAGTAATCTGCTCAATACATACAAATGATCTCCAGGACTCTATCCGTACCAGCGCTTTCTCCCCCTGCCGGATCAGGCTTACACTCCTGATTAGCTCCATCATCGTTCCATGCACATAATACGTCAATTCCTGAATATCCGGAAGCGGTGTACTCTGACTGTTTTCTGGATTCTCCATGTTCTCTGTGTCACTTCCTGCCATCGTGACTTCCGGAACTTTATCCTGCTTATTTTCAGGCCACTTTCCGCAGCCTGCGATCAACGCCGCCCACGTAGTAAATGCCATCAGCAATACCCAGCCTTTCTTTCCTTTTTTCATAAGCCACTTCCATCTTCTTTTTGATCACGCTTCTTCAAAAGCATTCGGATGCCTGTTGACAGCAGTAAAATAGTTAGCACAACTCTGAAAATACTGACTCCACCAGAAGACATGCCACTTTTTTTGAGTGCAGTTTTTTTATCCAGTTCTCCGCTTAGCATATTGGGTGTCGCCCCTTTTACATAAGTCAGGGTTCCCTGCTCCTGAATGCCGATTACTGTCACCATATCCCCATCGCTCTGATACGGAACAGAATATTGATAACGCCGATCGCCCTCCTCAAAGATTTCTCTGCCCATTCGCTGGGTTCCGATAAATTTTTCACCGCGGTATTTCCGGTCTGTAAGAATCGCAAGTCCTGCCTCCGATAGCGTCTCCTCATCAAATTCGTATTCTCTTCCCAGCATAAGCTGTTCGATAAATTCCTCGGACAGATGATAAGCTCCCACATCTGCTGCGCCCTGGAAGATTTCCATTCCGCCCACGCCCAGATCGGAATTCCATTCCATATTTTCCTCTGTTGCCGGGAGATTTCCCTTTTTCAGTTTCATTTTTTTTGCACTTCGCATAGCACGTGGGGCATAGATCGTAAGTCCCAGTTCGTCATCATAAGCCGGTTCCAGAACCTTCAGCTCTCCGCAGACAATCACAATCTTTCCATCATTTGCCGGATCATAGCTGCCCTGTCCCACATATACCACATCATCCACTTTTCCTTGAATGGCCGCACGCTTTGTACCGCACGATCTTACTGTAGAGACAGCACAAAGTAAGCCGAGCAGTATCACGATAACTGCACCTGTTTTTCTATTTTTTCTTGGTTTCTGGGTTTTCTTCATCTTCACACCCCTTTCTTTCCAAATCATACATCACTGCTCTTTACTGTCGCTTTATGGCCAGGGATTCATGATCATATAAACAGTCATGACAAATAATGGTAATACAATGAATAACGGCAGCGCCCAGTTTCCCATTGTCTCCCTGACATTCTTCCAACGCATAAGTAAAGTTTTCCTGTTCTCCCTCTTCTGGTGAATGCGTTTTCGTTTTCCATTTTCCAGAAGCTGAAAGATCACTGGTGAATCATAAACCTCAATTCGCCCAAATACGGCAAATCCTACCATAGAAATCGGAAGTGCCAGACACAGCCAGATGATATTGTAACTATAATCCAGCTGCTGGAACAGGGTCCAGTCACCGGAACCCATACACTTAAATGCAGTAAGGATCCATGCCAGAATACAAGTGGAAGCATTCACCAGCAGAAGGATCATCACAATCTTTACGATACGCCCCGGAGAGTAGAATCCCAGCTGTACCGGAAGTTCCTTTCCGCCAATAGTTTCAAAGAACACCGGTTTTATGGAGTCTTCTGGTTTCTTCTTTTCTTCTTCGCTGATACTTTTAAGAATTTTTCTTCGAACTCTGGCCTCTCTTCCCTTACTGAACACCGTAAACAGAATCAGCGCCGCCACCAGTCCAGCCATGCCAACCAGTTCAAACAGTTCCTTCAGATCCATCGGCACTCCGCCATAATTCCGGAATGCAAAAAAGAAAAAAATCATCACTGCCAGCGTTCCAAGAAGCGGCTCGATCACCCAGGGATAGGTCCTGGTTTCTTTTTCCGCCAATACAGATACTTTGCCTGTCTGCCCGTTCACTGCCGCCTGCACTTCTCCGCAATCCATAAAATAGACCGGAAGAAATGCCGGCAGACGAAGCAATGCTTCTGACTCCGGATACAATGCCAGACCGGTTGTCTGCATCGTGTGCTCCACAGTCGGGCGATATTCCTCTGCCACCTCTTCAAACACACGGCGTCTTAACTCCGCGCCATCTGCTGTCGGAATCTCTGCCGCATGGCCTGCAATATATCCAAATTGAAATGGCTCCAGTTCATCCCACAAAAATGGTTCCATTCCATTTAATAACAGATTGTTGCAGCGATCCGTCACATTGACTGCCACATGCTCTAGAAATCCTCCGCATTCATAATGTCTGTTGGAATTGTCTCTGGTCACGACAAAACGGATAGGTCCGCGGATCAGTTCATATGGCAGATAAATTCCTTTTAATTTTTTCTTATTTTCCTTTAAAATCTGAGCTTCGCTTTTATCATGATGCTGCTCGATCCATTCATCCAGTCGTTTTTCTGCCTGCTTCCGATTCAGTTTAAAAGGAATAAGCATCTCCGGGAAACCTTCTCCCATCTGGACATCCGAGCGCAGAACCTTGGACTGGCAGAAAATGCAGGTTTCTGCCACTTCATGTTCTTTCACAATCACCCGTGCTCCACAATTCGGGCACTCACAGGCAATCGTCCGACTGTCCGGAAGTTCCTGCTCTAACAAAGTTTTTGTAAGGCTCCGAAATTCCCGAAGCTTTTTTAGCGGAATCTCTGTTCCTGTATTTCCTCCACAGTTCGGACAGTGGTAATTCTGTGTCACAACGTCAAACTGGGCAGGTGCGCCACAGGTGGCACAATAAATGGTCATAATCTTTCTCTGATTCATACCATATCCTCCCTTGATCCTGTTTTTATGCCCAAGGATCTGCTTCTTTTGGTATACGGATTCCGGTTAAGAGCTGCTGTTCCCACAAGAACCACTGTCCTGTAGATGGTTTATTCCGGAGCTTTAATTGTCTCGGACTGTCTGCGCCACTACACACGACATATAAATTAAGATACCCTTCCCCTATCTGGCTTCTGCTATATGCATTTTCCAATACAACAACCCGATACGGCTGTACTGGAGTATAATTATTTTCCGGAGAAGACCCGGAAAAATAGGAACGCATCAGATACTCTTTTCCACGAAATCTGTCTCTTATAAACTGTTTGTCAATTCCATTTAACGGTCTGGGACCCCGCAGAAAATCCAGCATTTTTTCTGTTTCAGATGGATTCTCAGGATAAAGGGCAAGTGCTGCTACCGTTAAAGCAGCCACTTCCTCCGGGTTTGTCAATCCTACCTGTGGCATTGCCTGTAATTCCTGTAATGTTTTTGGTAGTTTGTTTAATGTTATCTCGCTCATAATATCCCTCCTTTAGATCGGTTCCCATTCTCCGGTCAGATCATCCATTCGATAAACTAATCCAGATGAAGATACCGCATAATAATATTCTGCTACAAACTGATCGGGATGCTCTGTTCCAAGGGCAAAAAGTACACAAGCTTCCCCTCGGATCGTATCCATGCCGTCCACATCCCGGATTGCCATACCAAGTTCCAGTCTCTCCTGTACTTCAGATTGTGCAAGCAGTACATCGATTTCATTGCCGGAATAATCGTAATTCTCCCCAGCCGCTGCTACAGGATGCAAATAGAATTTTTCCACTGACTCGCTCGTAAATGGGAAAAAAGCTTCTCCTTCCATTTCGTGAATGGTCAGGCATTCTCCATCCAACTCCAGCCAGATCGTACCACTTCGGGTGCCATCCGGCGTGTTCAGCCAGAATTCCAGAGATTCCCCAAGTGGATCCCCATATGCATAATTGCCATCCCAGAAAAAACGGATATCCTCCATCTCTCCATCCAAAAGTCCCCCATAATACCACATGTCCAAGGGATATCCATCCTCACCGGTCATGAAAGTAACGCTGTAAAAATAAGGTTCACCAGCATCCGTTTTAGCAGAATCACAATACCAGCTTCCCTCCATTCCATAGAGATATCCCTCCTCCGGCATATAGGAACCCGATAAGAGCTGCTTCACTCCGTCTGTCGGCTCAATCTCTCCGGCATAAGTAAGATAATAAGGATGCCAGGAAACTTCCCTGCTTCCTTTTCTGGCTGTGACCTGTACATTGGAATAAAGATCACTGAGATTACACTGCAAGATCAGAGGAAGACCATCGTCGCTTTCCCATAACAGATCTTCTGTACGGCTCTCCGTAAAGTCATCATTCCAGCTGCAGGACTCTATGGATATCTTCCACCCATCTTCTGCCGGAACGATCACATACCACTCATCCCCTGTATATTCTATGATATGGTCTTCTGGAATCCCGTCCAAATACGGATAGATCTCAGCTCTTTGATATTCTTTTCCCGGAAAGCTGTAGTCTGGCGTATAACCCAGAAATGAGGCTCCAAATACTGCCCCATAATCTCGCAGCCATTCCTGTTCTTCCACCAATGCCGCTTTCCCCGCCTCCGTAAGCCAGGAAGTCGTACCTTCTTTTTGGAACTCTCCCAAATCCGGGGATTCCGTATGGTCACTCGTGGTCGATTCTTCTTCCGGTTCCACATAGTCTGGATTGGTCATTCCCAACCCGCCGTCTTTAATATCCAGGAAGGTGCAGCCGGTAAGAAATGTACAGAACAATACCAGTATTGTCAGAAGCACGCCTTCCTTTTTTCCAGTTCTTCTTTTCTTTCCCATTTGCTGTCCCTCCTCATATCATTATAAAAATTATAACTTCTTCAAAATATTAGCCACCATAATCTGAATAATCTTCTATCAGACGCACGGTATGATAAGCTTCTGTCCCATACATCTGGATCATCAGATCGTTCCAGTGAACAGATGGATAAAACCAGGCAAATTCCTGTCCGGACACATCCTCGATCACATAGCCGTCGGGCGAATTATATACATACATTGCTTCCTTTGTGTAATAGGGATTCATCTCTTGATCGTACACGGTATAATCCACTGTTCCGACCTCAAGCCGCTCGTCCGGACTGTTGAAAAATCCAGAATCTCCTGCTCCACTATACATATTGAAACTCCAGGTCTCATATCCTTCTCTCTCTGAATATGCCGGCATGGACTCATAAAGTCCTGGTGTAATCAGCAGCATCCCTATCTGCCACAATTTTCTGCCATTTTCATCTGTATACCAGCCATCCGGAGTCATATGGTTACGCAGAATATTTCCTGTTTCATCCAGATATCTGTCAGTCCCATCTATTTCTGTTTTCCAGCAGGAAGCATCTTTTTTCCTGTAGTAATCCCCTTGCATAAATGGAATATATGCTGTACCGAAATCTACAGAAAGGACATCTCCCGAAAGTGTATAAACTGCCGTTATATCCTGGGTTGCTGAGACTGCCTGTGTTTTTCCCGCATCTGTGAACTGCAGAATATCTATCATCTGCTCGTAGTTACTCTCCGGGCAAGAAAGAAACAGATAATCCTCATCCGTATCATACACCGTGATATATTCTCCGTCTTCGCGATAATATGTACCATTCCAGGCAGACTGATTTGCCACTCTTTCAAAGCCCTGTCCTGCAGATTCCGTGATTTCTGCAATTTCTTCGTCAACCGATTCTGTCGTTTCCTCATGCTCCGATCCTGTCATCTGCTCGTCTGCCATCTCTGGTTCTTCGTGAACAGATTCTACGTTTTTCTCTTCAACCACTTCCGGCTTTTTCCCACAGGCTGTCACGGCTGCCATTGATAATACGATCACAGCACCCATCAGAATTTTCATGCACATACCACCTCATTTTCCACGCAATTTTCAGCACCGTTTAAAACTTTCCACCACCGCCACCATGTGTCGTTCCTGAAGAAGAAGTATGGGTACTGCTTCCTGAACTGTCCTTTTCCGGCTTCTTTACCCGATCCACTTTACTATACAGGAACAGATCCTGCTGGGTTGCAAGCTGCATACTTCCTTTTTTTACATAATTTGCTGCCGCTGTCTGTTTACGCACAGTTTTCAGCTGAGCCTTCATGCTGCCCACTATAAGAAAGGCTCCTACCAGACCAATCACAATACAGATAGGAAGTACCAGTGGTGACAACGGAGCATGGGGCAGATCCTTTTTTGAAAATGGATGACCTTCTCTGGCCATCGTGATCATCTGATCACACTCAGACGCATAGGTGTAGAATGCAGAAGCATAATTTCCAGAAGAAAGATCTTCTTTCATTGCACTTCCAAGATAGCTGATTCCCGCATCTGTAAAAGCGGTGATTCCATACCCACAGGTGGAAATATACCAGTCACTCTCTGGCATACTGATAAGCAGCAGCAATCCATCCCTGTTTGCTCCATAACCGTAGTCACAGTAATCATAAAGATCGTCCGCATATTCCTGAATATCGCTGTAACCATCCATGTCTTCCGACGTGATCAGTACAATATCCATTTTCTGTCGTTCACTGATCTCATTTAAGGTTTCAAGTAACTCAGACTCTTCCTCATAAGTCAGAAGATCTGCCATGTCTATCAGCCGTTCATCCTCTCCCGTAAATCCTTCCGAAGCCATTGCCGCAGCCGGGAAAGACGATACAGCCAGAAGCACAGCAGCCGTCATACACGCAAGTTGTTTCAGCATCCTTTTCATCTGTCTTACCCCCTTTCTATAAAATACGTGCCAGCCACAACAGCCAGCTTATCCCATAAGCCACTGCTGCAATGGCAACTGTTGAAAGAAGCATCCAGCGGTTTGCCGCTTTCTTATCCACAGGAAGGTCTCCGACAAATTTTCCATTCTGTCCATTCATGGCAAATCGGTACTGATTTCCATTCCACGTGGTATTTAAAATCCATACCGGATACAGTGCATATTTAGCACTTCCATCATGGAACTGTACACTGCTTTGTTCCACAGTTACCGTGTTATATCCTTGCACTGTAGATTTGAAATTGTCTTCCGTTGATTTCTTCACGCGGACATTGGCACGTTCAATGCTTTCTTCAGCAGACACATCATATTTGTCAGCCATATAGCCTGCAAGATATGCTGTCTGGAATGGAACTGCTTCGCTAAAATCGAAGGGTTCGATCGATTCCATCAGATCATCTTCCATCTTACTGGAGCCATCTACCGGCACCCGCTCAAATCCAATGGTTCCGCCTCTGCTCAACATGAAAAACCGCGTCTCTGTGTAATCATACTTGCTGTCACTCCAGGTTCTTATCTTTGTCGCCCGATAACTGATATTGGCGTCTACATTGGTGTCAAACAACCAGAACGGCACATATACTCCTTTAATCTCATCAATATGATTCTGATCTTTGAAAATCTTCGGAAGCAGACGTTTTCCATTCAAATGCTTCATGAGTCCTGCCTTCGCTGCCTTTTTGTCCAGCTTAAACGGAATCACATAATCCGGGCGGAGGTCTCCCGAAAACTGCCCCATCAAAACAATCGGATTGCCACAGTATGGGCAGGAAGAGGCCGCCATACTTTCGTCTCCCACGATCCCACCACCACAGGATTTACACTGATATGTACGCAGTCCCGTTTTCTCTCCGTCCTGCCACTCGCTTCCCGCCGCAGTATCCCACGTCATATCATCGCCCTGCTCCTGCTGCTTTAAAGCGTCATCATATCCCTGCAGCGCCTCCATCTCAAATTCTGTATCACAGCAGGGGCACTTCATCTTCTGAATGGCACTGTCAAAAACAATGGCACCGCCACAGCATGGACATTTATATTCCTGAATATTTCCCATACTCTGTCCTCCTTTCATTCTCTCTGCCTGAATTTACTCAAACCATGAGTCAACCGGTTCTCTGAATTCCGCCGCGGTCAGCATAGCTTCCAACAGCTCCAGAGATTCCTGATAATAGATATCCGGATCATTCTTCCATAAATCAGCACCTCCTTTTGCTGCTGTTTTCTCTGCTAGAATGGACTTCCACACTGCGGGCAGAATTTCGGTAGATGTGTCTGATCTGTCGGCTCCCAGCCACAGTTGCTGCAGCGGAGATGCCGTGCTGCCGGCTGCGGAGAACCACAGTTCTGACAGAATCTTCCTGTATTTGTCATACCGCAGGAGCAGACCCAGCTTCCATTCTGCATCATGTTCGGATTCTGCATTCCTGCCTGACCCTGCATCATATTCGGATTTTGCATGCCGGCCTGTCCCTGCATCATATTCGGATTTTGCATGCCGGCCTGTCTCTGCACCATTCCAGCACCAGCCATGCCAGCGCCTATTCCGTTCACAACGGAATTGACGAATCCCTGACCATCTGCCATATTGTTGATCACATTCGCCGCTACACCTCTTGCTGTCGGCTGACCGGTCAGAACAGCTACGATTTCATCTGCCATCTGCTGATATTTACGATAATCCATATTGTACTCCGGATGTACCATACTCTGGCGGCGGCTGCCCATCATTCTTCCCATGCCGGCACCCATACCGGTAACCTCATCTACAATCTCAATATCACTCGAGTTCAGGCGGAAACGAATCTGGCTGAACCAAGGATGTTTGACTGAAATCTCAATATAGAAGTTATAGGAATAGCAGAATCTCGGTGGATTATAACTGACTTCCTTTCCCTGAGCATCCTCCTTCTTCAGTTCCGTGTCATCCACCTGCAGATCCAGATTACAGGAAATTACATCGGAAAGAGGAATGATATCCGGATTCGCCTTTAAAATATCGCTGGAAGAGGTGACAACAAAACGTTTTCCAAGTTCATCAACCATCACCTTCATCCGATCACCGATGATACGGGTTGCCCGGAAGCTTGCGATCTGACGCTGGTTTTCTTCACGATAAGCCAGCTGCTGTTTGATCTCTTCCACCGTAGAAGATTTTCTCTCAGAGAAAAACGGGGAAAGCTTTGCTGCACAATCTTTACAGAGATTTCCATCCTCTAACTTTCGGTTTCCAAGGAGACCAATCTTTTCTCCACACACATCACAATACTTTTTATCAAAAAATCCCATCTTGAAACCTCCCTTCTTTTTGTCAGGTAATTTTTAGTTTGTAATATCTCCATCATCGAACGGATCACCGCACTCCGGACAGAATTTTGGCGGATGTGCCGGATTTTCCGGTTCCCAACCGCATTTATCACAACGGTATAAAGGTGCTCCGGCCGGTTTCTTTGCGCCACAGTTCTGACAGAACTTTCCTTTATTCACCGTTCCACAGGAACAGGTCCATCCGTCACTATCTGCCGGCTTTGGTGAACCACATTCCGGACAGAATTTTCCGGTAGCTGTAGCTCCGCATTTACACGTCCAGCTTCCTGCTGCAGGCTGTGGTGCTGCTGCCGCCTGTGGCTGTGCCGGCTGTGGTGCTGCTGCCTGGTTCTGCTGCTGACCCATTGCAAACAGGTTCTGTGCATTCATGCCGCCCATTCCGCCTGCATTCATAGCCATACCCATGCCCATGAATCCGGTCATCGCTCCTGCATTGTTGTTTGCTGCTGCTTTCATAGCATCGATCTGTCCTCCTACCAGGCGGGCTGCCGCAGTATTCGGATTGGTTGTCATTGCATTTTCTTCCCACTCGGTAAGTTTCAGACGCTGATCATCCGGAATACTTAAGGAATTGATATTAAATGAAAATACCTCTATACCACGTTTTTCCTTCCAGGTTTTTGAGAGAACATCATTCAATGCATCAGAAAGCTCCAGGGTGTGTGCCGGAATTTCATAATACTGAATTTTCTTTGCAGAAAGAGTTGCCAGTGCCGGCTGCAGAGCTGTCATCAATTCACCCTTTAAGCGAGGTGCAATCTCCGTACTTTCATAGTCGCTTTCTACATTTCCGCAGACATTGGTATAAAACAGAAGCGGATCACTGATACGATACGTAAAATTACCGTTACAGCGAAGATCTACTGACAGTTTATATCCCAGCTCTTCATTTACAACCACGCGGAACGGAATCGGTGTCGCTGTTCCATAAAGGATCTCTCCCATCTCTTTTGTGTTAATGTAATAAACACGCTGATCCTTTCCAGTATCTCCGCCAAATGTGAAACGTTTGCCGACTACCTTGAACGTCTCACGAATGCTCTCTCCCAGGTTTCCTGCAAAGATACTTGGTTCTGAAGAAGTATCGTAGGTAAATTCACCCGGCTCAGCACAGACCTCAACGACCCTGCCCTGTTCTACGATCAACATACACTGCCCATCTGCAACTGCGATACCACTTCCATTGGAAATAATGTTGTCATTTCCTTTCTTATTGGACGAACGTCCTGTTATACGTTTCTGTCCTTTTGTTACCAGTACATCTTTTCCCAGCGCCTCACAATAGAAAAACTCTTTCCATTGATCCGCAAGTGTGCCGCCCAATGCTCCCATACCAGCTTTAATCAGTCCCATAAACAAATCTCCTTTCTTCTCTTTGTTTTCACTTTCTATCTGAAGTCAGCATATCAGTTTTTACAGAAAAAATATATGCGAACCACTGGTAGCAATTTTCACTTCTGGATGTTCCAGCATTTTCCATTCGCTGAATAGGAGATGAATATGGTAATTGGTCATTTTCTTGTTATGGAGAAGTGCCGCACTGCATTCCACATCGTACCTTCTATGAAAGCTGTCCGTGAAAAGCCTTACCACATCATCTGCCTTGTACTCAACAAAACTTTCCGGAAGTGCAATGATAAACTCCCGTCCTTCAATACACTTCCCAGCTGTTCCGCTTGTATTCAGTGTTATCGTATGGATTATGGCATGGACCAAAAAAGCACTCGATAAAAAGGAGGGGATCCTGATGTTGATCCTCTATGCCATTTATGTTATATATATCTGTATACGATAAATATGAAAATTGATTCACTGACGTGATAAAATTCTACCTTTATATTGGAAACAGGAAACAGAAAAATCACTTGCCGGCAGATAAATTTCTGCCGACAAACGATTTTTATTTTTTCAATTAAAATCCTGTCAATCTGAAAAACATCAATTCATTTGCTGATCCGTCGTCTCGTTCCTGTGTCAGCATAATTAACAGAGAGCCGTCATCTAAAAGCTGCATATCTTCCAGCCATGGATAACTGACACCAAATATGTCCTCTGTAGAAATTGCACCTACGTGCGTTCCATCTTTTGCCCAAAATTGTATTTCACGCATATTTCCATCTGCAGCCACAAAACCATTTTCTGTTTCCGCCATGCCTGTAATGGAACCGAGCTTGTCCGGAGAACTGATATCTTCTCCACCTAATTTCAAAAGCTGATTGCCATCATAATCATAGACAACAATTTTTGTGCCTTCATCTTTCACAGCCATGGAGCCGGCAACCATAATATGACTATTCGTGATCTGTACGTCATCTATCATAGAAAACAGTCCCTTGCGTTCTTCATCGTTATTTAATCCGGTCAGTATCCACGGTTCTGCCGTCAGGTTACCGCCTTGATTCGCAATCTTCTGAGTATCACTGTTCACCCAGAAACTGATTCCCCATTCTCCGGATGGATGCATATTCAGATCTCCGTCTACTGTTGTCTGAAGTGCCTTTTTCCCATCTTTTACGCCAATTACATCTCCAATTCCAGGCGAAAGATATAACATTCCACTGCTGTCCCCAGACAAATATTCAAAATCATCGTCTAATTCCATCGAAGATACGAATTCAAGTCCACTTTCTGAATATTCATAAGTATCCAGTTTGTTCTCCAGCAAATGGAACACTTGATTGCCCTGTTTTACAAACTGATGATCCATAATCTGCATAACTCCCTGTGCTTCTTTAAATGGGATATATTCCGGAACGATTGTATAAGAACCTACCATCTGCTCTGCCAATACAGGTTCAAGAGGCTCTCCCTCCCATGGCCATGGTGCGTCTTTATTTCCTTCATCCTCTAATTTCAGCACAATTCCTTCCAGCAATTCTTTGTCAGAATCATCTATTTCCTGTCCTTTTACTCTGATATCATAGGATGTGCCAGACTGTTCATAACGATACATATACGTTTTTTCTGTGGAATTACCTTCTGGCATTGCTGTATATTCTGCATTTCCTATTGTTACAGTGTCCATTTTTCCTTCAGCATATGCCTCTAAATCCACTCCAAAGGCAATTAAACTCTTTCGATATGTATATGAATTCTCCTTGGTCGCTTCTATAGAAATGACATTCTCGGATCCATCTGCTGTATCTCCATCAAAAAATCTAACGTAAGAATATTCTTCATCTTTCTTCATATTCTCTTTATCGTAGTTCCATGCCTTCGGATAATACACTGTAAATAAACTTAATTTAAGACTTTCTCTGTCTTTAAATTCTGTTTCTTCCTGCTCTGCTTTCTCCGATTTTTTCTTCTCCGGATTCTCTTTTTGTCCACATGCCGCTATCATCATCATGCATATCATGATACACAGCACACACCACAGTTTCTTTTTCATGGCGTCTTCCCTCCTTTCATGATTTCCACATCCTTTTCAGTTATTCACTGTCACTTTTTACACAGTGGAATGTGTAGTAGTCATCATCATCACTGTATTCTACTTTCAAAGTACCATCTTCATTTATCATCACTGTAAGAGATGGATTTTCTGATTCAATCGAACAATATCCCAGTGCAACTGACCATGGGAAAGTCCCAATCTCCTCCCCTTTATAAATAACTGTTACATTACGGTCACTTTTGAAATCAAGACGCAGTGCATCATTGATGTTGTCTACTCCTTCCATAGAAGTCTGAGGTCCGTCTCCTAAAAGTTCTTCCACGCTTTCTGCAGCCCACTCACCTATGACTGCATTTTCCTCCTCTGTCAGATAGAGTGCCGTATCCATTGCATCCGTTCCATCCTTTGCAAAAATCACCTTTACTCCCATCTCGAGCATATTATCAAAAGAAATAATATCTTTTCCAATGATTCCCACCATCTCTTCTCCTTCGATGCTCAAGATAAACTGATCATCTTCGACAGACCATTTTCCATTTCCGGTAGTGTCTCCGACTGAAACGGATACTTTTCCTCCATTTTTCACTTCAAATTCAAAATCACCACCGAAAGTTTCATCTACACTGACGGATATTCCCATCATTTGAGCGGAGATCGCTACCCATTTTCCTTCATATGGATTCTTCTCTCCTGCTTTTCCGGAGCCTCCACACCCGGTCAGTGCTACCATACTGATGATAAACACTAATCCTAATAACAAATTTAATTTTTTTCTCACAAGCCTCTTCCCTTTCAACTATTTCTTATCTGCAAAAAACGGAGTCAGCAATTCTGCCACCTTGCTGATTGGCATTGTCTGTAAGATCACCTTTCCCGGTCCTTTAACAACAGTATTAAAAATGCCCTCTCCTCCGATCAGCATATTTTTTACTCCTTTTACGGTTGCAATATCCATCGTACAGGTTTCTTCCATTGCCGCTAAGTACCCGGTACTGATCAACATTTCCTGTCCGGCACTCAGATCATATTCCACTGCATGTCCATCAATTTCTACAAATGCAGTTCCATTTCCGCTCAATCTCTGCATAATGAAACCTTCTCCGCCAAATATGCCTTTTCCTAATTTTTTCTGGAAATGCATAGACAGTTCCACGCCTTCTTCTGAAGCAAGGAATGCACTTTTCTGCACGATCATGGAGTGACCGCTGCTAATCTCCAACGCTTTGATTGCTCCCGGAAAACTTGATGCAAATGCAATCATTCCGTCTGTACCTTCTGCGGTATATCTGTTTTGAAACGCAGAATCACCAGACATCATTCTGCCGAACATTTTCTTCATTCCGCCACCGGTAACCGTCTCCATTTTCATGTTCGGGCTCATCCAGCTCATACTTCCGCTTTCTGTGATCATAGATTCTCCTGCTGCTAATTCACATACGACAACTGGTAAATTTCCTCCTAAAATCTCATATTTTTTCATAGTAAAGTTCTCCTTTCTTTTTCGTTTTCCTTTTTTCGTTTTCATCCTACAACAGTACCTTTTTCATTAAGTTTTGCGGCACATTGCACACACATATCCAGATCATCACAGATCAAAAAACAATGGTCACATACAAGACGCTTACATATCGGACAAATATTAAAGATTTCTTTCGCCTGATTCAATGCTTTTTGAAATGCTAAATTCTTTTCCCGGTCATAAAGCGTATCATAAATAATCTTCCGATTTTCATTTTCCGGTTTTTTCCCCGCTTTGGAAAAACGAATTGGTGTGCTTCTCCATACTGTTTTACATTCCATGCAGCATAGTGAAAAGCAAAACTCATCAGGTGTAGAACAATCTATTAAATCCTTTTTCGTAATATATTCCACATTTCACCTCCTTGTTAACCTCCATGCTCTATCACCATCCCACTCTCAGTCCTCCCTCCTTATCTATTTTTTCTTTTATCGGTCGACCACCATTTCGTAATGAAAGCGTAGCAGATACGGAAAGCAAATACTATGGTCGCCATTAGTATATTTTGCTTATTTTCCAAAATACGAACGATTAGTATACTATATATAGTGTTTCTTTTTTATCTATCTACTATATATACGCAATTTCTTTTTTTAAAAATGTAAACGATATCTGTCGGTCAAACTAAAAAAGAGCCTGTACAGACTCTTTTTCTTTTACTCAGTTCTATTATATGTCAGCTTATCTAACTGATCGCATTTTCGAAACAACTCAATATACAGCATTAATTCCTCTCTGACAGTTATTCCCAGTTTTCGATTCATATTTGTATTATGCTTTCTCGCTGTTCCAATACTGATATAAAGCAATGAAGCAATCTCCTGTATCGTATATCCATCAACATAATACTGAAGAACCATCCTCTCTGACGGAGTCAGAGTTTCCACGCGCAAAGCAAACGCCTTGAGCATTTCTTCTATATTCGGAGGAATACCGCCATTTTCCAGTTTCTCTGTATTTCTTTTTTTCTGCATAAAATCAACCAGGGCATCCACTTCTGAAATTCCTGATAAGTTTTCGTCCGTCAATGCATCCTCCTGCAGTGCTTTTAAGCTCCGCAGAATCGGCTTCACAAAACGCCGGGACATACTGACAGAAACAATCAATAATAAAATCAAGAACAACAACGTACCGATGATCCAGTCCCTTCGATTGTCCGCTGTTAATTTTTCATAATTCGCTTCTGATATTAATGTCAGTACCGCAAGCGGCATACCATTACAACTCTTCAATCCAAGCAGTTCATGCCTGCCTATATAATTCCCGAAAGCGGTAGAATATGTATTATAATGCTTTCCTTTCTTCACTGTCATCGTTCCTGATGGTGAAAGATACGTTTCCTTTGTATCTCCGAACATCGCCTTATCCAGATAGATGTTTCCTTTTTTGTCCATAGGAGCCAATACTGTCACTATATTCCCACAGGAACCTTCCACCATAGGATAAGACAGCCTGAAATACAGATTACTCATCTCCATACCGCACAAACCGCGTACTTTTCCGGTACTGTCTAAAACCGGGACATATAAAAGCTGCACATCCTCCCATGTGTCACTCAGCTCCAGCCGGTCTGTCCACAGGCAGCTCTCTACCAGCCGGTTCCCATCAAACTGCATAATCTGTTTATAACCCGGCAATGCGGACGTATCAAATTCTAAATTCCAACGGTTATGGAGCTGTACCTGCTCTGCTCTTGCAATATCAGCATTTCCCCTGAAAAAAACTACGTGCTGTTTGCTTGTATTTACTGCCTTTAAATCAGACAGGCGCAGGTAAATTCCCATGCGTGATGTATCTGCATATTCCGTCTTCGTATTTACCGTTGCATCCAATACAACAAAAACTCCACTGCAATACTTCACATCCAATGCAGATTTCAAGGAGGGATACAGCGCAGACTCTAAATCCATGATCAGCTGAGGATTATCATTCAAATCTGAAAATGTCTTTCCATTGGCTGTCAGGCATTGATTCAATTCTTTTGTAATATCTTCCGATAAAGAAATACTTCTCGCCATCATAATATCAGTCTGCTCTGTCATAGTTGACAACGTATTTTTCTGCTGGGCAGACAACATTTCCCGTACTTTAAAATCCATTCCCGGAAGGACTCCCAAAATACTGAGTAATAGAACTGTCACAAAAAAAAGTGTTAAAATCACCACGCACCAATAAACAATCAGTCTTTGCTGCATACGGATGCTTTGTCTCTTTATTCCTTTTATAATCTTCCAAAAATTTATTTTCTTTTCTCCCATATGTCAGCCACCTCTTTTTGCCGATCCGGCAGACATTATTGTGTGTATGCTGCTTTGAAATCCTCTAATGTCTCTGAAACAAGTTTATCCATATCTTCCGGGTCTTCCAGCCACTCCAACCGCTTTACTGACAAGATTTGCCTGATAAGTTCTTCAAACTTTGTTTCCAGATCCAGATAGGAATCCAATTTCGGAGCAGTATAAAATGTATAGTTCTCCTGCGTCTTTAAAAAAGCCTGATACAGGGATACATACATCGGATCACTTAACTTCTCGATCGCCTCCGGAAGGTAAACATCGAAAGCTTCCTGCTTTACCGGCATATATCCAAGACTGGTCACAAATTCCACATTCTTTTGGGCCTCCGTCAGCCATTTAAGAAACGTAATACAGGCTTTTTCTTTTTCCGGTGTAGATTTTACCGTACAAATACCGGCACCCCGCTGCATGACCATCGTTTCTCCCCTGGCAAATACGGGACATGGCATGGAAACAATCTCTACTTTTTCCGATGTATTATCCGCATACGTGACTTCGTCTGAATAATACAACACGCTGGCTGACGAAGCCACCGATACAATCGAATCTCCCGTTCGCAAAGGTTCCGTTGCATAACCGCCGCGAAGCCATACTCCTCCGGACAGTGCCGCTTTTGCATAGGGTTCCCATACTGTTTGAAATTCCGGGCCGAAAGCCAGATTTTCTCCCTTAAAGAAATTTTCACCCAGAGATTCTACACCTACCTGAAAATAGTTAAAATGATAATCATGAACGAAAAAATTCTTTCCATCATCAGGAATGTCCGGCGTCTGGTTATCTGTCCATGCAGCATATTGTTCTGCCATTGCGAAGAGTCCTTCCCATGTTTTTAAATCTTCCATCTTCGCTCCTGTTTCTTTCGCAAAACGATCAAATGCTGTTTTATTGATAAACATAACTTCCGTTGATTTTGCTACCGGCAAAATAGAAAGTCTTTCATGAATGACACCTTCTTCCAAAAAGGCCGGAATAAATTCGTTCAATTCTTCTTCTGTAAAATAATCATAATAATCTACAAGTTCCGTATCATCCGGCATCGCCAGAACTGTTTTAGGATAGGAAACAAACATATCCGGCAGTTTGGAAGCTCCCGGATCTCCAAATGCGGATGCCAGTACATTTTCATGTATCGTATTCGTATTTGTAACACTGCCAACCTGTACCTGGATATTTTCCTCTTTTCCAATCGTTTCATTAAATTCATCAATCAGATCGTTTAATGGCGATTCTGTCTGTCCTCCGTATACATGCCACAATGTAACGGTTACTGGATCTTCTTTTTTCTTCTGCCCACACCCTGTAAAAACTATAACCGCAATCATTACCAGGAATAGGCAGATTCTTCTCATAATACATCTCATATTATTTTTCTCCTTTCCAGACAGTATCTTATAAACAATCTGACATCTCAACAAGGAACAAAACCATAGGTTTGATACACTTTTACATAGTATATGATATCGGTTTTCAGAGTCTTAAGCACTCCCCATATGGGTAGTAAAATGCTATTTTTAAAATCCATTTATAATCAGATTTTTCTTTGTAACAGCTACCGCCAATTTCGTTTTGGAATCAAAATTCGTTTTCTGCAGCATATTTTTGATATGCCATTTTACAGTCTCCGGTGATATACACAAACTTTCTGCAATTTTTTTATAGGATTCTCCTTCCACCACTAATCGCAGAACTGCTAATTCCCCAGGTGTAAAATCACAGCTTTTCGCTGTTCCGATCATCACAACCGGTGGAGCATCCGGATACACGCTCTCCCCTTTCATCGTGCGATCCATAACCTCCAACAGTTCCTCTTTACCGGCATCTTTATACCAGAAGCTTTCTACTCCCGCTTTGCGCGCCCTGTCAATAAAACTGCACTCTACTAAAGAAGTCACGATAATTATTTTTATCTGAGGCATTGTCCTTTTAATCTTCTCTGCTGCCACAAGACCACTCTCATCATTCTCCGTACAGACATCCATCAAGACAAGTTCACATTTGCTCTGCCTGCATACGGTTTCTGCCATAGCTGCGTTTGTGATAGATGCCGCCAGACAATATCTCCCACTGGACTGGATATAATTTTCCATATCTTCCCGAGCCATACGCTGGTCTTCCACGATTAGTACCCGTATCATCTCCGCACCTCCTTTGGTATCTTAACGATTATTGAAAATTTTGACTCCGCACAAATTCTCAATGTACCTCCACATTGCTCCACCCTTTTTCGTATACCGGATAATCCTCCTCCTTCTTTGACATCCTTCTCCGTTGTTTGTCCATTATCTGTAATCACCATAATCCATTCTTGTTCCCCACTACTGCATTTTACATACAGTTCGCTTGCCCCTGCATGGCGGACACAGTTGGAAAGTGCCTCCAAAAGTATTATATCCATCAGTTCGAAAATATGAGATTCCCAGACTTGTTCTCCTGTATAAATGATTTTCACACCCAAAATCTCCGCTCTTTCCTGCACCTGCCTGTGCAGTTGTTCGCCTTTCACAGACTCGTTATCTTTATTCAGCAAGTCTAATGTCTGCTTCCATTGCGAAAGGAAAACATCCCGGTCTGCTTCCGATTCGCGCAGCAACATCCGCTGTGCCGCCAGGACGCTATATCCCAGATTATCATGCACTCTCATTTTCATAGATAACATTTCTTCTTCTCTGGTCAGCGTTATTACATTCTTAGAAAGTTCTTTCATAGCCACAGACATTTCCTGAAGTTTCTGATTTTCTTCCTTCAGCAACACTTTGTTCCGATATAATTCCGACACTTCAGAAGCAAGAACTTGAAAAAAATGATCTCCGGCTGTCGTAATAATCTCTTTCTCTGAAAATTTCCACACACTTCCATCCGCAAAGCAGTATACTTTCAAATCAACATCATAAAATACATTCTCTTTCAGAGGATGTCCCAGTGCTTCCTCCAGTTCTGTAATATTCTGTATATCTCTTCCCGCCAGATTCTGGCAAATTTGATACATTTTTCGATTCATCAGTTTAGGCATTCCGTTCCCATCAAAAAAAACAATTCCACTCGGCAAATTGTCCAGACTTTCCTGAACTGCATTTTCCCTCAGGCAGCTCTTGCGGTACTTATAAATTCCAAAAATCTTCAATCCCACATATAAAAAAACACCAATTCCTATAACAATTAAAATCACATACGGTATTTTAAATAATATCATGGAATCTTCTTCGTAAAACGCCCGTTGCCCCACACACAAGACAGCTGTTATAAAGAAAATAACTATAAGCAATACACTGTCCAGCAGCAACATCTTTCTTTGTCTTTTTCCTGTTCCTTCATAAATAACCAGTATCATACACAGCAAAGTCAAAAAAATAAAAAAACAAACAATCGTAATCTGATACTCCGGTGAACAGTTTTCAAATGTTTTTATCATTTGCCGCCACCTCCTCCCAGAATCAGAGAAAGCAGCCATGATCCGTCAAAATCCTGCTCCGCATAAGCTCCATATCGTCTTGCAATTTCCTGCAGATCTGTTTTGCATTCCACACTCATAGACATGATGATCCGCGCCTCTCTGCGTTTCAGATTTACATTAAATGCCGACAGATCTTCCAAAGATTCCTCTATGACTGCTTCAAAAAAATCATAAATCTGCATAGCATCTTCACTTCGTATTTCTTCTAAAGCGGTGGAAAAACCTGCCTCAACATGATTCCATTCCAGATTCTTTATCGTTTCCCTGAAACATAACTCCAACTCTCTTATCGGAAATTTTACTGTCTGCTCCGCAATAAAAATAAGATTACTACGCCTTTTTATATAGGCTCCGATCACAACTATCTTCCCTATTATTTTTTTCCTTTTGTTCTCATCTTCTTCCATAGAATATGCTTCAATGAATTCCGTCAAAAGTTTACTCTGCCTTGCCGTCTGTTTCTGTATTTTATCATACAGCTGATTCTTCACAGAAAGTTTTTCTACTTCTCTTTTTGTTCTCAGATTTTCTTCCTCAATCAGATTCGCATCTTTTAATTCTTCCTTCCGATCTTCAAGCTCTCTTACGATTTCCTGTAATTCTGACAGGTTTTCCTTCCACAACACATAGCCTCCCAAAATTGGTTTTCCCGACAGCCTGATCCCATTTTCTAACATGATCGGACATTGAACTACCTGCCTTACGATTTCCGGTGCAATACATTCCGAATCCTGAGATTGATAAATGCATTTTCCACTCTGATCTGTAATCTGTGCTGAAATTGTAGATGCTGCAAATAATTGTGCGTATCCTGTATTGGAAGGGATCAATCCGCACTGGATGCAGCTTTCAATGATCAAAGCAAACAGAAGGCATAATGCAGCTGTCATATCGCTTGAAAATATTTTCCAGAAGGGCAGATTCAGATAATAGGCGATGCCATAGACAACCGACAGACCATAAGCACCAAAAGGCATCCAAAGCATTTTCCTGTTTTTAATTTTTCTACACCTTAATAGAATAATCAAGAGTGCCACCAGCAGACATCCAAGATCCCAGGCGACTATAGCATAATACATTGCTCCATATCCATAGACTCCTACTTCATAGGAAGCTGCTTCCCCCAGTCTTCCCTCCGGGAAAGTAAAAATTAACTGGTGCAGATCATTCGTTAATACAATCCCTATCAGAAACAATGCCGGAAAAAACAGCAAACACCGTCTTTCCGGTAATTTATAATTCTCCGGCTGCCGTATATAAAATGCCAGATAAAGACTGACCGTAGGGAGTAACAGCATAGGAATATAATAAAGATACCAGGAGTAGCGCAGTGCTGTCGGCATCTCATACGGTATTTCAAATTTACACATACGAACGAGCATCCAAAAAACCATCATCACTGCAATCATTATTAAACAACGACGGGGTTCCTTTTGGATAATTCTCTTTTGAAAAGAAATCGCCCATACCAGATAAAGTCCTATATAAATAAAAGGCCTTAAAAGGTGACAAATAGATTGCAGATAAGGATTGGTAAAGGATACATAATGAAGCAGAACTGCCACACCTACGCATAGTGCTACACTTCCGACGTATACTGTAAATTTCTTTTTCTCTGACACTGTGCATACTCCTTCCTGTTACATTTTGCACTATATCTTGTTTACAGTATATCATAATCTCCATTCCAAATTATATCTTTTATTTTTTGGTGTATGTACAAAACTCGACTTTGCCATTGCAGCTATATCCCCAACTCCATTTTTTAATGCAATGCTTTGGTCGGACAGACCTTCGTACATTCATAACAGAGTATGCACTCCGTTCCTCTCTTTCGTTTGCGGGATTCCTTATTGACCTCCACATTCATTTGGCAGACACGCAGACATTTTCCACAATGAACACATTTGCTTTCATCGCAGTGAACACGCAGGATTGAAAAACAGTGGACCGAATATCTTCGCGACTGCGTAGTGGATTGTTGCCGCCTCAAAAACACCAAGAAACAGATAGTACCAGAAACCCTCGATCTGCATATTTTCACAGGAAATCACACCTAAGTACAACAGCATATAACTTCCGACCGTCAGCTGCACAAAATGTCGGGCATAGCGTTTTCCTGCAGTAAAAAGTGCTGTTCCCAACGCAAGGCATCCTCCAATGTAGCTGAAATTCAACAGATAAAACAAGTTTCCTTTAGCCTTCCACAACGTGATTGCCACTGTCTCAAATAACAAAAATAATAGAAGTGACGCTATATATTTGCGAAGCACATTATTCTTTCTCATCATTATCCTCTTGCTCCTCTGATTTCTTATTTTTTCTCAGCACATCAATTGCAGGGCCGATGCTAACACCCATCATAACCCCCAGACACATTCCAAGACCAATATCATCTATTAAAAACTCAATAACTATACCTAAGCTTAGTCCTAAAATTGCTCTCTCTAATGTGTCTTGATTTCTGCCTTCTGGCAGGTCGTATATAAATTCTTCCATAATCCTGTACTCATTGATTTCATACTGTCCTGGTAATAGAATATAGTCTTCTATAAATGAATCTTCTATTTCTTCAATAAGTTCTGAATTATCTTCGCCATCATCTTCTAATTTAACCTTCATTTTCTATCATCCCGCTAATTTTCTATAATCTCCCAGTAGCCGCTCTTAGTCGATCCATGTATTATAAGTATGGATGATGTTTCGTTTTCCTTCTGTCATTTGTACACGATGTACAGGTTTCTTTTGTCTTGCCATAATAAAAGGCCCTCCTAATGATATTTATTGTATCATAGAAGAACCTTATAAACATTATTTTACAGAAAAAGTTTCACACACTCATTTAAACTTGCAAACTGGAAGCTCGGATTCCAATTCAGCTTTCTTTTTCATTATATCATCGAATTCCATTTGAAATTGATTTTTTCAATCTGTTATACATCTGTCTATATCTAACCCATATTTATAGAATAAACAGAGGAATCATCTTCCTCTGCCCCTATTCCACATCTTGTCTTCTTCTTTTTCATTATTAGTATCTCTACTAACTCTCTCATCATAAATCCTCTGAAACTCCTCATAAAGCTCATCCCCATCCAGCTTCATTCCAAGTTTTTTCATTACATCCGAGAACAACCTTATGCTGCCACTCACATCAGCTATATCAAATCGAAATACATCTGCCTTCTCACTTATGAAATCCACAAGATCCACAACACTTTTGATGTCATTATTTACAATCAGCAGATATTCGTCCTGTAACTGATGAAACCGCTTCAAATCCTCTGTATACTTTGCTCCACCGACTGCAAAACGCTTCTGTTCTACAACCCTTAATCTGTATAGCTTTGCATAAAACTTCTTCTGGAATGGTGACAGCTTCGCCCTGTGCAGCCCCCTGATATCCGACGAATAAAAGTAAGGCTTTACCATCCAAGGCATATCCACATGATGCCTTAACGTCTCCTCTGAAAACATCTCGTCCATCTTTGCAAGCTTATGATAATACCGAAATCCCGGTGCCTGCACTTTCATCCACGCATCTTTCTTGAATACATATCCAAGTCTTTTCATCAGATATTTAAAATGCTCCACATTCCCGGCAGCATATGCACACATCTTGGCATCCCTGAGAATTATCTCTTTCATGGACATTTCTCTTTCCCACTTGTCCCTGCTGATATTTTTCGGATTCCTGCTATACTCTGCCGGCATGATAGCAAGCCCCAGTTCATCACAATTGTCTAGAGGCAAATACGATTATCGTTTTTTCTATCAAAAAAGGCAAAGTAAATTATCCTCCAAAAAACAGCTTCCCCAAAATGAATATACTCTCATAAATCTGGGAATTAAGAAGATAACCATTGATACTAAATACTCTCTAATGCCTGTATTTACAAAGTTTATCTCCTATAATATGAAGATGAAAAAAGACCTTGTTTGGAATCCCATAAATGATTCCAAACAAGGCCTTATTCATCTTCATATTCTGTTTTTGGGGATAGTCCACTTTGCCCTTTTCAGGATAAATGACTTTGCCCCTGAACATGTCCGTTATTCAAACTCGACAATTACTAATCAATTTTGTTTAGAGATTATTGGTTGCCGTGTTCGCTTTTCTTTCAATTATTTGATTTATCCATATTATCCTGCCTATATGGGCTAATGTTATCAGTTTGTTATCGGTGTTGATAACACTCGCTCCGTAACTGTGGATAATAACAATATGTTCCGATTCAGATTATAAACGGTTTTGCTTAGAAAAGCAACAGTATATAATTAAAAACAGTAACCACTTCAGACAAATTAAATACAACTACTATTCCTTATTTATATTCGCCATCTTACTAACGCCGATATACATTTTTATGAATTTCCAATAACTGCTTTAACACATCCTCTATCATCTCATTATTTTCGGTATAAAAAATGTTCTCTTTCTCGTTCAAAGTATTTTCCATGATCTCGATATTGCTATCTTTATCAAAGCAACCTTTTATACTTCTAAAATGATTAAATTCAATAGCAAAATCCTCTCCATCATAAATAGAAATACTAATCTCTATATCTTCAATCATAAAATCGGCATAACTGTTTTTTACATGAAAGTCCTTCTTTAAGAACGGGAGTTTTTGGTTTGGCAGTCGATACCGAACATTGTCTTTTTCTAATTCGTAAAGTTCTCCTTTTACGAATCCTAATTTCTCTGCATTCATTTCAAATGCTTGATTCATATTTCTTTCTGTAATTTTCCAGTTAATAAATACAATTGCAAATATAAGCAAACCAGCCAACAGACACATGCCCACTAATCGAATTGCCTTTTTATATTTATTGTAAAAATCTATTTTCTCAACAAACTCTTTATCCTCGTTTAATAGCTTATCCAAAGAAACATGATAGGTGTTACAGATATCAATCAACATTTGAAGATCTGGCAGACTTCTTCCATTTTCCCAACTGGAAACTGTCTGTCTTGAAACACCAAATTTTGCTCCATATTCTCCTTGAGTCATGTTTGCTTCAGTCCGAGTTTTTTTTATCATCTCTGCAACTGTCATTTCAGCTCACCTTTCCATTGTATAATAATGCGCTGTCTCAAGTATGCCATAATCGTGTATTTTACACAAGATATTATCGTTTTACATGCATGTAAAGTAACCTTATCCTTCTAAAATCCAACTGTAAAAGGCTATTTGCTTTATTTTTTTCTTCCAACAACCTATACTTTCATTAACAACAGCAATTGCCGTACAGATTTAGAAAGGATGAATTTTATGAATGATATTATTAGAACCCAAAACCTTTGTAAACATTACAAAGAAACAATCGCTTTAGATAATGTTTCCCTTCATATTCCTCGAGGTGCTATCTATGGATTGATTGGAAATAATGGTGCAGGCAAGACAACTTTAATGAGAATACTTTCTAATTTGCAAAGTCCATCCTCAGGAACAGTTGTTAAATCTGAAAATATTAAAATCGGTGCCATTATTGAAACACCTGCATTATATCCTACCTTAAGTGCAAAAGGAAATTTGAAGTATCAGCTTAAAATTTGTGGATGTCCATCAAAGGAAGTAAAGTCGAAGATTGCTGAACTATTAGAACTGGTACATCTGAAAGATACTCGAAAACTGGTAATGAATTATTCATTAGGTATGCGTCAGCGTCTGGCTTTAGCAATGGCACTTGTAGGAAATCCGCAATTCCTCATTTTAGACGAGCCTCTTAACGGACTTGATCCTGAAGGCATAAAAGATGTCAGAGCTATCATCGCAAAGTTAAATGAAGAGTATGGTGTTACCATTATGATTTCAAGTCATATCTTAAGCGAACTTCAAAAAGTGGCAAACCACTATGGTTTCCTCAAAAATGGTGTTTTAATTCAAGAATTCTCTTCATCAGAAATAGCCGATACCGATTTAGAAACTTTTTACTTCAAAAATTTTTTATAGAAAAGCAGAAAGGAGACTTAAACTATGAATAAACTTTTATCTATGGAACTAAAGCGTGCTGCAAAATCTCCAATTCTATGGCTTGGAGTAATCGCAGTAATTGCCATCAATGTTTATGGAATCTTATTAAATGGATATGGTTTCAAAATCTTTACAACAACATTTTTATTGGAAAATTCTGACCTGATATGTATCATTTTGGCAGTGTTGATTCCGTTATACTTAGGGAGTGACTTTGAAAACAGAACAATCAACAACAAGATATCCGCAGGATATACACGAAAAGAGATTTATATTGTCGAACTAATCGTCAGTAGCATATGTGCTACAGTTCTCTTTGTTGCTGATATATTATCTGTTTTCACAAGCTCAAATATTGCTGGATTAGAATTTAGTGATAAAGTCAATGTAACTGAATTTGCATTTCATGCTGCGATTGCTTTTGTGTGCATCATCACAGTATCTGCTTTGTACACTATGATTGTAATGATTTCACATAAGCAACTTATCAGTCTTGGAATTGCAGTTATTCTAACCTTAGCATTGTTGACATTAGGTGGAAAGTCAGTTTCCAGCTTAAATCAATCAAGCACTTGGACTGATCCTATCACTCATGAAATTGTGGAAAACCCTCTACGAATAGATAGTTTTGCCCGTACAGCAAATAACATTCATGTTTTAGTATCACCGTTTGCGCAGGCTGAATTTCACAGTTATCTGCTATTTGAATCAGAATTCGGCACAAAGGAAGAAACTTCTCTTATTTTCAAAGACTTTCCTTACCACATAGAATTTTGCCTGTTCAATATTCTGGAAATTCTTCTGTTTTACAAGATTGGGATTCGTATTTTTAGAAAGCAGGACTTGAAATAGTAACTTTAATAGTCTTTGTCCCCTGCATTATAAATATGCTTAATACAGATTTTATTAAGAAGGTAAAAACGGTCGCAATATACGCCTGCTTTTACCTTCTGATATTAAATTCATGAATTTATGATTTATAATTATATACATCAGCCGCCTACATTGTAAAGCAAAAAGCAAGCCATTTTAGACTTGCTTTCCGCCACTCTTATTCCTTATTGATAAATGATTTCTTTATCTACAATCTCCCTCGCACACGCCTGTATATTATTCATCCTGCCTACCCACTCCCACGCATTGTCTGCCTTTAACCGTTCTGTAATTCCTTGTGCCTGTTTCATCTGCTCTACAATTCTTTCAAAGCGTTCCTGTGCCTGTTCCTCTATATCTACCAGATAACTGTTCAGTCTGCCGCTCATCATCAGATCCAGATATACATTCCTGCGGTATTCTTTCAAATACTGCAAATGTCTTTGTCCCCATACTCCAACAAATCTCGGTTCTTCTTCCTCCGGCAAAGTAAGGTTGGGGATAAAGTAATCCCCACATCTTACATAAGTGCCGCCCATTTCTTCAAAAATTGTTTTCTTCATTTTCTGTTCCACCTTTCTCATCGTCCTCTGTCCATTGATTTCTTCTTTGCTGTCTGTTTTGGCTGTTGCCTGCTTTCCTGCTGATAGCGGTGCAATTTTTCCCGTATGCTTGCCTTTTTCGACGGTTCTGATAGCTTCTCTTTTTTCGGTTCTGTCTGATTTTTCCATGCTCGCAGCTCCTCATTATATTCCCTGACCAGTTTTTCCGATTTCTGATATGTCTTTGCAAAGGACTGAACATCTGGATATCCTGCCTGTTTTACAGTCTGCTCCATATCCGTGTGGATACGTTTTTCCTGTTTCTCTGACTGTTCAATTTTGCCCTCTAAAGATTTCCGTGCTTTCCCTTTAAAAAATCCAGTTGTCTCGGAAAGCTGTTTCTTCAATGAGGAAATCTCCTGCTGTGTGGATTTCATTGCCTGTGACTGCTTCTGAAGTTTCTCCATCAGCTTCCGCATATCATTCCATTCCTGTAAATCAATCTTCGGTACTGGCTTCGGCGGCAGCTTAAACTTGAAAATCATTTCCTGTAAGAAGTCTTTCGCACCTCGGATAATCTGCTGAAACATATCCGGCAGCCAACCATGTGTCCTTATTGATTGCAGCGTTTTGTCAGTGATTTTTTCCCGCTTGACCGTTAAAATATCTTCTTCGGGAACGCCCTCGACTAATGCCACATCAACCGTCCGATTCCATTCCTGCCTTGCCGCATTATCTGCCCGTATTTCTGCTTCTTTCGGATTATTCTTCCCGATTTTCTTCGTTGCCAGATACACACCGCCCTGCTGAAATACAGACAGCTTTTCGGATTCTTCTTTCACATGACTGTTGATGATTTCCGTAAACATTTCCTTCACTTCTCTGGTAAAAGCATCGTTCTTAAACCATTCATCTTTCTTCGTAAAAATATGGCTCTCATAAACTTCCCCTTTGGGAATAATGCTGCATCCTACCCGAAGATTTCCCTGCTCATCTAAAATCTCTTTCTTCGTGCGTCTGTGCTTTCCCTGCTCATCATAAAACATATTTCTGATAGCAATTTTCACTTCGGGATGTTCCAGCATTTTCCGTTCGCTGAATACAAGATGGATATGGTAATTGGTCATTCTTTTGTTATGGTGAAGTGCCGCACTACATTCTACACCATACCTTTTATGAAAGCTGTCCGTGAAAAGCCTTACTACATCATCTGCCTTGTACTCAACAAAACTTTCTGGAAGTGCAATGATAAACTCTCGTCCTTCAATACATTTCCCTGCTGTTCCGCTTGCCTTAAAATCCAACTGATTCTCTCTGGCAAGATTTTTCCAGAACTCTGATGTTGCTCCTTCCGTCTGATAGGTAGCATAGAGATGTTCCTGTCTTTTCGGATTGGAAATATAGTCAATTCTTCCTGCCACATCAGACAGCTTGTTTTGTCTGATAAATGAATGTCTGCCTATAAGCATTCTCCTTTCCGGCTCTCGCCTGCTTTGCTGTGAGTAGGTGCATAGGCACCTGTTTACGAACTAACTGCCGTTTCCGGCACAAATAGCTCCCGGCAGGGCGAAATACCCTGAGTACAAATCTCTGATTTGTGCGATGGGTGTATTTCGCTCTCAAACGCCGAGGGCTTTATAAGGTGCTATCTTCCTCTGTCATGTTCCGGCTTGGACTTTTTATTTTGGGCGTATCCGCCCTTTTTATTTGCCCGTATCCGGGCTTATTTTTTATCTCTGACACCAAACCGATTCTTTACTTTTCTGTCTGATTTATTCCGGTATCCTTGCCCGTACATACTCCAGATCACCGCAATAGGGCGTTCCCACCAGATACCATTCCCTCGCCAGATTCATTTCCATCCTGGTCTTTACCCACTGATCATCTACCAGAACTTCCATACACTCTCCGCAGTGAAATCCCGTATCAATCCATAAGTCCATTGACAGCAATCCATATCTTCCATTTTCACAGTTATAACCTAATCTTCCTTCTCTCATTGCATGATTCTCCTTTCCAGATTTCTCCTTGTCTATGCTTAACAGGGGCGTGCCACGCTCCTGTTCTTATCACCAAGGAAGAATTACCATCGGAAACTCTCCGGCACTCCACGTCTGTCCAGATACTCTTTTCTCGCCCGTTCCCGTTCTTCCTCTGTCGGAGCAGTTTTAAATTTTCCATACAGGTCACGCATGACCATTCTGTCCAGTTTTTTCTCCAATCCCTGCTTGATTTCTTTCTCACAGCTCCCATCTTCAACCAAGTGAAAGCGGAGCAACTGCATAAATAATTCCTGTGATATTTGCACATTTCCCATCTTATCCATCCTTTCCGTGACGGTATGTGACAGTCGTGACGGTTATTTTGATACCGCCCCGCTGTCAAAAATACCGTCACAACCGTCACGTACTGTCACGCATTCTCTGTATTGTCTTTCCAGAGCCTTAGTTTCCGACCCTCATGGACACGCTCACTCCGAAAGAGAATCCCATGCTCTGCATACAACCTTCCTGCAAGAACATTCAGCTTTCTTGTAATAACATGAGGTTGAATGTCCACATTTATCAGTGCAACAAGTGCCGTTGGAGAACCCTCCCAATAAGGATTGTCTTTCATAACAAGCTCCGCAATCTCATCCAGTAACGGCTCTGGCGGTTCTTTCCATAATTCCGTTTCTGCCTTTTGCAAATCCCACAACAATGTTTCTGTATTGCGGATAAGATACAGCTTCTGGTCTTGCTGATCTCTGCCCGATACTTCCAGTGTTGCGGCATTGCCTGTCCGTTTTTCTTTCTGAAGAAGAAACGCTCCGTCTGCCGCCCCAAGCAGTCCGCTTGTCCCGGAAATCATGTCAAACTTATCATCCGCATTCTGCTTTCTCGTGTGGTGTACGAGCAGTAAGCAAAGTCCGTGAGCATCCGCAAAACTTTTCAGTCTTGCCATAATCTGATAATCATTTGCATAACTGTAATTATCGCCGCCAACCTCACGCACTTTCTGAAGCGTATCAATGATAATCAGCTTCGTGTCCTTATGCTCTGCCACAAATCTTGCAAGCTGTTCATCCAGTCCATTTCCAAGCTGGCTGGCAGAAACAGAGAAGTAAAGATTATCGGTACTTTCTGTCCCGAACATCCGGTACAGACGCTCCTGCAAGCGGCGGTAATCGTCCTCAAGTGCCAGATACAGCACCGTTCCTTTTCGGGTGGTATAATTCCAAAGCGGTGTACCTGTGCTGACATGGTAGGCAAGCTGTGCCATCAGAAAGCTCTTCCCCAGTTTGGGCGAACCTGCAAAGATATAAGTGCCGGGGTAGAGCAGACCGTCAATCAACGGCTGCTTACTCCGATACTGTGTGTCAAACAGTTCATTCATGGAGATTGTCTGGAGATAGGACGGGTCTGATCGCAACTGCATTTCTCTCTGCAATTCCTCAAAACTCTTGATATTTCCACCATTCTCGGATATACTACTTGTAGTGTTTTTACGAATTGGCTGCTCCGTATCTGCGCCAACAGATACATCCGGGGCAGTCTTTTCTTTTTTATTTTCCATCCTCGTCCTCTCCTTTCAGACCGCCCATAATAACAGCGATCAGTTCAATGACATTCAGCAGTTCTTCATCCACACCGTTTCCTGCTTCAATCCGCTTTAATTCTGTGAGCACAGTGGCAAGTTCCGTTTTAAGTGCCTTGAATATTCTGGGATTGCCCTGTACCACTACATCCTGATTCAGACAGCGGCGGTAACAGTATTCCTGCTTTGGCAGTCCCGATAAGGCAACTGCCTTGTTAATGAGTTCATTTTCTTCGGGCGATACCCGAAACCCTACTGTGATGTTTCTCCAACGGTTTTTGTTATCTCTGTTCTTAGCTGACATTTTCAATCTCTCCTTTCCCTAAATCGTCTAATCTATCTGCCATTTCCGTTTGCTTTGACGGGAACAGATGAGCGTACTGGTAAGTGATGTCAATGCTTTCATGCCCTACACGGTCTGCAATCGCCACCGCTGAAAATCCCATATCAATCAACAGGCTGATGTGGCTGTGCCGTAAATCATGGATACGGATTCGTTTTACGCCTGCGGCTTTCGCACCTCTGTCCATCTCGTGATGAAGATAACTTTTTGTGACTGTAAAGATTCGGTCTTTCTTCTTCAATCCGTAAAGCATCTGCAAATATTCCTGCATTTCTTCACATAGGAACTTCGGCATTTTGATGATGCGGTTACTTTTCTTTGTTTTCGGTGTGGTAATCACATCTTCGCCGTGTAATCGCTGATAGGACTTATTGATTCTGACCGTTTCTTTCTCAAAATCGAAATCAGCGGCGGTCAGTGCCAGCAGTTCTCCTTCACGGATGCCGCACCAGTAGAGCATTTCAAAAGCGTAAAAGGAAACAGGCTTGTCCATCATCTCAAATGAGAATTTCTTGTATTCTTCTTTCGTCCAGAACAGCATTTCCTTGTGTTCCTCACTTCCCATATTTCCTGCTTTGGCGGCAGGATTGGAACGCAGCTCATAATACCGCACCGCATGATTAAAGATAGCGGACAACTGATTGTGCAGCGTTTTCAGATAGGTCTGTGAGTATGGCTTTTTCTTTTCGTCCCGATAGGCAAGCATCTCATTCTGCCATGCGATAACCTCTTTTGTAGAAATCTCGCTGATTTTCAACTTGCCGAAATAAGGTAAAATCTTTGTGCGGATGATATGCTCCTTTGTCAGCCATGTATTCTCCTTCAGACGGCTTTTCATATCCCGGATATACAGTTCGGTAAAAGCTTCAAAACTCATATCCATATCAGAGGAGTTCTGCAACTGAAACATTCGCTCCCATTCCTGTGCTTCTTTCTTGGTAGAAAATCCACGCTTGCATTTCTGCTTACGATCGCCTTTCCAGTTGACATATCTCGCCATCACATACCATGTTCCATTGCTCTCGTTTTTGAATACCGGCATTATTCATCCTCCTTTCCTGCTCCGTAGAGCCTTTCATAGAAATACTGGCGGTTTACCCGTCCTGAAATAGTAATAAAGCCTTTTTCTTTCAGTTCCTCATTCAACTGACGGATTAGCTTGTAAGCATACGGCTTTGATACGCTTAGTTCCTGTGCCACTTCTTCGGCACAAATAAATCTGTTTTTCATATAATCAGTCCTTTCTTTCGTTTTTGATTGCCGTTCTATCCGAATGAAGTTCCAGCAGGTATTCCCTGTTCGGCACTGTGCTGTCCCGATATACCGTAATAGATCAGGCGCTCGCTTGCCGTCTGGCAAGGTCTTGGCGGTTTATACTGTTCGGACGGTCATTTTGTTTTTATTAAACTTATTTGCTTAATTTGAACTTATTATACTAAGCATATTTGCTTGTGTCAAGTGGCTTTTCGGAAAATATTAAACTTTTTTGTTTTGTATTATCTTGACTTCTCCTAAACATATCTGCTATACTCATTGTAAAATACATACAAGGAGTGGACACGTTATGGCGATTGGAGAGAGAATCCATTTTTTCCGCATTCTGCGTGGGATGACACAAAAATATCTTGGTACGATTGTCGGCTTTCCTGAGCGAAGTGCCGATGTACGTTTAGCACAATATGAAACAGGAACAAGAAAACCGAAAGCGGAACTTACTGCTGCACTGGCACAGGCTCTGGATGTTTCCCCTCATGCCCTTGATGTGCCGGACATTGACAGCTATATCGGACTGATGCACACTTTGTTTACCCTTGAAGATTTGTACGGTCTGACTGTCAGTGAATCAGAAGACGGAGAAATCTGTCTGAAAGTCGATACTTCCAAAGGCAAAGACGCTCACGAACTCCGGAAATTGCTGTATGCCTGGAAAGAACAGGCTGACAAGCTATCTTCTGAAGAAATCAGTAAAGACAAATACGATGAGTGGCGTTACCACTACCCGGAGTTTGATACCACTCAAACATGGGCAAAAGTCCCATCACAGGCACTTAGCGACACTCTGGTCGAAATGTTCCAAGACAAACTCAAACCAGATAAATAAATACGACAAAAAAGCCCTTAGCCATGAGTTTTTACCCACAGCTAAGGGCTTTCTAAATAATATGGATTTATTAGTTGCACAACCACCTGTCAATCATTCTCTAACCTTAAAACCACCGGATTATAAGAATAATGGCTCTCATGCAACTGTTATCAATTTGTTATCAAAAGACTTTTAAAAGTGCTGCAAACCCGCATAAACGCCGGTTTTACTAAGCATTTTTGTTTATTCAAACTCAATCGTTCCCGGTGGTTTACTCGTCAGATCATAGAATACTCTATTCACCCCACGCACCTCATTGATAATTCTGCTCATAACCGTCTGAAGTACTGCAAACGGAATCTCGGCAGACTCGGCTGTCATGAAATCAACCGTATTGACTGCACGCAGTGCAACTGCGTAGTCGTAAGTTCTCTCATCACCCATAACACCAACGGAACGCATGTTGGTAAGGGCTGCAAAGTACTGGTTTGGCATCCAGGATGGATTTTTGCCGTGCTCTTTTTTGTAGGCGGCAACTGCTTTGTCCACCTCATCGCGGTAGATGTAATCGGCATCCTGTACAATGCGGACTTTGTCTGCATTCACTTCACCGATGATACGGATTCCAAGTCCAGGACCCGGGAATGGCTGACGGAAAACAAGATTCTCCGGAATGCCAAGTTCAAGACCTGCTTTGCGGACTTCGTCCTTGAATAAGTTGCGGAGTGGCTCGATGATCTCTTTGAAATCAACAAAATCAGGAAGTCCTCCTACGTTGTGGTGGGATTTGATCACTGCGGATTCACCGCCAAGTCCACTTTCCACTACGTCTGGATAGATGGTTCCCTGTGCAAGGAAATCAACAGCTCCTATTTTCTTTGCTTCTTCTTCAAATACACGGATAAATTCTTCTCCGATGATCTTACGTTTCTGCTCAGGCTCTGTAACGCCTGCAAGTTTGCTGTAGTATCTCTCCTGTGCATTGACACGGATGAAGTTTAAGTCAAACTGACCGTTTGGTCCGAATACGCTCTCGACTTCATCTCCCTCATTTTTGCGGAGAAGACCATGGTCAACGAATACGCAGGTGAGCTGCTTTCCAATGGCTCTGGATAAAAGTCCCGCTGCAACGGAAGAATCTACACCACCGGATAATGCAAGCAGTACTTTTCCATCACCGACTTTTTCTCGGATATCCTTAATCGTACTCTCAACGAAAGAATCCATTCTCCATGTTCCGGCACATCCACACACGCCTCTTACGAAGTTGTGGAGCATTTTGCTTCCCTCTTCGGTGTGCAGTACTTCCGGGTGGAACTGGATCGCATATAAATTCTTTTCTCTGTTTTCTGCTGCTGCAACCGGGCAGTCTGCCGTGTGTGCAATAATGTTAAAACCTGGTGCTGGTTTTGAAATATAATCAAAGTGGCTCATCCAGCAGATGGTCGTCGGTGCCACATTTCCAAATAATGGAGATGCTATATCCACCATTACTTCTGTTTTACCATATTCACGCACCGGTGCCTTCTCAACTTTGCCTCCTAACACGTGCATCATTAACTGTGCACCATAGCAAAGTCCCAAAACCGGAATGCCAAGTTCAAATAATTCTTTGGTATAGGTTGGTGAATCCGGCTCGTAGCAGCTGTTTGGTCCTCCGGTCAAAATGATTCCCTTTGGATTCATGGCTTTGATCTGCTCGATGTCTGTTCGATAGGAATAGATTTCACAGTAAACGTTACATTCTCTGACACGTCTTGCAACCAGCTGGTTGTACTGACCGCCGAAGTCGATGACGATTACTTTTTCCTGGGAAAAAATATTTTCCATAGTCAGCCCTTTGTCCTCCTGTATTTTCATTTCTGTAATGTCCTGATTTATGCCAGAACAGCATTTCTGATAGTTCCATTTTATCTGGATTGTCAAATGGAATTACCGCTCGTTTCATTGTAGCATAGTTTTTCTTAATTGGCACGTAATTTTTAAAGTTGATCGTAACCTTAGCAGTTGATCATAACCTCTACAACTGTATCCAGTAGCGCTGTACCGTCTCGCCCTCTACGTTTATCTCATTTTCCAGAACTCCTCCGTTGTTCCTGATACTTTTTGCTGAACCGGTATTTTCCTTATTACATACCATAAGAACCTTTTCGATTCCCAGCTTTCTGCACTCATCTAATGCTAAAGCGATCATTTCTGTGGCGTATCCTTTTCTTCGTTCCGAAGGACGCACGCCGTCTCCGATATGACCTCCATCTAACAATAATGCTTCGTTAAGGAAATGTCTGATATCGACTGCTCCAACCAGAATATCTCGTTCCCTGTCATATGCGAAAAAAGTGGATGCAGGTACATATCCCTCTTTTAGCTCTGATTCTTCCAGACTTTTCAGATAAGCATCAAAATCATGATAATCTACTTTCCGGATTGCCCATGGAATAATGGTTTCCCCGGTTTTCGTCCATTCGTCCATCATATCAAAAAGCTGTGATTTGTATTTTTCACTCATTTTCACTAATTGTAAATCCATTTTTTCTCCCTCCTGATATCTCACAAAGTATCTTCCAAAATCTGTTTTTATTCAACAGAATATTTGCAAACGTGCATTGTATTATTTAAAATTTTCTGAAAATTATTGTTTTTTATCATACGCTGATCTGTTTTCTCTGTCAATCATTTTTGCTCCTGATCTCCACTTCTGGTTTTCACTTTCGATTTCTATTTTTCATTTTCGTTTCTGATTTATACTTCCGCTTTCTACTTTTCATCTCCGTTTTTCACTTGAGATTTCCATTTCTGATTCATTTTCCTTATTTCTATTTTAGCAAATGTCAGGTGTGCTATCTTATTCATTTCACATTTCTCTTATTACTCCATACATAATTTTCTTCTCCGGCAGCATACTTATTCCATGAAAAAGCAAAAACACCTTCCGGATTTTACCAGACTCTGCAAACCGGAGCAGAATACAATACAAAATATTCTCTCACTTATGATTTTTTTCTTTTTCACAGGCTCTGTCTGCGGTTATGTGTGGGAGGTTCTGATTTTCCTTGTAAAAGAAGGAACGTTTCGAAACCGTGGTTTTCTCTACGGTCCGTGGCTGCCTGTTTACGGGATTGGCGCAGTCTTATTTTCGGTTGTATTATCCCCTCGTGAATTATTGCCAGATTCTTCAGGAAAATATAAGAAAAACCACCCTGTCACTCAATGTCATTAAGTTAAGAATTTTGACATAATTATAAAACACATCATATTTGCAA
>ENA-OURS01000681-OURS01000681.1-human-gut-metagenome-genome-assembly--contig:-NODE-681-length-36921-cov-7.776108_pt1 | contig 36921 bp, 24 predicted proteins | sample MGYA00242109_ERZ509010 | MGnify/ENA primary metagenome ERZ509010 (study PRJEB26280, sample SAMEA2338774) | human gut metagenome | biome: human gut; feature: human-associated habitat; material: faeces... | reverse complement strand
ACTATAAGGATTACTACTATCTGATCTACGAGGATACCGCGATCCACAAGAGTGTCGGCGAATTTGTCGACAAGGACGCCCGGATCAAGGCGACAAAGGAGACCTGCTACACAAAGAAGGACGGCACCTTTCTCCCCCAGCCCGCAGATATCTGGGTGCCGGAATTCAAGACCTCCTGCAAGGATAAAACAGGATTCTTCGAAGTCCGGAAAGACTGCTTCTCCGATGTGGAAAAGCTGAACCGGTATATAAAAGAGATCTTCTCATTTCTCAAATAAAACCCGCTAATCCAGTATCTTCACACATCAGCCCTGCCGCCTGCGTCAGCTGCAGACGGCAGCGGTTATGCTGCAAATCTCATTCAATGCGAAAACATGCTTAGACACATTCCTGCACCGGACGCGAGTGCTTATTTCTAGTAATCCCCGTCCTTAAGAAGCTTCCTGATATACGCAAAAGTCCTTCTCTCGCCCTTCTCCTTCAACATCAGCAGGATCTTATCCAGACATGCCTTCGTCTCCGGATGCATGACGATATATTCCTTATTTCTGGAAAAATATGTGTAGGGTGCCGCATCCGTGTAGTTCCTTCCCTGGTAGATCTTCGAGGCCGCGATCCGGTCCATGACCATCTCCGCCAGGTAATTCACTGGCATCTTCACGCCGACGTCCGCTTCCGCCATGTGCAGCCCGGCAATCACGCGCAGCTGAATCGGCGCGCCTTCTCTGCTTTCGGTGCTGTATTGGAGGGAAAGCTCCGCCGTAATCGACTCAAACGTCACCAAATCCGCAGCTTCCGCGCCGTCGGTGTCCGGCTCGATGGTCAACGTCCACGCGCTGTCATCATGGCGTGTGCCGTCGCTGTCCTGCGTTTCGGAATGCTGGCTGGTCAGGGCAAATTTCGCCTGCAGCGTCTTTGCGTCCGTTACGAACGCGGCGGGTACGCTGCTGATGCTGCCCGTAATTGCGTTCTGGTTGCCGTCCGCCGACGCCATGCTGAATGTCAGCGTCTGCGTCGCGCTGTTCAGCACAAGCGCAGTCGTGCTGCCCTCCTGCCGGAAGGTCAGCGTCGTGTAGCCCCACGCGTTCTGCGGCAGGGGCAGCGCCACCGCCACGGACAGCGTATCGCCACGCGCGGAGAACTTGCGTGACAGGCGCAAATCACCCGACAGCGGCAGGGCGTCAATGCAGGCATCGTAAAAGTAGCCCAGCGCGGGATTGAGGTAGGCCGCCTGCTGCTCCTCCGTCATCATCGGGCGCAAAAGCGTCAGCAGCGTCTCGTCATAGAGCGCTTGCTTCCACATCAGCTTCGTTTGCTCTTTCACGTCGTCCGCTGGAATCACATAACTGACGCGCATGACAAGCTCGCCGTTTTCAGTCATCGTGTCAGGTTCCGCGGCGTAATCCGCCAGCCACAGCTCCAGTTCGTTCAGATATTCCTCCAGCGCCGGCTGCCACATGCTTTCCCAGAGGATGTCAGGCTGCGCCATCATCTCCGCCAGCACAGAGTAGAACGATGGATTGCTCTTTTCCGATTCCGCCATTGGCATGGACAGCAGCACATCCGGCAGCACATCCGTGCGCAGGTACAGCGTATCGCCCACACGGTACAGCTGCGTCAAGCCTTGCTGGCTGCCGCTGTCATCCTGCGAAAACACCTGATACTGGAAATCGTCGCTGTCCTCCAGATTCAGCAGGCGCACATGCAGCGTCGAAGCCGTCAACGGCAGCAGGAAATCCAGCCACGACGCCGTGCCGGACGCCGTAACCGCAACTGAGCCTCGAATGGGGTAATCCTGCACAGCAAACTGCTGGTAGAGCAGTTCCGGCAGCGTATAGTCATCCTCTTTGGCAGCAAGCGCCGTGCCGCCAAGCAGCAGCGCCGCGCAGAGCAGGACAGATAGGATTCGTTTCAGCATGGGTTTACCCTCCTTATCGGGTGTCATTCGATTTCGACGGCGGATTCTGCCGCCTGCCGAATGGTCTGAACGTCTTCATCCGACATTTCGTAGAAGAAGAACGCCGCGTCCTCCGCGCTGAGAACCTGAATCAGCGGGCGGACGATAGCAGTCGCAATTGCGCCGCTGAGCTGGCTGCGCAGATTTTGCAGCGTCTCCGCACTGAGCGTGGACAGTTCCATCGTCGCCGCGGTGTCCTTCCACAGGGATTCGCTTGCGCGTGCCGCACGCAGCGTAATCACGCATTCTTCAGTCGTGCCGTAGCGCTTTTCTTCCTGATAACCGATTGTCCCGCTGATCTCCGGCGCTTCCGCGTTTCCGGACAGGACGACATTCGGCGTGATGGTGCGCTTCGTGGCGTAATCTTCGTCCGGCAGCTGCTGCTTGATAGCCACGCTGCCGCTCACGTTGTCGCTGTCATTCTCCAAGCGGTTCGTCAAGTCAAACGTGACCTCGGTCTGCGTCGTCTGTTTGCTCGCCGTCACCTTGTAGGAGCAGGTGCCCTGCATGGTGATTTTGCCGCTGGAAAAGGTCATAATACGCTCAAAATCCAGCGTGTTCTTGTCCGTGCCGCTCTTTGCGGGGGACGTCAGCGTGATTTCATCGCGCGTCTCGCCGCTCTCTCGCTTTGTGCGCCAGACGAGCTTGACCGTGCGCAGCTTGCCATCCACGCCGCAAACGCCGTTGTACTCCACACGCAGCGGTACTTCGTCCTCTGTGCGATAGACGCGCAGTTTTTGCGTGCCGGAGAAGGTCAGCGACGCAATCAGGTCATGCAAATCGCCTTCCGGGCAGAGGGACAAAAGCGTCTGCTGCATTTCCTCCAGCTTCGACTTGGAGAAGGTATAATCCGTGCAGGAGCGCGCCAGCCCCATGTCCTTGATGGTCGTCTTGACGCTCTTGCGTTTCCCGTACTCCGCGAAAGGCTCTAAAATCGCGTTTGACAGCACCCAGCCGTCGTCAATCCACTTCTCAAACGTACCGTCAACAGCGCGCAGGTCGAGGGAATCCGACGTCGTGCCGAGCAGCAGTTCCAGCGCATTCCCGTCCAGCGACGCATAGGAAACGTTCGGCATACAGGAGAACTGCACTGCGTCGCCCTTCTGCGCCATCGTCAGCAGTTCGTTGCCATTCATCAGCACGGAAACGCCGCTTTCGCCGTCCGCTGCATACAAATTCAGCGACAACGGCGCAAGCACACGGTCAAGCATCGCCGTGCGCGTCTCATCAAAAGGCGCATGTGCTTGAAGGCTGATGGACAGCGTAACCGACAGGGGCGTATCCGCCAAATTCCAGTCCGACGCGGCTTGCAGCAGCGGCGCATCTGCCAGTGCACAGGGTGCAAGCATCAGCAACACCAGCAGGAGCGATATCAGCGAGTGCAGTTTCCGCATGAATCTTCACGTTCCTTTCATTACGGCGGGTGATTATTCCGCGCTTTCCGCGAAGGCGCGGAGCATATCTTTTGCTTCGTTCGGGTCTTCAACCAGATTGATAGACGCCCGCAGCTGTGCCGCGCCGCGCATTCCGCTGACATACCAGCCGACATGCTTGCGCATTTCGTTCACCGCCACGCGTTCCGGCTTCCATTGCAGCAGCATGTCATAGTGGCGCAGGGCGGTTTCCACGCGTTCCTGAACGGTCGGCTCGGTCACATTTTCGCCGGAAAGCCGCTGCTTCACCTGACGGAATAGCCACGGATTGCCAAGCGCGCCGCGCCCAATCAGCAGTCCGTCCACACCGCTTTCCTCCAAGTGGCGGGCGGCGTCGTCCGCCGTGAAGATGTCACCGTTGCCAATCACCGGCACATGCACGGCTTCCTTTACCTTGCGCACATACGTCCAGTCTGCGTGACCGCTGTACTGCTGCATCCGCGTCCGACCGTGTACGGCAATCTCGCACACGCCGCAGTCCTCCGCCATTTTCGCCATGTTCACGACGTTGATATGCTCATCGTCCCAGCCAAGGCGCATCTTCACCGACACAGGCAGATGGCTCGCCTTGCAGACCGCACGGAGGATTTTTTCTGCGTTTTCCGGCGTGCGCATCAGCCCGCTTCCCTCGCCGGATGCAGCGACCTTATGCGCTGGACAGCCCATGTTCACGTCCACGCCGTCAAAGCGCCCCATGGCGGACAGTTCTTCCGCCGCACGCGCCATCAAATCCGCCTCTTTGCCGAAAATCTGCACAAGCAGCTTGCCCTCGCTGTCCCGGCGCTCAATCAGGGAAACGGTCGCAGGATGGTTGCGCGGCGCGTAGAGGTAGCCCATCGCGCTGACCATCTCCGTCGTCGCCACATCGCAGCCCTGCTCAAAGCACAGGAGGCGGAACGGCCAGTCTGTAATGCCTGCCATCGGGGCAAGGCGGATGCTCGTCATGCCTTATCCCCCCGCGGGAAAAGCGCAACACGCACCGGCGTATCCGCATACGGCGTCAGCGGCAGCGCACGAATGTCGCCCGTCAGTTCCGGCAGCACCGGCACATCCACCGGGGCATTGTTTCCTTTTTTCCACGCAATCGGCGCAAACGGGGCGGTCACGCCGCTTTCGGTCACTTTGCCGTTGCCGCACAGCGCATATGCCCAATCGCCGTCCGCCGAGAGTGCCAGCACTCGCGGGCCACGCGTGAGGTACGTTGCCTGATGATAGGCGCTGCTGTGCCGCATGACGGGCTGTTCCAGCACGGCGACGATTTCGTCCCCGTCGTGCCAAACGCGCTCGATGCCGATGCAGCCGTCCACCAAGCGGTATTCCGCCGTCGGCGCACCGTTGACGAGGATTTCGGACGACGATGCCCACGCCGGAAGCCGCATGTGGAAAAACGCTTTCTGATCGTTCTTCATGTGCATCTTGATGGCGTAGCGCTCGCCCTGCGCGTCAATAGTCAGCACCATCTTATTGTCGCAGACGGCGTATTTGCCGGGAATGAGCATATTGACCGCGAAGCCGTCCACCCATGCAGTCACGGCGGACTGAATCGCCAGCGCATAGCCGCGCGCAAGGCGTCCGAGCGTCAGGGCGAAACTTCCCTGCTGAGTCTCCTGCGCCACCAGCGAGTTGACGCGCTGCACCAGCTGCACGCGTGTTTCCTCCACGCACGCCGGCAGCGCATTGAACACCAGCCGTTCCAGTTCATCCCACGCCCAAACTGCGTGCGCGCCCATGCCTGCGCACACAAACGCTTCCGCCCATGCGCCCAAGGTATCATTGAAAATGCCCGTGCTGGGATTGCCGCCCGCAAGCATCGGATTTGCGGTCAGTCCACCGCAAATTGCGCCGTGATAGCGGCTGATTTTCTCCCAGCCCGTTTTTGCGGCGTTCATCTCCGTCGCCGTTGAGCCAGCCGCGCGCCAGTGCCGCACGAGCGCCATCCGCCAGTGCCGCCGCATTCGTCGTCAGCGCCAGACGGGTGTAGTAGCCCTCCAAATCGCCGTTTTCCTTCTTCAGGCCGGCGTCCAGTTCTTCTGCTGAAACAGCTTTGCTCACGGGCGTCTGAATCGGGGTCGCGGTCAGGACGCCGCTCCAGTTCATCGTGCTGGCGGACAGAGTGCGGGCAAGTTTGAGCATGGCAGGAATGCCCGTGATGCGGTAGACCTTTTCCAGCAGTTCGAGCAGATCCGCCGGGAACGCGCGGACGTACTCGTCCGCCGCAATGTCGTCCCACTGCTTCGCCGCCCACTGGAACCAGCGCAGCAGCACCGTCAAATCTTCCTTCTTCGCTTCCGCTTCATACAGCGCCCACACCGCGCGCAGGACATACACCGAGTCCTCAATCGTCAGCGCGAAAGAGCCATCCTCCCGCTGAGCGGCGGCGGCTTCCCGAATCGCCGTGACGGCGGGCGACTGCATGGCATCCGCCTTCACAAGGCACGCCAGACGGAACGCGCCTTCCAGCAGCAACGGCTCACGGCGATTTTCCACTTGCGCATACAGGCGCGTCAAGGCAGGCAGGTTCACGCGCACCTGACCGGCGCGCAGGGGCTGACTGGTCAGCATTGTCAGCGATGCTTTATCAAAAACAGGCTTGAGTGGCACAGTTCGTTCCTCCAAATACTTTCCTCATTATTATTTACCATCAAACATTATACAGCATTTTCGCGCAAACTGCAATCACTGAATTGTAAAAAAAACGCGCACCAGCCGTGTTTTCATCATGCTGATGCGCATTTTTTCTACAATCAGGTTTTCTCCGTATCCTTCGCGAAAATCCAGATGCTTTCTTCCTTATTTAGTCCATCGCACGCCATAATCCGCAGGTGAATCGGCATACCGTCGCTGCGCTTGTAATGTTCGTCAATTGTGCCTTCCTTCACAAGGCGCTCCCGCACAATCTGCGCGCATGTCAGCGACTCAAACTCTTCCTGATCCTCCGGGGCTATGTAGAGCCGGATATATTCCAGAATCGCGCGGCGGAACGAGCCGTTGCACTTGTCCAGCATATCGCGGAAGAAATCTGGAATCAGGATTTTGCGGAAGGAATCCTGCGCAAAGTTGATGAGGTACACCGCAATGTATTCCGGCGCAATGACGCGGATGAACTGGTCTGCATCCTGCTTTTCCTGCATCAGGCGATCCAGCTTTTCGTTCAGTGAGCGCATCCGGCGTTCCTGACCGTTCTGCTGATAGTACGCTTCTTTGTCGCGGCGCATAGCATCCTCGGCACGGTTGACGATGTTCTGCACATTCTCTTGCCCCGTGCCTTGCTGCACACCGACGGATATCTCGTATTCCGCGCCTCGAAGCGTCATGCGCAGTTTTTCCACTGCCAGCAGCACTTCGTCATGCTTGCGGTTGCAGCAGAGAATAACGAACTCATCGCCGCCGATGCGGTAAAGCCGGTCGTTCGGGAAGAAACTCCGCGCTGTGCCTGCCACCATGCACAGCATACTGTCGCCTGTCTGATGACCCAAGTGGTTGTTGATTTCGTGCAGACCAACGACGTCGATGTAAACGCATTCGATGGTGTCCGGATGTTCCTCGTTCAGCAGCGAAACATCCTTCTCAAACTTCATGCGGTTGAACAGCCCCGTCAGCGCGTCGCAGTTGCAGTAGTATTCCAATTCACGCTGATAGCGGCGGTCGGCTTCCATGTTCACCATGTCATCCGTCTGACGGATGCACAGCAGCACCCACGGCTCCTGCTGCGTGTAGCTGCGGCTGGTCAGCACAGACAGCTCCGCCCAATTGAAGCGCTTGCCATCAGACAAGCGGAAGCGGAAGTCCATGTGCCGCCGCCCGCTGAATATCTCCGTCTGCAGGTGTGCCAGCGCCATAAACCGCTGGTAGTCGTCCAAATCCTCCGGGTGAATCAGCCGCTGACGCACCAAATCGTTGCTGAAGCGCGAAAACGGCATCTGCGCATCCGGCAGCGGCGGCGTACGCTTGAGCGGCTGGCATTCGCCCGTATTGAGGTTCAGTCGTGCAAGCAGCAGATACGCGCTGTCCAGCGTCGCAATCACATCGCGCTCAATCTCCGGCGTTGTATTCCACTGTTGGCTGGGCGCAGCAGGTATCGGCGATACGCCGGAGAAACGCTGAATATCTCGGTAATCCTCCGGCACAATGATGCTCAGCAGGCGCTCGGCATCTTTCACCGGGAGCGGGCGATAGAAATAGTAGCCCTGCCCGTAGATGCAGTTCATCGTTTTGAGCATATCGACCTGTTCCTTCGTCTCCACGCCCTCGGCGATAATCGTCATATTCAGCTTGTGCGCCATATTGACAACGGAATCCACAATTTGGATGCCCTTCTGCCGGTTCTCCACGTTCATCTCGATGAACTTCATGTCCAGCTTCAGCACATCTACGTTCGTATCTTTGAGCATATTGAGCGACGAATAGCCGCTGCCGAAATCGTCCATCAGCACGGTAAATCCGTACTGGTGGAGGCGGTCGATGGCTTCGCGCACGAGATTGCTGTTCTCCGCAAACGCCGTCTCGGTGATTTCCACGCGAATCAGCTCCGACTTGAGATCATAGCGCCTAATCATCTCGCGGAAGTGCGCCGGAACGTCCATTGCCTTCATATCCGTGATGGACACGTTGACCGAAATCGGCACGAAATGCTTTCCGCCGCGAATCCAGCCGCTCATTGTGCGGCAGACGCTCTCCCAAATGTAGCGGTCTAAATCCGTCACCAGCCCGGTTTCTTCCAGCAATGGGATGAAGCGGCTTGGCGACACAAGCCCCATTTCCGGGTGATTCCAGCGGACAAGCGCCTCCATGCTGACGATGTTGCCCGTCAGGCTGTTGCACTTCGGCTGCAGATAAAACGTAAATTCGCCGCGCTGGATGCCGATGCGCACGTCGCTGAGCAGGCGCTGATGCTTTTCCAGCTGCTGCATAATCTGCTCGGAAAAGCGGCAAATGCGGTGATTCAGCTTGCCCCTGACCGCCCCGGATGCAATCTGCGCATTGTTGCACAGCACGCTGATATCGTCGGAATGCTCATCCACCGGGCAGATGCCCAGCAGCGGCAGAAAGCTATCAAGCTGCTGATAATCCTCGATGCAGTGGAAAATCAGGTCATATACCGCCTGCGCCCGCTTGTCATCATCCGGCATACACAGGAAAAAGTCATCGCCGCCAAAATAACCGGCGATATAGTCGTTCTCCTTCGCAAGCTGCGCCAGCTGATGCCCGATTGTGTGCAGCAGCTCGTCCCCCTGAACCTGACCATACCAGTTGTTGAACAGTTTGAAATGCTCTATGTCGATGGACAGTACGCACCAACCGTTCAGTTTTTTCTCCGTCAACAGCTGCTGCACCTGCCGCAGGAAGTCCAGCCTCTCAGGCAGTCCCGTCAAGGAATTCAGGTTCGACGTCCGACGCACGGAGGTCAACTGCCGTGCCGACGGCAGGAGCTTTTGTTCGCGATTCGTCATACCTGCAATCCCTCTTCTCTGTATTGTCATAAAAGGCGGCGCCGCACCCTTGCCGGTGAATTTTCTTCACACATTGTTCAATTTATTCTATCATCTTTCGTAAATTTTCGCAATAGCCAGAAACGAGAACGGCGAACATTTTAGGTGCTTTCTGCACTATTTTTCGCCGAATCTTCCATTTTTGATGCTTCTTCCGTGCGTGCGACGTTCTCTGTCACGGAAACGTGGATGTGCCCTTCCGCGATTGCCTTCGCCATGTCGAAATGGATGTTATCCTTCTTCTCTTCGGCGTTTTCGGGGCGATCCATATAAATCACGCGGACGTCTTCTTTCTCCGCGGCAGTCTTGCTCCACGAGCGAACTGTCCACGCCGCCAGCAGAATCAGGAACGGAATCATGTTGTAATGATAGCGCACCTGCGTTTCCAGCAGCATATGGCTCAGCGCCGTGCCAAGGAAGAAGAGCATACAAATGAGAATCATGGCGTTCGGGGCAAGCCGCCGCCGCCACGCTTCCATTGCGCCCAGCGCTGCAAACAAGAGCACCGCCATGTACATCACGCGCCCAACGGGACGGATGCTTTCCAGCAGGCTACGCAGTTCAGGCGTCAGCGTCCCCTGCTGCTCCGTCCAGAGCAGATTCCAGTCAATGCCGAAATCATCCGTTCGCCACAGGTCGCGGAACTTGTAGACCATCAGGTTCAGCACATTTTCCGGCTCCGACTGGATGCGCTGCGCCGCCACTTCCATACACGCCTGATGCGCCCCCGTCGCGGACTTCGTAGCGTCATACGCCTGCGCGAAGAATTCGCTGTCCGTCTCGTTCCACAAGCCATTCGACTGCGTGTTCAAGCCGACCATGAGGTTGTAGCCGGACGCGTACAGCCCCGACGCAGGCTGCTCGCCGATGATGTCAGAAATTGCGCGGTTGATGACGCTGCCCGTGACGAGGTAGCACACCAGCACCAGCACAATGCAGACGATTGGCTGGCTCGTGGCGTAGCGCGCACCCTCCACACGGATTTCGTTCATCGGGTCGCCCGTGACGCACAGCTGCACCACGCAGTACGCCGCCAGCAGGATGACCGCCATCGGGCGAATCGCGCCCGCAAGCGCCAGCACGATGCCCAGCAGCGCCATCACGCCCAGCATCCGAGAAGGAGCGACGTCGTAGAGGCTGCCCTTGCGGCGGTCAAGAATACTCGTCATCATGTCCGCGGCAAGCAGAATCAGCATCGTGAAGGACGGTTCGGTGGCAACCATGTTGCTGAACAGGATGTGCGACGGCCACAGGCTCATCAGCGCCACCGCCACCAGCGCGCCCGTGCGCCCCGCGATTCGCCGTGCGATATGACCCGCCAAGAGGATGGAAATCACACTGCACACAAGGTTTGCGTACAGCGCGTTGCGCACCGACGCGCCGAAAATAGCAAACGTCGGCCACAGAATGAGCATCGGGAAGCCGATGGTGTGCGGGTAGAGCGCGATATAGCGGCGGTCGACCGCTCCTTCGGCGGACATCAGCGTATCATTCAGCAGGTGATTCGCCATGCGGTAGTACGTCTCAAAGTCCGAATCCGGCTCAACAGGGATGTTCCAAATCACCCACAGGCGCAGATACACGCCAACGCCCACCAGCACCGCGCCGAGCGCAATCATTACGATGTTTTTGGGAAGCGGCTGCATCTTCTGCCCGCACTTGCGCGAAATCCGCCCCAGCAGCAGCGCAAGGAGCGACAGCCCCGCCATACTCAGCACCCAGATTCCCTGTCCGAGATATTCCCGTTCCGTCGCGCGCGTCACATATTCGAGGCTGGCGCTGAGCGCCAAGCCCATGCACATGATAAACAGCGTCAGTGCGAGATAATCAAGCAGATTCTTCTTGCGGCTCATGGTCTGCTTCCTCCCTGAATGCATTTTCCGCTGTGCGCCGCGCCGAAATCAGCCGCCGCACAAGCACCACGCCTGCCGCCACAACAAGCAGGTCGTGGCAGAGCATAAAGGTATACATTTGTTTGTTGTTGTCCGCAAAGCCGTTGCCGATGACCGACAGCGGATATTGCATTACGCCGACGAACATCACGCACAGGAACAGCATCGCCAGCAGCTTTGTCTGCTTCTGCGTCTTTTTGCGGCAAATCAGCGTCAGGCAGACCACGCCCGCCGTGCCGTAGAGCAGCACATACACCCAGAACGCGCGCGCCGCGAAGATGCTGCGCAGATTACACCAGAGGTTCATGCGGTGCAGCGGACGATTGTCGCTGTACAGCGCGTCCGTGTAGGTCATGAACGACGTGCTCAATGTGACGGATTCCTGTGCCGCGCGGTTCATCATTGTCAGCATGTCCTTCGGATGGCGCAGATAGTAGCGCACAAGCGTCATCGTCGTCACATGGTCGTAGAATTTCTCCTGCAGCTCGTCCGACTCAATGGGATAAACGTACTCGCTGTTCGGATAGTACGCGTGTTTACCGATGTCCGCCTTCATTTCCGCCGGAATGCCCAGTTCTTCCATGGCTGCGTCCGGGTCGTCAGCAATCATCAGCGCACCGTAAAACACGCTCTGCCAGATGGTCTGCTTTTCGGACACCCCCTGATTTTTGCGGTACACACCAAGCGTGTCGTAGCTGACCAGCCCGCACAGCAGCGCGCCCATCAGCGAAAACGCAATCAGCGGCTTTTTTGTCTGCGGATGATGATAGACGGTAAAGACAATCAGCAGAACAATCGCCGCCGGGAGCGCCAGCGCCATCTGTGCCTTGGCAGTGCAGAGAAATCGCACGCTGATGGCAAGCAGAATCATCCACAGCCAGCTTTTCCGGCTTCCGCGCGGCATCAGCGCCAGATGCACCGTACAGGCAATCGTCAGCATCAAGCCGACGGGAATCATCGTTTCGCCGAAGAGCGAGTTGTACCATGCGAGGTAATTTTCGCCCAGCAGCATACACGCAACAATCAGCCCCGCCGGGAGCGTCAGCTTGCCCAGCAGCGGATACAGGTCGTGCACGAGCAGCAGCAGCGCCGCCATCACCAGCGCCAGCAGGATGAACGCCTGCACCTGCGTGGAGTAATGGCCGCCCGTCAGCAAGGTGATGAAGCGCACGAGCATCGACGGGAAAATCAGCGAATAGGTGGGGTCTATGGAGGTCAAGCGCGCCGGATGGAACGGCTCACGGTAGGAGTAATCCTCGACGACACCCCACTCAAACTGCGTCGATTCATCATCGAGCTGCGGCTGTGCCCAGTACAGGTCGATTTGTTCCATCATACGCCCGAAGTCACCGTTGTTCACGCCGCCGATGTGTTCCGTCGGAAGCAGCTGCCAGCAGCAGAGTGCCACGCAAACCAATGCAACAATGGCGACCGTCCCCTTTTGCGTCACGCGAATTTTACGGAGATACGGCAGCAGTCCGCCGGACGCGCCCGCCGAGCAGGGCGGCAGCGCTAATTTCGCTTCCTTCACGCTCAGCCACGCCATCAGGCGGCGAAGGAGCACCGCGCCGGAGGCGAAACTCATCAGCACCATCAAACCGCCCAGCAGGAACGCCAGCGGCTTCACGGTCAGCAGGTCAATGCCGCCCGTCAGCACGAGGGTCAGCGGCAGATAGCCAATCGTGCCAAGCAGTACCATCAGCAGAAACGCGCAGAGCATCACGGATGCGCTCTGCCGCCGTACAATGGGCAGCAGCAGCACGAGGAGCGCCGCGCAAATCAAGCACCAGCGGGAAATGGCGTGATGGTCACGCCCGAAAATGGTTTCCAGCACGGTATGCAGCGGTGAACGTGACGAAACGGCATTCCCGGCATCGTCCGCCAAATACCAGCTGTCCGCGTTCCGCAAAGCGCCTTCGTTTTTGTCCATCATGGTGCGAACGACTGCCGGATGCTGAATCGCAAATTTCACCCGTTTCCCCAGCGAAATATTTTCGTTCAGCAGGGCGGCATTTTCCTCGTCCCGCGGGTCGTTCACAAATTTTTCGGAAGGTTCATAGTAGCTTTTGCCGATGTCCGCGAGGTAGCTTTCAGGCAAGCCGAGGGCTTCCAGCGTCTCCTCCGGCTTCTCCGATGCGGGCAGATAGCCCTGAAACACCGCAAGGTAGTTCGCGGCGGCGGAATGTACCGTATCGTCCGCCTGCCAGCCTGTAACCAGGCCGCTCACGCACATCAGGCTCGCAATCAGCACACACGCCGCATGAAACGGACGTTCTGCCCGTCCGGGGCAGCTATGCACGGCGCACAGCACAACCGCCAGCACCGCCGCGGGCAGCAGCACCATCATCTGCGCCATGGTACGCAGCATCAGCTGCGCCGCGAAAAGCGCCAGCAGCGCCCATTGAACGCCGCATCCCTTTTCCCGGCACAGGCAATAAACCGTCGTGCCGAGGAAAAGAAGCAAATATGCCATGGAAGCGCCGACCGCATACAGGCTGTTCAAATAGCCGATGACGGCGGGATTCGCCAGTGCAAGCGGCAGTCCGAGCGTCGCAAGAATCGCCGCCGTGCGCGACCGCCGCGCCATCCCGTTCGCCAGCAGATACGCGCCCCAGCCCATCAGCAGCGCATACACGACCGCCAAATAGCGCGTGCTGAAGTTCAGACCGAACGGGTGTGTCGCCAGCCGGACGAGCGCAACCGCCGCGCCGACGGAGGTTCGGGAAGCGAATAACAGCGTGGAATACGCCGTGTCCTCATAGGCGAAGTCCTCCACGCGCTGCCCGGTCGGGATGCTCTCTTCCGCATAGCGCAGCGCAAGCCCTTCCGCCGCCGAAGCATAGCTGCCGTCCGCCACCACCCCGATGGACGGCGACGCAAACAGCGTCCACAGAATCGCCGCTACGGTCAGTAGAGCTGCCATCAATCCGGTCAGCCTCGCCCGTCGTGTCTGTTCCATGCGCAAGATTCCTCTCTTTCGATATGGGTTAGAATCGGCTGTTGTCCTTCACAGGGGCGGAAAGCGTCGCTGCGTCCGTGTCAGACAGCGCGCCGTCCGTAATGTTCAGCGTCCGGATGCCCGCGTTCGAGAAGCGGAACAGGTTTCCGTCCGCATCGCGCTGTGCGCCAAGGAGGAGCGTCGCGTCGTAGTTATCGCAGGCGCTTTCGACACGCTGGACAAGCTCGCCGTTCTGCCAAATCGTGTACTGACTGCCGGATTTGACGACCACGAGGTGCATCAGCGACGTGCCCTGCGGCAAATCCACCGTGACGCCGACGCTATTGCCGACATAGGCTGTGAGCGTATCGGCATTGTCTTGCCGGAGCATGAAGCCGCGGTAATGCCCGGTTTCCTCGCTGAAGCAGGACATGTAGACGCCGTTATTCACGCCCTTGCGCACGTCGATGACGGTGTCGAGCGTCCAATCCTTCGTGGCGACGTCGTAGAGCTTCACGCCCGTGTCGAGCGCACGGTCGCTGCCGTTGCCGACGAATGCGCCGGGCATGGTGTACGCGGCGGATTCCGCAACCAGTTCCGGCGGCAGCGGCGCGTCGGCGAAGTCGTAGGCCGCAATGTCCGCTTCTGCCATCACGCCCGCGTAGACAGACAGGTGATTCACCCGCGTCTTGCTGATGCGGAAGATATTGCCGTCCGCGTCGCGCTGGGCGCCGATAAGCAGCGTGCCGTCATAGCTATCCGCAGGCGATTCGGCTTCGGCGACGAGCAGACCGTCCGCATAGATGCGGTAATTCGTGCCATCCTTGACGATGGCGATATGCATTTCGCGGTCAAATTCGCCCGGCACAGTCACGCCGACATTCTGACCGAAAACGATGTTGATCTGCGCGTTGTCCAGCTGGCGGATCAGCAGACCGCGATAGTTCTTGGCATTCTCGTCGAAGCAGGACAGGAACACGCCATTGCCGGGATTTTCACTCGGCGTGACGCTGGTCAGCAGGGTGAAGCGTGTCGCAGTGGAAGCAAACAGCTGTGTCTGCGTATCGAGATACGACGCCTGACGATACGTTTCGTCGCCGCCGACGAACTGCTCCGGAAGCGTGTAGACTTCCGCCGCATCCTTCACGCCGATGCCGAGCGGCTTGGGCGCTTCGGGCAGGTCTTCCGGCTGCCACGCAAGGATTTCGCTTTCCGTCAGCACGCTGTCATAGACTTCGAGGTTCAGCACGCGCGTGGGCGAGAAGCGGAACTTCTCCCCGCCGGGGGCAAGTTCTTCGCAGCCGAGGAGAAGCGTGCCGGAATAGGCATCGCAGGGAAGCTGCTCATTCTCATAGAGTTTTTCACCATTTAGATAAATAGAATATCGTTCATTGTCCTTGGTGATAGCAAGCGTAGCGGAATCACCATGCAAAAGTGGCAGCATGAATGTACGATTGTTCCCCAATATCACTTGGAGCGCATTGCCTTCACCGCGAATCAGCAACCCACGATAATTCTCGCCATTTTGCTCATCAAAGCAAGCCATAACGACCTGCCCTTCATCCGTGTCTGGCAAGGGCAGACCAATTTGGGTCAATATTGTCCATGAACTATAACGATTTTCATAGAGTTTAATCTTTGTATCATAGTATTCAGAAACACCATCACCAGAGAACTGATTGCTTAAGATAAACTCTGCTTTGTTTTTATCAGCAGTTGTCTGCGAAGCATTCCATATAAATCCTTCGATTTTTCTACAATCACGCAAAGAATAATTCTGTGATAAATACTGTCCCACAATGCGGGAAAACTTAACAATACCTTGATTATTGAAGTGACCGCCATCGTAAAAGTCAGTGTTTGCGTCCATCCCAAGGCTATCCCATTCCTTCACATAGTTGAGGAACGGTACGCCTTCTTCTTTGGCAATTTCTGCAACAGTGTTCAGCCGCATAGCAGCTTCTTCTGTCGCTTCAAACGGCGCAGCCATCAATATTAGCGTAATGTTCTTTTGCTTGCACAAATCAATAATTTTTCGCAAATACTGTTCGTTTTTTTCAGTAATCGGAAGTTTATCTGTAATGGAAGCATAATCCAGCATTTTTAGGATAGCCACGCCACCCTCCGGGCGTCTCGGCGCAGGAAGCGACAAATCATTTTCCTGCACAAAATCCGCAATAGTTAAATCATCATACCGTTCATGATAGTACGGCAATCCCCACAAGGCTTCTACGGCATCCGTCCACTTTTCATAAGATGCGAAAGCAGCTTGCACTTTGTTGATACCCAAATTCAGCAATTCAACATTTTTTATTGCCGTTTCTTTCGGCGAATAGTCCATTGTTGTCGTGCTTAAGTACACTTCAGCAATCACAATCTGCGGGCTTTGTGCTGACAGCGCTTCTTTCAAGCAATAGTAAGTATTCCAGATCGGTTGCATGCCAACCCACAAATTGTAACTTGAAATACCATATTCATCGAAAATCTGCTGATTATCAACATTTGTCCCGATATGCGACGACCCGACAAGCAGCACATCCACCGTGTCCGGCGGCAGCTGACGCAGCTTGACCATCGACACCATGTCATCCGTCTTGATTTTCAGCACCTGATCCATCAGTCCATAGCACAGCGCCAGCACCAGAAGGAAGGCGAGAACCTTGACGGCTTTTTGAATCAGCTTTTTCATTCTTTCCGCGCTCCCTTCGTCAGAATTGGAAGTAGATGAACGACGATGCCGCAAAGCCGGGGCCGTAGATGCCTGTCAGCAGAACGACGAAAATCGCCGCGAGATAAATCAGCCAGCGGAACCAGAGCTGCTGCCGCTTGACTGCTTCCAGCACGGACACGCCCTTTTCCTGCATCAGGCTGACCGCCAGCAGAATCAGCAGCGCGCCCAGCAGCACAAGCCACTCCGTCTGGTCAAGCCCCAGTTTCAGCAGGCTGCCGTCGAAGAAGATATTGGTGTTCCAGCCGCGGAAGAGGCTCGACAGGAGGTGCATGGCGTCACCGAGGCTGTTCGCGCGGAAGAAAATCCATGACAGGTCAATCAGCACAAACGTCGTCAGGACCTGCCCGATGCGCCAGCTCAGCGTCTTCGTGCGCGCGCCGGTTTTCTGCTGGATGCGGCGGCGGAAGGGCTTCGTGATGCCGCCCGCCACCTGATACAGCCCATTGATACCCCCCCAGATGACGTAATTCCACGCCGCGCCGTGCCACAAGCCCGACACAAGCATGACAATCATCTGGTTGATGTACTTGCGCACCGTCCCCTTGCGGTTGCCGCCCAGCGGAATGTATAAGTAATCGCGGAACCATGTGCTGAGCGAGATATGCCAGCGCCGCCAGAAGTCCGATACGGACACAGCGAGATACGGGCGCTCAAAGTTCTTCATCAGCTTAAAGCCCATGACCTGCGCCGCACCGATGGCGATATTGGAATAGCCCGCGAAGTCACCGTAAACCTGAAACGCGAAGAGAACCGCCGCAATCAGCACGGTCGGGCCTTCGTAGTAATTGCAGTAATTGAACACCTGATTGACCAGAATCGCGGCGCGGTCAGCGATGACAATTTTGAGGAAGAAGCCCCACACCATCCGAAGCAGACCGTCGCGGACGTTATCGTATTCCAGCTTATGCGGCGTGTCGAACTGCGTCAGAAGGTTGGTCGAACGCTCAATCGGCCCGGCGACCAGCTGCGGGAAGAAACTGACAAACGCCGCATACTTGATGAAATTCGTCTCCATGCGCACGTCGCCGCGGTAGACATCGACGACATACGACAGCGCCTGAAAGATGTAGAACGAGATGCCGACGGGCAGCAGCACGTCAAAACCGGGTGTGACAGGCGCAAGACCCATCCACCCGCGAATAACGTTGATGTTATCGACGGTAAAGTCGAAATACTTGTAGAAGAAGAGAATCGCGAGGTTGACGGCGAAGGACACGCCAACCCAGACCTTGGAAAGCTGACGAATCGGGCGTCCTGCCTCTGCCGCTGCTTTCTCCTTGGTGCGCCGTTTCCCAATCAGCAAGCCGAAAAGGAACGTGACCGCCGTGGAGAAAAGCAGCAGCAGCGCATACGCCGGATTCCAGTTCATGTAGAACAGGTAGGACGTCAGAAGAATCCAAAAGACGCGCAGTTTGCCCGGAATCGCGTAGTACAAGAGCACGACCGCCGGGAAAAACAGCAGAAATTCAATGGAGTTGAACAGCATGAGCCTTTGTCTCCTTCCTCCGTCTTGCCGAAAATCTGGTTATTTGTCGTCGTACTTTCTGCGGTGGTGGATACGCACGAGCAGCAGCACAGCAGCAAGCAGCAGCACCAACATGCAGCCCATGCCGACCAGCAGCAGCGTCATCGGCTCACGATTCTGCACGATAACATCCGCAAACGACGGCTTTTCCGCGTTCTGCGTCAGCGCTGTGGACACGGTGAACTGATAGCTGGATGCGCCGCCGTAGCTGTCCACCACCAGCGCTTCCTTGCCCAGCGACCAGCGGTTCTTTTCCGTGCTCAAGCGCGCCATCAGGTTCTGCAAGCCTGCTTCGGTCGCGGCGGAAGCGGTCAGCAGCGCCATCGTCTCGTTGTAGGGGGATTTCATCAGCTGGAGCACGCTGGCTTCGTGGGCATAATCCGTCGTCATCACCAGCTTCGTGCTTTCGGCAAGGCTGGTCATATCGTCCGTGTACTGGAAATGCAGGTAAGGATTGATCTGCTTGAGGACGCTGTTTCGGTCGGACAGACCGACGACAATCAGGTTGCTGTTGCCGTGGGCGGCTGCTTGGAAATTCTCCGCGCGGATGACTTTCAGCAAGCCATAGGGCGTGCTGCCCGCGCCGAGCATCGCCATGATGCGCCCCGCGAGCGTCAATTCCGTCTGCGTCGCGTCATCGCTGAGTATCATCACAACGTTGTTCATGCGGCTTGCGCGCTGGAACGGCGCCGGCAGATTTGCCAGATTCAGCGTTGTGTTTTCGCCCGCCGGCAGGTACAGTGACGAGTTCGCCGCGATATATGCCCACGGCGTGTTCATCGACCGCACGGTGCAGTCCAAATCCTTGATTTCGAGGTCAAACACAACGGTAATGCTGCTGCCCGCCTCCCCGATGGCATCTGCCGGGACGGAGAAGGTCAGCGTTTCGCCCGTTGCGCCCTCTTTGGTCAGCTTGTGGGAATACAGCGGGATGCTCGTGCCCCAGTAGAACGTGACGAGGCTGCGGTCGAAGTCCAGATTCTCACTGTACCGGATGTCGAAGGAGAAGCGGCTTTCGCTCGACAGCACATAGTCCTTCGCGACAGGCAGATAAATCGTCATCTTCTGCGTGAAGGGGCCGGAGAAGCTGATGCCGTTGCCGGAAATGTCCTTAATGGTGTACTGCCCCGCCAGCGTCAGCCCGGACGTTTCCGACGCGAGGGCATACTGCTGCGCTTCGCCGACGGAAACGTAGGTCTGCGACGTGTGGAGCTGCGCCACGCGGGATGTGTCGCTGAGCAGCGCGGCGGCTTCGCTGAGCGCGGCTTCTTCCTCCGCGACAATCAGCAGATACGATGTGTCGCCATCCGTCACGCGCTGCACCAGTGCGCCCGTTGCAGGAACGCTTTGCGTCAGCAGGGACAGCAGATGCTCCGGCGTGTTCTTCTTCAGACCCACATACAGCACGTTTTGACGATTCGCATCCGACAGGCGGCACAGCGTCATCGCGTTCTCAGCGGACAGGCTGTTGCCCATGCCCGCCATCAGCATCATGGCGGCGGTCAGTTCGGCTTCGTCCGCCGCGTCACTGACGGCAACGGCACTTTCCGCGCCATTAGGGTTCATCAGCGAAATGAAGGGGTACGGGTACATGTACAGCTCATCCGCATCGTCGGAAATCTCGTAGTAAATACGCAGACAGGTCGTGTCGGCAATCTTGACCCAGTTCGCGCCGTTGTAGTCGTCGCGGCAGCCTTCGTCGTCCGTCAGGCGGACATACGAGAGAATTTCGAGCAGATTATAGCCCGTCGTGAGCAGTTCCACCGGGACGTTGACGTACACGACGGTCTGTGCGCCGTCGGAACGTGCGACAATCTTCGACGAGCCGAACGGTGTGCCGTTCATATAGTACGTCAGGGAGGAAATGTCCGTCAGAATCAGGTCGGATGCGGTGTAGCTCAGGCGCAGCACGGCGCTGACGGGCTTGGCGTACTTCGGCAGATTTGCGTACAGGCTCAGCGTCGTCGTAATGCCGCTGAGTGTCTGCACGCCGCCGAAGGTGAAATCAGCATAATACTCCCCTGCCGCCGCGCCTGCCTCAAATGCCGTTGCGTCACCGGCGGATTGCTGCTTTTCAATTTCACTCTGGACAAAATTGTCCACCACACCACTGGGAATTTCGGTTTCCTCCGCCGCAGAGCAGGAGAAAACCAGCAGCGCTGCGAGCATCAAAGCCAGCAGACGGCTTGTGAAATAGCGTGTGTTCATCGTTCTCAGTCCATCCCTTCTGATTAGTCTGCGGAACGTTCGGTCTTATACCAAGTGTAATCCGTTTTGCTGACGATTTTCTTCACCGTCATCCACATGGCGCGGAGGACGACAACCACCCACAGTTTCGAGTAGGTAAACAACATCAGCAGAACCAGCGCCGCCGATTGCAGATTGAACTCATTCTTCTCCTGCGCCAGCGTCAGCATGACGTTGCACTCGAACAGCGCGCACGCCATCACCCACACCATCGTGGACAAGCCGCCCAGCGACACATGGCTGTACCCCAGCACACCCAGAACGAACATGGTGTCCGAGCAGACGAGCGTGAACGCCATCAGGATATACACCAGCGCGTAGTACAGCACATCCATGCGCATTTTGCCGCCGGACGGATCAAAAATATACTTGAAATTGTTCATCAGCACATACAGGTTGCCCATCGCCCAGCGGGTACGCTGCTTGAACCAAATTCCCAGGCGAAACGGCTCCTGCTCCCACGTCACCGCCTGCGGCACAAGTTTGATTTTGTAGCCCATGCGGTAGATGCGGAAGCTGATTTCCGTGTCCTCCGACAGCGCGTCCGGATCCCAGCCGCCGATTTCCTCAATGATGTGGCGGTGCATGACGAAGTTCGTGCCCGGAATGGTGCACAGCCCGAAGTAGAACCATCGCCCCGCCTGATTCATGCACTGGTGCGCCAGCGTCTCGATGTTGACAAAGCGCGTGAGCAGCGAAGCGTTTCGATTGCGTGTGCGGAATTTACCGATGACCGCGCCCAGCGACGAATCGCTCATCAGATTCTCCACCAGAATGCGCAGCGCCTGCGGTTCGGGCGTGTTGTCCGCATCGTAAATCGCAAACACGCTGCCTTTTGCTACCGAATAGCCGATGTTCAGCGCGTTAGACTTCCCTTTCCCGCCGACAACGTTATCCGTATTGACGACGATCAGGTTGCGGCCGGGATTCGCCGCCTGAATCTGCTTGAGCACATTTGCAGTGTCATCAGTGGAGTTGTCGTTGATGACGATGATTTCGTAGCGGTCGTGCGGGTAGTCGAAGTTGAGCAGGGCGCGGACGGTGCGCCGGATGACGACGCTCTCGTTATGCGCCGGCACCATGATCGACACGAATGGGTACTCGTCAATCGGCACATGCCCGTCCGTTTTGCTGCACTGATGGTAATACAGGAATCCGCCGACGGACAGAAAGACGTTAATCGCCATCAGCGCCCAGATGCAGACCATCGAAATCAGCATCAAATAATCAGCCGCCGTCATGCAGATTCACCCCCTCCTGCTCGTCTTTCGCGTGCGTATGGTTGCCCAGCAGCTGCCGCCGCGTCGTCCGCCGGGAAATAATCATCCCGGCAATGAAAATCGTGCACGCCACAGCCACGAACACCAGAATCAGCTTGTTGCTCGCCTGAATCTGCTCGGTCATATACTGCACAAAGCCACGATCGTAGACGTAGTCCTCGTCGTAATTGAAGCGCTGATAGGCAAGCGACGCTGCCTGTCCGTTGACATACAGCCCATCCGCCGGATAAAAATGCACATACAGGTCGCCCGCATAGACGATACCTTCCACATCTGAAAGCTTCTTGAGCGCTGTGCGGGAGTTCTTCAGCCGATTGACCTGCGTCCGGAGCGTCTCGATATCCTCTGACGGGTCAAGGTAAATCGCCTGTGCGTAGGCGTTGGTGAAGGCGGTCGCGTCAGCGTAGGCAGGCGCGACGATTTGGTGACCGTCGCGCAGCGCCGTGTTCTCCGCCTGCTTCTCGCCGAAAAGCGCTTCATCCGAGCGGAAGAGGAACACCGTTCGCCAGCCGCGCAGGACATCCTGCCCCTTTTCGCTCATCAGCCACACATCCGGCGCTTCAATCGCCAGCGGGTAGACGCCATAGCGCGAATAGGCGGAATACGCATTGGCGATATTCTTCTGCAAGTCCTCCACCGTCACGTTCAACAGCGTCACCTGCGGAACGTGCATCACAATGCCCGCGCCGCGGCTCTGCGCATACCGCAGCACCTCGCAGAAACGCTTCATCGCCGGATAATCGGCATTGGCGTAAATCGGCATGACACACAGGACGTACGGCACATTTTCCGTCTCAAGCATCTCCACCAGCGACAGCAGCCGCTCCGGGTCAGCAAACGGATAAATGCGGTCAAGCACGAGATACTGCCCGTACGCGGTCGGGGAATTCTTGTAGGGCCACAGCCACGTTTGCAGCAGCGTTGAGAGGAACGCGCACTGCGCTTCCTGCGACGGGTCAAAATACGCCAAATGGGTGATGTTTCCCGCCGTTTGGCAAAGCGGGAATGCCTGCGCACCGACGAAAATCTGTCCGCCGAGCGATTCGCCGCTTTTCTTCATCAGCAGAAGCGAATTGCCGGAAAGCAGCATATCGTTCGCGGCGTTTGCCTGCGTCTGCAAGCGCAATGTCAGCGAACCTTCATATACCTGCGTTTTCGTCAGCTCCGCCAAGCCGCCCGCGCCGATGACAAACACAGGCAGTTTGCTCTCTTGAATCGCCAGCGCCACCGACGCATTCAGCGCCCGATTCGGGTCGGTGCAGATGATGACGGCGGTGTACCCGTCGGTGTCCGGCACATCCTCGCTGCTGGCAAACGTGCATGTCCAGCTGGAATAGAGTGCGAATCGCCGCAGGACGTCCGTCGCCGCTGCGCTCGTCTCACTTGTCTGCTCGTCGTTCAAAATCAGCAGACGGGTCACATCCGCGCGCGCCTGTGCGGGTATCAGCAGAAGCAGCAGCCCCGCCGTCAGCGCCAGTACCCACGCTTTCGCCTTACACATCATACGCCAGCTCGCTCTCAACAGCTTTCTTGAACGCCATCATGTCCTTGCCGAAATGTTCGTCGTACTCCTTGCAGGCAAAGCGCAGATCCATGTGCGTCCCGCGCTCCAGAATGCCGTCAAAAGCATCCTCCTTCGTCACCGCTGCAATAATACGGCTGCGGACATAGGCGCTGTTTGCCTCATTGGAGGTCAGCAAAATCGCCATCGTGCCATGCTCGTCAATGCAATAGACCTTATCCTCTACGCGCACGCTGTCCATCACCAGTTCCGCCAGCCGCTTGCGCAGTTGGATATAGCGGCTGTGGGACAGCATCCCGCGCAGTTCACTTTCGTAGCGCATCTGGATAATCATCAGCGAAATCGGCAGATGGTTGCGGACGCAGTAGCCCGTCATCATCTGCGCATCGCGGTACATGGCGCGCAGGTTATACAGTTCCGTCACATCGTCCACCAGCACCTGTTCATCCACCTGACGGCGCAGCAGCTTGTTCTCAGCATTGACGTGGCGCATACTGCGGGAGAAGAGCGCCGCCGCGCCCGATCCCAGCAGCGGCAGTACAGTCACAAAATAGTCTGTCAAGTACACCGTTTCGCCCACGGCATAAAAAGAATACAGCTTATACGCCACCCAGCCGCAGGTAATCGTCGCCGCAAGCGCCGTGCCGGTGTTGACGCGATCCATAAAGCCGCACAGCACAGCAATATCCATCAGGAACAACAGCAGCAAATACGTCGTCTGCGTATCCGCAGGTGCCCAAATCATCAGCAGCGCCTGCATAAACGCCCAGATCAGCAGCAAAATGATAGCCGCGTCCCGCGCCACCAGTGCCGATTGCGTTTCGTTTTTCATGGCAGCCTCCTTTATTGCCCGTCCGTTTCAATAATTTTCAGTCGGTGGAGTCCCTCCGTGCACGCCATAATCGCCAGCAGGTCAATCAGACAGCCCATCAGGAAGCTCTGGCGCAGCAGCAGACTATCGCCGCTGAGGATGACGACCGTCATCAGCTCGACAGTGACCGCCGCGAAAAGCAGCACGCTGAGCATGGTGTAGACACTCGCGGCTTCCCTGCCTGATTCCAGCTTTTCGTCCGCTTTACGGCGGAAGAAGAGGAAGGCGACGACCAGCAGGAGCAGCGACGCCGCCGTTTGCGGGGCGGAACGCTCCTTGAACGTTGACCAGATAGAAAGGAACAGCGCCTTTGCCCGCGCAGGCATTCCGCTGGACTGCTCGTAGTTGCCGGAATAATCCGTTCGCGTGAAGAACGCGTTGCGCACGCCGACCTCAAACAGCCCCAGCAATTGAATCGGATGGCGCAGGTAATACAGCGTCACGTCCGACGTCGTGTAATGATCAAGGAAGCCCGCATCCAGCGCGCCGCTTTCCGGCAGCACAACGGGGTAGCTCTGCGTGGAATACGTGTCCGTCAGCACGGAATACCGCGCCTCAATGCCGAACTGCGCCAGTGCTTTTTCCGGGTCAGTTGCCTCAAAGAGAACACCGCGCGTCATTTGGTCGTACTTCTCGTTAATCGTCTGATTGTTGAGCATATCGCCCGTCTGCATGACGCTGACGACGCACAGCAGCACTGCAAGGAGCAAATACAGCCCCTTATGAAGCGCATCCGCGTGGTGACGCATGAGCATCCAGTACGCAACAGAAAAGATGATGCCCATCAGCGCGCAGTACTGGTTGACCGCCATCATCAGGATGACCGTGACGGCAAGCCCAATCTGCGGCAGAAAGCGGTTCAGGCTGTCTGGAATCTGCAGGACGCAGTTCGCCAAGGCAACCATCAAAATCAGCTCAATGGGCTGCGTGTAGAAAGAGGCAAAGCGGGTTATCATGGCGGTATCGCCGAAAATCAGCACCGCGAAAACCGCAATAAACAGCCCCTCGGAGTAGACTTTGACGCGTCCCAGCAGCTTGGAGAGCATCGGAATGAGAAGCAGGATGTAAATCAGCAGATAAATTGCTGCGAGGACGCGCATGTCAAACAGCCCGTCATGCGTCACCAGTTCATCGATGACGACCGCCGTGCGCACCAGTATCCGCTGAATCAGCGGCGTTGTACCGGTCGGAAGTGCGGGCGAGCCGACGTTATAGACACGCTCATAATAGTTGAAGAAAGCGCTTGTGTCGGACGGGTCGAGCCGGGACAGCCCGGTATCCGCCAGCACAGCGGCAAAGCTGCCGTCGTTGGACAGTCCCAGATATGGCGGGACAAAAAGTGTAATCGACGCTGTAATCGCAATCACCAGCACCACAATCAGGGCAAGGTGCTTGGGGCGGTAGCGCTTGCGCATCGCGCGGTCAAACCGGCGGATGGCGTTCAAAATCAGGTGGTACAGCTTGACAAACAAGCCGCTGAGCTTCACAATCAGCCACGCAATCGCGCGCACACTGCACTCTCCTTTCCTGCGTTACGGCTTCATGGCCATGAGCGCAAAAAGAGCTTCCAATTCATCAAATGTATAGGATGTTTCGCCTTTGACGCTGCCGTAAGCGCCCGCGAATGTTCCCGTCGCAACGCGGCGGTTCTCCAGCTTCGCCAGCGACAGCCGCGCAAGCTCCGTGTGCCCGCTGACCGCGCCGACCTGTGCCAAGACGGCGTATGACCCAATCGCCTCATAGCGGAATCCATAGCCGACCTGCCCGTTTGACGCGTACTGCGCATAAATCGCGCCTGCGCCAAGCTGCGCATCCAGCCAATCCAGCGTCTGCTCCCCCGCCGCGCTGATTTGCGCCGCGTGCAGGATCGTCAGCGCCGCTTCGGTCATCTGCGCCGTCGCATTGCTGAATGCGTCCTTCGCCGGAGTATAGGAAGCGCGGTAGAGCGGGAGTTCGCTGCTCATGAGCGCGCGCGAATCGGTCAATATGGCTTCGCTGCGGTTCGCGACGGCTGTCCACCGCACGTCATAGGCGGATAAGGCGCGCATCGTCTGCACATCCAGATAGCACAGGGTGACACTATCGCCGCGCCCCGAGCCATCGACGTTCGCGAAGCTGACCAAAGCATCATCCACCACACAGGCAGCGTACAGCGCCGCCGCCCGTTCGCGGATTTCACGCTCGTAGCCGCCCCATACCGCATCCGCTTTCATCAGCGCGCGGAGAATGCGCAGATCATCCAGCGACGCATTAGCCGCCGCTTTTTCGCCTGCCTGAATCCGCCAGACGGTTAAGCCGCCGACGGTCATTTTGTCACGGACGTAACGCCATGCCTCGGAGAAGAGCGCCGCATCCTCCGTTTGCGCCGCATAGAGCATGGTCTGCCCCATCGTCTCGGAAAGCACGGTATCGCTCGGATGAACCTCGCCGCCGGACAGCGTATAAGTGGATGGAATCGCACCATCCGCCTGCATCAGCTGCTTCAGAAACGCGATTGTCTGCTGTGCCGGACGCTGCGCCGCGTCCAGCAGCTGCGCCATTTCATCCGCATTCGGCATATCCGCCGTTGCGCGGAGCAGCTGCCCCTGCGAATCGAAAACCGCCAGAGACGGCACGCTCCGCAGTCCCAGCGTGTGAAAGAGCGCCGCGTCCGCATCCATGTACAGCGGAATGCCTGTAATGCCGCATTCCGTCAATTCTGCTTCCGCCTTCTCGCGCGTGTCGCCGCGAATCCCTTCTCGGCAGACAAGAACGACCTGCGCCCCCGCCGCTTGTGCGGCCTGTACCGCCGCCCCAAAGTCGCCCGCCAAGTATACATGGCAGTCCGGACACCAGCTTGACCAAAACAGCAGGATCGTCGTTTTTCCGCACAGGGCGGATAGGCGCACCGGATTTCCGTCCGTGTCGGTCAAATCTCCGTCATAGGGCAGAAACCACTTTGCCGGGTCGGGTGCAAGGTCGGACGCCATCAGCAACTCATCCGAATCCGCGGTAGCCGTCGCTTCCGGCAGAATGTCCAGCGAATCCTCGCGGGTTTGCAGCAGTCCGGCGCCGACGATGCACATGCCCGCCGTCAGCAGAATCATCAGGCTAATCAGCACAGCGAGGATGCGTTGGTATGACTGTTTTTTCATGCAGAACGCTCCTCCCCATGTTTCGACGATGATTGTATGTGCGCCCAGCGCGGTTTATTCACACAGAATATCCGCAATCCGCTCACAGGCGTGTCCGTCGCCGTAGGGATTGCTGGCGTGCGCCATCGCCGCGTAAGCCGCCGGGTCATCCAGCAGACGCGTAAACTCGCGGTAAATCGACGCTTCCGACGTGCCGACGAGCTTGAGCGTGCCCGCCGCAACGCCCTCCGGGCGCTCGGTCGTGTCGCGCATGACCAAAACAGGCTTGCCCAGACCGGGCGCTTCCTCCTGAATACCGCCGGAATCGGTCAGAATCAACGTGCTGTGCGCCATGATATTGTGGAAATCCAGCACATCCAGCGGCTCGATAATGTGCAGCCGTTCCAGCCCGGACAGTTCTTCCGCCGCTTCCTGCCGAACAACTGGATTCAAGTGAATCGGGTAGAGCGCCTTGACATCGGGGTGCTCCGTCAATACGCGGCGAATCGCGCGGAACATATGGTGCATGGCTTCGCCAAGGTTCTCCCGCCGATGCGCGGTGATGAGAATCAGGCGGCTGCCCTTCGCCCACGTCAGTTCCGGGTGGGTGTAATCCGCGCGAACGGTGGTTTTCAGCGCATCGATGGAGGTGTTGCCCGTCACGAAGATAGACGATTCGTCTTTGCCCTCGCGCAGCAGGTTCTGCTTTGCCTTTTCCGTCGGCGCAAAATGATACCGGCAAATCAGTGAAACTGCTTGCCGGTTGAACTCTTCCGGGAAAGGGCTTTCGAGGTTGTAGGTACGAAGCCCAGCCTCCACATGTCCAACCGGAATATGCAGATAGAAACATGCCAGTGCGGTAACAAATGCCGTGCTGGTATCACCATGCACGAGCGTCAAATCAGGCTTCTCCTGATTGAGAACTGCCTGAATGCGCGTCAGGATAGCGGTAGTAACATCGAAAAGCGTCTGGTTCGGCTGCATAATCGCCAAATCGTAATCCGGCACGACCGAAAACGCATCCAGCACCTGCTGAAGCATCTGCTTGTGCTGCCCCGTGACGCAGACAACTGTCTGCACCTGCGGGCGGCGCTTCAGCTCATTGACCAGCGGACACATCTTGATGCCCTCCGGTCGAGTTCCGAAAACAAGCATGATTTTCTTCATCTTGCGAAGATTCTCCTTTCGCGGATAAGCCGCTTCTCATCCGTTGCTGCCTTGAATGCCATTTCCATTATAGTCTGTTTTGGTTCAAAAATCAACACTCCATTCGCACATGAAAATGGCTATTTCACGCTAATTCGCGCTTTTTTGCCATGTTTTCCTTGCGAATGTGAAGCGGCATGTCCAAAGCGGTGATAGGGGCAGACACGTTTTTCATCCTACCATCACATTCCGCGCATACCAAATAGCGGATGCTTCCCGCAAGCAGCAGGAAAGCATCCGCAAAAGAGGTCATGGGCTACATCTTACGCCATGCGCGACGCGATGGCTTCGAGGAACGTGCGGCTGTTGACCGCCTGCGCAGGCGTCCCCTCCCACAGCAGCGCAAGATCTTTGGTCATTACGCCGCTTTCGATGGTATCGATAGTCGCCTTTTCCAGCTTATCGGCGAACGCCATCAAGTCCGGCAGATGATCCAGTTCGCCGCGCTTGCGGAGCGCGCCAGACCACGCGAAAATCGTCGCGACGGGGTTGGTCGACGTCTCCTCGCCCTTCAGATACTTGTAGTAATGGCGCGTGACAGTGCCATGTGCGGCTTCGTACTCAAACTTGCCGTCCGGCGAAACGAGCACGGAAGTCATCATCGCCAGGGAGCCGAACGCCGTCGCTACCATGTCGGACATCACGTCGCCATCGTAATTCTTGCACGCCCAGATAAAGCCGCCCTTGCTGCGCACGACGCGCGCCACGGCATCATCAATCAGCGTATAGAAATAGGTAATGCCCGCCTGCTCAAACTTTTCCTTATACTGCGCATCGAAAATTTCTTGGAAAATGTCCTTGAAGCGGTGATCGTAGGTCTTGCTGATGGTATCCTTCGTGGAGAACCACAAGTCCTGCCTGACCGACAGCGCGTACTGGAAGCAGGCATGGGCAAAGGACGTAATCGACGCATCCAGATTATGAATGCCCTGCACGACGCCCGGCCCCTTGAAATCGAAAATCATCTGGCGAATCTCCTGCCCATCCGCACCCGTGAACACCAGCTCCGCCTTGCCCGCACCGGGGATGCGGATTTCCGAATTGCGGTAGACGTCGCCATAGGCATGACGGGCGATGGTAATCGGCTGCTGCCAAGTACGCACCGTCGGACGAACGCCGCTGACGAGAATCGGCGCGCGGAAGACCGTGCCGTCGAGCATAGCGCGAATGGTGCCGTTGGGCGACTTCCACATCTCGTGCAGGTTGTACTCCGTCACGCGCTGGGCATTCGGAGTGATGGTCGCGCACTTGACCGCGACGCCGTACTTCTTCGTCGCGTTGGCGCTGTCAATCGTCACCTGATCACGCGTTTCGTCGCGGTGCGGCAGACCGAGATCGTAATACTCCGTCTTTAAGTCCACGAACGGCTCAATCAGCAGTTGCTTAATGTCTGCCCACAGGATGCGGGTCATTTCGTCGCCATCCATCTCCACCAGCGGCGTTTTCATCTGAATCTTTTCCATAATAATGCGCTCTCCTTGCCTTTCCGCTGATGCTTCCTTGCACCGCAGATTTTTTACGCTTCCATTGTACCCCACGCCCTCCCTTTTCGCAAGGGTGAAACAGCAAAAGAACAGGAGCGGCGCGGCATGCAAAAAAACAAAATATTTCTTGCAAGATACCTTGACAGGCGAAGTATCTTGTGATATAGTAATACTCGTCAAGGCGAGATACCAAGACAAGGGATGAACCATAGGAGGTGAAGCATATGGCATTGTCCGCAGATATTCTTCGCGGCTATACCGACACCATTATTCTGCACCAGCTTTCCCACGGCGACAGCTACGGCTACCAAATCAACAAGACCATTTCGACGCTCAGCGGCGGCGAGGTGGAGTTGAAGGAAGCGACGCTGTACACCGCTTTCCGCCGGCTGGAGGCTGCCGGGCTGATTCAGTCCTACTGGGGCAGCGAGACGTCCGGCGCGCGCCGCCGCTACTACGCCATCACGGTGCTGGGGCAGGAAAAGCTCATCAGCGATTTGGCAGCGTGGGAGGACACGAAACGCCAGCTTGACCAGCTATTGGAGGGATAACATTATGTGCAAGGAAATTTTCGCATTCCGCCGGGTAACGCCGTTTTCGGACTTTTCTCTGGCGGAGCGCTTGATTGGCGATACCATCTCGTGGGAGGAAATCAGCCGGCAGCGGCTGCAGAACGCAAATCAGGAGAATCAGGAGGAACAGCACGATGCGTAACGAAACGGTCGAGCGGATTGTGAATCTGCTCTTTCAGGATGTGGAAATGACGGACGAGGTGCAGGCGCTCTACGACGAGACGATGAGCAACTGCCAAGAGCGCTATCAGGACATGACGTCCCGCGGGCTGAGCGACGATGACGCGATTGCCGCCGTCGTCGAGAGCTTGAAGGGCATGGAGGATGTCATCAGCCAGTACCCGAAGAAGTCTGAAGCGCCCGAAGCGGAAGAAGCGCCGAAGAGCGCGGATGTGCCGGCCGATGACGATGGGGACAGCGAGCAGACGGATTTCACTTTCCATCCGGCGGATATTGGGCGCATCGAAATGACGATGGTGTGCGACGACGTGCATTTGGAGGAATCGCCGGACGGAGACGTACATGTCCGCTTTGAGGATGTGGAAGGCGCAAAGGCGTCCATCTGCCGCATTGAGGACGGCGTTCTGCGCGTCTGCCGCGACCCCGATGCCCCGAAGCGCAACCGAAGCAGCTTCACCGTCAGCGGCAGTTTCGCCAACGGGCGGCTGTATGTGAAGAAGCCGAACGGCGAATACTTCTTCTTCGGCGACAAGAAGAGCGACAAGCAGGTGGAAGCGGAAGCCGAGCGGCACGCCAAGGAATTCGAGCAGCACGCTAAAGAATTCTCGGACAACATGTCGAAGATGGGGTTCAAGCAGGAAAGCACGGTTGACGGCAAGAACCCGAACAGCATCGAAAGCATGATTGACAGCTTCGCCAGCACCGCTTCCCACTTCGGCCAGGAACTGGGCAAGCTGTTCTCCAGCATCAAGCCGAACATCACCGTTTCCCGCAGCATCGGCGACGTGACGCTGTGCATCCCGCGCATCTTCGACAAGCCCATTAGCGTCCTGACAACCTCCGGCGACATCGAGGCGCGCGACATCCACGTCACCGACCTGAACTTTACCAGCACATCCGGCGACATCAGCGTCGAACTGTTCGCCCCGCTGAATCGCGGCGCATTCACCACCACCAGCGGCGATATCAACATTGAAGCCGATGCAAACGATGTGCAGATTTCCACCGTCAGCGGCGACGTGGAGATTCACGGCGATTACGACCATCTGAAATTTGCCAGCACCAGCGGCGACGTGGAGCTGGAAGCAAAAGTGCGGCAATGCGACTTTAGCAGCGTTTCGGGCGACTTAGAGCTGCGCTTCACGGGCGCGCTGTCGCTCATCAACGGCAGCACGACCTCCGGCGACATTGACGTGGAACTGCCGGACGACACAGGGACAAACAACATCGACGTCCACAGCCGTTCGGGTGACATTTCGATGCGCCGTTCCGGGCGCAGGGGCAGCAGAACCGTGACGGGCGGCATCCGGAGCGTTTCGGGGGATATTGAGATTCGCTGATAATACTATTTCCAAATTCACCTGCGCCATCTGCTCGCGCCTTGGCGCATTCTCATTTAGAAATAGTATAAAGTCCCGACGCGCCGCCGAATTGTGCGGTGTTGCCCTAATCCAAAAAACACACGTGGCGGCTGACAGCAATGCCAGTCGCCGCGATTTGTATGCGGATTATTCGTCGTCATCTTCCGATTCTTCGTCCTCGTCCGCGAAATCAGCGTCCGCCGCGTGGTCGTCCGGCGCAAGCAGGGCTTCAAGCTGCTCCTGCGCGCGGGCGTAATCGCGGTACGCTACGAAAAACACGAATTTCTCCAGCGTTACGCCGAGCGCCGCGCTGATGCCCGCGCCCATCATCGGGCGGGCAATATACGGCACATTCGCCTCTTTGAGCAGACTTTCCAGCACCGAGGCGTTCAGCGCATCCAGCTCCGTCAAGCGGCACTCGTCCGCTTCCTCTGCCGGACGCAGACGGTCGAATTTATCGCAGTACGGGCAGCTTTCCGCTCTCTCCGGCGTCACCCGATGGCAGTTCGTGCAGTAGTACATTTTCCCTCCGCTCCTTTCGCGCGTTCTTCTGCCCATATGATAGCATAACGCACACTTTCCGTCAAGGTTTGCGGCAAAATCAGCGAATCGGCGAATTTCTTTGCAAAATGAATTGCATTTCTGCTGGAATGCGTTTATAATAAAGAACGCTATCACAGCATCACAGAAGGAGAATCCGGATTATGAAATTAGGCGTTGTCGGTTTGCCCAATGTCGGCAAAAGCACCCTGTTTAATGCCATCACGCAGGCTGGCGCACAGGCGGCCAACTATCCTTTCTGCACCATCGAGCCGAACACGGGCGTTGTCATGGTGCCTGACCACCGCTTGGACGTGCTGGGCGAAATGTATCACCCGAAGAAGATTACACCCACGACCATCGAGTTTGTGGACATTGCGGGTCTGGTGAAAGGCGCGAGCCACGGCGAAGGGCTGGGCAACAAGTTTTTGAGCCACATCCGCGAGGTGGACGCGATTGTCCACGTCGTGCGCTGCTTTGAGGACGAGAACATCATCCACGTTGATGGCTCGATTGACCCCGCCCGCGACATCGAGACGATCAACCTCGAGCTGATTTTCGCGGACATGGACACTGTGCAGCGCCGCAAGGACAAGGCAATGAAGAACTTCCGCGGCGGCGACAAGAAGGCAGGCATCGAAGTCGAGCTGGCGGACAAGATTTACGCCCATCTGGAAGCTGGCAAGCCCGCGCGCACCTGCCCCGTGACCGACGAGGAGAAAGAAGTGCTGGACGGCTGGTTCCTGCTGACGACCAAGCCGGTCATCTACGCGGCAAATATCGCCGAGGAAGACCTCGGCAAGCCGGAGAGCGAAATCAAGGGGCTTGACCGCGTGGAAGCCATCGCGAAGAGCGAGAATGCCGAAATCATCGTCATTTCCGCCGCGATTGAAGAGGAAATTGCGCAGATGAGTCCCGACGAAAAGGCGGAATTCATCGAAGGACTGGGCATCGGGCAGTCGGGTCTGGATCGGCTGATTACGGCGTGCTATCGGCTGCTGGGGCTGATTTCCTTCCTGACGGCGGGCGAAGACGAATGCCGCGCATGGACGATTGTCAATGGCACGAAAGCACCGCAAGCCGCGGGCAAGATTCACACCGACTTCGAGAAGGGCTTCATCCGCGCGGAAATCGTGCCTTTCGACACGCTGGTGGAACTCGGCTCGATGGCGGCATGCAAGGAAAAGGGGCTGGTTCGCTCCGAAGGCAAGGACTATGTGATGAAGGACGGCGACATCGTGCTGTTCCGCTTCAACGTCTGATCGTGTCTGATTCTGCAAGCAAGAAAGGGGCATCAGCATGAGCCGTCTTTCGTATTTCTTCAAGCGTCTGTTCAAGATGGACTGGAAAGCCATGTGGAAAACCGCCGGGCTGCTGCATGAGCGCTCCGGCAAATCCCGCATTTGGCTGCTGTGCGACATGCTCCGCTGTGCTGTGAAGTACAACGCGGGCTATGTGGACTACAAAATCGCGCAGATGTACAAACTCAACGATGCGCAGCGCAAGACCGTCATCACGCGCGGCATTTCCAACAGCATTGTCCGCCGGATGAACGACAAGGCGTACTGGCATTTCTTCGATGACAAGACGCAGTTCAACGAGCTGTTCAAAGAATGGATTCCGCGCAAGTGGCTGCTGATTAACGCGGATACGCCGCTTGATAAGCTGGAGGACATGATGACGCTCCCCGCCCTCATCGGCAAGCCGTTGGAGGGGTCGAGCGGTCAGGGCATCCTGAAGTTCACGCCGGAGGACTGGAAGGGGGGCGCAAAGGCGTTCCACCAGCTGCTGAGGGACAAGAACATCGGCATTCTGGAAGAAATCGTCGTGCAGCATCCGGAGATGGCACGCATGTGCCCGACGTCGGTCAATACCTGCCGCATTGCGACGCTGCTGGGTGACAAGAAGCAGGGCATCGTCTATGCGTTTCTGCGCATCGGCAACGGCAAGGTGATGGACAATGTGGACTGCGGCGGCATGGCTGCGCGCATTGATTTGGAGAGCGGTAAGCTGCTGACTGTCGGCGCGGACAAGGCGGGCAACACCTACACCAAGCACCCCATCACCGGCACGGACATTATCGGCTTTACGATTCCTTACTGGGAAGAGGCGAAGAAGATGTGCCTTGATGCCGCGCAGAAAGTACCGCAAATGCGCTTTGTCGCGTGGGACGTCGCCATCACGCCGAACGGCCCGACGTTCATTGAAGGCAACAGCTTCCCCAGCCATGCTGTACCTCAGTTTGCCGCGCATTACCCGGACGGCATCGGTATCCTGCCGGAATTCCGCAAATTCATCGACGTGTGACTTACTTGCAGGCGGAGCGGATGCTTCACCTGCATTTTTGCACCTATTTGATGACTTTTTACGCAGTTCAAGCCTTTTTCAGCAGGACTTTTCTGATGAAAAGGCGAATTTCTACATCGGATATTTGGGCGGACTTTTGCGCCGCCTTGACTTCATACGATGGAGGGATGACCGTGGAACAGCTGCTCAACGATGGCTGGCAATTCTGCAAGCTGCCGCTCGGCTCGACGCTGGAAGATGTGAGCAATGCGGCACTTCAGGCAGTCGATTTACCCCATGATTTTCTGATTGAAAACGAAAACGACCTGTACGAGACGACGGATGCGTGGTATCTGCGCACGCTGGACGTGCCGGAAAGCTGGTGCGCGTCGTGCGTCCTCGTGCGGTTCGACGGCGTGTATATGGACTGCGACGTGCTGCTCAACGGGCACGTCGTCTGCACGCATCATTACGGCTACACGGCGTTCGATGTGGACTTGACCAGCCGGCTGCTCGTCGGCAGAAACACGCTGGCGGTGCATATCCGCCATCAAAGCCCGAACAGCCGCTGGTATTCCGGCGCGGGCATCTACCGCGACGTGACGCTGCATGTGCTGCCCAAGCGCCATATTCCGCTGGACGGCGTGTACGTCACAACCACGCACGAGCTGGAAAGCTGGACGATGACCATTGACACGGAGCTTTGCGGCGTGAAGGACAACAGCGTGCTGACACATGTGCTGCTCGACGGCGACGTGCCGGTGTGCGATGTGACGGTGGAAGCCGCGGGCGACCACGCCAATGCGGTCATGCAGGTGCTTTCGCCGAAGCTCTGGTCGCCGGATGCGCCGAATGTTTACACGCTGCAAACCATGCTGGGCAATCAGGTTATCCGGCAGAACGTCGGCTTCCGCGACCTGACATTCACCACGGATTGCGGACTGCTGGTCAACGGCGCGCCCGTCAAGCTGCACGGTGTCTGCCTGCACCACGACTTAGGCTGTCTGGGGTCGGCGTTCCACGAAAAGGCGATGCGCCGCCAGCTGCGCGCAATGCGGCAAATGGGCGTCAATGCCCTGCGCACAAGCCACAATCCGCCCGCGAAGCAGGTGATGGACTTGTGCGACGAGCTCGGCATTTTCGTGGTAGACGAAGCGTTTGATATGTGGCTGCGCGCCAAAACGCCGTTTGACTACGCGCGCTTCTTCCCCACCGACATGCCGTCGGATGTCGCCGCATGGGTTCGCCGCGACCGCAATCATCCGTCGCTGCTGATGTGGTCAATCGGCAACGAGATTCTGGACACGCATCTGGATGAATCCGCACAACAGGTGACGTGCGACCTGTGCGAGAACGTCCGCCTGCACGACCCGCGCGGCAATGCCATCATTACCATCGGCAGCAACTTCATGCCGTGGGAAGGTGCGCGGAAATGCGCTGATTTGGTAGACGCGCAAGGCTACAACTACGGCGAAAAGTATTACGAGGCACACCACGCCGAACATCCGGACTGGGTGATTTACGGCAGCGAGACGGCTTCAGCGCTGTCCAGCCGCGGCATTTACCACTTCCCGATGGCAGCGTCGATTCTCTCCGACGAGGATCTGCAATGCTCCGCGCTGGGCAATTCCACGTCCAGCTGGGGCACGAAGGACATGCGCAAGTGCATCGTGGAAGATTTGAACACGCCGTATTCGCTGGGGCAGTTCCTCTGGAGCGGGATTGACTACATCGGCGAACCCACGCCGTACCACACCCGGTCGTGCTATTTCGGCATGATGGACACGGCGGTATTCCCGAAAGACTACTGGTACTTATTCAAATCCCTGTGGACGAACGCGCCGATGGTGCACATTGGCGTATACTGGGATTGGAATCCGGGGCAGATGATTGATGTGCCAGTGATGACAAACGGCGTGAAAGCCGAACTGCTGCTCAACGGGCGTTCGCTGGGTGTGCAGGAAGTCAGCCGCACGGACTGGACACGCTGCCGTCCGGCGTGGCAAGTGCCGTTTGAGGCGGGCGAGCTGGTCGCGCGCGCGTATGACGCGGACGGGCATCTGATTGCCGAGGACATCCAGCGCACGCCCGGCGAAAGCCACCATATCGTGCTGTCCGCGGAGGACGCTTTCCTGCTGGGCGATGGCGAGGACATGACGTTCGTGACCATCACCGCGGCGGACGAAAACGGCACCCCCGTTGAAAACGCGGTGGATCGCGTGCTGGTGGATGTTGACGGCTGTGGGCGGCTGCTGGGGCTGGACACTGGCGACTCCCCCGACCGAGACGGCTAC
>ENA-OURS01000646-OURS01000646.1-human-gut-metagenome-genome-assembly--contig:-NODE-646-length-38562-cov-9.140442_pt1 | contig 38562 bp, 39 predicted proteins | sample MGYA00242109_ERZ509010 | MGnify/ENA primary metagenome ERZ509010 (study PRJEB26280, sample SAMEA2338774) | human gut metagenome | biome: human gut; feature: human-associated habitat; material: faeces... | reverse complement strand
CCTTTTTGCTTTTGGGAACATTGTAGCATCCTATCTGTCCAATAAACCGGACTTTTTCAAGATATTGTGGCTTGCTGCGTTAAGTCGATAAGCATTTAGTTAAGATTATATTTTTGCAGAATTTTATCGAAAATCTCTTTGTTGCGTTTCCCGCCATCATCGCCAGTGTATACCTCTAAAAAAAGATTACGGATTCCAGTGATCTCCATATCCTTAAGAACACGTATTGCAGGTGCATTACTTACCGCTACAAGAGGGATTCCTATTTCTTTCATAATGGTTAGTGCGGAAATTAGCTGACTGTTTTTCTTTTCGTATTTGTCTGCCCGTTCCTCGACAACAGAAAAATCTATGTTATATTTTTGGGCTAAATCACGTCTTTTCATTTTTCCATACAGATACAGAGCAATCTCCTCTGCATGTTCAGCACCGGCAAAATCACTAAAAGCCTTAATCCATGCGTCATTACTGTTAATAAGGGTGTTGTGACAGTCACAAACAATTCCAATTCTATTCATTTGACATTCTCCTATTTTGTAATATACTGCTCGGATGGACTGAGAATAATTTGAGGGGCTTTTACCGAGAGACCATATGTTGATTTAAGGAATGCAATCAGTTCCTGCTCTACAGGTTCAGCAAAGATGATCTCGGAGTCCTCATTCCATGCGAAATGGGAGGATGTATTCTGCTGAATCAACTGCTCAATTAATGTCCTATTAATAGCATATCTGTGTGCACAATGTTCATAATTTGCACAACTTTGCATTACGCAGTGATGTGGATTATTGAAATACAGCAGTTTGTTTGGTGCTTCCATATGAACTGCAATGGCGCAGGAGGTGTGTCTTAACACAGTTAGGCTTCGTTTTTTTGCTATATTCAATACCATTGCCCATGTAGCATGGGGGAAAAGCTTGTGCTGCCGATCATATTTAGCAATACCAAAAGTTTCAGCATTATCATTATTTATGCGGATTCCTCCTGCTACTGTGGCCCTAAATTTATTACCCATTAATTCCAGGATGCTATCGATTTTAGATATAGAATCGTTATATCCTGGAATAAGTGGACGTAAGTAGTGATAGCGATTTTTAAAAGGCACGTTTTCCGAGATGCTGGCGAGGTTTTTTCCGTTGATGTTATTATTAGAATTATAATCCAACCCAGTAAGCCCAGAATATGTATAAAAAAATAAGATATTAAGTCTTTGACAATATTCTGCAAATCTATAATCCGGAGCTAACTTAGAAATCAAGATTATTGGAGATGAAATCTTGTGTATAGAAAAAAGCTTTAACACCTCATATGTTTGTTCTATTACAGACGGTAGAAAAGGGTCCGTCCTATTATTTACGTAGACTGGTGTTAAACCGTTTACAAACAGTGAATTATTAGAGGTGATTTGCTCATAGATTGTCTTTGCCGAATTAATGCAAATTGGGTGGTGTGGAAATTGATTTATACTGGTAGTCAGAATACAGTAAGAACAACCTAGGCCACAGCCGACATGAGTATTTACAGATAGACCACTTTTGAGATATTCAATAGAATAGTTAGTTATGTCCATTTTTATGCACTCCATATACGACTCGTTTATTATTTCGCTCATTTATTTTAGATGTACGCATTAATGCAACTCATTTCACAATAGGATATCTGTATTGTAACAAAAAAAGAGAAAAATGTCTATACACATCACGTACTATATGGAGCTGTTCTAGTATAGAGTAGGTACGTGTTCGTATAGAGAAAATTTTTGTTGGATATTGCTACCTCCAAATACATACAAAAGCTATTGTGGGAAAACGCATCGTAGTAGGAGGTGTCGTATGCAGATAAAATGTGATTGTATTTCAATGACAGAATAATTGCACATGCCGCTTGACTTTTCTTTCTTTTCTATAATTAGAAAGAAGAAAGAACGGAAGGAGTACGAAACGTTACCATTCGAGAATCAGAATATCGAGTTGAAGCAAGAGTATGTTCCAGTCATTCGAAAGGAAGTAAGATTTGCTAATGCAGGCGGCACTATTTATGTTGGTGTCCGACAAGATGGGGTGGTCTTGGGCATTGACGACCCGGATGTGATGTTTCATTGGATGAGCAGAAGCGTCTCATCGTTCAGTATGCGCAGAAGAACGGTAGCGCTACAAGAAAAGAGGCTGAGGATTTAATAGAAGGTAGGACTACAAAAGCGTTCCGCTTTCTAAAAGAACTCTGTGAGAGCGGGGAACTTGAACAAAAAGGCAGCGGAAGACTGAGCACCTACGTCATAAAATAAATGGAAGTGCATGAAAGGGCATTTTGGCATAGCCGAGGTGCTTTTATGCTATTTTTATAGCGGGACTGGATAGAATGGTATTGCTATTTTGCGGATGAGGAAAATTGAAGGAGCATCTTTTCTTGTTGCTGAAACAGCAGAGTTTTATATATAAAAGCTAAAAGTCGTTTGATATTATTATTTCGTTGCATTTTCTGACTGGATATGTTATCATGATAAACAATGTAGTAGGGTGTTGTAATGGACTGAGAGTACGGTTACAACAGAACGAACACGCTGCCATGTGGTAGGATGCTTTTCACATGTTGGTATGGAGGAGAGATTTCGTGACGGTTAGTTATAAAAAGCTCTGGAAGCTGCTCATTGACAAGGATATGAAGAAGAAGGATTTGTGTAAAAAGGCTGGTATCAGTCCGGCATCCGTCACCAAGATGGGGCGAAATGGTCATGTTACAACCGAGATTCTCTTGAAAATCTGTACTGCATTGGATTGCGGTGTAGAGGAGATTATGGAGATTGTTTCTGAGGAGAATGCGAGGAATTTGAAATGACACTTGCACAGAAACTGAGCACATATGATGAAAAATATTGGGATTTTTCTGAATATAGAAACGACTCCCCTCTTGTCAGATACCCTGCTGTAATGGTTGCACCCATGCAGGCATGTATACTAAAGGAGATTACCGATGCCGACCCTACAATATCATCCGTATTAGATCCATTTTGTGGCTCAGGAACGGTGTTGTGTGAAGGGCAAAAATTGGGGTTGAATGTTACAGGATTTGACATTAATCCTCTGGCTATATTAATTACAATGGTACAATTGGAGGGAATTCCAGCAAATTGTGCAGTCAAAAGCATTAATGCCATTAATACTCGACTTACCATGCTTAATGGAAATGTAAGACCATACACTTTTAAGAATATCAACAAGTGGTTTAACGACGATATAATTATTTCATTGAGCGTCATTAGACAAGCGATAATTGAGGAAACAAATGATAGGATGCGTCGCTTTTTTTGGTGTTGCTTTGCAGAAACAGTGAAGAAGTTTAGCAATACAAGAACATCAACATTTAAACTTCATATAAAAGACCAATCCAAAATTGAAGCAACAGTTGATGACACCATCACTTTTTTCAAGGAACACATACAAAGTAACTATCAAAGATATGTCAAAGATAGTACGGACTCTATTGACCTAAAGTGCGGAGATTCAAAGAAATATTTGAATGCGCTTGATGCGGGGTCTGTTGATTTAATCTGTACGTCCCCTCCTTACGGAGATAATCATACTACTGTTACTTATGGGCAGTTTTCAATACTTCCTTTATTGTGGATAGATAAAAAAGATTTATACGTATGGGATGAAACTATATTAGAAACCTTTACAGCAATAGACAGTGCAAGCCTGGGAGGCCGGGTTAAAAGAAAGCCTGCAACTGCGTGCTCATATAGTGAATTTGTAGATTCTATATCTCTGGAAAAGCGAAAAAAAGTTATTGCTTTTCTAGACGACTATGAAACGATCTTTAGCTTACTAGCAAGGGTTCTAAAACCAGGGAAATTGTTGGTTTTGACTTTAGGAAACCGGAGAGTTGATAACAAAGAGATCGCTTTTGATGTTTTTAATGATATGTTGGCTCGGAAATATGGTATGGAATTAGATTCTACGATTACGAGGAATATCACCGGAAAACGAATGCCTGCAAAGGTATCTTCCATAAAAGAAGTTGGTGCAGTGAAGTCGATGAGTAAGGAGTATGTCAAAATATATAGAAAGGGGTACAAGCATGACTAAAGAGAAATTAAAGATGAGTTCGGCTCAAATTGCCCAAATCATGGGAACTGTTGGTAGCCCGCTTATTGTAATTTCAGAATTACTAAAAAATGCTGTCGATGCCTCGGCGAAGAATATAGATGTTTATTATGATTTTGATTCCAAAAGTATATCTATCGAAAATGATTATAAAGGGTTTACTTTCGAAGAAATTCAAAATCTTTCTAAGCCTGGCCTTTCTGCGAAAAAGAAGGACAAAAACTTGACTAATGAACGAGGTATGTTTCTGACCGGAAGCAAAGGGCTGGGATTGCTTTCAGTTTTTTTGCTGTGCAATAAAGCAGAAATATTTACCTCTCTAGCGGATCACAGCGTACATAAAATTACTCTCGATAAAGAAACCGGTGAGATAGAACATTCAACGTTAGAACAAGATGCCAAAACGGAATACACAAAAGTTGTTCTAAGAGACGTAAGCGAAGAAACCATATCGTTTCTGTCTTCTGAAGCTGAAGTCCGTAAATTACGGCATATTTGCACAAGTATCTACAAAGTAAGAGAAGTCCCGTTTCCTCAAATGCAGCTACACATAATTAACCAACGTGTAGATTACAAGCGTAGTATTAACTTTACATGTGACTTCCCACAAATGCTTTATGATGTAACGTTTGATTATTCCAAAAAGACTCATCTTCTTCGGTTTTGCTGCAATTCCCCCAATAAACAAATTACAAATGATGAAGTTACACTTAAGGATTTTACGTTAGATGGTCTGCAAAAAATTATGCTGGAGAAGTATGGAATTAAAGAGACGATACCGACGCGTGCAAATGACCTGTTCCTTAGTGATTTCAGCTCTGTTCCGACATTCGAAGGAAGGATACTTGTATATGAGAAAAGTTTGGCTGGCGCTCAGTTAAAAACATACGGGGCGGGGGTCAATGTCTATGTAAATGAGTTTGCATTATACAACTACCTTGCGGAGGAGAATGATTGGCTCGGTTTGGCAGACTATTCTCAGCGCAAAAAGGTGACGCGCTTAAAACCCCACAATGTATTTGGATATGTTAATTTCCCTGGGTTTGATGAGAATGAGGAGGCTTTACGTATATCTAACGAGCGGGCGGACTTCATACAGGATTTGACTTTTAGCAAGGTCATGTATTTGCTAAAAGGTGTTGTCTTGTTTATGATTCTCAATATAGATGTCGCTGACAAAAACCCCAAATATAAAAGCCAGGAATATCAACCTAAAGTTGATGATGAACCTGCGCCGCATTCAAGCCACTGTACTAGTACAACTACAGCAGATGACTCTGAGCAGGGCGAAAGGGGAATACAACGCAACTCGGTCGATGTTCCAGCAGCTAATGTTTCAGAAAGCAGTGCAACAGAAATTCAAATCAAGTCTGCTCCCGCTTTAGGTACATATGAACCTTCTGGAAATTATTCTCCCAAAAAACTAACTCAAAAAAGCTTATTTTTTACAAAAGCTGAAGGACAGATTATAGGTACCCTTATTGGTCAAGATGACTTGAGCAATAAAATTCACGACTTGACATTTGAATTGTCTAAATTAGACCTCCAAATTCATAGACACGCAATTGCGTATCTTTATAGGGCGTTATTGGAAAGCGCTACCAAGTATTTATCTCGACGACAAATCAAAGTTCAATTCAACGAGAAAGCATTGGAGTCTTCCGTTGTTAGTGCATTGAATTATTTTGGGGATCAGTGTAACACAAATAAGCAATTACAGAACAAAACCATTCGCACTTGGAGAGATACTATAACTCAAAGAAAACTTATAGACACACTTAATCAATACATACATAACGAACAACCGGTAGATGCAATGTTGCTACAGGAGACGTGGAATACTATGAAAGGGTATATTATTGCTTGTTTAACGGTGACATAGTGGAAAGCCGAAAACACAAATGCAATGTCAGTTAATATTGATAGTGTGCCGATAAATGCTGGGCTTAAAACGTGACAATATCATTGTGTGTACTCTAAAATATTCAATTGTTAAAGAGCAGTGCAACGGACGGAGTGCTGATGCTACACCATGGCTTATACAAATATGTCACCAAACAAGGTGGACAACCAACTTCCCACGATACCGCAGGTTCGCAGACAGAAGCCCAATTTTGCGTTTGCAGGATAGCGTGGGCAGTCCTGTCCCAAGAGATTAAGCGTAACCAGAAAGCCGCTCACCAAACTAAGCTGGTGAGCGGCTTGGACTATATTTCCGATTTATATATGTACAAAAAATTTTTTCTTTGGGGTGTTTCGTTTTTTCGCCTCCGTCTCCTAATATATATATGAAAGGGTTTTGTGGAAACCGCATTCCCTTTCGTGTTCCTTGAAAACTGAATAGTGGTGGATCGGGTTAACTCCCTTTCCAAATGCCAGGTAAGTGCGCCGAGACTCCGGTTGTGTCCGGATAGCGATTGAACTTATACCAACCTGCGGACGAATACAGCAGTTCCCAGGGGCATATTGGCAAGGGCGAATGATAAAACACCTGTTAACAGCAGCCTGCAGAGAAATAGCAGGGTGATACCGGTGGAGGCTGAAAGCGTATGCCCCATTTGTTCACGTGGAATCCCGGAGCCGGACGATCATTCCGACTCAGATGCTGCGGGATGGCCTGATTTACTGCACAACAAAGTAGAAACTACAACGCCATAATCAATGAAAGACATTGGCGGCGCGTTGGAAATATGCATTGCCACGATGCAATGCTGTATTTCTGGTGCGCACCAGAATCTAAAAAAGGAGGGAATGGATGACAGAACAACAATACAAGAACTTTGATGACCTACCTATGTTCCTTAACGCACAGATCATTGCCTCTGTGCTGGGTGTCTCCCCGTCCAGCGCATATGAGCTGCTCCACGAAAAAGGTTTTCCGGCATTACGGATCGGAAGCCGCTTTGTGGTCCCGCGAGATAAGTTTCAGGAGTGGGTTGCGGAGAATCTTGGAAAGTAGCGTGTGAGATGGTTTACAGAGGAAGTCGCCCCAAAGATGCTATTCGCAAATACTTTCCAATGCCTAACGCTATCTTTAACCTAAATCTGAATGCGGGCGAGATTTCTGTATACGCCTACCTCATGTTTTGTGAAAACCGGAAAACATACCAGTGCTATCCAAGTTTTGCGACAATCGGCAAGGCCGTGGGTATGAGCCGACCAACAGTAAAGAAACATGTGGATTCGCTGGTGGATAAGGGGCTGATTTATACAGAGCCGACATCTGTTTTTACAAAGGCCGGTAAAAAGTGGAATGGAAGTCTGCTGTATACGATTCGTCCTATCCAAGAAGCACAGGATATTCACTATGAAAGGCAGTTATCAGTGTTTGAGGAGATGCAAAAGCGCAGCCAATGTGAAACAAGGGGGCGATAGGACATCATTGGCTATATGAAAAGCAAATGCAATTATTTAGAATCGAAAAGGAGATGAAACATGCCGATATCTGAATGGGAGCGGCTTCATAGAGAGGCGGCCAGATACAAAGAAATGTATCCAAAAGGGACAAGAGTGGTTTTGGGACATATGGACGATCCGTACTCGGCGGTCCCGCCTGGGACAAGGGGGACAGTTCAAGATGTGGATTCCATTGGACAGATTCATGTACATTGGGACAATGGTAGTGGGTTAGCCCTTGCTCCGCAGGTCGATTCTTTCCGGAAAATGACCGAGGAAGAAATTGCAAGAGAAAACCAGGAACAAGCTTCTGATTACTGTGAGGAGCGCAGCGGGATGTCACTGCTCATGTAGGGTGTGCCTCAGATGCGAATGGAAATAATCGAAAGATTCAATCAGGAGAATGCCCCATTTTATCTGGTGAATCATGGGGACAATTCTGTCAGCCTATGTCTGGAATTGTCTTTCTTATCGGATGAGTATATGGACTTTGGACAGTATGCGTTCAATGCGTATGCCAAAGAGATTGGCGACCCAATTACCAAAAACGGCTTCTATACTCATGGGGATGGGTATGAATGGGAAGCCGTTTTCCGAAAAGTGTATGCGGACGATCCCGCACTGGAGAATATTTCTTTTGACAGTGAGGCAGGCGGCTTTTTCTGTAACGAAAAAGACGTTGATGCGATGGCATCTCTGGGGACACGTTTCCGACGGCTGGTATTAGAGCCGGAAAGATTTAAGGCCATTGTGCCGACAGCGCTCAGAGAAAGAGCCGCTCAAGAAGCATACGAGAAAGAAATGCAAAGAACAGTGGGAGGTTTCTTAGAGCTACACCCCACAGCAACGGTAGATCTTCTTATGGATGAAGGACATATTCGAATATCCCCAGAACGTGCAAAAGAACTGAAACAATGTCAACAGATTCAGATATACGATGGCACGGGTAACTGCGTAACGCTGCCTGCATCATATGTGTTGAATCAGGAAATTGCGTACAGTCAGGGATCGAATAACAGCAACGAGCGCTATACCGTTGTATTGGAATCCCAGGAACGTAGTTCCCATGATATGGAACTGAAGATTTGAGAAAGGAGATGGAAATGTCGAGGAAGACGCTATCGGTTGAATTATCGAGAGAGGACGCGCCCAGTGGGCGCTTTTATTATGCCAATATTGACCTGCCTGTTGGAATGAAAGCGCTGCTGGATGATGCATGTCAACAGGCCCGGTTCCAGGTTGACAATTTGGGGTATCGGGAAATTACTATTACCGGATGTGCGGATTTGCCGCAGCTCGCGGAAATAAGACTGGATTCACCCACGCTGGAGGAACTCAACTATTTGGCATATCGAATTGGTCAGCTGTCGGAGATTGAACGAGTGGCTATGCAGGGCGTTGTCAAAAGATGCCTGGACGATGGCGCATTCGATGGCATCGTACCTATTCAGGATATCATCAACATGACTTACGGACTGGATGAGCTCAACGTCCTTATAGGTGTCGATGACGATTTTTCGCTTGGAAACTTTGTCCTGGATAATGATCTGGACGATGATCTGACTGGCCTCACGGAAAACGTACTGGATATGTTGGATATGAAGCAAGTGGGCAGGAGATTCCGAGAGCGTGAAGGTGGCATCTTTATCAGAAATTGCTATGTCTCTGCAGGTGAATATGAATTTCCCACCGTATATGACGGCAGAAACGTGCCGAAAGATATATGCTGTGAAGACGGTACAGTTTTCAGATTGGAGATTGGCCAGCACTCCGCGAAGCGTGCAGGCGGCACAGTAGAGCTGGCAGAATGGATAGCGTTGCCAATTTCGCCTGAACAGGCGGATCGCATCGCAAAAGAGTACGATGAACGCACCATCTGCAGCTGCATGTGCTATGGAATGGAATCTGCTATTCCACAAATATCGCTGGACCAATTCCGTTCAATGATGGAATTTGAAAAATGGAACAGTCTGGCAGCCATGATTCAGGCTATGTCGGAAGAAGAATTGGTGCGATACAAGGCAGTTCTGGTGTTGGAAAAACCAGAAGATGTAACGGGTTTGATTGACTGCGCACAGCATGCGGGCGAGTATGAGCTGGATATGCTTCTGAACAGCGAGAACGACTACTTCAGAGAGTACCTTGCCCAAATGCTTCCGAAAGAGTTTGATCCAAGGTGGCTAAACTCTCTGTACTGCATACCGGAAGGTGAGAAACTCCTCGGACGAGAAAAAGGGATGCTTACAGATTACGGCGTGATTTCCGGTAGAGGGTGCCATCTGTATGCGATGGTGCCCTTTGCGGATAATGAAAACCAGTGTGAGCAGGTGCGGGATGTACCGGTAAATTATCAGAAGAAAGGGATGAGTATGATTTGAAAAAGCGTTGGCCTATGTTTGCGCTTGGATGTGTCGGAGCTGTCACATTCTGTGTAATGTATCATGTTAGCCAGAATAAAAAACGCAGGATGCGCAGACACCACAGAACCCGGATGGCGAACTGAGTCTGCAAGAATAAACTGAAGGGAGGTGAAAAAATAAATAGTTTTATGTCCTGGGTGGGTGGCAAGAAGGCGCTCAGAGACGAAATACTCCCACGTTTTCCACTGGAGTACAAACGCTATATTGAAGTGTTTGGCGGCGGGGGCTGGGTGCTGTTCCATAAACCTCCTGGAAATGATTTCGAAGTCTATAACGATTTCAATGGTGATTTGGTCAATTTATATCGGTGTGTTCGGGAATATCCTGAACAGCTGAAAGAGGAATTGACGTATGTGCTGAATGGCAAACTGAAAATCCAAAAAACTGTGGAGGGTGACGGCAGTCTGGCGGGCTGGGCGTTCCGGGTAACGGATGCCCATGGGAATGCTGTAGAGGGTTCCCCCTTTACCTCTGGTGCGGATGGCAGAATTCTGACCGCCAATCTGCTGCCTGGGGAATATACCGTGGAGGAGCTGCTGCCAGAGGATTGTCTGTATCAGTGCAAAAGCGAGAATCCCCAGAAAGTTTCGCTAGTCCAGGGGCAGACAGTGGAGGTGTCCTTCGTCAATGCCCTGCGTCCTGGCACAATCACTGTCAAAAAGGTGGATACCACCGGAAGTCCTCTGGCCGGAGCCACATTCCTGTTGGAATGGAGCGAGGACGAAAGCACCTGGCAGCCCGTTCAATATTCCTCTGCCGTCACAAAAGGTGGCTGCTCTGCGGAGAACCTGACGGATGGCTCTCTGACCAGCGGTGAGGACGGTATTCTCCAATGGGATGGCCTGCATCCCGGCATCCACTACCGCCTGACAGAGGTAAAAGCACCGGAGGGCTTTAAGCTGCTCACGGAGGCGGCATTTACGGGGACAATTCCCACTGATACCTTGTCCGTAGAGCTGACCGTGGTCAATGCCCGGACCTTTACCATGCCGGAAGCGGGTTCTATGTCCGGGATGGCTATTCAGACGCTGGGCCTGACGGCTGCCATTGGCTGCCTGGTTGCCCTTATCTATCGAAAAAAGAAGTTCTGATATGATACACACCCCATACCATGCCAGGGATAAGCCCCTGGTTTTTTCATGTTCAAAATTCATAACCCAATCTCAAAATTACATTTAAGAAAGGAAACTGCTCTATGAAAAATATCACGAAAATTCTCTCCCTGTTTCTGGCTCTAACCCTGCTCCTGTCCTTCCCAGTGGCCGCCTCCGCCGCGGAGCTGGCCAATGTGCCGACCATCGATGAATCCAAAACCGGTTCCCTGACCATTTACAAGTACGACCTGACCAACGCCGAAAAGGACGGCGTTTGGGACTCCAGCTATGTGTCTACCGGTGTTTATGATGAAGCCGGGGTAAACAACGTCCTGGGCGGCAATGCTTCCTCCACCCTGGGCAACGGAGAAACCGGCTACGGATATGCCATCAAGGGTGTGGAGTTTACCTATGTAAAGGTCGCTGATATTTTCCAGTACGGCGAAACCGAAACTACCAATGGTCATGTGGAAGTTTTCTACGCTGTGGACAAGGCCAGGGGTGCGGACTTCCTGAAAGCCCTGGGCCTGACGGATGGAAAGAATCGGTATGAGAATGCGGATGCTCTGGATGAATCCAAGTATTTCTACCAGTCTGATGTGCTGGTTTCCGCTCTGTCCTCTGGCCTGACCGCCAACGCTACCACCGTCAAGAACGCCATGGAGCGCTACGCCGCCGCCAACGGTACGGCCATGCCCCTGACGGATTCCTACGGCAAGACCAAAGCTGAAAACCTGCCCCTGGGTCTGTATCTGGTTGCAGAAACCAAAGTCCCTGAAATGGTCGTTTCCACCACCGATCCTTTCCTGGTATCCGTCCCCATGACCTCCGTCAACGGCACCAACGCCAATGACGGCGGCACCCGCTGGATCTACGACATTACCCTGTACCCTAAGAACCTTACCGGCATCCCCTCTCTGGAAAAGACTCTGCGGGAGAGCAAGAACGACACCGGCAAGACGGACGATTACGCCCACACCGGCACCGCCTCCGCTGGTGACACCATTGACTACCAGATCGTTTCTACCCTGCCCAGCATCACTTCCGAGGCTACCTACCTGTCCTGCTATACCTTCATCGATACCCTGTCCGCTGGCATGACCTATACCAAGGGCGACGTGGTCCTGGAAATCTTCTCCGATACCGCCTGCAAAGACGCCGTGACCACCTGGAAGGAGGCGGACGGCTATTTCACCGTTTCCTATAACGATGCCCAGGACGGCAAGACTGCTATGACCGTAGAAATGACCGCAAAGGGTCTGGCAGAGATCAGCAAGTCCAAGGCTGTCTATACCGATACCAGCATGGTCAATTCCGGCTTCTCTGACTGCACCATGAGACTGACCTATACGGCCAAAGTAGACAGCGATAATTCCCTGGTGGTGGGCGACAAGGGCAACGACAACAAGGTTGTCCTGACCTGGAAGCGCACCAGTGAGACGTTTTACGATACCCTGGTGGACGATGCCCATGTTTATACCTACGGCATTGACCTTACCAAGCTGTTTTCCGATGGCAAAGGCGACTTCTCCAAGGTGGAGTTCCTGGTACAGAACAAAACCGACAACTACTATGTCCAGGCGAAGCTGAATCAGGAGGAGGGTGTGTACTATGTGACCGGACATACTGCCAACAAGGAAGATGCTACGCACTTCGTCCCTGTGAAAACCGGTGATACCAAGGGGCGGATTCTCATTAAAGGTCTGGAAGATGACACCTACACCATGACCGAAGTTCGCACCGACAACGGCTATGTGCTGCTGAAGCAGGATATTGAGGTTGTGATTTCCCAGAAGGAAGGCTCCGAGAACTGTACTATCTACGCCTCCGACGCTCTGGGTCTGATCAAGAATGACCCCCGGTATGCCCAGGTCATTCTGAGTGACGCGGATCTGAAGAACATCCCCCAGAAGCATCTGGAACACAAGCTGCTGACCGCCTCCGCTACCGTCAGCGGCAAGAATGTGAACATGACCGAGGACAACGGCAGCACCAATGCCGAGGCCCCTCTGACCGTGGTCAATGTTCGTGGTTTTGACCTGCCCAAGACTGGCGACAACGGTACTATGATCTTCACCATCGTGGGCATTCTGTTGATGGTCGGTGCGGCGGCAGTGCTGTACGCGGTGTCCAGTAAGAAGTCCGCATAAACGGAAAAGGCCGGAGGGGCTTTCCCCTCCGGCTTCCTCAAAAGGAACTTCTGGCGTAACGCACAGTCACAATAAGGACCTGCTTGTTTGCTTCATCGATGCGGTAAATAACAATGTAGTTCTTGACCATGAGCTGCCGGTATCCGCTGTTTGCAAAAGAGCCTGTGCGGCGTTCTGAACAACGATATGGCAGATATTCCAAGGATAGAATCTCAGATTCCAAGGCATCTACCATTTCCGCGGCAACGCCTGGTTCCAGCAGATTGCCCGCAATATAGGCGTAAATGTCATCCAAATCCCGCAATGCCTGATTCATCAACCGAACTTCGTATTTATCCAAAGTGCTTCCTCCGCAGGGAAGCCAGAGCGGTGCGGGCGTCGTGGGATTCGTGAGTTCTGGCGTATTCGGATTCCGCTCTCCCAATGGCAGCGTCGGTGGAAGCCGTGTCGATCAGATCTTCATAGGCTTCAATGCTCATAACGACCAGATCGCCGTAGCCGTTTTTCGTGATAAAGACAGGCTCCCGTTTGGCGTGGCAGATGTCGGAAATCTCTGTGGTATTCCGAAGGTCAGTGATAGGACGAATTTGTGGCATAGTGCCGCCTCCTTTCATGTCGCTATTATAGCATTATTATGTACAAAACACAAGCAAAATATAAGGGACGGAGGATGTATTGAAAAAGAAGATAATAACGATCTGTGCCGCAGTGCTGTTTCTCACAGCATTGGGGCTGACACTGTACCCACTCATTTCAAATTATGTCAACCAGAAATACGCCTCTGAAATTCAGACAGCATATCAGGAGCTTATCCAGCAGACGGATGATTCCGTTTTGCAGGAGGCAAAGCAAAGGGCCGTTTCCTACAATCTGGCAATCACCCCTGGTACAGCGGATGCTTACAGTGAAGAATCTCTGTCATCTGCCGCCGAGAATTACGACAACCAACTGGATATTGCCGGGAACGGCATTATGGGCTATGTGGAGATTCCCAAAATCCAGGTAAACCTACCCATATACCACGGCACGGATGCGGAGGTACTAGACCGTGGCGTGGGGCATTTGCTGGGAAGTTCTCTGCCGGTGGGCGGTGAAAATACCCATACCATTCTCTCCGGCCACAGCGGCATGGCAAGTCAGAAGATGTTCACGGATTTGGAACAGCTGACCCAAGGGGATGTGTTCTATCTGAATGTGCTGAATGAAACCCTGGCGTACCAGGTGACGGAAATTAACACCGTCCTGCCCTATGAAACGGACCTTTTGGGTATCGTTCCCGGCGAGGACCTGTGTACGCTCGTCACCTGCACCCCCTACGGTATCAACACGCATCGGCTGCTGGTGCGCGGCTCCCGGATTCCCTACGAAGAAGCACTGACTTTGGAAGAACAAAGTGTCGCTGTGGAAATGGTAGAATCTACATGGGAGCAAAACTATGCAAAAGGAATCATTATAGGCGTTGTCATTGCTTTGCTGCTCATATTGCTGTTTGCGTTCCTGCACACCATTTGGGGAGGGCAGAATAATGATGTGGCGTAGAGTGATCATGGTTTTTATAATCGCCATGTTTCTCCTTGGAGTAATCGTTATGCTCTACCCTCTTTTACATGGGGTGTTTGTAGATACCAAGATTTCTATGGACGCAAAGGAATTCCTTGATCAAAGGCAAGAAACAGCGGCTGGCTCGGGGCAAGAAAGCCAATCATCTAACGTGCCTCCAGATAAGACAATGCCATATCCAGAACTGTTTGCAGCTATGCAGACTTACAACGCACGGATATGGGAAGAAAGACAATCCCAATTGTGTGATCCATGGTCATACCAGCAGCCTAGCTTTTCTTTGGAAAAATATGGCGTAGATACAGATGCAATCGGCGTTATTTGTATCCCCAAACTCCAGCTGGAAATGCCGATCTATTTAGGGGCAACCACGGAAAATATGGCGAAAGGAGCTGTACATTTAAGTCAAACGAGTCTGCCTATCGGTGGGATGAATACCAACTGCGTCTTGGCGGGCCACCGAGGGTACAATGGGGCGGCATATTTTCGCTATATCACAGATTTAGAGATCGGAGATACGGTGACGATCACAAACCTGTGGGAAACGCTGATCTACTCGGTTGTGGATACCGAAATCATTGATCCAACCGATATCCAAAAGACCCTGATTCAGGAAGATCATGAAAGATTAACATTGCTTACCTGTCACCCATATGCTTCTGGAGGACGGCAGCGGTATGTGGTGTACTGTGAGCGCAACAAAGAAATGGAGGAAATATAATGAAAAAAAGATTTACAAGAGTGATGGTTATGGCGGCAGTGGTGGTCATGATGATGGCATTCATGGCGGTTCCGGCTTTTGCGACAAGTGCGGGCAATGTCTCCGGCGCAATCGAAAGCACCTGGAACGCGGCGCAGGGGCAGGTCAAGGATATCGTCAACAATGTTGTGTTTCCGGTTATCGATATGATCCTCGCAATCCTGTTTTTCGTAAAGATTGCTACCGCATACATGGACTATCGTAAACATGGTCAGTTTGAGTTTACAGCACCCGCAATTCTGTTTGCATGTCTGCTGTTTTCTCTGACGGCTCCCAGCTATATCTGGTCCATCCTTTGATCCTGGCATGGAAGACAAAATCCAGTTGTGTACTTCTTCCCAAGAGAATGAGAAAAAGTACGATGAAGTTGATCTGTGGCGTGAGAGCTACAAGGAAAACGTAAGGTTCGCACAGGCTAAGGAGATGGGAATCGAAACGTCAAAGCAGTGTCAGCAGAAAATGATGTGACGCAATACGATCAAACACATCAGAACGAGAAATTTCTGATTGGGAGGTGATGATTATTGTTTGATTGGCTGGGTGGCATTCTGTCTGGATTGGGCGACGCAATCGGAATTGCCTTTGAAAATGCGACAAGCGGTATTGTGGATTCTATCTGGACGGCGCTGGTACAATGGCTGTACACGTCCATTTATGACGCAATAGCGGATCTGTTCACAGGAATCAACAATATGGGGGCGGGAATCTTTACTCTGAGCTGGGTGACGGCTGTCGTTGACCTATTCCGGCTATTTGGCTGGGCACTGTTTGCCGCAGGGGTCGTCGTTGCGGTATTTGATATCGCAATAGAATCCCAAAGTGGCCGTGTAAATGTGAAAACGGCAGCACTGAACATTTTGAAAGGCTTCTTTGCCTGCGCTTTGGTAAGCGTCGTTCCGATTGAACTCTACAAATTCTGTGTTACTTTGCAAAATACATTTGCTGGCGACCTGACCAGAATATTTGCCGGATCACAGGCGGCATCCTTTGGCGAGTTTGTGGCGTTTGTTTTACGGACCGCGTTCCTATTGCCGGATACTGCTACTGCAGGGCTGAAATTGCTCTGCTTCCTGATTGCGTTTGCGTACTGCACGATCAAAGTGTTCTTCGCCAATATCAAGCGAGGCGGTATCCTGCTGATCCAGATGGCAGTCGGAGAACTCTATATGTTTTCGCTCCCACGTGGATTCGATGATGGGTTTAACCAGTGGTGCAAGCAGGTTGCGGCGATTTGCCTAACAGCATTTTTGCAGACAACATTGCTGTTTTTGGGAATGATGTCTTTCCAGACAGACATGCTGCTCGGAATGGGAATTATGTTGGCGGCCAATGAAGTGCCGCGGATCGCACAGCAATTCGGACTGGACAGTTCTGTAAGAGTGAACATGATGTCCGTATTCCATACTACCAGCACAGCTGTCAACCTGACAAAAGCGCTCACAAAAGCAAAATGACGGGGATCATATGGGGATGGCCCTAAAATGGAATCGTACAATTTTTGGGAGGAGGAATGTTAGTGACCCAGTATATCTACCCGCAGAACCTAAAGGCAAAGGCGAATCTTTGGCTGTGGGGCCTGCGGGATTTTGTGATTCTGAGTGTTGCCGTCTTGATATCCGTGGTGCTGGCCGTTCGCTCTAAAATGTTACTGCCGGGAGCAATCAGCATGGCCTATGGCGTATTGACAATTCGGGCAGATGATACCACAGTCCTGGACTACCTCGGATACGCGGTACGGTATTTTATAACAACACAACAAAGTTATGAATGGAGGTGATGCGGTGAAAAAGAAAAAAGGGATATCTGTGCAGGAAATGCTTGGTGTGCAGGCGTTTACAAAATACGGGTTGTTGACGGATCAAGGAGAACTCCTATTTTATCGAGTAGCTCCGACCAACATATCCGTTTTGTCTACAGCCAATATTGACATTAAAATCCGTCACCTGCAAATGCTCTTATCTGCCATTCCCGACTTGGAGTTTGTATGCACGGACAGCTGTGAATGCTTTGATGAAAACAAAGCATACCTGCAGTCTATCGCCAAGAAAGAGAGCAATCCGAATGTGCGAAAGCTGATTTTGAAGGACCGAGATATGCTGACAGGCATGCAGGCTGAAATGTCTACAGCCCGACAGTTTATACTGATCAAGCGGTGTAAGAACATGAAAGCCGAGCAGGTATTTGTTGCGATGAATCGGGTATTGAAAGCTGTTGTGGAACAGGGCTTTGAGGTGCAGCGGATGGATAAAGGTGAGATCAAACGGCTGGTGGCGATTTATTTTGAGGCATCTATGGATGGCAACCAGATGCCGGATGTGGATGGCGCACAATTCTTTGAGGAGGTGAAAGCGTGAAATACCTTGCCAAGAAGGAAAAGAAAAAAGGAAAATACCGTAAGGAGCGAGCGAAAAAACAGGCCGCAGTTGATACGGAAGAAATCCGTACAAAGGACTTTTTTGACTGTGTCGCTCCAGGTGTTGTGAAGTTCTTTGCGGATAGCTACCTGATTGGAGATTCTTACCGGAGTACCTGGGCGGTTAAGGAATATCCTCCTTCTACCGAGGAGCAGGCCATCCTTTCTCAGCTTGCTGAACGGAATGGTGTGACGCTGCGTATTTACCATCGTCTTGTAGAACCCATGGAGCAGCGGCAAATTGTGAACAATGCCAATCGCAAAAATCGACTTATGGCAGGAGATCACGACATCAATGAAGCCATCCAGGCAGAGGGCAATCTTCAGGACGTGGTTACACTGCTTGCGAATTTGCGTAAGAACCGGGAGCCGCTGCTCCATTGCGCGGTGTTCATTGAATTAAAGACCAAAAGTGCGGAATCCTTGCGGGAATTGCAGTCAGATATCGCAATGGAGCTGACACGCGCAAAGATCACGGTAGACAGACTGACCCTGCGGCAGAAAGAAGGATTTCTGGCAGTCTCTCCCTTTGGAAGTAATCGTTTCGGGGTGCAATATGAGCGAGTGCTGCCAGCCAGCTCCGTAGCGAATCTCTTCCCTTTCAACTTTTCCGGTAAAACGGATCCGAAAGGATTTTATATCGGCAGAGACAAATACGGAACCAATATTCTGGTGGACTTGGATCGCCGCAGTGATGACAAGACGAACGGAAACGCATTGATCTTAGGAAACTCTGGTCAGGGAAAATCCTATCTGATGAAACTGCTCATGACCAATCTGCGGGAATCCGGAAAACGGATTATATGCCTGGATGTCGAGAAGGAATATGAAGACCTGTGCAATGCGTTTGGCGGCAGTTATGTAGACTGCATGTCAGGCCGATTTATCATCAATCCGCTGGAGCCTAAGATGTGGAGTGAAGAAGATGACGCTGAAGAGGAGGATGATTCTGCTCCGGAGGCATTCCGACGTGCCACCCGGCTGTCTCAGCACATCGCTTTTCTGAAAGATTTCTTCAGGTCTTATAAAGACTTTACGGATGCGCAGATCGACACATTGGAAATTCTCTTGGAAAAATTGTATGCGCTCCACAACATCAGTGATAAAACAGACTTTTCCCAGCTGAAACCAACGGATTACCCGGTGATGGCAGACCTGTACGCTCTGTGCGAAAAGGAGTTTCGAGAATATGACCTTCGGCAAAAACACCTTTACACAGAGAATATGCTGCGGGAGGTGTGCCTGGGGATTCACTCTATGTGTGTGGGATCGGAAAGTAAGTATTTTAATGGCCACACCAATATCGTAGACGATATGTTTATTTGTTTCGGTGTCCGGGGACTAATGGATACGAATGAGCGCTTGCGCAACGCAATGCTGTTCAATATTCTCTCTTATATGAGCAATTCGCTGATTTGCGTTGGAAACACAGTTGCGGCAATCGACGAGCTATATATGTTCCTGTCCAATCTGACAACGATTGAGTACATTCGGAACGCTATGAAGCGGGTAAGAAAGAGAGAGTCTATCATGGTGCTGGCATCCCAGAACATTGAGGATTTCCTGATCCCGTCGATCCGTGAATTCACAAAGCCTCTGTTCTCGATTCCGACGCACCAGTTCTTGTTTTACCCAGGACAAATCAATCCCAGAGAATATATGGATGCCCTGCAGGTAGAAGAAGCGGAGTTCGAACTTATCCGATACCCGGAGCGCGGTACATGTTTGTATCGCTGCGGTAACGAAAGGTATCTGCTGCAGGTTATCGCACCGGACTATAAAATTGAAATGTTCGGAAAAGCTGGTGGACGTTAATGGGTGCAACGATTGGAGCGGTGCTCAAGAAAGTTGCGGTTGCGATCCTGACGGATGAGAAAACACTGAAAAAAGTTGGCATGGTTTTGTTGACCTTGTTTGTGGCACTCATTCTTCCGGTCTGTGCTTTTCTTGCATTGGTCAGCGGAAAAATAAAATTGGATGTTGGTATGTTGCAACAGCAGATCATAGAAAACCTTTCCTCAGAAGACCGCGCGATGCTGGAAAGCATAGAATCTATGATGGAAGAAATCAAATCCGCATTTACGGAAGCGGACATGCCGGAACGAGCGGGTGAAGCACAGGCCGCCTATATCATGGCGTTATATAACCAGTCCAAGGAGCCGGGATTTGTGTCCCGGCTTTTGTCCTGCTACCAAAAAGACGCAACAGACCAGCAAATCGTGGATATGCTGAACCGTACTTTCGGCTCTCGAATTACAACTGAGGAATATTCCAATGTTGCGTCCAACATCAGAAGTGCCTACATCAACTTAAAAGATTACTATGATCCAAGCAAGAAAAACAATCTGGACCTTGTGCAATGGGCAATTACCGCACAAGACTCCGGCTGGGGATATGTACTGGGTACCTATGGGCAAGTCCTGTCACGAAGTGCATTCGAGGCAAAACTTTCACAGTATCCGGATCAAATTGAACCATACAAGGACTTTATATTGTCACACTGGATCGGCAGGCGTACCGCTGACTGTATTGGGCTCATTAAAGGTTACTGCTGGTATGACGCTGCTTCGGATTCAATTGGCTATGCTACCAACGGTATGCCGGATATTGGGACAGAGCAAATTTATAATTGGGCAACGCAAAAAGGAAGCATCAGTACAATGCCGGAAATACCCGGAATCATTCTCTGGAAAACAGGACACGTTGGAGTATATATCGGCAACGGAGTTGTTGTAGAAGCGCTGGGCACCAAATATGGAGTGATACGCAGAAGTGTGTCCAGCGGTGGATGGTCTGGCTGGCTCATGCTGCCATGTATCGAGTATGTGGATGAGGCCGCAAAAGAATGACACTTAATGGAGGTATCAATGAAGACAAAAGCAATGTTCCTGCATAAACTGCCGGAAATGAAAACTCTGGATTGCGAGATTGAGAAAATTATTCCGCTTTCCCCCAGCGAATATGCGAAATTTTATCAGCAGCTTCTTGGGGACTATGATTTTATCACAGACAACAACGAACTCATGGGAATGAAGGATGGGACAGCATACTGCATTCTGGTAATGAACGAAGAATTGGATGAGGGCATTTTGGTCAACTCCGGTGGAAGCGGCTTTGCTAGAAATGTATCGTTCTTCCCAAACGTCAGTGCCTACCTGCAGGCGCAGAATCAGAAAATGACATTGCATGAAAAAGTGCCGTACTTCAGCAGCACGATAGCGGAGGAATCTCCGGATGCGGTAGTTCGTCAGGTCACACCGTTCCTGCTTGCGTATGGAGAAAAAGTCGAAAGGTATGTGGATGCCTGTGTCGTGCAGGCGCTGGATGGCTACGATGATCAGGCAAGCTATGATTTTTCCTATGCGGAGCTGCGGGATGGTTTTGAAGGTGGAGGATTGGACAAAGATGTTTTTATGGCTATGCTTCAAGCTCGCCCGGAAGTTGTAGATATGGATGTCCGGGGGGATGCGGTTGGCGTTGTCCTTTCGCTGGAATCCATTCAGGAACATGAAGATTCCAAGCGGCGAATCCTGACACAGGATGATGTTGTGATCATGCACGCAAAACATACATTGTGGCGTTACGATGTGGGTGGCAAACAGGCAGATTTTGTGGGATGCAGACTGTCCGGCCTGGACTTGCATGAGATGTGCTTTGATGGGGCTGATTTCCATGGAACGCTGATTGAAAATTGCAACCTGCGTGGGCTCCACGCAAATGACGCGGATTTTTGTGATGCTCGTATCATCAACTGTGAGGTTGCGGCTTTCTCTGCGGACGATGCAAATTTGGACAGCGCACACATTGAAAATTGTACCGTCGATGGCGAGCAGCCAGCTGTGACTATGTACTTAAAACAAAGTGCTGATGCCGCTGTGAGGCTGCCCCATGCCGAAAGCTCTGGAGAAAGTGTCAGTGAAATCGCCGGCACAGAAATTCAGTTCGGAGGTGTGTAATGGCGGTAGAAAAAGAATGGCTGAACTTCTTCCGAGACCAATATCCCGTCGGATCACAGATCCGTCTGCGTGAATTAGAGAATCCCAAAGGTGGATTCTTCAAAGGGCAGATGGGAACTCTGATGGAGATTGACGAAGACGCAAAATTTCATATCCAATGGGAAAATGGACAGACAAGCTGCTTGATTCCTGGACACGACTCGTTCAGTGTTCTTCCTCCGGAGCCTGTAACCCTCAAGTTGTATATGCCGCTTTGTGCGGAAGTGTTTCGGACAGACCCCTGGGATGGCCCAAGTGACGAGCCGGAGGAAATGTCGGATAGAGAGATATTGCGGCAGGAAGATGCCATCGTTGCCGCAATGGTTAGAAATCAGTGCCCGGAAGAAGCCGAACGTGGAATTATGCGCTGGTATAACCATGGTGATTCCGTTGACGAAAAAGTACAGTCCGTTGTGTTCACAGCAGAAGAACGTGAAGGAAAACTCTGGGGAGTAGCCCAGTGCAGAATTGTTGGAACGCTGTCAGATTCTGAATTGGAAACACTGAAGGAATACATTTCTGGACAGGCATCGGATGGCTGGGGAGAAGGATTTGAGCAGCGGGAGATTCCTACAAGTGATGGAGATATGTATGTGCATTTGTGGAATTGGGAGAATTGGGATATCCTGACAGAGAAAGAGCGATTCGGGCCCAAGTTTGCGGAAGGTCTTCCGGACCTTTGCTTTTCAACTCTGGCATCTACCGGTGAACTCATTTGCATAAAGCGTGGTGAACGCGGCTATTACCCTTCTGACTGGAGTACAGAAGATCGTGCGGAGAACAAAGCGTTGGCAGATTACAACAACGCAAGACTCGGCATCACGGATGCCCAGAGGAAAGCTATGGAGTGCGGCTCTATGAGTGGCTGGGATGTTCCAGGTGCAGACCCTGCTGCATACGAATCCCAGGAACAAACAAAGCAGGAGGTAACCATGGGAGGCATGCAATGAATCCACAGGAAAGATTTGTGAATGCGGTAAATGAAATTTTACGGCACATTGATTTCCCTGCGGTGATTCATTCCTGTAATAGCGGCAATCAGCAATTGGCAAAGCGTGTGCTTTGCCAATTGCACTGTGCCTTTGTGGAAGCCTATGGCACAGATTTCATCAAGCAGCCATCCGAGCAATTTGTGGATGTGCCTGTGGTGGTGCGTGGTCGGAGAAATGGAAACCTAACATTGGGGCTTGCCGTGCTGGATATGCATATGGCAGGAGAGCTGACACATATGGTTTTGTTCACGCCGGAGGGAGTTTCAGAACACCATTGCGTAAGGCACCAAAGTTTTAACCAGCGTAATTTCCTTAAAAACTTTGACGAGTTCGATTATTGGTACACACCTGAAATCGCGGGAGAGAAATATGTTAATTTCCATTTCCTCCCATCTCCTGTGTACTCGTTGCTGCGAGATTCTGTAGAAGCATATGGCAGCTATGATTGGAGATATGCTTAATGGCGCTGGTGGAGGAAACGCTTTTTGGCACTCAGGACAAAGTGCAGATCGCAATCGAACGGCTGCGGGCGTTTGAGCCAAGCGAGGGGTACTATGTTGCTTTCAGCGGAGGGAAAGACAGTCAAGTTGTGTATCATCTGTGCAAGGAAGCCGGTGTAAAATTTGACGCGCACTATAATCATACAACAGTAGATCCACCGGAAGTGATTTACTTCCGGCGAAAATATTACCCGGACGTTATTGTGGATTACCATGGCACAACAATGTGGAAGCTCATCGTCAGAAAAGGAATGCCTCCGACCCGCGTGGTACGCTATTGCTGCGATGAGTTAAAGGAGGACGGTGGCAAGGGACGTATTGTTGTTACGGGAGTTCGGTGGGAGGAAAGCAGCAGGAGGAAACATAGTCGTGGATTGCTTGAATTGAACAATGATACCAAAGCCATGGTGCGGCTCATGAATGACAATGATGATGCCCGACGTTTATTTGAAACCTGCACCATGAAAAGTCGCCATACATTGAATCCAATTATTGATTGGACGGCAGCTGAAGTGTGGGAATATCTGAATTCCCGAAATATACCACACTGCTGCTTATACGATGAAGGCTATTCTCGAATAGGCTGTATTGGTTGCCCTCTGGCAGGGCCAACACAGATGAAAGCGGAATTTGCAAGATACCCAAAATACAAGGATGCGTACATTCGTGCCTTTGAGAAAATGATTGTCAAGCGAAGGGATAACGGGAAACCGTACACGCAATGGAAAACGGGTGAGGAGGTTATGCAGTGGTGGCTATGGGAGGGCACCCGTTCTAAGACCGATAAAGATCAGATGAGCCTTTGGAACAGTACCGAAAATGTGACCTCTAGCTTGTAAAGCCGTATAACTGTATGATAAGGCAAGTGCGCCATTGAGAAGTATTGCAGATTATTGCAATACTTCTCAATGAAAAGCAAAGTTGTCATTGGTGTAAATTTGAGTGTACAAGGGAGGAACTGAAGCATTTGCGAAAAACCACATTAACCATTTCCGTCGATGAAGAAAAAGTGAAAGCGCTTCGGATTTACCTGGAGCGAAAAGACAGCAAGCTTGAAGATGAGATTGTTGAAATATTTGAAACGCTATATACAAAGATAGTTCCCGCAGGGGTTCGGGAGTACATTGGCATGGTAAATGGCGAGGATGGTGAACAGGCACCGGTTATAAAGCCACGGAAGTACCGGAAAAGAATTGTGGAGGATGACAATTCCATGGCTATCCCGGCAGCCCAAGTCGAGGAGCCGCTGGAAGAATAATCACAGCTGTGGGCCGCCTGGTGCCCGCGTGTCGGCTCTGTTCCGTGCTGGTGGAACACGGCCACCTAACACGGTGCTTTGGACGGTAAAACGAAGCAGAAACGGGATCATGCAATGACGAAAAAAGTTTGGGATTCGAGGGCAGAAATTGCGGTACGAAAGGTTTGCAGGAATAAGGGCTGGAGACTTTTGAGCCTCCAGCCCAAGGAACAGCGCCCAGCAACGCTGGTCGCATGCGGCTTTTTCGGATTTCAAAGTTGGAGACAACATAACCCCATTTTAAGGGCCTTGGGGACAAAACGGTGTATTGCCTTAGTGAAAAGCCAATTATTTTGGAGACTTTGGGGTTTGACACGCAGCTGTATGTTTGAATTTCCCCTATTTCCGAAATTAGGGAAACGGAGCGCAAAGAATCTTTGAGAGGAGGGTGCGATGGAAGAACAGAAGATAAAAATCACTGCCTATGTGCAGCCCAAAACTGCGGAATTGGTTGAGAAGCAGTATAAGTTTCATGGATGCAGGAGCAGGTCTGAATTTATTGACGCGGCGATACAGTTCTACATTGGATTTTTGAACGCCAAGGACTATAGTGGCTATCTTCCTAACATTGTGATCTCCACGATGAAGGGAGCGTTGGGATCTCTGGAACATCGGCTTGCCAATCTGCTTTTTAAGAATACAGTGGAGTTGGCTATCCTCCAGCACATCATTGCTGCCGCAAATGATATTGATGAGCGGACACTGCGAGAGGTCAGAGGAATGTGCGTGGATGATGTAAAAGCGATCAATGGCTCCTTAAATATTGATGATATCGTTCGGTTCCAGAGAGATTGAGGTGATCATGTGTGGCGAAGATCATCCTCAAATGGAGATATCTGAAACCGGGGACGAGAAATCATAATCAGAATTTGGTGAAGTACATTGCCAAACGAGATGGCGTAGAGAAAATAGATGACAGCTGGAAATCCCTTCCGGTATCCGTTCAGCAAAAGAAGATGATCGAGCAGCTTCTAAAGGATTTTCCGGATACTGCTGACAGCTATGAATATCAAGACTACTTACATGGCCCGACGCAAGGCAATGCTTCGGAGTTTATTACGCATAGTATAGAGGAAAATGTTGATCGAGTTGATACTCGTGAAAACTATGTTCAATACATTGCAAACCGTCCCCGTGTCCAGCGCTTTGGTTCCCATGGGCTGTTCACTGATGCGGATGTGCCAATCAATCTGAAACAGGTGGCCAAAGAGGTGGCAGATTACGACGGTATTTTGATGACACAGATACTGTCACTGCGGCGGGAAGATGCGGCCAGACTCGGATTTGAAAAGGGCGAAGTATGGCGAGATATGCTTCGAGAGCAGGCCGACGAACTTGCAAAGGCCATGGGTATCCCTATTGAAGACCTGCGATGGTATGCGGCATTTCATAATGAGGGACACCATCCTCATTGCCATATCATTTCCTATTCTGTGGGGAAAGAGCCATACATGACTAAACAAGGTCTGCTCAATTTGAAATCTGCTTTTGCCAGAGCGATATTCCATCAGGATCTAATTCAGATTTATGATACGCAAACCAGGTATCGCAATGAATTCAATGCGGACGTTAAAACTTTGGTTACTCAAATTGTTGCTGATTTGAATGAAAACCCTTACCGTGATGATACTGTAGCGCTGATGCTGCGTCAGCTTGCCGCAAGGCTGCAGGCGACCAAAGGTAAAAAAGTATATGGGTACTTGCCTGCAACTGCCAGAAATTTGGTCAATGCAATTATGGATGAATTGATGAAGGATGAAAGGCTTGGCAGGCTGTATGCACTGTGGTACGACCAGCGTGATCTGGTTGTACAGATCTATCAGGAAAGTGCAGAGAAGCGTGTTCCCCTATCACAGAATAAGACATTCCACGCCATCAAGAATATCATCATTCGTGAGGCGTTGAACATCTCCCCAGATGCACCTCTGATTTCTGCAGAAGAAATTGCCGCACAAGAGAATCAGGCTCCTATTTTTCCCAAAGTGATTCCGGATGCTGGAGATGAATTGCCCGTCGTATTACCGTTGGAGGAAATAGATATGACAGAGAACATACCAGAAGTGGAGTCACAAAATCACCGTACAGATGAAAACGATCCGTCGCCAATGAAGAAAAGTGGGAGCTGGTGGTCAGAGCAATACCAGGCGGCTAGGGAGTCCCTTTATGGGACAAAGGAGCGGCAGCCGGATCATGCGGAAGCACTTTTGCTCATGACGCGAGAGGCAGAAGCGGGCAATGGTTTGGCGATGTATGACTTAGGAAAAATGTACCTGTCTGGTTTGGGAGGCTGTATGGATGAAGCAATGGCGCAGCACTGGTTCTCTCGTGCTTATAATGCCTTCCTGCAAATGGAGCAGACAGACAAGAAGAAAGACTACTGGCAGTACCGAATCGGCAAGCTGTATGCGCTTGGGCATGGCATAGAACAGAACTATAAACAATCCGCGGAGTGGTTTGCAAAGGCAATGGCTTCCGGGAATTCACTTGCGGCTTACTCTCTTGGAGAGCAATACTATCGGGGACAAGGTGTAGAAAAAGATGATACTCATGCATTCAAACTGTTTACCATAGCGGCTGCGGATGAAAAAAGGCCGAATGCTTACGCACAATATCAGCTTGGAAAAATGTATGCGGCTGGGTGTGGGACTGCTGTAGATGCAGTTGCGGCTCAGAAATGGAATGCACTAGCGTATCAGGGATTTCTGCGTATCGAGCAGACGATGTCCGATGATAGGTTATATTATCGCCTCGGCAGCATGAATTTGACGGGCACAGGGACAGATGTGAATTTGAACTTGGCTGCTGAATACCTTGCAAAGGCAGTGAACTTGGGGAATGCAGATGCTATGTATGGTCTTGGCAAACTGCTGCTCAGAACAGATTACCCAGATAGAAATCCCCCCAAAGCCATAGACTACCTGACGCAGGCAGCGGAAAAGGAGCATGATTATGCCCAATACTTGCTGGGGAAAACCTATTTGCAGGGGAAAGAAACTCCGCAGAATACTTCGGAGGGAGTCCTCTGGCTGGAGCGATCTGCAGAGCATGGAAATCAATATGCACAGTATTTGCTGGGGAAGACATTGCTTCAAGGAGAGCTTATTGAGCCAAATTCTGAAAAAGCACTGGAGCTGCTGGAGTGCGCAATTGCGCAGAAGAATCCGTATGCGGCATTTTTTCTTGGGAGAGAAATGTTGTCTGGAGAACGGATACCTGTCGATGTAAAACGTGCTGAGGAGCTGCTGACAGCCGCAGCGAACGGTACGTTTACATCGGCGCAATATACGCTGGGCAAGCTTTACTTGATTGGTGATGCGCTGCTGCAAGATATTAAACGCGCATTGTATTGGTTGTGGAAAGCCGCAAACCAAGGGGACAGCTACGCTCTATATCAGCTTGGGAAGATGTATCTGTTCGGACAAAACGTCGATAGGGACGAAGAATTGGGAAAGAAATTACTGAGTGCCTCTGCAGAACAGGGCAATATTTATGCGCAAAGGATACTGGAGAGCTATGGGAAACAACCAATCTGTGCTATCTGCATTCGGCTTGCGTCCAATCTTGCGCAGACTTTTCAAGAAAGCATTGAGAAAGATCATAGGAATGTGAGTGAGATAGACCGAAAGCTGCGACGGAAGATTGCGGAAAAGAAGCAGGCGCATGGACAGAGAATCGGGTAAAAATCCCGTTAAAAACGAAAATATGCCAGGGTGTGCGTTGTTGCACACTCTGGCAAGCTTCCGTTTATGAATCCTATACTGTGTACTATTTTTTAGTACACAGTCGTCTCAAAATATATTCATGTAGTAGTTTACTCAAGGGATTGCTGTAGTCCCGTATGATTGAAAATTATGCATTAGGTGTAGAAAAATTATCGCTGTGAGGTTCAGTCGTAGTAAAACATAGGCCCAAGTTTGTATGGCGTTCTAAAGAGTGTAAGGCCCCTTTTATAAAACGCCATGACTCATTATAGTCATTACATACGGAAAATTCGGACTCGGAGATGAATTGGATGAACAACGGAAGGTTATTTTTATATTTCATTGAAAAATAAAATGCGTCGTGTTCTTTCTCGTCATCCGTGCTGTTGAGCTTTCCATAAAGTGCATGGTCTAGGTTGGAAGACATATAGAAAACAGAATAAGGGATTTTCCATACCTGAGAAATAGATGTTAGACGATTTAAGTTATCACGCTTTTGCCTATTACGATTTTCAATTCCGACTTTATTACATGTGCGTATATCAGTGGTTGAATAGTACGGTTTTGTAGCATCTGGGTCTTTAACAATGTTCTCGTCTGGAATATAGGCTCCGTCCATATCTACGATGTGGATAATCTGACGGAAATCACTTTGCTTAAAAGTGTGACCCGCATAGCTTTTTATCACATTCCCAATTTTTGAAACGATTGGAGTGCGCCCAAAATCTGTTGTAATATCGCAGTGCATGACCTCAACATGAACTTCATCTTTGTTGTAGAATTTTGAAAATACTACGCCGAGAGCGTCATCATCTGAGGGGCCTTCCACTATAACAAAGACAATTTTTTTACGTGTCATCTCGAATCCCCGCCTCTCTAAAGGCCATTGCAATTTCACTATTGTTTGTTGGTTCATAGACAGACTCGCTTTGGGAGCCAAGGACGATATCGCGATAGTAAAAGTCTCGGAGATTGTTGGTAGCCTTTACATTACACAAGCGAATATATCGGTTATGCGGATTTGTTGTGGTGAAAGCTATAAAGCTCTTATCAATAGTTTCCAATGGGCGCAGATTGTGAGAGGTAAAAATCAACTGTCCCTTTCCTTTTTCGGAGAGAATGCGAAGAATTTCTCCAAGCAAGTATTCAAAAATGCCGGAGTCCAACTCATCAATGGCAACAGTCATGCAAGGTTCGTTATAGGCAACAATCAATAGCTGTAAGACAGATACAAGCTTCTTTATACCCTCGGACTCGTATCGCAACGGAATCTCTTTGCTGTTCTTCCTTGAAATAAGCTGAACAAGATATTCGCGGGCACCATTAGACTGTAACTGTTGCCCAACAGTTTTTACATCGATTGTTAAGCCAGGGATAAGCTGATTCAAAACGATATTCATGCTGTTGACAACTTTATGAACAAGCGAGAGTGCCCCCTCTGGGATTGAAGATGGTTCGTCAAGTTTGAGCATAAGATTGCCAACAGAAGCGGTGCCATGCTCAGCGTAGTTAAAAGCAAGCGGCAAAATGTTCATGCTGATAAGCCCAGTGTTGGTCGTGTTAATCACAAACAATCTATAATTCCCAAAGAAAATGAGACTCTCTATCAGAAATTGGCAGCTATCATCCGTGCAGTTTTTACGAATTTGGTTAAGGAGTGATTTGGAAAAGATAAAAGAGCGTGAAGTTTCACAGGCAAGTTGCTTAGCAACAGTAAGATTGGTTGCAGCCTCTTTCTCTCGACCAATAAGCTTATTGTATTTGACTTTCGGGACAAATGGAAGCTCTGACGTGGATCGCGTATCGATTATTGGAGAGAGGCGACTTTTTTGGCCGTTAGCTTCGCAGGAATAGGATAATACTTCATCAAAAAGCGTGACTTTATGAGATGGATTGGCCACAATCTCTTTTGTGTTATACTCGCTATCATTAATGTCCTTGCGTAGGCATACTTCGTAAAATACATGGTATATATTCTTTTTACTACTATCTTCGACCTTGAATCCGTATTTAAGTGTAGCGAATACACTATCTACATTGATATAGTCGGCAAAAAAACTAGGGATACTCTTTCCGGACAGTACGAGCTTCAACAATTCCAGGGCATCGATCAGGGCGGTCTTACCAGAACCGTTTTGACCGTATAGACCGAGAATGCTTGCTCTGTATTCCGGCTTGGTATTTTCCAGTACTAGTTTGCCAAAGCTCACATTTTTGAAATTGGCAATTTCGATACTCTCGACTCTTACTGTAGTTTGCCCCATACAATGACCTCCTCGTCACAGAGAACTCTATAGGCAGTGTAACATGAATAACGCAAATAGTCAATGATTAAATAAGAAAAAGGAATTTAATATTCCACAATGAGAATTTGAACCATTAATTTGCGCGGGCAAAGTGTGTAACACTCACTGCTGTTTTCATATTATGAACATTTGCAGTGAAAGATAAACTAGGGGATGTTGAAGAATAATGATTAAAAGAAAAACTCGAACTGTAGGAAAATGAAATCAGAGTAAAGGTTTTTCTGTAAGGTAATTTCAGTGAAACGACATATCTTGAAGTTTCTATAAGAATGAAATTTCAATAAAACGGGTTTTACTGAAATTTCATCCGCAAAAAGCAAGAAGTAATTTCAAGTTTAGACACTTGGCATGTGAGAATAGCTGGGGTAGTAATGTGAAGCCAGTGTTCAGAATTTGTAATTATACTTCTGAACTGAAAAGGAGGGTATCATCTGGAAGGAAAAACAATTTTGATTCTTGTCTGCGGAAGTATGCTGGGAATCCTGGTACTCATTTCCGCGGCATCGCATATGTACAATCTAAATGGTATCAAATCGAAAACTGTGGGTGATGGTCAGCATGGCGCGGCCCGTTTTGCTACGGCACAGGAAATGACTCGAACATTCCGCAAAATTTCGTTTACGCCTCAGCGATGGCGTAGTTTGGGAAATCAGTGTACACAACTAAAGCTGCCGCAGGGGGTGGTTGTTGGTTGTCAAACAAAATATAGCCTGCGGTTGAATTCAAATGAGGGTCGTGCTTTTCCTATTTCAATTCAGAAAACAACGTATGCTCTGGTAGATACAGGAGATGTTCACACCATGATGATCGGCGCGGCTGGTTGTGGCAAAACCGCATTTTGGCTGTATCCCAATTTGGAATATGCCTGCGCTGCGGGCATGTCTTTTCTCACTACCGATACCAAAGGTGATCTCTACCGCAATTACATGAACATCTGCAAAGCCTATGGGTATTCGACATCCGTCATTGATTTGCGAAACCCTACAAAGTCGGATAGCTTTAATCTGCTGCATCTGGTGAACAAATACACGGATCTATACAAGCAAGATTCCAAACTGTCGTATAAAGCTAAGGCAGAAAAGTATGCCAAGATCATTGCCAAAACACTTATTTACAGCGATGGAGATGCGTCTTCCTATGGACAAAACGCCTTCTTCTATGATGCCGCTGAGGGCTTGATGACCTCGACGATCCTCCTGATTGCCGAGTTTGCGGACCCGGAGCAGCGTCACATCGTCTCCGTCTTCAAGCTGATTCAAGATTTACTTGGGCCGTCTGAGGTAAAAGACAAGAATCAGTTTCAGCTGTTGATGGAACGCCTGCCTGCGGAGCATAAGGCAAGATGGTTTGCCGGAGCAGCGCTGAACACTTCCGAACAGGCCATGCAATCCGTTATGTCCACAGCAATGTCTCGGCTCAATGCTTTCTTGGATTCAGAATTGGAGCAAATCCTTTGCTTCGACACTGCAGTAGACGCTGAGAAGTTCTGCAATGAGAAATGTGCCGTGTTTGTTGTCCTCCCGGAGGAAAATCCGAATACTTACTTTATGGTGTCACTGCTGATCCAGCAGCTGTACCGGGAAATTCTGACTGTAGCGGATGAAAAAGGTGGGGCGCTGGATAACCGTGTTATGTTTTATTGCGATGAATTTGGCTCCCTGCCGCCAATCAGCTCTGCAGAGGTGATGTATAGTGCGTCTCGCTCCAGAAAGCTGAGCATCGTCAGTATTATTCAGAGTTACCAGCAGCTTGAAAAGAACTATGGAAAAGAGGGAGCGGCAATCATTCAGGACAATTGCCAGCTGACCATCGCCGGAGGATTTGCTCCAACCAGCGAAACAGCAGATATTATCTCCAAAGCACTTGGCTCACGAACAGTTATGACCGGCTCTGTAAGCCGGGGTCATGAGAACGCATCTGAAAGTTTGCAGATGACAGAACGACCTTTGATGAGTGCGGATGAGCTAAAGTCGATGCGTCCAGGATCGTTCATCGTCATGAAAACAGGCGCGCATCCATTTATTTCCAAACTAAAGCTGTTTACAAAATGGGGAATAGAATTCAATATGGGAAAATGCGAGCTGGAAGATAAAGCTGCACGTCCCGTTCACTATGCGGGTAAAGATACAGTACTCCAGGCATTGGATCGAAAATACCCACAGAGGGTTGCGGTTTTTGAGTCGATCTCGGAAGAAGTTGTGCCATATGATATCCCACCAGCCAGCGCAAAAGCGCGTCTGCACCAGGCCGTCCAAGAGAAATCCCAAGTAGGCAGAAAGATGGACGGATTCCGTAGAACAGGTGGTGTAATGCCTCCCCCGGACCGCTATCGTCCAGATAATTTACAGGCCAGAAGACAAGCAAGAGAAAGACGCAAAAGAGATTCAACATCTCAGATGGAGGACAGCTCCGAAAGCGAGAAAACATAAAATGCAGTGTTGACATAAAAAGTTCTTGACAAACATGAACATACGTTCTATAATAGAAACACGAACGGAGAAACAGTTACCCAATGTGTAGCGAAACCGTGGATCAGTACTGCGTAATGGGAGAGAAAGCTATGCCGTATCTATCAAAAATAGATATTGAAGCGATTGCAAATCGAATCATAGATCAGTACAAACTGCGCTACATTCCCTCAAAAAGGCTTTTCTATCGAGTTGATCCTATAGAGTTAGCTGAAATGCTTGGGCTGTCTGTTTACTTTCGCCAGTTGTCTTATGATCATTCGATCTTAGGAATGACAGCACCGGATGAAGTGATGGTTCCGATTTTCGATGAGAACAAAGAAAGATCCATTTTCATTTTGGACGGTAAGACAGTTTTGATTGAGTCGTGTTTGAACCATTCCCCAAAGGCAAAGGGACGCCGAAATTTCACAATTGCGCATGAGTGTGCCCACCAGATATTGTATCGTCTATATCCGAAGATTTATGGACCGAATCAGCGTGTGCTTTGTGATTATAGACGCAATAATGCGCCCAAGAGAAAGATTGCAGATTGGGAAGAATGGCAGGCAGATGCATTGGCAGCGTGTCTCCTGCTTCCTGAAGACGCGGTGAAAGATGCTATGTTCGTGTATGGTCTGGGTGATAAGGTGAAAGTTTTGAGCCGAAAATACTCAGAATACAAATATCAGTGCTTTTGCGAGATGGCAGATGCGCTTGGGGTATCCAGAAGTGCGTTATCTTTCCGGATGGAGCAGCTTGGATTACTGGAGCGAAATGAGCTGATTGCGGAGGCCAGAGCCAGGAGAGGAGTTGGTTGAGATGGTCTCAAAAGAAGACCAACCTATTCGAGTGGAAGTTCGGTGTAAAACCTGCGGGCGTATCTTGTGCTATAAAATGAGCGCCGCCAGCGGTTTGGTCGAACTCAAGTGCCAGAAATGTGGCAGGACTGCAGTTGTGAATCTTTCTCTGCGCAGGGCTAAGGGAAAACTCGACTACAGAACGGCTAAGGATATAGGCACATATATCTGGCGGGCAACAGTCTCATAAATCTTTGTACTCCGTAAACAAAGAAAAAGTGCATATTGGAATCGTATCATGACACCGAGTAAGGTCTATTGTAGTGATGTACAGTATGACAACATAGGTCGGGCGTGAAGCTAGAGTAGGGATACTCTGTCTTTGCGCCCGGCTTTTTATTTTGCGCAGGAGGGATATAAGAATGCGAACAACGTATCTGCTTCAAGAAAAACAGTTGGACGGGAGTACATGTCTGGTAGAAACAACCGCGGAGAACTGGCATGCGATTGTCCAGGCATGCGCAAAGCTCCCCACAGATCAGCGCCGCTACTTTATCCGTGATGTTATTCCGGATGACAAAGGTGTGGACTGCATGTTCATTGAAACAACAAAAGAGACGTGGCAGGAGTGGGATCGGGAGCAGCGAAAGATTCGGGATAACCTCCAACGCAGAAAGCAGTATGAGCATATCCCGGTGGAGTCCATGCTCACCATGCAAGATGATATTTTAGCGAATGCGGGCCTTGAAAGTGAAGATATTGCGGATTCCGCGGTAAGCCGCCTCACTTGCGCACAGCTGCGCCAGTCAGTTGCTGAGTGGCACAATTGGGCACCGATGCTGATGGACTACTATATGGATGGAAAGAAGACATCCTGTACTGCTGAGGTAGCCAGACGGTGCGGTGTTTCTGAGCAGGTGGCGAGAAAGTACAAGCGACAGTTTGAGAAATTTGTTGGGACGTTTTATTCCTAAGTAGGCAGCCAGTCGTAGAAATCATGTAAAAATAGTGGATCATACCAGTATGATTCATAAGATATAGGAGGATACCATTATGTTTGAAATCCAGAAAAATGACTTCATGAGCTTTCGGATGATGCCGGATCGGATGAAAGCAGACCCCAGCGGGATCTATGACTTTACGTTTGAGGGACGCTATATTATTTATCACTACCGTCATCAGGTGATGAATCACTATATTGCGTTGGATAAGACAACAGGGCTTGGCTCCTCTGTGATGATGACGAGAGAACGTATGGACGATCACAACTATCCGATGATGATCCCGGCTATCCTCTATGCCATCAAGTACACTGGTGACAGACGGATGAATATGGGCGAACAAATCCAGCGAGGTAACTGGATTGACATGATTTTCCACTGCCTGCTTCCGCAAATTGGATTTTCTGTGCGGGAGGATCAGGTGAGAATGGCCAATGTGATCTACAATGGCCTTGTCGGAAAGAAAGTCACCCTTTGTGAGGCAGGAGTTGGTACCGGGAAGACAATGGCATATTTGACGGCGGCTTTTGTTGCGTCCCGGATGGATGGGACATACCGGTACGCTGCCAACCCGATTACGATTTCGACGTCCAGCATTGACCTGCAGAGGGAGATTATGGATAAAGAGATTCCCCGTCTGTCCCAGGTCCTTCAGAACGCGGGTATTTTAGACCGGCCTCTTCGGGCGATTTTGAGGAAGGGAAAAGAACATTACTTCTGCCTGCGGCGATACCATGACTATGTGAATGGCCTAATGGATGCAGGCGAACGGTATAGTGATACTCTCTGCATGCTGGATATGTTGAATTTACCTGTAAGGGGCTTCGACCTGGATACAGTACAACTCCCAAGCTATGTAAAGGCAAAAATCTGTGCCAGTGGCAGTTGCAGACAATGTGGGTATCGAAATCAGTGCCGGTACGCCCAATTCTTAAAACAGGCATCCGCAAACCGAAAGTTTGACTTTCAGATTACCAATCATAATCTGCTGTTGACCTCCCAGCGGCTGAAGAATAGCACTGGCCATGGTGTGCTACTGGACAGTAATTACTACATTATTGATGAGGCGCATCAGCTTTTGGAAGCGGCCAACTCCGTTTATGGGGCAGAGATTACGCAGGATACCATCCCTGACCTGCTGGATTCCGTAATGTATGCCGGTAAGGATAAACACACTCGGGAACAGTATCGGCAGCTGCTCGCAAGGACATTGGAAAAGAACGCCGATATTTTTCGGAATATCGGATTGTGCATGGATGATGGTGAAGACCGGTGTACCATTGAGCTGAATGAGCAGACGATAAAAGATATTTCTGGTATTTTGGAAAATCTCCGAAAAATCGAGGGGTTCCAAACGGATTCGAGGAAGAAACGGGGGTGCAAGATGGTCAAGGAGCAGCTCTCCACGTTCACGCATCCTGGGGACTACCTCTGTTGGATGGAAGTGGACAGGGGCAACGGAATGCTGTCTTTGTGCAGTGTCCCTACGGCTATGCGCGGAAACTTAAACAGAAATTTGTGGTCCATGCCCAATACGCATTGGGTACTCACGTCTGGAACCATGAAAGATGATACGGGGTTCCGGTATTTCAAACATGAGCTGGGAATCAGCGGAAATATCCCAGAAGGTGCCACACTGGAACACAGTAACGGCTCTCCGTTTGACTACAAAAATCACACACGTCTCTATATCTCTGAAAATGTTCCGTTCCCGGATATGGATGATCCCGAATACATTCAAGCTGTGTGCGATGAGATCGTGAAGCTGGTACACGCAACCAGAGGACACACCGCAATTCTTTTCACATCCTACCGGATGCTTCGCATGGTTTATGAAAAGGTAAAAAAACGTTTGCTGGACTATCGTTTGATTCAGATGACGCGCAGCGACAAGACTGCCATTGGGCAATTCAAAAGAGAAAAGAATAGTGTTTTGTTTGCATCCGGGAGTATGTGGGAGGGGGTGGATTGTGCTGGAGATGTGCTTTCCTCTGTGATTATTGTCCGACTTCCCTTCCCTCTCAGATCGCAGCTCATGGAGTACAAGAAAACACAGTACGATACGGTCCGAGAATTTGTCCAGGAGTGCGCAATTCCGCAGATGATCATAAAGCTACGTCAGGGAGCCGGACGGCTAATCCGAACGGAGAATGACACAGGGGTGATTGCGATTCTGGATTCCAGAGCAGCGAAGAATGGCCCTTATCGGGAAAGGGTGCTGACGGCGTTGAGCCAGTATCCGCTGACACCATCTATTTATGGTGTTGAACAATTTATTTCCGCTGTGAAAGGAACGGAATATCTGGAAGGTGGTAGAGCGAGTGCGTGACGATCTGCGGCCAATTACTATGGGGAGCCTATTCGATGGCATCGGAGGATTCCCGCTGGCGGCAGTTCACTGTGGAATTAGACCTCTGTGGGCAAGTGAAATTGAAACATTTCCCATAGAGGTAACAAAGCAGCGTTTTCCCAACATGGTACACGTTGGGGATATTACGAAATTGAATGGTGGGACACTCCCGCCGGTAGATATTATCTGCGGCGGGAGTCCATGCCAGGACCTATCCGTTGCTGGGGCGCGTGCGGGGTTAGCCGGTGCGCGCTCCGGCTTATTCTTGGAGCAAACGAGAATTACAAAGGAGATGAGATGTGCTGATTTACTTCGAGGACGGGCAGGCATCTCTGTTCGACCAAGATTTTTATGCTGGGAAAATGTCCCAGGGGCGTTCTCCAGCGGACAGCCCAAAGGCGAAGATTTTCGTATCGTTCTCGAAGAAATTGTCCGAATTAAGTTCGATACCATATCTGTTCCTCGACCTGTCCGAGGGCGTTGGGAATCTGCTGGGGGAATCGTATTGGGAGACTCTTTCTCCCTGGCGTGGCGATGCATGGACGCTCAATACTGGGGTGTGCCCCAGAGAAGGAAAAGAATCTTCCTTGTGGCAGATTTTGGAGGAACAGCCGCACTCCAAATACTATTTGACCAGGAAAGCCTGTTTGGGTATACTCCGCCGCAGTATTGAACGAGGGAAGGAACTGCCTCTGCGGCTTAAAGAGGCACTGGAAGTTCAGGCAGGGCTAAGAAATACAAATATGCCTCCACCTGTAGGTGCGTCTTATCATATCAATCAGCGAAATGAGGGAATTGACTTGGGTGGCCTGTCCGGTGCTTTGATGGCAACACAAAACATGCAAATGCGTTCCGTTGTTACTCAGGCCCGCCAAGGTGTTACTGACAGTGATGGAGAAAACTCTATATTGTTGGGGACCCAACCAGAGAAGCAGCGGACGCAGATTGCAGCCGATACCCCAGAAAGAGAGCTGAAAGAAAAGCTGAACATTCTGTGCCTCAATGATCAAGGCGGTCAGGTTATGCATTGTTCGGAAAATATCGCTGGGACGCTGCGTGCCCAGGAGCATGGACATCAGCCACTATTGCTGGAATCCAATCAAAACCATGCTACTGTCAGAACGGATGGTATCTCTACGACGCTTCCAGCGTCCATGGGAATGGGAGGCGGCTACGTCCCCATGGTGTACGAGAATCACGGCTTATGTGACTCACCACATAAGCCGTGATATGTGGTTGAGTTCATTTCTTCATAGTTCATGCTAAATCTCCTTCAA
>ENA-OURS01000644-OURS01000644.1-human-gut-metagenome-genome-assembly--contig:-NODE-644-length-38680-cov-17.563288_pt1 | contig 38680 bp, 26 predicted proteins | sample MGYA00242109_ERZ509010 | MGnify/ENA primary metagenome ERZ509010 (study PRJEB26280, sample SAMEA2338774) | human gut metagenome | biome: human gut; feature: human-associated habitat; material: faeces... | reverse complement strand
GGGGGAAGCAAGACGTTACGTAGCTAACGATTTCCTTAACTTAATAGCATTACCTCTGCGGGCGGTTTCTCATTCGTCCCGGATCCTTCCCTTAGCCACATTCGGTGCAAGGATCCTCTCCTTCGCATAGCGCCAAAGGACGCGGGAGCCCTTCGGCGTCAACTCATTTCTTTTATAGATCTTGGAAAGCGATACACCGAACTGCTGCCATGCTTTCCCATCCGTGTAGTCATTCAGCATCATCGGCTGGATATTATCCATCGTGTGAGCAAAGCGTGCCTCTGCCGTCTCACCGGCCTCAAACTCCTGCCAAAGATCATAGAGCTTCCTGCCCTTCTCCTTCGGCAGCATCCCAAAGATACGCGCCGCCCCTTTCTCTTCCTTTGCGTGCTGCTCTTCCTTCGACACGCCGCTGTAGGCATACGTATCCCCCGCATCGATCTCCACGAGGTCATGAATGAGCAGCATCGTCACCGTCTTCAAGACGTCGATGGGCTCATTGCTATACTCAGAAAGAAGCACCGTCATCAGCGCCATGTGCCAGGCATGCTCCGCATCGTTCTCCCAGCGCACCGCACCTGTCACATACGTCTTCCTCTCGATCAGCTTCTCCTTGTCGATCTCACGGAAGAAATCGAAAAGTGCGTCCAGTTCTTTCATTTTTTCATCCATAGCTCGTCCTCTTTGGTATAATGGAATGTATTAAATGATGGTTTAATGTTTTTTTGGGGGGGTAGCCCTAGAAATCAGGGGTGAGTGACTGGTGACTAAAAATTAGTAGCTAGGGATTAGTGGCTAGGGATTAGGTTTTCGATACGAGAAAACCGCTAATTTCAAATCTCCGCGGCGCTTAGGGAAACACTGATTAAATCGTTATCAGATTTTATTCTTGGATTTTTATACAGAGCGAGGAGACATTCGACGCGAATAGCGAGCTATTTAAGGAGAATGTCGACGACACTATGTATAAAAATCCATATGAAATCTGATTCTGCGATTGAAACAGCGTTTCCTTAACACACGACGTTTTTCTCCGCTCAGGATGACGAAATGCGCCGCACCACCCCCGTTGAACCTGTTGAACCTATAGAACCTGCTCCCCCTCTTTCGTAAACAATCAAGGGGCATCACGCCCCACGGGCTAACCCTGAACCCTGAACCCTCCCCCATTATACCAAAAGGAGTCTCCCTTGCGTCCCATTCTACATACCTTTCTCCGCTTTGCGGCCACCGGGCTTGCTCTCTTCACCCTCATCTACGGACTGCACCTTGCCGTGACAGGCGAAGTCTTCCCGCCATGGAACGACGTGTCCATCTTCTTCACCTGCGTGACACTCTCCCTCCTCTTCACCTTCTACCGCCCCGCACTCCGGCAGCTGCCGCTCCTTTTCTTCGCCCTTTCCGCGATCTCCATCCGCTTTCTGACAGGCCTCCTCACCCCCGTCTGGGATCTCTATGACCATCTCTCCTTCTCAGTCGCCACATGGGGCATCCTCGCACTTCTTTCGCCGCCTGCACGCTTTGTCAGAGAGAGAGCCTGCTATGTCTTCCTCGCTGGCTTTCTCATGACGCTCCCTGCCCTCGTGACATGGAGTTGCTACTTCCTGACAGGCAGCTTTCCGCAGCCCGAAACACTTCTCGCACTTCTGCAGACCAATATCAGTGAAGCCGCCGGATACCTCTCCGGACATCTCTCCCTTCCCCTTTTGCTATGCCTTCCGCTCTACTTTGGCGCGCTCTTCCTGATCTCCGGAAAAAGCAGCACAGGTGAGCTCTTCTCCCGCCCTTCCCTCCTTCCGCGGCTTGCCCTCCTCCTCGTCGCCCCCGTCAGCCTCACCCTTTCCTACAGCAATCCCGTCACCACGCCATGGATCGGCATCAAGGACTACATGAAAGCCTACGCTGACTTTGAGCAGAAATCCAAAGAACGCACAAGCCGTCTCACGGATCTCACCATTTCCTCAGCTCCCGGCCTCTACGTCCTTGCCATCGGCGAATCCGAGAACAGTGAGCACATGAGTGTCTATGGCTACCCGCGTCCGACCACCCCTTGGCTTTCTTCTCGCAGAAACGACCCGCACTTTCTTTTCTTTGATGACGCCTACAGCTGCTACGTGCAGACCGTCCCTGCACTCTCCTATGCTCTGACCGCGAAGAACCAGTACAACGACATATCCCTCGCAGCCGCCCCCTCCCTCATCGAAGCCGCCAAAGCCGCCGGATTCCATACCGTCTGGATCAGCAACCAGGTCCGCTTCAGCGCCTGGGATACCCCGACCACCATCATCGCCTCCGAAGCCGATGAGCAATACTGGAAGAACAGCCATCTCGGCGCCACCGCCGACCTTGACGTCTACGACGATGCCCTCATCGAAGAGCTCACAAGCATGAAGAGCAGCGAGAAGACCCTCGTCATCCTTCATTATATGGGAAGCCACATGCCCTACGCCTACCACCATCCCAAAAGCTACGAGAAGATCCACAGCGACGACCCCTATCGCGACCAATATGACGATACCATCCTCTTCCACGACTACGTGATGGAAAAGCTGTATGAGACACTCTCTGCCCGCCCCGACTTCCAGACCCTCCTCTACTTTTCCGACCACAGCGAAGGCATCGACCTGCACCTCGATCACAATCCCGCCACCTACGTCCCCGCCATGACCTACATTCCCCTCTACATGGCCTTCTCCGACACCTACCTCTCCTCTCACCCAAAGCTCATAGGAAATCTTGCCGCCCGCCAAAAGAGCCGCTGGACCAATGACCTCGTCTTCGACACCCAGCTCGCCCTGATGGGCATCCGTCTCCCCGATCTCTACGAGCCGGAGAATGACATCACCTCCGATCACTATGACGATACACCGGATCGGTTTAAGACCCTCTTTGGGACAAGAGCGATCACGGCTAAGTAAAAGAAGGCGATGTGAAATAACGATCATCTCATTTTCGCGTTCCATCTGCCGCGGGGGACTTGCAGCTCTCATAGGAGTGACCGGGAAACCTTATCCCAGCTGTCTTTCATGCCATAGTCACCCTATCCGCCCCTGCGGGTAATGCTATTAAGTTAAGCGGAAGAACGTTCTTGGCTCCCCATCGGGGGAGCTGCCCGAAGGGGTTGTGCAAGCGAACTGGATTTTTAGGAGTGAAGCGACGCGAAAATCCAGTGAGACGCCATTTCGAACGAAGTGAGATGAGGGGGCTGCGTAGCGGTATTGCATGATAGTGTTGGAATATCGATAGCATCGGACTATTCAACATAGCACGCTATACCGCTTTTCTCCCTCCTTCCTTTGGAAGGAGGTGCCCCGAAGGGGCGGAGGTTGGCTGCGTGAAGCGGTATTTTCACACACGGGGATGCCAACCCCGCCTCGCTTCGCTCGTCTGCCCCTTCCAGAGGAAGGGGCGAGGATGATTCTTGATCGGGCATCGCCCCATATATAATTGCGGCGAAGCCGCCACGAAAGCCTTGAACCTTGAACCCTGAACCAAATGAAAGCAAAGTAAAAAGGGGCTGTGAAGAAATGGGAATTCATTTCTTCACAGCCCCTTTTTACTTACTCAAAATTCCGAATGCGTGCCCCGCACGACCTCGATGCCATTCTCCCGGAAGATATCTGCAAGTGCTTCGATCTCTTGGCACAGCTCCTTATCTCCCCCATCATGACAGCAGCAGATCCCGAGGTGGACCGCATCCGGATGCAGCTTTACGATCCTCTCCACCTTTTCTTGGAGCCCCTTGTCATTTTCCATGGTATGCCCGCAGCCGCTGCACCGCATGAAAGCCTCGATCTCCAGCGGCTCCTTCCCGTAGCGGGCAAAGGCCCTCGTCCGCTGGTTGAACGCCTGAAAGCAAGCCGCCCCCGTGCATACACGGCTTGCCTTAAGACATGTTAAAATCACGATCCGTTTCATCATCGGCCTCCTTCCAATGGCGCGGAATGTACACGATATTCATGCGCCCCGTTTTTTCATCATAATGGATCTCACTATCGACATCGTAGAGCGCTTTGATGAAATCCTCCGTCAAGAGCTCATGAGGCGTACCAACGCCCACCACTTTCCCCTGCTGTATCGCGATCAGACGATCACAGTACATCGCTGCTATGTTCAGATCATGCACTGCTGCGACCACCGTATGTCCCAGCCCCTTTACGATGTCCATGATCTCCAGCTGGTACTTGATATCGAGATGATTTGTCGGTTCATCGAGGACCAGACATTCCGTCTGCTGCGTGAGCGCCCGTGCGAGGATCACGCGCTGCTGCTCACCCCCAGAGAGCGTCGAAAAATTACGTGCTTCAAAGCCTGAGAGCCCGACGATAGAGAGCGATTCATGCGCCAGACGATAGTCCTCCGCATTGTCCCTGTCCATCATCTTCTTGTGCGGCGAGCGCCCCATCAGCACCACATCGAGCACGGAAAAATCAAAATTATAATAATTGTGCTGTGCCACCACCGCCAGCTTCAGTGCCGACTCACGATATGACATCTCATCTAAGAGCTTTCCGTCAAAGCGGATCGTTCCCTCCGTCGGCTTCTGTACACGATACACGCATTTCAGAAAAGTGCTCTTTCCGCTGCCATTAGGCCCTATGATTCCCAGAAACTCCTTCGGACGAAGGGCAAGGTCGATCCCCTTCAGGATCTCTTTCTTCCCGATGAAATACTTCACCGCTTCTGCCAGGATCTCCATCAGTCGCTCCCTCCGAATCCATATGTTTTCTTAATCATCAGATAAATGAAGCTTGGCGCGCCGATCATGGAAATCAGAATACCGATCGGAAGCTCCGTATGCGGGATGATCACGCGGCAAAGACCATCCGCCACGACAAGGAAGATCGCTCCCACAAGCGCTGCGACAGGAAGCAACCTCTTGTGATCCGGTCCCGTGAACATGCGGATGACATGCGGAACGATCAGTCCGACAAAGCCGATCATCCCGGCCGAGTACACCGCAAAACCTACGATAAGAGAAGAAATCAGAAGATACCACTGCCGGTACGCGTGGAGATCTGTCCCCATCGTGATCGCTGACTCATCGCCAAGAAGCATCAGATTCAGCACACGGCTCTGCGTCCAGAAAAAAAGGATCGAAGCTATGATGATCGGCGCGATCACCGCGAGCTCTCCCCACTGCGCCCCAGCAAGACTTCCCATCATCCAGTACGCGATCGTCTGCATCCCCTCCTTATTATTGGCAAAGTACACAATAAAGCTGGAAAACGCTCCGCACACCGCCGATAGTGCCATACCGGCCAGAAGCAGCTTCATCGAGTTCGACCGGCCGCCTAGATTCGAAATAAAGAGTACCGCCAGCGAAATCACAAAGGCTCCGATAAAAGCAGCGATACCGACAAAATTCGGTCCCAGCGCTGCCCCGACGCCCAGAAGGATCGCGGAGGTCGCGCCAAGTGACGCACCCGAAGAGATCCCCAGGATGTACGGATCCGCCAGAGGATTCTTCACGATCGCCTGCATGATGACCCCGCAGGACGCAAGCCCTGCTCCGACAAGTGCTGCCAGGACGAGCCGCGGCAGGCGAAGAAGCCATACGATGTCATGGACCGGCCCCTGCCCCGTTGCCTCGATTGGCAGTCCGCTCGTGAACTGGTGAAGCACGGCATCATAAATATCTCCGGCCGGCAGCTTCACCGTCCCGATGCTGAGCGCCCAAAAAAGCGAGAGCAAGAGAAGCGCAGCTAAAACCAGCAAGAAAGCGGCAAAGCCGATGTTTTTTAGATAATTTTTCATACATTATTCCTCCGGGTAAAGCCCTTTCCCGATAATCTGTATCCCATCATACGTCCGCACGCCTGCGCTGTAGATGGCGTAAAGAGGAAGCGGATAAATGCGCCTCTCCTTCACACAGCGCAGCCCCTGCAGCGCCTGATCCTGATACAGCCGTTCTACCATCTGATCCATCTGATCATACGCATTTTCGCAGACCACCATGAAAAGTACCTCGGGATCCATCTCGATCAGCTGCTCCTTGCTGATCGTACGCATACCGACACAAAGAAGCTCCCCGCCCATAGACGTAAGGATATTTCCTGCTAGCGAGCGTTCTCCGTAGACCGTGATATCCTTCCCCAGATACTCGATGATAAGCCCCCGCGGATGATGCCCCATTTTTTGCGCCTTTCCTTCCGCACGCTCGATCTCATCCTGCATCTTAGAGACCAGCTCTTGAGCCTTCTCCTCCCGGTCAAAAATCTTCCCGAGATTCAAGATATCCTGATACTCATAGTCAATCGTATGTACTTTGATTGTCGACGAAGAACCGGGAGCTATGTATGTCCCGACACCGCGGCCTTCCCAGAAATCCGTCCCGCGGAGCGTCTTCTTATCGAAAGACGATGCCCAGCCCACGATGAGATCCGGATCCTGCAGCATCACCGTCTCCATGTCCAGATGTTCCATACTCGTATACGGGATCTTCGCATACGTCTCGCGATACTCCGGACGAAGATAGCTCCCATCCGGCAGCCCCATCGCTGCCACGATCCGATCCCCCACGCCAAGAGCCATAAGATTCTCGATAGAGTTCTGCCAGATGCACACCACCCGTTTCGGCGGCTTTTGGAACGTCTCCTCCCGCATCTCTCCGTGACTGTTTAACGTTTCAACGGTGACAGGGTAATGAGCCGAGTCTCCCACCACCGCTTCCGTCCGCGGTGCGCCTTCCTTCACCATCGGACTGCAGCCCGAGAGGAGACAGCAGGAAAGAAGCGCCGCCGCTATCCATATCTTTTTCATTCTTCCATTTCCTTGATTCGTTCCTTCACAGCGCGGTCGATCAGGACACATACGCCATAAAACCTTTCATGTATATCACCATTCGAAAACCGAAGCACCTTGCATCCATCCTTTTCCAACTTCTCGCTGCGCCATGCATCATAGCTCTTCCCATAGTCAGAGTAATGCTGTGCCCCATCCAGCTCGACGATCAGCCGCGCCCTATGGCAGTAGAAATCACAGATAAAAGCCCTCATCACCCGTTGCCGCCGGAACTTCACCGGATACATGCGTAGGAAATGATACCAAAGATGAAACTCCTCCTTCGTCATGTGCCGCCGCATGGAAGACGCTCGTCCCTTCATCGTCCGGTTCAAAGGTGGTTTCTGCATCATGTGCTCCTTTCAGATCATAGAGCCTTCGCCATTGCATGACATGGTTCGGCCCTTCGGGCCATCTCCCCCTCTGGGTAATGCTATTCATTTAAGAAAGCGTTTGATCGGTCCATCGGACCATCGCCCCCTTTGGGGGAGATGCCGAAGGCAGAGGGGGTGTATTTCCTCGGCCGTTAGGCCGGTTTTACGGTTTTCTAAATGATTACGGTATACCGCTGGCATTTAGAAAACCATACAACCTCGCTTCGCTCGTGGAAATGCACCCCCTTTGGTGCCTTCGGCACCACCTTTCCCCCGGAGGGGGCACTGGTCCGATGGACCTATCATTGCCTGATAAAGCTATATTACCCAGGAAAACATGCGTAGGAAATGATACAAAAGATGAAACTCCTCCTTCGTCATGTGACGACGCATGGAAGACGCTCGTCCCTTCATCGTCCGGTTCAAAGGTGGTTTCTGCATCATGGGCTCCTTTCAGATAGTAGAACCTTCGCCATTGCATGACATTGTTCGGCCCTTCGGGCCATCTCCCCCTCTGGGGGAGATGCCGAAGGCAGAGGGGGTGTATTTCCTCGGCCGTTAGGCCGGTTTTACGGTTTTCTAAATGATTACGGTATACCGCTGGCATTTAGAAAACCATACAACCTCGCTTCGCTCGTGGAAATGCACCCCCTTTGGTGCCTTCGGCACCACCTTTCCCCCGGAGGGGGCACTGGTCCGATGGACCTATCATTGTCTGATAAAGCTATATTCAAAAATACTTCCCAGGAAAATAGGTCGGGTTCTTATACTCCCCGATCCATGCATCATACGTTTCCCCATCGATACCGAGATTTCTCTTGCACCAGGCTTTCCAATTTTCACCATACTTCTTATCTTTCAAGATGGCGTCCATCGTCCAGTCGGAATGCTTGGCAAGGATCCACGTCACTTTCACATAATGCATGGGGTAGCCCTGTCTCATGTAGCGCATCCCGACCTTCTTCGGGATGCCCCACCAACGTTCGAGATTCACGGCTTTGAGCTCGAGATCTTTCTGGTACGCCTTCTCCCCCACCGCACCGATCAATACTTCCACGCGCTGCCACGGTTCATCTTTCTTCAGTGCGAGGATATCTTTCACCGGTTTTCCGGAAATATAGGAGAGCTTCGCCGCGCGTTCCAGATCGCGGAAGCTCGTCCCGCTATCGATCAGGCGCTTCGTCTCTTCCGGAGTGACGAAATATTTCTGGGAGAGGACAGTCTGCATCTCTTCCAGGGTCAGCTGGGGGCGACGCGGCGGCCGTTTCTGCTGTTGCTCCTGCTCCTGCTTTGTCCCATCCGCCGCATAGGCAGGATGGACAATGCCAAGCGGCACAGTCAGAAGGAGAGCAGAGAGCGCGAGAATTTGGATCTTTTTCATTTGTTTGTCTCCTGCAGATATGGTGAAAGTGCGCCTGCGAAAGCAGGCGCACTTTTCGCGCATACAGAGTGATTGAATTTGAAATTAGAATTTGTAGCGAGCCCCTACCATGACGCAGCGTCCCGGCTGTGGTCTTGCACCAATTCCATTATACTGGTAGTAATCATTTTCATATGCTTCATCTGTGAGATTCGTGATGTTGATATAAGTCGTCAGATCATTGGTAACTTCATAGTTGAGGTTCCAGTCCAGTACCAGTGCACGGTTGCTGGTGAAACCTTTTGTGTCCATGCCGGTATACCAGTTAACCAGAAGACCGGTATACCATTTGTTGCATTCATAGGAAATATTTGCGGTGTAATGGTTCTGCGGACGCAGGCTATTGATCATCTGATTGACATTGGAGTTGTCTGTCAAAGAAATGTCTGGATCGAATTGCATTCCATCCTTTGCTTTCCACTTATCCTGAAGATGAGTATAAGCCAGACCAATGTTCCAGTGGTCGTTCAGCTGATGTTCCAAAGTAACATTGAAAGACTTCTTCTCTTCCTTGGCATTGACAGACTTATTTACCGATTCATATTTTCCGGTTTGATCATTTTTCAGCCAAACATTGTAATTTGTGACAGCATTACTCATGTCAGTCCAGTCGTAGTGAACAGCCAGCGTGGTCTTTTCTGAAAGGTCTTTGCGGAGCCCAATGGTCCAGACATTGCCCTTTTCATCTTCCAGTTTTCCGCCATTCGGGGTATCCGTTGCAAGGGAATCAGCTTTAACCGGGCGATATACCTTTGTCCAGCCTGCATAAGCACTGAATGTATCATCAAATGCATACTGGGTGTTCAGAGATGGCGTGATCGTTGATTCACTGCCTACATTGTTGTAACCTACCAGTTTACCGTTACGATCCTTCATATTCGAAGTAAAATTGCTGTAATGCGAATATCTGATAGCTGGGGTAATATCCCACTTATCATTGACATGAATCTTATCCTGAACATAAGCCATGACCGTGCTTCTTTTCGTGTTGCTGGATTCCCAGATATTCGTTCCTCTCTTCTTGGAACGTTTATCATACTTGGATTTATCATAGGTCACAGAAGCAATGACATCATTGATACCAATAGATTTGGCATACTGAAGTTCAATGCCACGATTCTTTTCATTATGGAAGGTTGTCGGGGAAGGATCTAACTTAAACGAATTTTTGAATTCTTCGAATCCTGGATTACCGGGGAATCCAACACCTGTTGCCCAGTCAATGTACATATCTTTGCCCCAATAGTGATGGCTCTGATTATACACTCTGACAAAGCTTTCCATTCCATTGTCTTTATTAAACGTATAGGAGATATCCAGATCATTATTTCTATTCGCATTATACGAACCCGCAGCAGCATCCAAGGAGAATACATTTCTATAGCCAGGGTTTCTATCATCGCCAGAAAGCCCGTGCTGTGTACCAATAATCATGCGATCCCAGTCAGCCTGATTCCAGTATCTATAGTCTCTGGCAGTAATTGGATATCCATCTTTTCCGTTTCCATGGTTATACCAGATTTTCAAGCTCTGCTTGTCATTGAAATCTTTATCGATGCGGATATTTGCGTTTTCTTCCTTGTAATTGGTTCCCACATAGGTATAAGATTTATCTGTAAGTCCATCATGGTACTTACTGTCCCCAGACATCTGTCTGGTTGCGGAGAGAAAATACTTCCAAGACTTGTCATTTCCAGCGCTTCCGGAGTAGCTGATGTTATATACGTGTTTGTCCCAGGAACCCGTAGCCAGATCAATGGTTCCTTGATTCTTTACGCCACCTTTTCTGGTGATAATGTTAATAACGCCACCTGTAGCATCTGCACCATAGGCAGAAGCCCCTGGTCCTTTGATGACTTCGATTTTATCTACGGCTTCCATATTAACGATCTGGTTGATATCAGTAACAGCCTTGCTGCCAGAAGCAGAGTTTTTACCAAAACGGATGCTAGCCGAGTTGTCTACGCGACGTCCATCAACCAGAATGATGACTCTGGAATCGCCATTGATGGAAATGGTATTACTGTAAGAACTGCTACCATATTCGCCCCCACGATACCCTGGGTTTGCGAAAGTAACCCCCGGAATACGCTTAATCGCATCTGTCATATCAATGTAGTGACGTTTTTCAATTTCCTCACGGCTGATGACCTTCACGTCACCACCGGTTCTGTAATACGACTGTTCAGTAATCGTATCACCGAATTTATTCTTTGTCTTATCTGCAGTTACGACAACTGCATCCAGTGTGTATGTATTTAAACTTTCGTCAAATGCAGCGTCTACCCCCCCCCAGCATTGAGGTTAACGATAATACCGCTACACACGCATAAAACTTTTTGTTTCTCATATTCAGTTCTCCTTAAACAAAAGTCTACCATCTAACTCCATTGATATACGTAAATACATAATACTCTTCCGTGTTCCAGTTTGTCCATTTCCCTTCGTATGATCCAAGGTTCAGTGTCACTGTCTTAGATCCACCTGCTGGAATTTTCAACATTGGAAGTTTAGCTGGTTTGCCTATGAATGTTTCTCGTGATCCATCTGACTTGTCAAATGTAATCGTCAGCTCAATATCATTCAGTTTGGTAATGGTAAGATCACTGCGCTTATTTGTAAAGGTTCCTCTTACACAAAGATTTCCTTTGTCAAGCCAGACCTTCTCTGAGCGCCAATCGAGAATCATAGTATCATCCGATTGCGTCGCCGCCGATGCATGGGCAAACGGCAGGAAACAAAGCCCGAGCAAAAACAAACAGGCTAAAAATAATTTCTTCATCTCTCCCTCCTTTCTCAAGACTTCAAAGAAACAGACATTTATTCCTCGCCCCCGCCCGTCTGTCCGTGTTTCGACGGCGGAAGAGATAGAATACGCTTTGAACCGGCTAACCGCAAGCTCATCATTTTGAAAATGATCATAATGATGATTTTAATGTTACATGATTAGAACTCATTTTTCAAGTATTTTTTTAATTTATGCGTTATGTATAGAAATATACGCTTTATCATCTCTCATACTTTCGATAGATAACGTCAGCATTCTATCATTTCCAGCCAAGCCTACGACGTTGCACGCGCAAGATCGCTCCATCGGACCATTCCCCTTTCCTCTTGACAATCCCCACCTGATAGAGTATTCTTTCTCTGACAGAACAAGGGAGACGCTGGTCAAGTCGCAGAGTCTGATGGGATCAATGCTTCCCCTGTGAGATCCGTCCATGCTCTATGGATATCCCGAAGGGAGTCTGAAAGAAATCAGGACGGCAGCATGAATCCTCAGCCATTCGAGCAGTATCAGCTGAACTGTATCGAGGAAAGGCCATCGGGCGCTCAATGATCTCACCGTCTGTCAAACTTTAATATCGCTTGGATTTTTATAACCGAGACGAATGCAGAGATTTCAAATCAGAATGCATCCCTCTGGGATGTATTTTTAATTTGCCTTCCTGCCAGGTGAGTATTGCTGGCAAGGGCTGGTTTCTGAAACCGCATTCATTTAGGGTGCGGTTTTTTTGATGGAAAGATCCGCACTCACCCAAGCATTTGACGGGAAGCCCTGCTTCCGGGAAGGAATCTACTATGAAAGTCATCCACACCATCAAAGAGCTGAAAGAGTACGTCCACCAGTGCAAGAAGGATGGGAGATCCATCGGTCTTGTGACCACTATGGGAGCACTTCATGAAGGACATGCATCCCTGATTCAGGCCGCTCGCAAGGAAAATGATTTTGTCATCACTTCTGTCTTTGTAAATCCGACCCAGTTCGGACCGAACGAAGACTACGAAGCATATCCGAGAACGCTCGAAGCCGATGCGAAGGTCGCAGAAGCCGCTGGCGCAGATCTTCTCTTCGCTCCGTCTCCCGCTGAAATGTATCCGCATAAGGATATGACATGGGTGGAAGTCACCGGCCCGATCACGAAGGTCCTCTGCGGACGCACACGCCCGATCCATTTCCGCGGCGTAGCGACTGTCTGCACAAAGTTCTTCAATCTGACGGAATGCGACCGCGCTTACTATGGCCTGAAGGATGCTCAGCAGACGCAGGTGCTTCAGCGCATGGTGGAAGACCTCTTCATGAATGTGGAGCTCCGCCTGATGCCGATCGTCCGTGAAGCAGACGGCCTTGCGAAGTCTTCCAGAAATGTCTATCTTTCCAAGGAAGAGCGCACCGCGGCTCTTGTCCTCTCCAGAAGTCTTGCACATGCAAAGGAAGCCTTCGAAGCCGGTGAAAGGAATAAGCAGAAGCTGATCGATCAGGTGACGAAGGAGATCGAATCCGAACCGATGAGCGATATCGACTATGTTGAAATGTACGGCATGCCGGGTCTTCCGGAGGTCGGAGAAACGATCGAAGGTCAGGTCCTCCTCGCTCTCGCTGTCCGTTTCGGCAAGACAAGACTCATTGATAATGTGATTCTGGGATAATTCGCTTTTGGGTTTGAGGTTTGAGGTTTTCCCCCCATCTGAGCAGGCCCTTGAAGAAGGGCCGCGCCAAAGGCGCAGGATAGAGTGCCTCGAAGAGGCACAATTCATCGTAGCGTGACCATCCCATCTGCGCTAGGGAAACACTGATTCAATCGTTGTCAGATTTAATCAATGTTTCCCTAGGTCTTTTACCTGTTATCCCATATGTTTGCTTACCGTTCTGTAGAGTTCTGCCCGAAGGGCAGTCTATCCCCTGCCCTTCGGGCACCCCCTTCTTCAAGGGGGGACGCTATTTACGCTTATTTCAATACTCCGCGGCGCTTCTGATTTTTATGCGCCGCACCGCCCCGTTGAACACGCTGAACCTATAGAACCCGCTCTCCCTCTGTCATCCCCGATCAAGGGACGGCACGTCCCGTGGGCTAACCTGTCATCAAGAGACCTTCGAGCATCGCCCCGTTTCGTCATCCTGAGCGGCGAGAAACGTCGTATGTGAGATAACGAATGCCAGAACAGCTGTGACCTGAGTCGAAGGATCTCGGCGAAGCCGCCACCACAACCCTGAACCCTGAACCCTTTTGGAAAAGGAGCCGTACTAATGCTTTCTCTCATCGTTCGTTTTTGCACGAAATACATGTCCATCGGCGTCGTGCTGATCGGCATTTTCAGTATTTTCTGGCCGGAAGTGATGAAGCCATTCGCCCCGAAGATCCCGACGCTGCTCGGTATCATCATGTTCGGCATGGGCATGAGCCTCACCCCCGGTGATTTCAAGAATGTATTCAAGCAGCCGAAAAATGTAGCGATCGGCACGGTGCTGCAGTTCATCATCATGCCGGCTGCTGCTTTCGCACTGATTCATCTATTCGCCCTTCCGACGGAAATCGCGATCGGCGTCGTCCTGGTCGGCTGCTGCCCCGGCGGCACGGCTTCGAATGTCATTTCCTACATCGCCAAAGCCGACGTCGCTCTTTCTGTATCCATGACGATGGTGAATACCATCCTTGCGCCATTTGTCACGCCATTCCTGGTGTGGCTCATTGCCGGTGCCTGGGTCGATATCGATTTCATGTCCATGATGATGTCCATCGTGAAGATGGTGCTCCTGCCGCTGCTCATCGGTGTCGGCATTAACTATTTCTTCCCGCGTCAGGTGAAGAAGGTGAATACGATCATGCCGATGTTCTCAGCGCTGGTCGTCATCATCACGGTCGGTTGCGTGGTCTCCCTCTCCGGCCGCACCATCCTTGACAACGGCCTTGTGATCCTCGCCGTCGTCATCCTGCATAACCTCTGCGGCATGCTGCTCGGTCATGTCTGCGCCCGCCGCTTCGGTCTCAATAAGGCACAGACCCGCGCTATGACCATCGAGGTCGGCATGCAGAATTCCGGTCTGGCTTCCACGCTGGCTCTCATGTACTTCACAGCGGCCGGCGGCATCGCAGGCGCTATTTTCTCCGTCTGGCACAATGTGTCCGGCTCCCTCTTCGCCTCCTACTGTGTGGGCAAGGATGAAGAAGCAGAGAAGGAAAGCAAACTGTCTTCTGCTGTTGAATTGAAATAGTTTCCCGCAAGCAAAAAGAGATTCCGATTTTTCGGAATCTCTTTTTATTTAACGATGAAATAGTGCACCACACCTTGCTGACCTGAAAATTTCCCTTCTAACTGATCCGCAGCACGCGTCTCCCCTCTTCCCAGCCGCTCAGGTGGCGGAGGAAGAAGCGGGCGATGATGCCAGTAATGAAGACGGAAATCAGCGTGCCCTCACGGACCCCTTCGACAGAGCCGAGCTCCAGATAGGAGAGGCAGATGGCGAGTGTCACGAGAATCCCATCGTTTGCGATCTTGACCTTAGCGAAGTCTAGGTGATAGGTGTCTGAAACGGTATAGACCAGTCCCTCCCCCGGAAGCTTCAGGACGTCCGCGATGCCCTGAAGTGCCACTCCCAGAGAAACCATGGACGCACCGAGGAAAAGAGTGATGAGCTTTTGCCAGTAAACGTCTGGCGTGATGTTTCCGAAAGCCTGCATACAGAGGTCGATGAAGGCAGCAAAAATCATCGTCATGGGTGCCTGCAGCAGCTGCACCTTCGGGAATTTCTTTTTCAATATCAGCATCTGTCCCAGAAGGAAGACCATATTGACCGCAAAGGTCGTCTCCCCGAACGTGAAGGGAAAAGTCTCGCTCATGACATAGGGCAAACTGGAGATCGGAGAAGTCCCGAGAAAGCTTTTCACCACCAGCACGATGCCGGCAGATTGGATCCATAAAGCCACTAAAAAAAGCAGCCAACGGCTGACAACAGACATGCTATTCCTCCTTTATAGTAAGTCTATTGTACGGCGAAGACCGCTCGGGTGTCAAATGATTTAGGGTTCAGGTTGATGGGTTCAAGGTTCAGGGTTTGTGGTGGCGGCTTCGCCGCGAGTATATATGAGGCGATGCCCGAAAGTAACATTGCCGCCATCTATACTCCTCGGTGCTTTCTTAAGATGAGCGTTGTTACACTTCTTCTATCCCCTTCCCTTGGAAGGGGAACGCCCGAAGGGCAAGGGGTTGGTCGCGCAAAGCATGGGAAGTGCTGATTGAATCGCAGCGTTTCATTTTACCACTACTTTCCTAAAAGCTTAGCCAACCTCCGGCGCTGCGCGCCACCTCCTTCCAGAGGAAGGAGGGAGAAGCGAGATGGGCAAGGGGTTGGTCGCGCAAAGCACGGGAAGTGCCGATTGAATCGCAGCGTTTCATTTTAGCAGTACGTTCCGAAAAGCTTAGCTAACCTCCGACGCTGCGCGCCACCTCCTTCCAAAGGAAGGAGGGAGAAGCGGGATGAGTAGCCCATCCACCCCCTTCCCATGGAAGGGGGATGCCCGAAGGGCAGGGGGGTGGCCGAAGGAAAAAAAGAGCGAAGCCAACCTCCGGCGCTACGCGCCACCTCCTTTCAGAGGAAGGAGGGAGAAGCGGGATGCGTAGCCCATCTACCCCCTTCCCTTGGAAGGGGAACGCCCGAAGAGCAAGGGGTTGGCCTCGCAAAGCAGGGGAAGTGCTGATTGAATCGCAGTGTTTCATTTTAGCACTACTTTCCTAAAAGCTCAGCCAACCTCCGGCGCTACGCGCCACCTCCTTCCAGAGGAAGGAGGGAGAAGCAGGATGAGTAGCCCATCTATCCCCTTCCCTTGGAAGGGGAACGCCCGAAGGGCAAGGGGTTGGCCGAAGGAAAAAGAGAGCGAAGCCAACCTCCGGCGCTGCGCGCCACCTCCTTCCAGAGGAAGGAGGGAGAAATCGAAGTAAGTGCATCGCTCTATATGCTTCAAGTTTGAACGCAGTCTATTCTTATTCCCTATGTATGAAGCTTCATAGGTTAAACGGGTTCTGAAGGTTCAAAAGGTTCACAGGTTTCTCATCTTACGTGAATAACGTATATTCTAAATCTCCGCGACGCTTAGATCCTTCATTCCTAATTCGAGCAAAGATTTCATTCCCCATCAAGGGGCAGCACGCCCTCGAGACTAACCCTGAACCCTGAACCCTGAACCCTGAACCCCAAAATTATATCTCATCCTCATCCTGGATATGCAGCTTTTTTCTCCAATATCTCGAGTAAATCGCGCCGAGCGGATTGTGCGCAAGAAGTCTGTCTTTCACGACAAGAGATGTGACGGGGCCTACCGCATTCGATGTGAAGATCGTGTCATGTCCCACGCAAAGGCCGCAGATGATATTGAGATCCACGCCTTTTTCTGCCAAAAACTTTGCCTGATACTTCGGATTGCACATCGCTTCATGCTCCGCTTCCGGATGCACCTGCTTTAAGCCGAAGTTTTTCTTCGCAAAGGAACAGTTCTTGCAGCAGAGGGAGTAGACCTCGAAGCCCTGCTGTCGGAAGTATTTCACGATGTACCTGGCTTCTTCATGAAGACCGATGCAGAAGGCCAGGCCGAGCTTCTTGTAGCCCATCCGTTTGGCAAATTCAGCGGTCTCCTGCAGACGGCAGATGTCGCTGTAGTATGTCCCTTCGACATAGGCCGCCGCCTCCATGATTTTCCGTTCTTCTTCGGTATAGGCCTTACGGATCTCCTCTTCTTTCACACCCGTACAATTCGCCCCACGGGTATAGCAGGCATGATGCGGGCAGTTTGCACAATCAGCTTTCATAATGGTTCCTCCTTTTATTTTTACACCTGTCTCTATTATAGCGCAAAAAAGAAAGTTAGGGATTAGGGAGTGAATGGTGACTAGGGACTTGTGACTAGGGACTAGGTGGTATGGAACGTCATTCACCATTCTCGCCCCTTCCTTTGGAAGGGGCAGTCGAGCGCAGCGAGGCGGGGTTGGACGCGCGTTTGTTAAAATACGGTTTCCCCCGTGTCGTCATCCCGAGAAAACAACACCTGTGTGCTGCCTCTTTCTACTTTCGCGCGTCCTTTATCGGTCTGCAAGGAGGATTTCTCGGCTTCGCTCGAAATGACAATACGCCTGAAACGGCTTCCACCATTGTTCTTTCTCTTTCTTTCCGATACAATAAAGAAAACTACTTTCCCGCTTGTTGTAAAAGGAGACCGCCTATGACTTCTTTCCTGCTCTTGACGGCCATTGTGATCTTTGCCTGTGTATTTTTGAACCGTGTCTCGGACAAGCTCGGCATCCCTGTGCTTCTCGCCTTTATCCTGCTCGGTATGTTTTTCGGCTCGGATGGTCCTATCAATATTGCTTTTGAAAACTACAACTTTGCTGAAGAGATCTGCTCGACCGCACTCATCTTCATCATGTTCTACGGGGGCTTCGGGACGAACTGGTCCATGGCAAAGCCTGTCGCCGCCCCTGCGATCGTGCTTTCGAGTGCGGGCGTCGTCGTGACAGCCCTTTTGACAGGCGGATTCATCCACTTCATCCTAGGCGAACCATGGCTTCTGAGCTTCCTCATGGGGTCGGTCATCGCCTCGACTGACGCTGCATCCGTCTTCTCCATCCTCCGTGCGAAAAGGCTGAATCTCAAGTATCACACCGCCTCGCTTCTGGAAGTAGAGAGCGGCAGTAACGATCCCGCCGCTTACATGATGACGATCATCTGCATTTCTCTCATGCATGGTTCCGCTGACCTTTGGGGGACGCTCATGCTTCTCGCAGCGCAGATCGTTTTCGGGCTTGCCTTCGGCTTCGGCATCGCAGCCATCTCGAAGTGGGCGCTGAAAAAGACCGCCTACCTCGCAGGCGGCTTCGACATGGTGCTTTTGACCGCCATCGCTATCTTTGCCTATGCCGCTCCCGCGATGCTGGATGGAAATGGCTACCTCTCCGCCTATATCGCCGGCATCATTTTAGGAAACAGTGATTTTCCCGGAAAGCGCTCGATCGTTCATTTCTTCAATGGCGCAACGAATCTCCTCTCCATGATGATCTTCTTCCTGCTGGGGCTTCTCTCCACGCCGTCGAAGCTCCCTGAGATCGCATGGCCTGCCTTCCTCATCGCGCTCTTCCTGACCTTCGTGGCAAGGCCTCTCGGCGTCTTCGCTCTCCTTGCCCCTTTCAAAACGCCCGCTGCCGCAAGCGCTCTGATCTCCTTCGCAGGCCTTCGCGGCGCCTCTGCCATCGTCTTTGCCATCGTTGCTTATACGCAGGCGCCGGTGAATGACATCGTCTTCCATGTCACCTTCTTCATCGTTCTTCTTTCCATCCTCTTTCAGGGCGCGCTTCTGCCTCTCGCAGCGAAGAAGCTCTCCATGATCGATCATGAGAGCGATGTCATGAAATCCTTCACCGACTACACGGAAGAGATGCCGGTACAATTCATCCAGTTCACTCTTCCCGCGGGGCATGCGTGGTGCGGGCAAGCACTCTCGGAAATCGCATTCCCTCCTGAGACGCTCGCCGTCCTTCTTTCCCGCGGTGCCGAGAAGATCATCCCGAATGGCGACACGAAACTCTCTGCCGGAGATACGCTCGTCCTTTCCGCTTTGAGCGTCGCTCCTGTCACAGGTCTTGCCCTCTCGGAGATCCACGTCACAAAGAAGAGCCGCTATTACCAGAAGAGCCTCTCCTCTCTCCGCCTCCCCCACGGTCATCTTGTCGTCCTCATCCTAAGACAGGGAGAAGTCATCATCCCGAAAGGAGATACCGTACTCGAAGCGGGAGACGTGATGGTGATGAATGGGAAAAATTAGTGACTGGTGACTGGTAGCTAGGGACTAGGAAATCCTCGCGAGCTGAGCAGACCCCTGGAGAGGGGTCGCGCCAAAGGCGCCGGATAGAGTGCCCCGCAGGGGCACAACTCTACGTAGCCGTCAGCGTCCCGTCTGCGTGAATCGTTTTTCGGCTATCCCCAAGCAACCCACTGGCGTTAGGTTTCACCGGTTCAACATGTTCTACATGTTCTACAGGTTCTACGGGTTCAGCGGGTTCAGCGGGTTCAGCGGGTTCAGCGGGTTCAGCGGGTTCAGCGGCGCATAAAAATATAGAAGCGCCGCAGAGTTTTATATAGCGCTTCGCGCCGTCGTCATTTCGAGCGTAGCCGAGAAATCTCTATGGCAGAACGCTCATTGCCTGATGTGAGACAGCACCAAGACAACGTTTTTCCTCGGCGCATACACGCTGATTCCCGCAGGGCAGTAGAGATCGAGGGCTACGCTCGGGATGACGATGCCGGAGAATCCCAGTCACCAGTCACTCCTAATCCACAATCCCTAATCCCTAGCCACTCCTCCCTGCTTTCAAATTTCGAGGGAAAGAAATCCTCGCGAGCTGAGCAGACCCCTGGAGAGGGGTCGCGCCAGAGGCGCCGGATAGAGTGCCCCGCAGAAGCGCAACTCTACGTAGCTGTCAGCGTCCCATCTGCGTGAATCGTTTTTCAGTGATCCTCAAGAGGCCTACCGACCGTTCTGCAGAAATCTGCCTCTTCGAGGCAGTCTATCCCTGGCCTTCGGCCTGCCCCTTCTCCAAGGGGCGACGCATTTTATGTGATTCCAATAATCCGCAGCGCTTTCATTGTATGATGCGCCGCACCACCATTCTTCATTCCTCATTTTCCTCCTTCTTCTCCAAATAAAAAAACGAACCCTTGCGGGTTCGTTTTTTTATTCAGCGATTACTGCTGGCTTTTCTTTACATTGGCACTCTTATATCTAGCCTGACGGGAAAGAACCATCTTTCTCATGCGGATGTTTTCCGGAGTGACTTCGACGAGTTCATCATCATTGATCCATTCGAGCGCCCCTTCCAGCGTGAACTTGCGGCATGGCGGCAGCTTGATGGCATCATCAGAGCCGGAGGCACGGGTGTTGGTCAGATGTTTCTTTTTGCATGGGTTGACATCCATATCCTGATCACGGGTATTTTCACCGATGATCATGCCTTCATAGACTTCGACGCCCGGTTCCAGGAAAAGCTCGCCACGGTCGAGGACAGAGTTCAGGCCGTATGCGGTGGTGGTGCCGGATTCGAAAGCCACGAGGGAGCCTCTGGTTCTGCCCGGGATATCACCCTTGTATGGCGCATAGCCCTGGAAGACATGGTAGAGGATACCTGTGCCGCGGGTGGTGGTTAGGAGTTCATTACGGAAGCCGATGAGGCCGCGGGCCGGGATGGAGAATTCCATCTTCATATAGCCTGCGAGTTCTTCCATGGAGATCATTTCTGCTTTTCTCGGTCCAAGACCTTCCATGACAGCGCCCATGAATTCCTGCGGTACTTCGATGGTCAGACGTTCGAGTGGTTCGCACTTCTGTCCGTTGATCTCCTTGAAAATGACCTGCGGCTTGGAGACTTCGAGTTCGAAGCCTTCACGGCGCATGGTCTCGATCAGGACGGAGAGGTGGAGCTCGCCGCGGCCGGAAACCTTGAATGCATCAGATGTTTCCGTGTCTTCTACACGAAGAGCCACGTTCGTTTCGATTTCCTTGTAGAGACGGGCACGGATATGGCGGGAAGTGACGAAGTCACCCTCACGGCCGGCAAATGGGCTCTTATTGACATGGAATACCATGGACAGGGTCGGTTCGTCGATGTGGATCGCCGGCAGTGCTTCCGGGTTCGTCGCATCAGCGACCGTTTCACCGATATTGATATCTTTGAAGCCGGCCATAGCGATGATGTCGCCGACCTTCGCTTCATCGACAGGCGTACGTTTCATGCCCTGCCAGTGGAAGAGCTGAGCGATATGGTCGCTTCTGATCTTTTCGCCATCGGTGATAGCGACAGGCATCCCCTGCTTCGCGGTACCGCGGGTCACACGGCCGATAGCGACCTTGCCGAGGTAGTCATCCGCTTCGAGCGTGGTGACCATGACCTGCAGGCCGGCATCCGGATCGCCTTCCGGGCATGGGATATATTTCAGGATCGCATCAAAGAGCGGGTCAAGGTTCTTGCCTTCATCATTCATGTGGAGCTTGGCGATGCCGCTTCTAGCCGATGCATAGAGCAGCGGGAAATCGAGCTGGTCATCGTCCGCATCGAGTTCCATGAAGAGCTCGAGGATCTCGCCTTCGACATCGGAAATACGCTGATCCGGACGGTCGATCTTATTGATGACGACGATCGGCTTCAGCTTGTGTTCCAGTGCTTTTCTCAGGACGTACTTCGTCTGCGGCATCGGGCCTTCATGAGCATCGACAAGGAGCAGTACGCCATCGACCATGTTCAGGATACGTTCGACTTCGCCGCCGAAGTCCGCATGCCCTGGGGTGTCGACGATATTGATCTTCACACCGTCATGCATGACAGAGGTATTTTTCGCCAGGATCGTGATGCCGCGTTCACGTTCCAGTGGATTCGAGTCCATGACGCGTTCTGCGACCTTCTGGTTATCTCTGAAAATGTGGCTCTGCTTCAGCATGGCATCGACCAGAGTCGTCTTACCATGGTCGACGTGAGCGATGATGGCAATGTTGCGGATATCTTCTCTTTTCATTTCTTTCCTTTTCCCCCTCGGGCAACCTATTGCGCCTAGGCGCACTTTTTTGATGATGACTTCACGCTATGGTGAAGCCGTCAAGTTATCATATATTCGGAAATACAATTTATTATACCACGTATACGCAAGAGTAGGAAAATAATTTTTTCATAAAAAACGGGTTGGGGCAACGGGTTCAAAGGATTCAATGGGTTCAACGGGGAAGGTGCTGCGCTGCGCGCCGTTTTTTATGCGTACTTCTCATATTCCCGCCCCTTCCTTTGGAAGGGGCAGACGAGTGCAGCGAGATGGGGTTGGCTTCGCCTTGGTTGGACGGACTGGTGCCTTCTCTAGTCTCCCGCTGACCATCCATAAAAATTGTGGCGAAGCTGCCATCTTTCAGCCTCCCCCATGGAAGGAAGGCTGATGATATAGAGATGCCGCTTTCCCCATACTTTTCAAAAATCAAAACCGTGTAAAAAGAAAAAATTTTCCCGATATTATTTGATGGAGAGAGGAAAATCTTCCCGGGAGCCAAAAGCTTATCTCCGCGTCCCCACGTGCACTGACCTATAGGAAGGGGACGGCGTGAATGAGCTGACAGCGGATCCGATATCCCTCCTCCCGCCCGAAAGCGTGCTAGCCGCCGGAAGGTGAGTCAGACCCCAGCCACATAAAGATGCAGCATGGCGAAGAAGCATCCCATGCAGGATTCGCCTCCACGACAAACTCTAGAGCGAAGTTTAGCCGTACTTGTACGACATGAACCGTGAAATGCGCTGGTGCCAGATTGCAGGGAATGCCTCCATGGATCGCTATCTATCATGCTGCGTCTTTTGGCATGCAAAAAAGGCTTTGCCCGTTCGGGCAAGGCCTTTTTATTGTCTTTCTTATACGCCAAAGTGCGCATTCACACGTTCAGCGAGGCAGCCATTTTTAGCGGCTTCTGCTGCGTCTTCCTGCACGAAGTGCGGATTGTTTTCTTTGAATCGTTCGTCAAATCCCATGATATAGTTTGTCGCGATAAGATAAATAATCCTCGTAGGTGCCATACCATAGACCTGATTCGCAAGGATATGGCGGATGCGCTCCTCGCTGTCTGGATAGAGCTTCTTCATCTTTTCGCTCCGATAGAGGCGTTTCACGATTTCCGTGATGTAGAGCCCCGACTTCATGTAAAGATCCGCGAAGGTCGCCTTCGGGTCATCGAAGCAGCCCGGATTCTCCTCTTCGAGCTCATCCACCATTTTCTCCACGACCCAGCGCGGAGTGAAAATCTGGTTCGTCTGCTGCGGCGGGATATAGTCGAAGATATCCTCTTCCTGGCTTTCATCGAAGTAGTTTGCGAGCGCTTCCTTCTTATTCAGAAATTCCTGCACTGCGTCATTGAAGACTGTCTCGTCAAAAAGGTGGCCCTTAAAATGCTCGACCTTCCCCGTTTCCGGGTTCAGCCTGTCTCCACCGTCGCGCAAGAAGCGGAATTCTTCTTCCGTGATATTTGTCACCTCATAGAATACGTCATCCTCCGTATAGTCATCGAGGTTCGCAAGCGTCAACTTCCGATCCCCGTACGCCATGAGAAAACTCGGGATCGCACGGGAGAAGCCACGCAGATGGTCACGGATCGAGGTCTCGATGGACTTCTTCTCTTCCGCCGCCTTGTGTTCTTCCATCTGACGGACGAGCTCCACCGGTTTCTCCTGGATGGTCTTCTGCACCGTTTCCTGAATACCCGTTTTCAGCTGATTGATGAGCCCATCCATCACTTCACCATAGCTGTCATAGGCTTCTGCGATTTTCTTCGCATCCCCCTCCGCTTCCTTGACCTTCCGATCCATATCCAGTTTGGCAAGATTCGCCCCTTGGATGAACTGATCCTTCTTCTCTTCTACCTTCCCCTTGACATCGGAGCGGATATCATTCTCCATGCGCTTCTGCCGCGCCTTGGTCACGCCATAGGTCGCCGACACCTGGGGCACCAGATCGGAAATCAGGGTATCTGCCACCGCATCCGTCGCCGTATCGATCTTCCTTGTGATCTCCTCCACAGCATTCTCCGTCGCTGGTGTATGCTGCGCGACATCCTGCAATGGCTTTTCCACATCATCCGCAAGTTTTTCGTAAATCTTATCACCGAAAATATCTGGCGTCTTGCCGATGACGATGGACTCTACGTCTCGATTTCCTTCTTCATCGAAAGGCTTGTCTTCACTTCCAAGATCCTTCGCCCCATCGTCTTTCTTTTTCTGCTCTTCCTGCGCCGTCGGCAGCTTCTCGATGATCTCCTTGACCGCCGCCGGTGCACCAAAGACATTGGAAATATTCTGGAAAAGGAAATTGGAAAGGAAACCGCGCCGCACAACTTCTGCGCTCTTGAGTTTTCTCGGGATGGAGAGTACCTTCGCTGCGTCGAGCTCCACCATCTCCCCATCGCTGTCCTCCCCGATGACAGGAAAGAAATTCAAAAGCCGCTTGATGTTCTGCCTGCGGTCATCCGCCGTCCCGCTGCCGCCCGCGGTATCCGAGAGCAGGTCATTCGCAAACTGGTCGAAGATGATGAGCGTCCGCGCCGGGTCGAAGTCGAAGACATACGCATTTTCCTTACGATACATCTTTCCATCCTCGTCCTGAAAACGACACGGATTCTGCGCACGGAATGCCGCCTGCATGTACGACGACGGGCTTTCCAGATTACAAAGCATCAGCACCGCTGACCACTCCTTCACCGTCACCCCCACCGTCAGCTGTCCGACCGTGAGCGTGATGGTCTTATTGTGCGTCTTGATCGCCTGCTTCACGCGTTCATAGGCTTTGTCATTCGTCTCATCTTCCTCATCCTGTCGCCCATCGCCTACGGCCATGATGACTTCATAGTCCTTGAAGACCGGATCCTCTTTGAGAAGCTTCCGAAGCGCTCTAGCTGCCGCGACACGGTTCAGGTACCACATCGTATGCGCAAGCTCTTTCCGAAGCTCTGGCGTCGAGAAAGGATACTTCGCCCCCGTCCGGAGCTGTACGAGAAATTTCTGCACTTCCTCCTTATGGACGAACTGTCCGCTCTCATTCACCGCGAAAAATTCATTGAGGTCGAAGGCATAGTCCGTCTTCCCTTCCTCCGACATATCTGCGCCCTGCGTGATCTTCTCCATGATCATAGGAGATATCTGATAGGTCAGCATCGTGAGCTTCGGGAGATCCTCATACGGATTGTACCCATCCCCCGTCCAGGATGCCTTCGCCTCCTGCTCATCCGCATACGACCAGTTATACACCTGATCTTCTGCGAAATCACCGCGCGCAAGCTGCTTGAACGGCGTCCCCGAGAGATAGAGCGTGTGCGCTTTCTTCATCTTGCTGAAAGCCCAATCCGTCTTCTTCGTGTCCACACCTTCCTGCGACTCATCGACGATCACGAGGTCGAAAGAAAGATCCGCGATCCACTTCAGCTTATCGATCCCATCTTTCGCAAAATAGGCCGAGCCCTTCAGCCCCTGCAGCGACTCGAAAGCCACCATGCGATACGCTTTGTCCTCATTGAGGCACGCATTGACATACTCCTCATGAGAAAGCACGCCCGCCTTCCCCTTCAAAGCATCCGTCTCCGACACGAAAAGGATCGGCTCCTGCCAGGCGATGAATTTGCGAAAATCCTCCAGCCAAGAATTGGCGATGCTCGGGCGATTCGTCACAATGAGCACATTCTGCGCCTGCATCTTCCGTACAAGATCATAGGCCGCGAGCGTCTTACCGAATCGCGGCTTCGCATTCCAGAGAAATTCCTTTCCTCCCTTCTCGAAGTACACCTTCGCCCTCGCGACCGCCTCCGCCTGCTCGCGCCGAAGCGTGTAGGACATCCCTTCCTTTGAATTTGTCAGGTACCTTCGGCTGGCAAATTCAAAGAAATCCCGCTGCGAATCCCATCCGCTGATCTGGAACCACTCCGTTCCCTTCCTACGAGGGATTTTTTTATTCGTTTCAAGGAAATGGTGGAAATCGTAGTCCTTGAAGAACTCTCCACTGTCATCCTTGTACCGGGCGAAATCGCTCCAGAGGATCTCGTAGTCGAGCCCAGCGGTATGTGTCTGCTGCTCGACGCGCTTCTTCACGCCCTGCTCCGTGTAGCCGATCTTCGTCCAGCCATCATTCTTCGGGTATCCCGGAGTGGTGTAGGCGTAAATCATGGGGGTGATCCGGGTGGCAGTGTGGATCATTTGAACTGCTTTCATTTTATTTCATCTCCTTTACGTTTTTCTCAATAAAGGAGATTTCGTTCTCGTCGAGCCCGTACTTCGCGTAAAGCTGGCGGTTGATTTCGGAGATTGGTTTCGTCCAGTCGATGTCGGAGGCAGCAGTGAAGTCTTGGAGGGGAACGAAGATCATCGTATTTTTGGATAGTCCAAATCCGCTCATAGCCATGAGCATAAGGAATCTAACAAACTGCGTTTTCATGTATTTCAGAATGTTTTCAGCAATTTCCTTTGATTCTGTTTTTCCTACTAAGAAATAAGAATGTGTACATACATCCCTCGTTCCAATAACACGCATGGATGAAGGAATCACTCTAAATTTTCCATCCTTGCTCGGTTCGCCTGCATGCTCCGCGCCCGTTTTACTGATGAGCACCTTAAATTTGCCTAAATACTCTAATCCTTTGTCTATCTCATTCTCCGAAATATACGTAACTCCGTTGGTTGCATACAGAGTAAGGCTATCCTCATCTGTCTTGACATCTGTTCCACGATAATTCGTCGATAGCCCAAAAGGCATCAATCCACTCGTAATTTCCGTAAGGTACTTCTTAGTAATCTTCTGTACTTTGTGAATAACATCAACCGCTTGATTGTATCGAACAATTATAGGAAATTCATTAAGCGGTCTCTTAAGTTCGGTCATAACGCCGTTTGTTACATTCACGAATTTGCAATCTCCAGTATAATCTCTATCCCATATAAAAAATGAGACACCTCCACTGATACTATTCCCAGGGAAGCAGTCCTTCGCATTAGTATAGTCAAAAATTGCTTTTAAAGAACGACCATTCATCATGGCTTCTCTGAAACTGTTCAACCCCATACCACCAGAAAACCACCGCGAGGGCGTAATCAAAGAAATACTCTTCGGATTTAACTGCTTAGCCTGCTCAAAGAATACATTATACAACGGTCTAGCCTGTCTACCAGCACCATTCGTATCCTCCTGATACGGCGGATTTCCCACAATATAATCAAACCTCATCCCACAAGACCTCGCTTTCACATCCTCATACGAAACACTCTGGCAATCACTTCTCCACGAATATACCCGGCACACCGGCTGGCCTACCGAGAGGAGCGGGCGAATATCTATATCCCCAAAGGAGAATAGATCCGCGCCCTCCGGATCCTCCGCGCAGTATGGGATGCGGCCCGAGAGCCCATCCATCTGCCAGAGATTCCACGCTACCTTATTGGTCAGCTTTCGAAGGAAAGATACGGGCGCCGCCTCCTCCCACTTCGAGAAGTAATGCTCCATCACCGTCTTCATGATATTCACACGGGCGATCAAGAGATTGTCTCCCTGAAACTCATAGCCATACGTTGCTTCCATCGCGCGGAGTGCCCAGTGCTGCCAGTCCTCTCTCGTCTCCGTAAAGTGCGAGATCGCAAGGAGCTTCCGATCAAGCAGTCCGCGGCGGGAAGAAACTTCGATTTCTTCCCCCGTCGATACATCATAGCGCTCGGCCAGATAGGGTGCCTCTCCGCAGGTGATTTCCAGACGCCGGCTGTCCACATACCGCTGCCAGCGCGGTGTCTTATGTCCCTTCGTCTGCAAAAAGAGCGCATCCAGATCCTCCCACACGTCCGGCTCCATCTTTTCTACGCCGAACCAGTCTCGATCGAGCGCGTCATTCATGAAATCACAGACCCAGCGCGGCGTGAAGACTTCCCCATGCCTTCGCGTGCGGCTCGACTGCTGCTCCGCCGCCTTCCGCGCCCGCGTTTTCACAAGCGAAATCTCCGCAAGCTCGATTTTCCGCCCGCGTCCATACGCTTCGCCCTCCGTCTCATAGGCATCCGTAGCCCAGAGAATATGGCGTCCCGTGGTCTTGTCCGCGAGCAGCTTCTCCATGAGCCCCATCATAGAGAGCTCTCTGATATCCTTCTGTATATCGATCAAAGGCTCACCTCCTGTCTGTTTCTTACAGTATAGCATAAATAAGATCCACGTTCCTCACTTTGCATCCGCATCGCGGATGCAGCGGCGCTGCGCGCCGTCCATCACCCCTGCTCCCCACTTGCCCCTTCCTCTGGAAGGGGCTGCCGAGCGCAGCGAGGCGGGGTTGGCTCGCGCTATTGTTGAAATGGCGTTTTCTCCGTACCACCATTTCTCATTTCGCATCAAAAAAGACGCCTACAAGAGGCGTCTTTTGCATTTAATCCATCTTCGCGGCAAGCTCGTCCCATTTCTCATAAAGAGCTTCGAGCTTTTTCTGCGCTTCGTCGTACTCGGCGGCGAGGTCTGCATAGTTGTCCGGATCCATGCTCATCTGCGCGGTGTACATCTTGACCGTCGCTTCGAGGCGGCCGATCTCCATTTCCACATGGCTGAGCTTTTCCCTTTCTACGGCCGAGACTTCCTGCTTCTTCTGGTGTTCCTTCTCAGGCGCAGTCTTATCTTCCTCCGGCTCTTCTTCTACAGTCTCTTCCCCGCTGCGGTCTTTTTCAAAGGCTTCGAGGTCGAGCTTTTTCTCTTTATAGTAGCTGTAGTTCCCGAGATACTCGGTGAGCTTTCCATGTTCCATTTCTACGATGCGGGTCGTGATCTTATCTAAGAAATAGCGGTCATGCGAGACGACGAGGGAGGTGCCGCCGAAGGCCTGGATGGCCTGCTCCATGATCTCCCTCGTAGGGATATCGAGATGGTTCGTCGGTTCGTCGAGGATGAGGAAATTCGGTTTCTCGAGAAAGAGGCACAGGAGCGAGAGACGTGCCTTCTCTCCGCCGGAGAGCATGGCGACCTGCTTGAATACGTCATCGCCGCGGAACAGGAACATACCGAGGATATTTCTGGCTTCCTTCTCCCCGAAATTGAAGGTGTCACGCACTTCGTCAAGGACGGAAAGCTCGGGGTGGAGTCGCTCCTGCTCCTGCGAGTAGTAGCCCATCTTCACATTATTGCCGAGCTGGATGATGCCGCTGTCTGCCGTCTTTTCTCCCGTGATGAGCTTCAGAAGCGTGGTCTTGCCCGCGCCATTCGGGCCGATGAGACCGAGTACTTCCCCTTTTTTGATGTGAAGGTTCAGATCCTCAAAGATCAGATGATCCTTATAGGAGGCTTTCGCACGCACGATGTCGAGTACCTTCTCCGCACATTCCTGCGGCGGATCAAAGTGGAAACGGAGCGTCGCCTGATGGACAGGCTTATCGAGACGCTCGAGGCGGTTCAGCTGTGACTGGCGGCCGCGCGCCTGCTTCGCCTTGATGCCTGCCTTGTAGCGTCGGATATACTCTTCCGTTTCCTTGATGTGCTCCTGCTGCTTGTCGTAAGCCTTCTGGTAGGCTTTGTCCTGGTTCGTCTTTGTCTCCAGATAGCGCGAGTAGCCTCCGCGGAAGCTTCGGATGTGATGGTTCTCCAGATCGATGATCCCCGTCGCCGCTGCATCCAGGAAATAGCGGTCATGGGAGATCATGAGGATCCCGCCTTTGTACGAGCGCAGGTAGTCTTCGAGCCACTCGAGCATGCCCATGTCGAGGTGGTTCGTCGGTTCGTCTAGGAGAAGGAAATCCGGATGGCGCACAAAGGCGGCGGCAAGGTTGATACGGACCTTCTGCCCGCCGGAGAAGGCGTGGATGTCTCTGTCCCAATCCTCCTGCGTAAAGCCGAGCCCGGTCAGGATCTTTTTCGTCATCGACTCATAATCATAACCGCCTAAGAATTCAAATCGCTCTTCCGCCTTGCCATACTGCTCAATGAGCTTCTCATCGTCCTTGTGCTGCTCGAGCTCTTTCGTCAGCGCTTCGATGCGATCTTTATAAAAGAGGACATCCCGCCACGCCTCCTCCATTTCCTCGCGGATGGTATGGGAGGTGTAATTGAAATCCTGACGGAGGTAGCCGATGATGGCGCCGTCGCTCGCCTTGACGGAGCCTTTATCGTATTCCTCGTCACCGCGAATGCATTTCAGGAGCGTCGTCTTGCCCGCGCCATTCGCACCGACCAGACCGATGCGTTCCCCGCTTCGGATGTCAAAGGAAACATTTTCAAAGACAGTCTTGATGCCGAAAGATTTCGACAGACCGTTGATACGTAGAATTGCCATAGTAATACTCCGTGGCCGGCATGTAGCATGTCGGTCTATAAAAATAGTTTATAGGTTCAGGGTTAGCCCGTGGGACGCGTTGCCCCTCGATTGCGTATGAAAGAGGGGACGCGGGTTCTACGGGTTCAAAGGGGTTGGTGCGGCGCATTTCGTCATCCTGAGCGGAGAAAAACGTCGTGTGTTAGGAAATGGCTTATCTGAAGCAGGAGAACTGAGTCGAAGGATCTAAGCGCCGCGGAGGTTTGAAACTAGCGGTTTTCTCGTATCGCCCGCCTAATCCCTAGTCACTAATTCCTAGTCACCAGCCGCCCATCCCGGCGTTCAAACTTGTGGTGATATTCCTTCCCCATATCGTCACCCCGAGCGCAGCCGAGGGATCTTTCTGGCACTGCGGTCAATATCACATAAGCATATACAGGGAAACGACGACTTGGTGCTACGTATTTCTGCGTTCACACATCCTTCGTTTATCGCTCTGCAAGGAAGATTTCTCGCTTCGCTCGAAATGACGATACGGGAATCTGATGCCTCCTAGTCCCCAGTCACTAGTCACTATCTACTAACCCTCTTTATTCGATGACATCCGCCCTGATAAGTATAATGATTTCCGACTCCTCCAGACTTTTCCCATGACTTTGGAAGAGTTTTCCCAGAAGCGGGATGTCTCCTAAAATAGGTACTTTGCGGAAGGTCTTTCCTTCCTCTTTATCGATGAGACCGCCGATAGCCAGGAGCTGCCCGGATGCCAGACGCACCATCGTATTCGCCGAGCGCGTGATGATGCGGTACGCTTTCATCTCAGGGACAAGGTAGGGCGTCGAGACTTCTGCTTCCACATCAGCGGTGATCTCATTGTCCGCACTGATAATGGGGGTATATGTGAGCTTGATGCCGGCGTCCTTGTACTCTGTCGTCGTGGTCTTCACGCCATTTTCCATATGCTCTACGATAACCGGGATGCGGCTCCCGATCAGGATGTCGGCTTTCCTGCCATTCATCGTGACGACGTGCGGCTTTGCCAGTACTTTTGCCTTGCCTTTGGTGACCAGTGCATTGAGATTTGCCTGAAAGAAGAAGGTGTAGGGATGCCCGCCCGGCGCACGTCCATAGGAGATCCCGGCGTAGCCATCAGGGATCGTGACGTCCCAGCCGCTTTTTTCAATGTTTCGGATCTTGGGATTTCCATCACTGTCGTACTTGATATTTCCATCTTCCCCCAGTACATAGTGCTGCTCCGTCCAGCTGTCACGGTCATAGTCCGCGCTGCCGGTGAGGCTTTTGAAATTCCAGTCCAGCCCCAGCTCTTTGGCCGAGCTTTTATTGACTGCGATGACTTCCGCCTCCACCTTCACCTGCTTTTCGGGGATATCCATACCGCGAAGGAGCGCATCCACCTGCATCAGCTCGGCCGGCGTCCCACTCACAAGCACGGTGTTGGCCGACTGGTTATAAGACACCTTGCCTTTGGATACCATGTCCGTCAGGCTTTCGGCAGCTTCCTTGGCATTCGCATAGGAAAGGCGGTATGACTTCGCAAAGATGCCGGACTCTTTCTCCGTTACGGAGGAAAAAATAATAAGCGTACTCCCCTCTTTCCGCCCGGCAAGTCCACAGGCCGCCATGATGGATGTCATCGCTTCTTCCGGCGTCACATCATCCAGACTGGCCGTGACCCGCTCCTTCACGTGAGAAGAGAAAATGACATTCTCTCCCGTCATCTCCGCGAGTCCCCGTAGTACCTGCGCCACAGGAGCGTCGCTCACATGCAGGCTGACCTTCTTCTCCTCCGGGGCTGGCGCCACCTGTACAATGGCCTCATCCGGCTTTTTCTCCGGCATCCGGAGATCGCGGGAGGAAAGCTCTTCGGCCATCGTCTCATGTGCGCTGGTATCCAGATCCAGCGCCCGGGCAGAAATACCGCTGCAAAGCAAAAATGCACAGCAAAAAACAGCCCCCGCCGTTCTTATCAGCGGGTGCTGAGTGTGAGAACACCGGAAGCACCGGCGAGTGTGACTGTCTTTCCCTGTATGCTGGAAACATTCCATAGTCCTGCCTGCTCTCCTTCTTTGACCGTGTACGTCACCCCATGGACCTCTATGACTGCTCGCTTCTCACTGCCAAATGACATGACACCCATGAGACGCGGCACATCAGATGCATACGACCTTTTCTCTTTTGCCGTTCCGGCAGAGGAGTTCGCCGTGCGAGGCGCAGAAGAAGGCAAAGAAACGCCTGCCGTTTCCACAGGCATCGTCTTTTCCGTCATCGCCTCCATATGGAAAGGGTCAGCAAGCGGCTTTCCCCTGATATAGGATGATGCATCATAGACGCGGCGGCTCTCTTCCTGGGGAAGCATCGAAAAGGAAGAAGCCCCTTCCGATGCAGTCACGGGAGGCATCGCCTTTGGTTTTTCAGGAAACAGCTTCGACGCTGTCCCCATGCCCAGCGATCCCCAGAGGATCAGAAGAGCCACAAGGGAAAGCCCCAGCGGCAGTGCCCATTTTTTATCCATGGAGCACCTCCGAAAAAAGTGACCGATACAGGCTCACCAGCCGGCAGGGAAATGCGGATCCGATCATTGTCAGAGCGAATCAGCATTTCCTAGAATCTAAAATCCTTCGGCATCAGCATGAACTGGGTTTCCCTTTCGATATCATCGTAGCGGATCCAGGCATAGAAGGAATGCAGGTCGCGGTAGTAGGTCCAGTAGCGATGGTTCAGGCGGCCATACTTGGTATCGACCGTCCATGCCAGACTGAAAGCATCATTCTTCGTCGGCTGCACGCGGACGCCAAAGTCGAGCGGCTTATCACTGGTGTACGAGTCGTAGCGATACGGCGTAAAGCCATTGATTTCACGATCCGTATAATAGATCCAGCCCTGCACGCTGCGGTAACCGCCGGAAAGCCCCATGCTGTAATAGGTGTTTTTACGGATGTTCCCGCCGTTATAGCCGTAGTAGTCTCTCATATAGCCGGCGCGCCAGGAAAAGCGCATGAATTTCCCGAGCTTCCATGGATCACTGGAAATATAAGCGTCGTAGCTCTTGTGCTGTCCTTTGACCCCGTCTTCTTCCCAGTAACCGATTTCCCCCTTCGCGCCCACGTAGAAGCGAGAGCCACCGAGGTAAAAATGCTTCGAGTCAAATTCCAGCGACGGCCGTTTCTTGACCCAGATGCCGCCATCATCATTCGTGCTGCTTTCCTCTTCGGCATAGTGGAAATTCAAGCCGCCAACCGGCGTCTGATAGCGCACACCTACATCTGGTTTGTATCCTGCCTTCGTGTACCAGCGGTTTTCCATATACGCCGTCAGATTCATATCCGCATCGAGCGGGATCTCGATCCGGTTATGCAGTCCGAAACCATTGTCACTGTCAAACATCGGACGTGGAATCAGTGTGAATGGGCTGACCCGCTTCTTCTGAAGGGAACCCTTGTACGTCGAAAGCGTCACAAGCACCGTATTCTTCGCCATGAGTCTCACATTATGCGCGATATACTTATCCCCCGGATAAATATCGATGGAGTCCGCTTCGATGCGATAATCCGGTACCTTCGCCACCGCATGCTTCGTCGTGAAGTAGCCATGCTCGATCACTATGTGATTGGCATTCTTGTCATATGTACCGCTTTCGCCCTGAAAATAGTACGTCCCGCTGTCCCAGCCGGACACCTTTTCAAAATGTCCGACAGCGGCCTTCGCGTCATAGTCAGCGCGCGCCGCCTTGAGATCCGTCGTAGGATTCTTCCAGACAAGCTCCCCCGGGACGACATACTTTTGAGAGATCGTATTTCCATAGACATACTCGGTCTGGTAGGTATCCATCATGTGCTTGATCTCCACGCGCCCGAAAGCTGCCACCTCTCCCGTGGTATCATTGTAGCGCATTTTATCAGCCACGACCGTAGCCGGATGCTCTTTGGAAATCCCGGTATCCGCCGTTTCCTTATTCTTTTTCCGGTCTTTATCCTTTTTGGCCGTTTCCCGTGTCTCCTCCCCGTCATAGGAAGGCCGCAGTACACCGTCGCTGACGGAATACTCCACATGGGTGATATCCTCTGGCGGCAGCTTTGGGGAAACAGGTGCCTCCGCCGCTTCAGCAGCCAGCGAAGGCAAGAGAAGAGCAGAAAGAAGCACCGCCTTTTTCCAGTTATGATTATTCATTTCTCATGATCACGACAGAAGCTGCTTCATTATCGGTCTTGGCGGAGTCTGCCGTTTCCTTTACTGTAGAATCCTTTTCACGGGCTGCTTCCAGTTCCGCTTTGGCACTATCACTGATTTCTGCCTTTGGCGCAGGAGCTACGGTCTCCGGCGCAGCCGTCGTCGTCACCTGATTATCCTCTGCCGCATTTGCCGCAACCGCAGAAGCTGTGCGCGCGACATGCTTTCTAAGGACGATGTGCGGTGCGCCTTCACGGAGCACCAGCCCCTTCGTCGTGACAGGCTGTGCCGTCTGGATATAGAGCTCGCTGCCAGCGGGAAGCACAGCATCCTTACCTTTGACAAAAAGCCCGCCCACAAGACCGATCGGCCCCAGAGCCAGCGCGCCGATGGCGGAGGCGCCGACAGCCGCTGCTTCCATCTTCAGCTTTTCCTTGGCTTCCGGTCCCAGCACAGTCGGGATCGCTTCGTCATCCACAGAGAATACCTGATCGAAGGAGACATCGACCTTGCCGCTGCGGCCAAAGCTTTTCGGGCGGCTGACTTCCGTTACCACGCCACTGCCCTGTGTGCCGCGAGGCAGCACCAGCACATCACCGACCAGAACATCTTCCTGTACCGTGAAGGAGACCGGATCTCCGACCTGGCTCGTCTTGCTGCCCACATCATCATTCAGTGCCACTTTGAAAACCGTATCAGCCGGCAGCTGGACCGTCTTCATTTCATAGTGCTGGTCTCCATAGACTGCCTGCTCCAGGCTCTGCATACGTTCATCCAAAGCCCCCTTCTTCGCTTCGCCCAGCACCGCTTTTTCCAGATTATCCATGCGGACCGTCAGATTATCCGTGCTGATCTCATCCGTCAGATAGTATTCCATCGCATTCATGCGGTTCGAAATCGCCGGAGTACGATCGTTGTCATTTCTCACCACATCCGCATACAGATTGTCGATACGATGATCAAGTCCACTGGCCGATGTATTCCCCACGCCGTAGATCACATTATCGGCCTGATCCGCACGGCCGATGAGAGACCCACTCTGCACCGAACCATAGAGGACTTCATCTACACGGTCGATCTTTTCCGCCAGCGTTGCCACATCCTCTGCCATGACAGGCATCGCCATCAATGCAGCCAATCCTGCTGCCAGTAATGCTTTTCTCATATATTCCTCCGAAAATAATCAAATAGTAAAAGTTCATGGTTCAGGTGACCGCTTCTTCTCATGAAGACCGGGCTATATCCGAAGGACTATGGAAAAACAGGTCTTCCCATCCATCAGCCGCTTGGTCTCCCGGTCTTCTCCAGCGCCCATCACACCCGAACATCGATCACTGCCGACACGCCAACGCCCTGCACACGGGAGAACGAGGTCGGATTCACACTATCCATCGGGATGAGCCCCTTGATACGGAACAGCTTGTCATTCCAGCTGATCTCCAGCTGCCCGACCGCCTTCACCTTCTCCACCTGATCGGCATCGCCGATGACCTGTGCGGCTCCGATATATCCTTTATTTCCAATGCTGACGATCGGCACCACCTTCGTGGCGTAATTCGTGCCGGCGCCTTCTTTCATCATGACCGAATTGATCGCGCTATTGATAGAAGCGCCATATTTATCGACCAGTATCGCAATACCGCCGACCTTGACCACACCGCCAAGGACACTGCCCAGATTGAAAGCCGATACCTGCGTCAATGCGCCTGCACCGATCATCGCCGCTGCCAGTGCACAGACCACCAGTCTTTTCATTTTCATCATCATGCCCTCCTTATAGGAAATCAGTTTCACTACAGAAGTTGAACTGCGAGTACCAGACACTCTCTCAAAATCTTCTCTGACATAGCGTCCCGGATACCACAAAGCCATACTCTCTCAGCCTACAGTTATTTATTATTATACCGTCTTAGAGCGGGTTTGTGCAATAAAAAAGCGCGATTTCAGTCATCGCGTTTTCTTGAATATTGAACCGCATACCTTCCGCCAATCGCAGTAAGATAATGTATTCAGATGATCTACGTCCAGACACATACTATCGATAAGATATCGCTGCGGATGTCTAATCAAGGGGATACACTTTTTCATTCGTCCATTCGATGTAGATGTCCCGGCACAATCCACCTTGCTTCCCAAGTCTGGGATCCCTGCATGATGTCCTAGCACACAAAAGGCACCTATCAGTCGCAGCCAGCCTATATGACCATTTTCAAAAAAAGACTTCGCGCATGTGCAAATCACTTTTGCCCATGCCTCCGTCTTCTGCCATTATTGATAAAAACAATACCTACGGCGACTTCCTCGTCATTTCTTTTTTCCAGCGGACGGTAAACTCAAAGAGCCCCGTGCGCGCATTCTTCTTCCGACTCTTCAGCTCCGTGAGGCCGCCCCACGCCCGCGTGAGATGACTAGTAAAATTCGAAAGATCGGTCGTCTTCTGCGAAGTTCCTTTCAAAAGGACATCCTCTCCCTCTGCGGAGATCTCCGATAGCACGACACCTTGCGGCATACCATCAGCAAGCAGTACCAGACGCTGCTCCCAGTGCGGATCTTTGGCCTCCTCTTCCTTTAGCATCGCAAGCAGAGCTTCTTCCTCCTCACTCGCCTTTTTCATCTCCGCCCTCTTCACTTTCAATGGAGACAGCGCCTCATTCTCCGCCAGCTGCGCCTTATCCTCCCGGTAAGCCGAAAGAAAGGATGCACAGGAAAAGAGGAAAAAGGCTGCGCCGAGCGCACATGCTCCCTGCGCGATGCGAAGCTTTCGATTCTCCTCCGTCAGAAAAGGGCGCTCTCCCATAAGAAGAGGCAATGCCGTCCCCGCATGACTTACGGAAAGCACCACACGCATAGCATCATCCCAGTATCCGCCTTCCTCCAGATGCTCCGTTTCGAGCATGACTGCCTTGCTCCCCTCGTCCTCTGTCCCTTCTGCCACAAGAAGAGCCAGCTCCTTTTCCATGTAAGAAAGCCATGCTGTCCGCTCCTTAGTCCCACAGCTCTCCAGCGGAACCAGAAAACAGGGAAGAGAAGACATCCCATACAGATCCATCTGCCGCTCCATAAACAGCGAAGCCTTGCCCTCATCTGCCAGATGCAGGAGGCGGCTCTCCCAGAGATCCCCCCTACGGAAAAGAAGCATCGCTGAACGGCGGCGCATATACAGAATTAAGTGCGGCCCCTCTTGCAAAGGAATATCCGTCACCGGAAATGCACGGGTGATGGTAAGCCCCGCCTCATGCGCTCCCATCTCCCAAGCTCCGAGATCCACGCGCGGCAATGCATGCAAGAGCGCTTCCCAGCCCTCTTCATCATGAGAGAGCACACGATGCCCCATGGCGATCGCTTCCTCGGTGTGAAAGACGCGATCTGCCTCCCACTCCATTGATTCAGCAAATTCCTCCTCCGTCATCTGCGGATATCTTTTCCTGCTCCATCGAAGCGAGTCCGCATTCACCAAAAGCCAGAGCTTCTTCCCCCGAAGTCCGGCAGCCTTCAGTGAGAGGAAACACTCTTTCAAATTTGGCGTATCACCATCGTAGTCCGCCTGCCACTGTCCCAGTCGCTTTCCTTCTACCGTCTCCACAGCGCAGAGCTTCCCCGCCAAAGGAAATACGACCGTCCGCACCCGCTTTTTCTGCCACGCCACGACACGCTCTCGGATCCGGTTCATCAGCTCCATAAAGAGTCTCCTTCCTGAATGACGAAATCATTGTATAGCTATACTCTAGCAGGTTCATAGAAATGCAGCAATGGGAAATATGAATTCCCCATCCATACGCCCAATCCGATGAGAGCCCTTCCGCTTCCCCGTATCGTCATTCTGAGCGGACGAAAACGCTCTCTGTGTGAAAACCCCCAGCCAGAACAAGTGGGGACTGAGTCGAAGGATCTCATACCATACATGTGAGACGATTCCTTCCCTCGTATCGTAGGAGTGACTTGTTACTAAAAAGGCACTTTGGGGCATCGCCCCGATAAAAAAAGCGGCGAAGCCGCTACCATACAAGCCTTCCCCGCATGGGGAAGGCTGCGATACGAGATTACCATCCTCTAAAAAAAGGCGGCAAAGCCGCCCTTGTGAATCTATCCGCTTCCCAAGTACCGTCATCCCGAGCGCAGCCGAGTGATCTTTATTGCACTGGCGCCATATGCACACATACGCCCTCTTTCAAACGACACCTTGGTGCTTCCTTTTTCACCTTTCCTTCACCACGGTTTACCGATCTGGAAAAAAGATCCCTCCACTTCGGTCGGGATGACAGGTGGAAGACGGATAGCCTCACATAGTCTTTCACACCGCTTCGTGGATCCATCCTGCGCCTTTG
>ENA-OURS01000641-OURS01000641.1-human-gut-metagenome-genome-assembly--contig:-NODE-641-length-38851-cov-17.422595_pt1 | contig 38851 bp, 37 predicted proteins | sample MGYA00242109_ERZ509010 | MGnify/ENA primary metagenome ERZ509010 (study PRJEB26280, sample SAMEA2338774) | human gut metagenome | biome: human gut; feature: human-associated habitat; material: faeces... | reverse complement strand
ATTTTATTTACCGCCAAAGCCGCTTAGGCTTGGCGAATTTTTAACGAACTATTGTTATCTAGTATATGAAAAAAATAGTTTATTTTGCCTCCGTAATCTTTAATACCTTAATAAAACAATAGTATGGAATCTATGAAAAAGAAAATACGTATTGAGTATCCACTCAATCCAGCTTCAGGAAGTATTTTATGGGGGGCTATCAGTACTCCTTCTGGTTTGCAGAGATGGTTTGCTGATAATGTTTCAAAAATAAATAAGACTTATACCTTCAAATGGGGAAAAACAGAAACACGTAATGCTGAAATTCTTAATCAGCGTACAGAATCCTTCATTCGTTTTCATTGGATAGATGATGATCCCAAAACATATTTTGAGCTGAAAATTCATTATAATGAACTTACTAAAGATCATCTCTTGGAAGTTACCGATTTTGCAATTCCGGGTGAAGAAGAAGATACCAGAAACCTGTGGAATTCTCAAATAGAAATTTTAAGAAGGATATGTGGGGTATAATTCCAAAAATAATGTAAAAACATCATTACCTCTCCGTTTTTTATGCTACTTTTGTGCGCTGATAATGATAATATAAGGAATGCTACGCATAAAAAAACTTGATATATTTGTATTAAAGAGCTTTTTGTTGCTCTTTGCGGGAACTTTTTTCATCTGTTTATTTATCTTCATGATGCAGTTTTTATGGAGATATGTAGATGAGTTGGTGGGGAAGGGATTGGAGATTAATGTACTTGCACAGTTTTTCTTTTATTCAGGATTAACCCTTATACCTTTGTCTCTTCCTCTTGCCATCCTGTTGGCTGCATTGATGACTTTTGGTAACTTTGGAGAACGTTATGAATTGCTTTCAATGAAAGCTGCGGGTATTCCCTTATTACGTATAATCCGTCCGGTTGTATTGTTTTGTGTGTTTTTGGGGGGAATGTCTTTTTTCTTCCAGAATATTATCGGTCCACGTGCTCAAAAGCAATTATGGACATTGTTGGTTTCCATGAAACAAAAATCACCGGAAGTTGATATTCCGGAAGGTGTTTTCTATAGTGATATCGATGGATATAATATTTATGTAAAGCATAAAGATCGTAAGACTGGTCTGCTGAAAGATATTTTGATTTATAATTTTTCAGATGGTTTTGAAAATGCCCATATCATTTGGGCAGCAGAAGGAAAACTGGAGTTGACAGCAGACAAACAACATCTGTTCCTGCATCTGTATAATGGTGAGCAGTTTGAAAATCTGAAGTCACAGTCTGTTATTTCTCGTAACGTACCTTATCGACGGGAAACTTTCAAGGAAAAGCATACATTGATTCAGTTTAGTTCGGAGTTTAATATGGTGGACGGAAGTTTTCTTGACCGTCGTTCGGATATTAAGAATATGCACGAAATATCTGTTGCTATAGACTCACTTACAACGCATGCCGACAGTGTAGGGCGTTCGATGTATAGCGATATTATGTCTACCACCTACCGGGGAGCTGTTCTGACTCCGGCAGATTCTGTAAAAATAAAAACCGAGAATATTGCTGTTATCAATACAGACAGTATTTACAATTCGATGACTTCACAGGAAAAGTTAAAGGTGCTGACAACAACAGAGAATCGGGTGAAGTCGTTGTCTACAGATTGGGATATGAAGAGTTTCCTTACCAAAGATACAGACAACAGCATTCGCTCTCACCGTTCAGACTGGCATAAAAAGATAACTTTATCTTTGGCATGTATCATATTCTTCTTTATCGGAGCACCTTTAGGAGCTATTATCCGAAAAGGAGGGCTTGGAATGCCGGTTGTTATTTCTGTATTGATCTTTGTCATCTATTATATTATCGACTCTGGAGCAACCCGTGTTGCAAAGAGTGGGGAAATGAATATCGTTTTAGGTACTTGGATGAGTACAATAGTCTTAGCCCCCTTGGGAGCATTTTTTACCTATAAGTCAAATAAAGACTCTGTTGTGTTTAACTTAGACGTTTATGCAGCTTTCTTCAGAAAGTTGTTAGGCATACGTCAGTCTAGACATATGTTTAAGAAAGAGGTTATTATTCATACGCCTGAGTATGCAAAAGATATTGAAATATTGGATGAGATAAGTAAAGACTGTCAGACATATCTGGAAACTCATCGATTGAAAGGAATGCCTAATTACATTCAGATTTTTACTAATAACAAGCATGATGATGCAATAGCTGAAATTAGTAAAAAAATGGAAGCGCTTATTGAAGAGCTTTCAAATACTAAAGATGCTGTTTTGCTGAATCTGATGAACAATTATCCTTTCTTGTCGGTTAAAGCACATAAGAGCTTGTTCGACAACCGATGGCTGAATCTGCTGTTTGGTATTATTGTACCAGCCGGATTATTGCTTTATCTGAATATCTGGCGATACAGGCTTCGTCTGGAAAAGGACTTGAGAGTGATTATAAAAACCAACCAAAGTATAATAGAGCAAATAGAAAAACAACAATTATATTTACAAAAATAGCATTATGAATAAAATTAAATTAGATACCATTGAAGAAGCGATAGAAGATTTCCGCAAGGGTGAGTTCGTTATTGTCGTTGATGACGAAGACCGTGAAAATGAAGGTGATTTGATTATCGCTGCAGAGTTGATTACTCCGGAAAAAGTTAATTTCATGCTGAAGCATGCCAGAGGAGTACTTTGTGCACCTATTACTATTTCGCGTTGTAAGGAATTGGATTTGCCACATCAGGTTTCGAATAATACTTCTGTTTTAGGAACACCATTTACCGTTACAGTCGATAAACTGGAAGGTTGTAGCACAGGAGTTTCGGCTGTCGATCGTGCTGCTACCATTCGTGCTCTTGCCGATCCTGCTTCTACACCAGAAACATTTGGACGTCCTGGACACATTAATCCGTTGTATGCACAAGATAAAGGAGTATTACGTCGTGCCGGACATACTGAAGCATGTATTGATATGGCAAAACTTGCCGGATTATATCCAGCAGGTGCTTTGATGGAAGTAATGAATGAAGATGGTACAATGGCCCGTCTTCCGGAACTTCGCAAAATGGCAGACGAATATGGCTTTAAACTTATTTCTATAGCCGATCTGATTGCTTACCGCTTGAAACAGGAGTCATTGGTAGAAAAAGGTGTAGAAGTAGATATGCCTACAGAGTTTGGACATTTCCGTCTTATACCGTTCCGTCAGAAAAGTAATGGATTGGAACATGTTGCTTTGATTAAAGGACAGTTCACTCCTGATGAACCTGTATTGGTACGTGTTCATTCTTCATGTGCAACCGGTGATATTTTCGGTTCATTGCGTTGTGATTGTGGCGACCAGCTTCATAAGGCTATGCAGATGATTGACCAGGAAGGAAAAGGAGCTGTTATCTATCTTATTCAAGAGGGTAGAGGTATCGGTTTGATGGAAAAAATGAAAGCATACAAGCTACAGGAAGAAGGCATGGATACTGTAGACGCTAATATTTGTCTGGGCCATCAGGCTGATGAACGCGATTACGGAGTTGGTGCTCAGATCTTGCGTGAAGTAGGTATTCATAAAATGCGTTTACTTACCAATAATCCGGTAAAACGTGTAGGACTTGAAGCTTATGGATTGGAAATTGTAGAAAATGTACCAATCGAGATAACTCCAAATCAATACAACGAGCGTTATCTCCATACTAAAAAAGACCGTATGGGTCATACCTTACATTTTAACAAGTAATTTTTATTATTATGGAAACAAATAATTTAGTAAAGACTTATGCCTCTAAGGCTGTGCAGTCTGCTTTAATGCGTAGTGTGTACACATGGATGACTCTTGCTTTGGTTATTACAGGATTCGTTTCTATGTATGTAGCTAAATCGTATACACTTTTGTCTGTAATTATGCAGAACTCTATGGCTTTCTGGGGACTGATTATAGCAGAATTAGGACTAGTATGGTATTTGTCTGCCCGAATTAATAAGATGTCTTTTACTACTGCTACTGTCCTGTTTATCGTTTACTCTATATTGAATGGTGTGACATTGGCATTTATATTCTTGATTTATACCATGAGTTCCATTGCCACTACCTTCTTTGTTACTGCAGGCACATTTGGGGTGATGGCTCTTTTCGGATATGTTACGAAGAAAGATCTTACTCGTATCGGAAGTTTGTGTATCATGGGAGTTATAGGTATCATTATTGCTTCGGTAGTAAATATGTTTCTGCATAACTCGATGATGGACCTGATTATTTCCTGTATAGGAGTATTGCTTTTTGTCGGGCTGACTGCTTACGATTCACAAAAGATCAAACAGTTGCTTACTGCAGATGATATAGAGGTAAATGAAACAACACAAAAGATTGCTTTAATGGGAGCGATGACTTTATACCTCGATTTTATCAACTTGTTTTTGTACCTGTTGCGCTTGCTCGGTGACAGAAAGTAAGAGAATTTCTTTTTTATTTGAAAGAAAACGACTTATTTTGCATAAAATTTTGAACTAAATAAAACAAAGGCAATGAATCAACTATCAGATCGTTTGAATAGCTTGTCACCTTCGGCGACATTGGCTATGTCACAAAAAAGTAGTGAACTTAAAGCACAAGGTGTTGATGTTATTAATTTAAGTGTCGGTGAACCCGATTTCAATACTCCCGACCATATAAAAGAAGCTGCAAAGCAAGCAATCGATGAAAACTATTCACGTTACTCTCCTGTAGCCGGATATCCAGCTTTGCGTAATGCTATCGTTGCTAAACTGAAAAATGAGAACGGTTTGGAATATACTGCTGCTCAGATTAGTTGTGCAAACGGTGCAAAACAATCTGTTTGCAACACAATCATGGCTTTAATCAATAAAGGTGATGAAGTTATCGTGCCTGCTCCTTATTGGGTTAGCTATCCGGAAATGGTGAAGCTTGCCGAAGGAACTCCTGTTATTGTACGTGCTGGTATTGATCAAGATTTTAAAATTACTCCGGCACAGCTTGAGGCTGCTATTACTCCTAAAACTCGTGCACTGATACTTTGTTCTCCTTCTAACCCGACTGGTTCTGTATATTCACAGGAAGAACTGAAAGGATTGGCAGAAGTGTTGGCTAAACACGAACGTGTTATCGTTATTGCTGACGAAATTTATGAGCACATTAACTACATCGGCAAACATCAGAGCATTGCTCAGTTTGCAGAAATTAAAGACCGTGTAGTTATTGTAAACGGTGTGTCTAAAGCTTATGCTATGACGGGATGGCGTATTGGTTTCATTGCCGGACCAGAATGGATTGTAAAAGGTGTGAATAAATTGCAGGGACAATATACTTCAGGACCTTGCTCTGTTTCACAAAAAGCTGCTGAAGCTGCTTATACTGGAACACAGGCTCCGGTAGAAGAAATGCGTAAAGCATTCGAACGCCGTCGTGACCTCATTGTGAAACTGGCAAAAGAAATTCCTGGATTCGAAGTAAACTTCCCTCAAGGTGCTTTCTATTTATTCCCGAAATGTGATTCATTCTTTGGAAAGAAAGACGGTGACCGTGTTATCAATAATGCTGACGACTTGGCAATGTATCTGTTGGAAGTAGGTCATGTAGCATGTGTAGGTGGTACTTCATTCGGTGCTCCTGAATGTATTCGTATGAGCTATGCTACTTCTGATGAAAATATCGTAGAAGCTATGCGTCGTATTAAAGAAACATTGGCTCGTTTGAAATAATTCTGGAATATTATTTCTGCTTATAAGTCCTCCGCTATCAGTGTGTCAAACATTGATAGCGGTTTTTTATTGTTTTCCTTTTTTAAATTCACTGGGAGATATGCCACAGCATCTTTTGAAGAATTTACAGAAAGCAGCCTGGTCAGAGAAAGAAAGTAGCTCTGCCACATTCTGTATCGAATGAGCCGGATTTTGCAGATAGGCTTTGGCTTCTATTAATAGATATTCATCTATAATCTGGCTGGCTGATTTTTCGTACATTCTTCTGGCTTTTGCAGAAAGTGCGTCAGACGAGACACACAATTGATTGGCATACCACTTTACGTCATGGTGAAACCGGCAGTTTGTACGTACCAGATGTAGAAAATGTGAAAGAATGTCACTCCATAAATGCTGCTCATCAGTAGTTTCATTCTTATATAGACTGAATACCGTATTCCATACTTCCAGCTGAAACATACGCAACATATTTTCCATAGCTTCATAGCGGAAATGATATTCAGGCTGCGTGATGATATTGGTCAGCATGTCTATAAAAAGATGTACTCTTTGTACAGCTTGTTCATTAAGAGAAACAAAAGGTCTGTGTGCGTATTGATAAATAAGTCCTACAAATTTAGAGCGTATGCTTTCTGATATCCTGACAAAAAAGCTTTGTTCCGTCATGATAAAGTATCCTTCAAAGTCTTTGCTGGTTTTCATATTACTCCACGGATGAATAAGTATGAAATCTATATGTGCAGGAGCATGAATCTCTATATAATCTCCATTAACTTTAAAGCTTAGTTTTCCTTTCGCTAGAAAAAGAAAGGCAGGATGCGATTCTTCCAGCTGATTGGAGCACAATACATTTTCTCCTTTTAGTTTCAGAATTGCCATTTTATCGTTTGCAGCCAGTTCTTCTACCTGCTTTTTTAATATAGCTTCATTGTTTATCCATTGCGAAATAATACATTTTTTCATTTTGTGAACGTTTTTGAGCGCGATAAAAATACGGATATATTTCAATCGTAAAAAGGGCTTTTAAGTGTTTTATGTTTTGTAAACAGAAAAATTCCTAAACGTCGGTTTTGGGCAAGTATCTTTCGGTTTGGGACAAATATTTTACTGATACAGCCTTTTAACTTTACGCCGGATTTTAACTAAAAAAAGAAAGGCAAAATGAATAGATTGTTTTTACCGATGAGTTTCGCCTCTTTCTCTTTGGCATTGCTTTTTACAGCATGCAGCCAACCGGCAGGTCAGCAGGGAGGAAGCGAATACAAGCTGATAACAGTAGAAAAAACAGACCAGACATTGACTAGCTCTTATACAGCCGTAATCAATGGAAGGCAGAGTGTAGAAATTCGTCCACAAGTAAGTGGAACCATTACAGACATTTGTGTAAACGAAGGTGCTAAGGTTACTAAAGGGCAAACCTTATTTATTATTGATCAGGTTCCTTATCAGTCGGCTTTACAGACAGCTTTAGCGAATGTGAAAAGTGCAGAAGCTGCTGTTGCTACAGCTCGCCTTACGGCAGAAAGCAAAGAAGAATTGTTCAGGGAACATGTCGTTTCCGATTTCGATCGACAGACAGCCCAGAATTCTTTGCTGGAAGCTGAGGCTACACTGGCACAGGCTAAGGCTGAAGAAATCAACGCGAGAAATAATCTTTCGTACACTGTCATAAAAAGTCCCGTTGATGGAGTGGCAAGTATGTCATCATATCGTGTGGGAGCATTAGTCAATTCTTCCATTACGACTCCGTTGCTGACTGTATCAGACGATGAGGAGATATATGTTTATTTCTCTATGACTGAACAGCAGATTTTATCACTGGCTCGACAATATGGCACAATGGATAAGGCACTTGAGGAAATGCCGGAAGTGGAGTTGCGTTTAAGTGATGGAGGTATGTATGCTCATAAAGGAAAGATTGATGCTATCAGTGGGACTACCGATACAGAAACCGGAGCAATTACTTTACGTGCAGTATTTCCGAATCCGGAAAGAATGTTGCGTAATGGAAGTACGGCGACCATCATCTTCCCTTATGTCAAGAAAAATGTTTTTGTCATTCCTCAGGAAGCAACATTCGAAATACAAGACAGAGTTTATGTATATAAAGTAAATAGTGAGGGCAAGGCTGAATCGGCACAGGTTACCGTATTCCCTTTGAATAACGGAAAGGAATATATTGTAGAAGACGGTTTGCAGCAGGGGGAAACAATTGTTGCAGAAGGAGCCGGACTGATTCAGGAAAATACACAGGTTGCTACTTCTCCGGTAGGCAGACAATAATGGAAGGAGGACTATTATGAAACTGAAAACATTTATTGATCGTCCCATCCTGTCATGTGTGATTTCTGTACTCATACTGATGCTGGGAATTATCGGGCTTACCAATTTGCCGATGGAACAATATCCGGATATTGCTCCGCCTACTATTACGGTTTCGGCAACTTACACCGGAGCCAATGCTGAAACTGTGCAGAAAAGTGTGATTGCTCCTTTGGAAGAGGCTATAAATGGTGTGGAGAACATGACATACATGACTTCTACTGCTACCAATAATGGTTCGGCTTCCATTACGGTTTACTTTTCGCAGGGAACCGATCCGGATATGGCAACCATTAATACGAAAAACCGTGTGTCGGAAGCAGAAGGAGTGTTGCCAGCCGAAGTTACCAAGATTGGTGTTACGGTAGAGAAACGCCAGAACAGTATGGTAAAGATTCTGGCTCTTTATAGCGAAGATGACAGTTATGACCAGAATTTTGTAAATAACTATTTCAAGATAAATGTTGAGCCTCGCTTGTCGCGTATCACAGGTGTAGGAAATGTCAATGTGATGGGTGGCGACTATGCTATGCGTATCTGGATGAATCCGCAGGTTATGGCGCAATACGGTCTGGTTCCCAGTGATGTGACAGCTTTGCTTGATGAGCAGAATATAGAAGTAGCTACGGGTACATTGGGTGAAGATTCTGAGAACACGTTTCAGTATACACTGAAGTATCGTGGGCGTTATGAAACGGAAGAAGAGTTCGGCAATATGGTTATCAAGGCACTTCCATCGGGAGAAGTTCTTCGTCTGAAAGATATAGCCCGGATTGAACTTGGTGCGCAGACGTATAGCTATAATAGCCAGATAGCCGGACATCCTGGAGCTACTTGTATGATTTCACAAACGGCAGGATCCAATGCCAACGAGATTGTGAAAGAGGTAGACAAACTGGTTGAAGAGATTTCGAAGGATTTGCCGAAAGGTCTGGTACTTACCGACCTGATGAGTACGAAAGACTTCCTTGACGCTTCTATACACGAAGTCGTAAAAACACTGGTGGAAGCCATTATCTTGGTTATCCTTGTGGTATATTTTTTCCTGCAAAGTGTACGTTCCACCATTATACCTTCTATATCTATTATCGTTTCACTGATAGGTACATTTGCGTTTCTCTATGTAGCCGGTTTCAGTTTGAACTTGCTTACCCTTTTTGCGCTGGTACTTGTTATCGGTACGGTGGTCGATGATGCTATAGTTGTGGTGGAAGCGGTCCAGGCAAAATTCGATGAAGGCTACCGTTCTCCGTATAAAGCTACTATTGCAGCCATGGATGGCATATCGGCAGCTATTGTCACCACTTCTTTGGTGTTTATGGCTGTGTTTATTCCTACCTCTTTTATGGGAGGAACCAGTGGAGTCTTCTACACCCAGTTCGGACTTACCATGGCGGTTGCTGTAGGTATTTCTGCTATTAATGCTCTGACTTTGAGCCCGGCTTTATGTGCTTTAATCATGACGCCTCATATGGATGAAACGACAGGTGAAAAACTCAGTTTTTCGAGCCGGTTCCATCAGGCTTTCGAAGCATCTTTTAATAGGTTAGTATTGAAATATAAAAATGGAGTCTCCTTCTTCTTGCATCGCAGATGGCTGGCATGGATTGCTCTGGCTGCAGCTTGTGTATTGCTGGTATTCTTTCTTCGTACAACCAAGACAGGACTTGTACCCGATGAGGATATGGGAACTGTATTCGTGAATGTGACCACACCTCCGGGAAGTAGCCTTGCACAGACGAAAAAGGCTATGGAGCAGATAGATGAACGTATTCGCGAAATTCCTCAAATAAAGCTTTACAGTAATGTGAGCGGATATAGTATGATGGGAGGACAAGCTGCTTCGGGAGGTATGCTTATTATCAAGCTGAAGCATTGGGATGAGCGTACCAGACCGGAAGATAATATAAATGCAGTTCTTGCTCAGATTTATGCACGTACGGCAGATATAAAATCGGCTAAATTATTTGCATTTGCACAGCCTACTATTACGGGATATGGTATGGGAAGTGGTTTTGAACTTTATGTACAAGACCGTGCCGGAGGTGACGTAAACTCGTTGCAGAAATATTGTCAGGATTTTATTGCAGCTCTGAACCAGCGCCCTGAAATTTCTATGGCCTATACAACTTTCGATACCAAATTTCCTCAATATATGGTTGAGGTAGATGCGGCTAAATGTAAACGTGCAGGTATTACTGTTTCCGATGTGTTGGGAGTGCTTTCAGGTTTTATCGGAGGTAATTATTCCTCAAACCTGAACCGTTTCTCGAAACTTTATCGTGTAATGATACAGGCTGATAAAAATTACCGGCTTGACAAAGAGTCATTGAACAATATGTTTGTTCGTACAAGCAGTGGCGAGATGGCTCCTGTAGGACAGTTTTTAACCTTGACAAAAGTTTATGGAGCTGAAACTCTTACACGTTTCAATATGTATACCTCTATTCCGGTCAATGGTATGCCGGCAGAAGGATATAGTACGGGCGATGCCATCAATGCAATAGCGGAAGTTGCCGCTCAGACACTTCCTACTGGGTATGGCTATGAATTTAGTGGTATTACACGCGAGGAAACACAAAGCTCAAGCAATACGGTTATCATTTTTGTCATCTGTATTTTGTTTGTTTATCTGATTTTGTGTGCCTTATACGAAAGTATGTTTATTCCTATGGCAGTCATATTGTCTGTACCTTTTGGTCTGATGGGAAGTTTCTTGTTTGCGAAATGTTTCGGACTGGAGAATAATATTTATATGCAGACTGGTTTGATCATGCTTATTGGTTTGCTTTCAAAGACTGCTATTTTGCTTACTGAATATGCTTCTTCACGCCGCAGACAAGGAATGTCTATCGCACAGGCAGCAATTTCGGCAGCTGGTGTTCGTCTGCGTCCTATCCTGATGACTGCCCTGACTATGATTATAGGCTTATTCCCTCTGATTGTTGCATCAGGAGCCGGTGCTAACGGAAACCGTTCATTAGGAGTTGGTGCAGTGGGAGGTATGCTGGTCGGTACATTGGCTTTGCTCTTTGTTGTGCCGGTATTGTTTATGGTTTTTCAGGTAATTGAAGAACGGGTGATGCCAAAGCGCAGGATAGAAGACGACGATGAAGAGAGGTAATTCAGGACTAGTCATTTTTTAGAATTAATGAAATATGCAGAAAAAAGCTAATTATATATTGATGTCTATAGCAGCCGTTCTATTGTTTAGCGGCTGTGGCATCTATAACAAATATCGGCGTCCGGAAGTAAAGACAGATAATCTTTTCGGGGAAATGCCGGTAGAAACAGATACTTGTTCTTCTATTGCTGATTTGAAGTGGCACGAATTATTTACGGATACGTTGTTGCAGAAGCTTATAACTCGTGCGCTTGATGCTAATACTGATTTGAATGTAGCCAGACTGAAAGTACAGGAAGCACAAGCTTCTCTGACTGCGGCAAAACTGGCATATTTGCCTTCGGTGCAACTGAATCCGGAAGGTTCACTCAGCAAGGTGAAGGACGGGCAGACCAGCAAGACTTATACACTCGGAGCTTCGGCTAGTTGGGAAATTGACTTGTTTGGTAAGTTGACCAATGCGAAACGCAGTGAACTGGCTGTACTGGAACAAAGTCAGGCTTATCAGCAGGCTGTTCAGACGCAGCTGATAGCTACTGTTGCCGAAAGCTATTATACCTTATTAATGCTCGATGAGCAGATTAATATTACCACCGAAACGATAGAAAACTGGAAGGAATATATTCATAGTTTGCGGGTTCTGATGAAATCCGGGCAGGCAGACCGTGCGGCAGTCAGTCAGGCAGAAGCCTCCCGGCTTGGTGCAGAAGCGTCGTTACTCGACCTGAAACAGCAAATTGTCGAAATGGAGAACTCCCTTTGTTCTCTTTTGGCATGGCAGCCTGCCCATATCGAGCGCAGCTCACTGGATTGTCAGGTATTTCCTCAGGAGCTTTCTGTAGGAGTTCCTTTGGAGCTATTGTCACGTCGTCCTGATGTTATGCAGGCAGAAGCTGAACTGAAGCAGGCTTTTTATGGAGTTAATCAGGCCCGATCCGATTTTTATCCAAGCATAACCTTAAGTGGTTCGGCCGGATGGACAAATAATGCCGGAGCGACAATAACCAATCCCGGAACATGGCTTTTACAGGCTGTAGGTTCGCTGGTTCAGCCTATTTTCAATCGAGGTAAAAATATAGCCAATCTGAAAATATCCAAAGCTCAGCGTGAAGAAGCATTGCTACAGTTTCAGCAGTCATTACTTGATGCGGGAGGTGAAGTAAACAATGCATTGAATCAGTGGCAAAATGCCCGGAAAAAAGTAGTGCTGGATGGTCAGCAGGTAGAATATCTGTCGGTTGCTGTACATGATACTCGTTTGTTGATGGAACATGGCACAACGAATTATCTGGAGGTACTTACTGCACAGCAGTCGCTTCTGTCTTCGCGTTTGACGTTGGTTTCCGACAGAAACTCTGAGATTCAGAGTGTAATCAGCCTTTACCATGCTTTGGGAGGAGGCTCCGATAATTGAGTTTTTTTCGCAACATATTCATATTTTTTATTTTCCCACCTCGTTCGTGAGGAATAGGGTGGGATTCTTATATTAAAAACAATACAAAAATCATGAAAAAATATTTGCTGACAGCGGGCTGCGGTTTTGCTTTGTTGGTTGTATCGTCTTGTAATAAAGAAGAGATAGGAGCATATACTCCCATACCTAAGCTGCACTTAGGAGAACCTTTTACTTATAAATGTGACGTAAGCAATTATGTGCAGCTTGAATACGACTCACTGGGGCAGGCAGCTATCCTGAATTTTTATAAAGAAGAAATAACAGAGTTGGATGATGTACATTATGATGAACATACCTGTACGTTTTCCTTTCATAAAGGAGAAACGGCAAAATATAAAATCAGCTGGGATTATACTTCACGGTTAAATGTAATCCGTTTCTTATATGGTCAGAACGGTATGTGGTACCGGATGAACAATGATAAGAACGAATATATACTTACTGCCAATGATGGAATGACTGTACGTGTTGTAGCCTATCGTGCCAATTATGATTCCCTCAGCTTTACTATCAATAATTTTTGCATTGAGGAGTACAATGATTGATTAAATAAAGTGTTTTTCTCAATATAACTTCCCCTCCGTATCAGTCTACCCATAGCATGTCGCTCATGATGCCGTCGGAAATAAAAATGCCTTTTTCTGTGAGTTTCAAAACTCCTTCAGACTGTTCCAGAGTGCCTTGCTGTAAATGCGGGTAGGCCATACGGAGGCAATAATCGTATAGCTTGCTGCCAAATGTTTTTTTCAGCATGTCGAGATTCATCCCCCACATCGTACGTATGGTAGTAATTACAAAATCGTTATAGCGGGTATATAAATCCAGCTCTTCTATTTCAGAATAAGGCTCTCCCTCGTTTATATTGGTGATATATTCGTCTAAAGAGGATATATTCCATTGTCTTGATACGCCATTGTATGAGTGTGCAGAGGGACCACATCCTAAATACTTCTTTCCGGTCCAGTAACTTGAATTATGTCGTGAGTACATTCCCGGCAGACAAAAATTGGATATTTCGTAATGTTGGTATCCTTTTTCTTTCAGTTTATGAATGAGTAGTGTGAATAAGGATACGCTCAGTTCTTCATCAGCCTCTTCCACCCGATGCTGTTCACGCAATTTCCAAAGTGCAGTTCCTTCTTCATAAATCAGGTGATAAGCCGATATGTGTTCCGGTTTCATACGGATAGCCTGATTCAGATCTGATTCCCAGGTTTGCATGCTTTCTCCCGGCAGTCCATACATGAGGTCGATACTGATATTCTTAAATCCAGCTTTTCTGCACCGTTCGAAAGCATCAATAGCTTGTTGTGCAGTATGCCTCCTGTGTAGCAGGCGTAAAATATCTTCTTGAAAAGTTTGGATACCCATACTCAGTCGGTTGAACGGAAACTCACGTAGCATACTGACGTAGGAACTTGTCAGGTCATCAGGATTTGCCTCAATGGTTATTTCTGCATTCGGTTGAATATCGTAGAGTCGGCCGAGTGTCTGAAAAATAAGCTCAAAATCTTTATATTCCAGTTGCGATGGAGTTCCTCCACCCAGATAGATTGTTTCTATTTTTTCACCTTCCAGATAGTTTTTTCTTTCTTCCAGTTCACGGCACAAAGCGTTGATATAACTGGATTTTTTTTCATTTTGGGTAGTAGAATAAAAGTCACAGTATATACAGCGACGTTTGCAAAAAGGGATATGAAGATAAATTCCTGCCATTTGTTTTTCTATTTTTCGGATACAAAAATAATGAAGAACTTATAAATATGAAAATATACCTCGTCACGTACGTGGTGAGCTCTTGTCACGTACGTGTGAATATCTCGTCACGAACGTGATAAGCTATAGTCACGAGCGTGATAAGGTAATTTGATGCTGTAATTCTTCTCTGAAAGCCATGATGGGTATCCGAAGTAAAACAGATTACAAAATGTCAGCAAAACAAACTTTTCTATATATATGTGAAAAATATTCAGAATAAGAATTGTTTATGTGTTAAAGTTATTTTATATTTGCATATAACACAAAAACTAATTCCTTTTTTCGGATAATATCTTAAATATTTAAAAATATGAATGGTCGTAAGTGGATGAATCTTTTAGCTGTACTGAGCGTGGGAGTCTTGCATGCGGAATCAGTTTTTGCCACAGTAAGTTCTACAGTCAAAAGTGTGGAAGTGCGACAGGCAAATCAGCAGAAAAATGTTGTGAAGGGAACGGTTACCGATGAAAGCGAACTTCCTGTACCTGGGCTTCGGTAGTAGTTGTAGGTACTACGGAAGGAACTGTAACCGATATGGACGGAGCTTATTCTCTTGCATTGCCGAGAAATAGAGCTGTGTTGCGATTTTCGTTTATAGGCTTGAAATCGGTTGAGTTCTAAATGTTGTTTTGAAATCAGATAATCAGGTGCTCGACGATGTGGTTGTCATCGGTTACGGAAGCAAGAACCGTAAAAGCCTGACAAGTTCTATTTCGTCTGTCAAGAAAGACGATTTGAATAAACTGTCGGAAACATCATCTACAGTTCAAGATATGCTTGGCGGAACGATAAAAGGTGTGCTGGTGACACAAAACAGCGGTGAACCCGGTGAGACGATGACGGTCAATGTACGTGGTATTACTTCCCCTTATCCGATTTCTACCTCGCTTACGGCAAATAACGCTCTGCTTTATGTAATAGACGGTGTGCCGATGTTTGTCGACAGTAATGCACTGAATCCACTTATGAATATTGCACCGAATGACATTGAAAGCATTGATATACTGAAGGATGCTTCGGCTACGGCTATTTATGGTTCGCGTGGAGCAAATGGTGTAATTATAGTGACTACCAAGAATGGACGGAAAGGAGAGAAGGCTACTGTGGAAGCCGGATATACATTGAGCATTGCAAATCCGGTAAAGGTCTTTGAGCCGTTGAACAATCAGGAATTCCGTTCGTTGCAGGAAGAAATTTTGCGTAACACGATGGATGCGTACAATTATGATATGGCGAATTTTACCATGACTACGCAGTATAGCATGATGTACGATCCGACAATCTTGATGGCTTACGGTAATTTTGAAGTCGACTGGAATACGTTGATGTATACTAAATTCCTGGGACTGAACGAAAGCGCATTTGGTAAGGAAAATATTAATTGGGAAGATGAAACAAGAAATAAAAATGCAATAACCAATCAGTATAATGTTTCTGTTCGTGGCGGATCTGAAAAAACAGATTATTCGTTTGCTTTCAATGCCATCGATCAGGAAGGTTTATACAAAAATGACAATCTTGAAACTTATAGCGGACGTTTGTCTGTCAATACCGACATAACCAAACGCATACGTATGGGAGCTTTGCTTGGCTATTCTTACTCAAAGCGTACTAGTCCTAGTCAGGAAAGTATCATGGCTCCTGATACACATCCGTGGCTGGTTCGTCCGGATTTGCCCGTCTATGATGAGAATGGTGATTATACCCGACTGGATAAAGGATCGTTGTATTTTATGCCGTCAGGGTATGTAAGTGGCCCGAATCCGGTTGCTTTGCTGAACCGTAAAGCAAAATATGAAAGCGACCAGTTTATGGGAAATGTTTATGTCGACATAGAGCTGCTGCGTAACCTGAAGTTCCATTCCGATTTTACGCTGGCTTCTTATAATTATGACAATAGTTATTTTTCGCCCAGTTATTTGCAGGAAATTTGGGTAGGAAGTCCTTATTATGCTCAGCTTACCACAAACAACTCGAAGTATGCCAGTACATCGATAAATTTCCGTTTAGATTATAACTATCATACAGGCAAACACTTATTTGGTGCAATGGCTGGATATGGAGCCGACCGTTCACGCAGTACTGGTGGAACAAATATGTATCAGGGCTTCCCGAATGATGATAATTTGGATAATGTGGGTTCAGCACAGTCTGTATTGATGTATTCCGACTACGTTGCAAAGAGTGGTTTGAACTCTGTATATGGACGTCTGTCGTACGATTACGACTCACGTTATCTGCTGGAAGTGAGTATGCGTGCCGATGCTTCATCTAAATTCGGTCCGGGAAACCAGTGGGGAGTCTTTCCGGCAGTTTCTACCGGATGGGTAATAAACCGTGAAGCTTTTATGGAAAAGGCATCCTGGATAGATAACCTGAAGATGCGTTTAAGCTGGGGACAGACCGGATCTACGAATGTTTCCGATTTTTCATTCCGCCAGTTCTATACATCCAGCCAGTATGGAGAAAGTTCGTCTGTCAAGTTGCAGGATTTACTTCCTAACCGTGGTATCCATTGGGAAAAGACAAATGAAGTGAATTTTGGTCTGGATTTCTCTTTCTTTGGCGACCGCTTGTACGGAAGTTTGGATGCATATTATCGTTATACCGATGGTGCACTGGCTCCTGCTCCTCATATACTGGAATCCGGAATGTCGAATTATTACGATAATATAATCGATATGTCAAACCGTGGAGTGGAAGTTTCGCTAGGTGGTTATCCTGTTCGTGGTAAGGATTTTGCCTGGAATACGGATTTGAATATTTCGGTAAACCGTAACCGTATAGAGTCGCTGAACAATGCACAGATCAATTCGTACATGCAGGATGCTTTTATTGTGGGAAAACCGGCAGGAACAGTGAAAGGTTATATAGTTGACCATATTGTTCAAAATATGGATGAAGTGAATGAACTGAATGCAAAGGCTGTAGAAAAAGGTTTTGCTGAGTATCAGTCTGGTATCGGTGTTGGAGATTTTCTGATGAAAGACACTGACGGAAATGGTACGATTACATCCGACGACCGTCAAGTCATAGCAACTCCTGAACCTAAATTCTTCGGAGGATGGACCAATACGTTTACTTATAAGAATCTTTCTTTGTCTTTCCTTATGCAGTTCTCTTGTGGAGGAGAAGCTGTATATAGTAACTTAGGAGAGGAAATCAGCGGCGTTTTGGGACAAAGCGTTGGCAGAGAGCTTTACGGAAACACCTGGACACCGGAACGTACGGATGCTAAGTATGCACGTCTGGTTGCAGGTACAATGAGTTATAATTATATGGCGAACGACCGTTTTGTTTTTGATACATCTTATTTGAGAATGAAGAATATTACGCTGTCGTATTCATTGCCTAAGGCATGGATAAATAAATTGTATTTAAGTAATGCTTCACTCTTTGTGACGGCTACCAATTTATTTACGATTACTCAATGGCCTGGACTTGATCCGGAAACTGTTGCTACTGGCATTACAAGTATGGGAACTAACAACGACCCTTATCCGTTGAGCCGTTCCTTCTCACTGGGAGTTAAGTTACAATTCTAAAAAAAGACTATTTATGAAACTGAATATAAAATCTTGTTTAGTGGCAGGCATGTTTTCTCTGACAATGGCTTCGTGCAGCCTGCTGGGACCTATTGATGATATCCATCCCGAAAATGTGTTGGATGATGAAACTGTCATAACCGATGCCCGTTCGGCCGAAATAGCAGTAAATGGTATCTATGAAGGCTGGAGAGCGAAAAGTTCTATTTACAATGCATTGTTTTTGCGTACCGGAGTTATGCAAAGCTCGAGTGTAAGTGGTGCCAGAAGCTTTTTGACTGGAGATATACAGGATGACAATGTAATTGTGGAAGAAACTTATATCTTCTTGTATTACATAATCAATCAGGCAAATTCGGTGCTGGCGGCTTTGGATAAGGATATAAAAGGACTTTCTGAAGAAGAAAATCTGAATTATCAGAGAGAAGCGAAGTTCAACCGGGCGATGGCAAACTTTATGCTGCTACGTTTGTATGGTGAATTTTGTAACATGGACTCTCAGTATGGTATCGTGCTTCATGACGCTCCTGTGCGTGACAATACCCCGAAAGCGAGAGCGACTGTCCGCCAGTGTTACACATCTATTCTTGATGATCTTAAAGAGGCTGAAGTGTTACCGGTAAAACATTCTTCTTTGGGAACAGTAGCCATGTATTATGGAAATTATCTGTCGGCAAAGGCTTTGAAGGCAAAGGTCTTATTGTCTATGGGTAATTTTGATGAGGCATATAAACTGGCCGATGAGGTTATAACAAAAGGGGCTGATGAGGGTATTATGCTTGAGCCTGTATATGGTGATATTTTTAGCAGCTTCCAAAGTACGGATTTATTGTTTTATCCATATACGATGAACAATCAGCAGACTGTAGCTGGATACCGTTACGACTGGAGTGCCGGAGCAGGAAACACCTTGAGAAAAATAGCAGCTCTATATCCGGAAGATAAACGTTATGCCTGGGCTTTTGATGCAGAGAATATGATTTCATCGTATCGTATGAATAAGTATCAGATGAATGATAATGTGGATAAAGTTCCGGGAAACTCTTTATATATGCTTCGCCTGTCGGAGATGTACTTGGTGAAGGCTGAGGCTGCGATACGTAAACCGGCTCCTGATTTTACTGCTGCTCGTGAAGCATTGCGTCCGATAACCGATCGTGCAGGATTTGCTGCGGACTTTGTTGATAATGTAGCCGACAAAGATATGCTGATGACAGTCTTTTATCAGAAATATCTGGAGCTGTTCGGTGAAAATTTTGAAGATTGGTTCGACATGATACGTTATAACAAACTGGACGGAACTGATTGGGTTGCATTGGGATATGTTAATTCATGGACCAGACTGGCTCTCCCTATTCCTCGTTCAGCTATTGCTGGAAATGATTTATTAGTTCAAAATCCTTAAATGAAGAATAATAGTTATGAAGAAAATTTTTTTGTTGGGCATGGTAGCTGGTTTGTTGGCTTCATGTCAGAGTAAAACGGATGGGTATACCATCGAAGGTACATTAACAGGTGATGCAGCTTCAGGAAAAGCTTATCTGGAACGTTCGGTATACTTGTCGGATCCGGTTGTGGTAGATAGCACTGTGGTGCAGAATGGCAGTTTTACTTTTTCAGGAAAAGTAGAGCGTCCGGGACTTTATTATGTAATAATCGACTTAAACAAGCCGGGCGAAGAGCCGGATTATCATAATAAGATGTTTCGTACAATGCTTTATCTGGAGAACTCAGACATTACTTATAAGGGAGATGTAGCTACATTGCCAGGAGTTTATTATGCTTCCGAGCGTGAGAGTAAATCTCCAGAGATTACCGGTTCGTCAGTTCACGATTTATTTGTTACGATGAATAAGGAGATTCAGGTATATTCTGATACTTTGAATACTTTGATGGAACGTTATGCAGATGAATACTTGGTACCGGAGTCGGAAGGAAAGGATGTGAGTGCCGTTGGTATGGAAATAGCTCGTGAAGAAATGAAATGGAAGGATAAGCTGTTACAGTATCAGCTTGACTTTATCAAGAAACATGCAGACTCTCCGGTAGCGATGGATCAGGCAATGTATTATCTTTCGGGTATGGAATTCTTACCTGATGTTAAGGAGATTGACCAGATGCAGGCTTTGTTTGAGAAACATTGGGCAGGAACTGCCGAGCTGGAACATTTTACAACTGCTGCATCAGCGGCACGTCCGTTGGCTGTAGGACAGAAGTATAAAGATATCGATGTTTTAGACCGTAACGGAAAGACTGTAAAACTTTCTTCTATGATTCCGGAAAACGAATATGTCATGCTGGAGTTTTGGGCAAGCTGGTGTGGACCTTGTCGCGGAGAAATACCTCATTTGCGTAAAATACATGATAAGTACAAGGATTTTGCTATTGTAAGCATTTCACTTGATGAGAAGGAGTCTGAATGGCAGAAAGCCATGAAAGAAGAAAATATGAGCTGGACACAGGGACGGATAGAAGGAGGTATTTATGGAGCAGGTGCCAAAGAATATAATATCCAGGCTATTCCGATGTGTCTGATTCTTGATAAAGAAGGACGCTTCTATAAGACAAATATGAGAGGTGCATATTTGGATGTATTTTTAGATGATTTATATAAGGCGAATTAACCTCTGTAAGGTTATTTTTCTTGAAATGTTCCTCAGTAACTGGTATGTGCTGGGGAACATTTTTTGTTTGTTCTCAAAAAAACGATTATCTTTGCTTCCGCAAATTGTATGCAGATGGATAAACAGTTACGATATAATGACTTTACCGGTTTTTTAACGAAGCAGTTTCCGTTCAAGGTACAGAAACTTTCGGTTAATGCGGGTTTTACTTGTCCTAACCGTGATGGCTCAAAAGGGTATGGAGGGTGTACATATTGTAACAATCAGACGTTTAATCCGGAATATTGCCGTACAGAGAAAACGGTAACCACACAGTTGGAAGAAGGCAAGCTGTTCTTTGCCCGCAAATATCCTCAGATGAAATATCTTGCCTATTTTCAGGCGTATACAAATACTTACGGAGAATTAGAACAGCTGAAGCGAATGTATGAAGAGGCTTTGGATGTAGAAAACGTTGTGGGGCTGGTCATCGGTACGCGTCCGGATTGTATGCCCGATTCGTTGTTGGACTATCTGGAAGAACTGAACCGCCAGACTTTCCTGCTGGTTGAATATGGCATAGAAAGCACTGATGATCATACACTGGCACGGATAAACCGGGGACATACATTTGCATGTACGGAAGATGCTGTACGTCGTACGGCCGGAAGAGGGATCTTGACAGGTGGACATGTGATATTGGGTTTGCCTGGGGAAGATTCTGAAAAGTTGATCCGTCAGGCTGAGGCCTTATCTCAGTTGCCACTGACAACGCTGAAAATGCATCAGCTGCAGCTGATAAAGGGTACGCGTATGGCCCATGAATTCGCACAACATCCGGAGGATTTTCATTTATATACGGTCGATGAATATATTGATTTGGCTATCGACTATATAGAACACCTTCGGCCGGATTTGGTTTTGGAGCGATTTGTTTCGCAGTCGCCCAAAGAATTGCTGATAGCTCCTGACTGGGGACTGAAAAACCATGAGTTTACAACCAGACTGAAGCGCCGGATGGAAGAACGTGATGCATGGCAAGGAAAGCATTGTAGTAAAAAATATAGTATAATTAATTCGGATAACAAAAATGGAAATTAAAGGAAAAGTACATTACGTAGGTGTGAACGACCGCTCAAAAGCGTTGTTCGAAAATCTTTGGCCGCTGCCTTATGGTGTGTCTTATAACTCATATCTGATTGCCGACGATGAAATGGTAGCGCTGGTAGATACTGTTGATGTAGCATTTTTCGAAGTTTATTTGAAGAAAATTCGCGCTGTTATCGGTGACCGCAAAATCAATTATTTGATTATTAATCATATGGAACCCGACCATTCTGGCTCTATTGCACTGATTAAGCAGTATTATCCTGATATCGTATTGGTTGGAAACAAGAAAACTTTCGATATGGTAGAAGGTTATTATGGAGTAGGTGGTGACCGTTATGTTGTAGGTGACGGTGATTTCCTGAAATTAGGACATCATAATTTACGTTTCTATCTGGTTCCGATGGTACACTGGCCTGAAACAATGGTGACTTTCGATGAAACAGAAGGTATCTTATTCTCTGGTGATGCTTTCGGATGCTTCGGAGCACTGAATGGAGGATGTATCGATAAGAATATCAATACAGATATTTATTGGAATGAAATGCGTCGTTATTATTCCAATATTGTAGGAAAGTTTGGAAATCCGGTACAGAAAGCTTTGCAGAAATGTAGTGGACTGCCTATCAAGATGATCTGTTCTACTCACGGTCCTGTATGGGAAGAAAAGATTCCTCAGGTTATCGATATGTATGATAAAATGAGCCGCTACGAAGGTGAAGAAGGTGTGGTTATTGTTTACGGTACAATGTATGGCAATACAGAAGAACTTGCAGAAACCATAGCTGAAGAATTAAGTGCCCAGGGTATCAAGAATATTGTAATGCACAATGTTTCGAAAACTCATCATTCATTTATCTTGGCAGATATCTTTAAATATAAAGGTCTGATTGCAGGATGTACTACTTACAACATGAACTTATATCCCGAAATGGAAGCTTTGTTGAGCAAGGTGGCTGCCCGCGAGATGAAGAATCGCGTAATGGGATATTTCGGTTCGTTTACATGGGCTAGTGCCGCAGTCAAGAAAATCGGTGAATATACAGAAAAGCTTAAATTCGAGGTTGTTGGCAATCCGGTAGAAATGAAGCAGAGTATGAAGGAAGATACTTGCCGTCAGGCTAAGGAACTGGCAAAAGCTATGGCAGACCGTTTGAAAGCTGACCGTTGATTGTGCTGGTAGAAAAAGAGAAGCGTTAAAGCTAAAATAAGTATATAGTAAACTTATATACTCTAGTATACAAACATAAAAGAACTGTATCAGGCTCTATTTGATGAGCTATGATACGGTTCTTTTTTATTTATTTTTCGAAGATATATCGGTGGTTTTCTCCCCATTCATCCAGTATGTCTATCAAAGGCAATACACTTTTGCCTAATTCTGTCAGTGCGTATTCGCTGTGGGGAGGTAGTTCTGCATATATTTTCTTTTCTATGATGCCGTGTGCTTCGAGCTCTCTCAGATTCTGATCTAGCACGCGAGAGATGGCCTCTGGTATTTCACGGTGAAGCTGGCTGGGACGTTTGGGAGTTTCTCTCAGTGCATCTATCAGGCAAGGCTTCCATTTTGAACCGATAATTTCCATTGTAATGCGGATTCCGCAAGAAAGATCAAGAGGTGTTTTTCTTTTATACATGCATGTTATTTTTAGTTTACTTGCAAAGATAGTTCTTTTTATTTGCTTGATAATCAATATATGGATAAAGTTGTTGGTATCCGATTATTTTATCGTGTATTGCAACGGCTGATAATATCCTTTACTTTTGCTGTAAAAAGAGGCACGTGTTAGAGCCGTAGTAGTTATATAAAAAATTATAGTATGAATTATAGAGTTTTTGGAAAAACTGGATTTAAAGCGAGTGAGGTATCTTTAGGAACCTGGCAACTTGGTTCTAAATGGGGAGATCCTTTCGATGAGCAGGTAGCTATGAATACATTGCAGGCTGCATACGAACAAGGGGTAAATCTGATTGATACGGCTGATATTTATCAGGATGGAATGAGTGAACATACTGTCGGAAAGTTTCTGAAAGGCAAGAAAGATAAAGTGTTTGTAGTAACCAAATGTGGTAGAAAGCTCAATCCGCATGTTTCAGCGGGATATAATGAAGAAAACATCGTGAAATTTGTGGATGCTTCACTCAAGAATATGGACGTTGATAGCCTTGATCTGGTTTTGCTTCACTGTCCGCCTACTGAAGTATACCGGAATCCGGAGATTTTTTATGTTCTTGATAAATTGAAACGGCAGGGCAAAATCTGTCATTATGGTGTCAGTGTAGAAAAGGTAGACGAAGCACTGGAAGCATTGAATTATGACATATCTGCCATTGAAGTTATTTTTAATATGTTTCGTTTGAAGCCGGCAGAAGAATTGTTTCCGAAAGCAAGTAAACAAAATGTCGGAATCATAGTCCGTGTACCTTTGGCTAGTGGACTGCTGACAGGAAAATACTCAGAAGAAACAACATTTGGAAAAGCTGATCACCGCTGTTACAACAGAAACGGAGAGTTTTTCGATAAGGGGGAAACTTTTTCAGGAGTAGACTATATGACAGGCGTGAAGGCTGCACGCGAACTGAAACAGCTGTTGCATACAGATAATCTTGCAGCTCGTGCTTTAAGATATATTCTGATGTATCCCGAAGTCAGTACTGTCATTCCGGGAGCAAGTTCTCCTGCTCAGATAATGGAAAATGTCAAAGCTTCTTCTTTGCCTCCTTTTTCACATGAAGAAATGGAGGTGGTACGCCAAGTATACGACAAGCATATCCGTTCTCTGGTACATCATTGCTGGTAACCAGTTGTATTTTTAAAAGCCTGAAATGAATAATCACAGATAAAAAAGTCATTGCATTTTAAAAAGTGCTATATTTGTGATTATGATACAGAAATTATATTCCAAGAATAATGATCCCGATGTGTTGCAGCACATTGTGGATATATTGAATGACGGTGGGATAATCATTTATCCCACCGATACCATGTATGCTATGGGTTGTCATGCCCTGAAAGAACGGCCGATCGAACGAATCTGCAAGTTGAAGAATATCGATCCGCGTAAAAACAACCTCTCTATTATTTGCTACGACTTGAGCAATATCAGCGAATATGCCCGTGTAAGCAATGCTACCTTTAAGTTGATGAAGCGAAATCTGCCCGGACCGTTTACATTTGTCCTTAATGCAGACAGCCGGTTGCCTAAGATATTCCGTAACCGGAAGGAAGTGGGAATTCGTGTGCCGGACAATAATATTATTCGTGAAATATGTCATTTACTTGATGCACCTATTCTTACCACTACTTTACCCTTGAATCCGGATGAAGATGTCGAATATGTCACCGATCCGGAGCTTATAGACGAGAAATTTGGTTCGGAAGTTGATTTAGTGATAGACGGAGGCATAGGAGGCGTTGAACCTTCTACCGTTATAAATTGTTGTGAAGATGTGCCCGAAATAATTCGTCAGGGCAAAGGGGTATTGGAAGAATAAATATTAATCAATTTAAAATAAAACAACTATGTTATTATCATCTTTATTGAATGCAACTTTCCTGAGTGCAGGTTCTAAGGGAGTAGATGTAGAACAGCTGCTGTCGAAGTTGCTTGACTGGGGTATTGAGGTAGGAAAAGACCTGTTAGGAGCAATCATTATTTATATTGTCGGCCGCTTTATCATTAAGCAAGTCGGACGTTTGCTTGCACGTATTCTGGAAAAGAGAAAGCTTGAAATCAGTGTGCAGACTTTTTTGAGAAGCCTTGTCAGCATATTGCTGAATCTGATATTGGCTTTTGCTATTGTTAGCCGTCTGGGAGTAGAAACTACCAGCTTTGCAGCCTTGCTGGCTTCTGCCGGTGTTGCTATTGGTATGGCTTTGTCTGGAAATCTCTCCAACTTTGCAGGAGGATTGATTATTCTGGTATTCAAACCTTTTAAGGTAGGCGACTATATTGAAGGCCAGAATGCGAATGGTACTGTACGCGAAATTCAGATATTCCATACTATTCTGACAACTGTAGATAATAAAGTCATCTATGTTCCGAATGGTGCATTGAGCAGCAATGCCATTACAAATTACAGCAAACAGGAAACACGTCGTGCTGAATGGGTATTCGGAGTAGAATATGGTGAAGATTTCGAAAAGGTAAAAGCCGTATTGCAGCGTATTATCGATGCAGATCCTCGTATATTGAAGGATCCGGCTCCGATGATTGCTTTGGGAGCTCTTTCGGCAAGCAGTGTGGATATTAAGGTCCGTGCGTGGGCTAAGACAGCTGATTACTGGGATGTATATTTTGACATGAATAAAATCGTGTACGATACATTCAATAAGGAAGGTATCGGATTCCCGTTCCCACAGCTTACTGTTCATCAGGCAAAAGACTGATTGTGATTTTTACATAAAAAACGGAAAAAGCATTTCCTCTTCCTTTGTGTGGATGGGAAATGCTTTTTTGTTTGAATGAAAGTTATTTGCAATATCGTTCTATCAATTGGCGTGCTTCATCTTTTCCTGAGGCGAAACTCATTGTATCAATGATTAGCTGACGGTTGTGGCAGTCGTATATGTGAGGCGCCATGACTTGCAGGAATTTTATCCGTTCATTGTCGAAATCACATATAGAAAGCAGTTTGACACATTGCTTGCATGTAATATTTCTGCCATTCATGCCTGTTTGCAGTATCTTTAGCTGATCGAATGAGAAAGCATCCTTTACCTTTTCATATAATACATTGATTTCACCGTCACTATATAGCCGACCGCTGTGATGCTTCTTGTTCAGTATATTTTTTGCTTTTTCCTCTCCCGATATAAAAGTCATTGAATCAACAATCCGGTCGGTATTTTCCCGGTCGATAATGGTTGGTTCCAGAATGACCAATGCTTCCAGTCTTTCATCGTCGAAGTTGAATATTTTCATCAACTGTACGATTTCATCACAGGTAAAGTCTGACTGGCGTGCGGCTTCTCTGAGTATTTTCAGACGTTCGTCTTTGAAAGGCTTGTCTTTTACCTTCTGATACAATTCCTGAAACCATTTCTGATCGTCTGTCGGATAAGCCAGCGAAGGTATTTCTTCAACAGGAGCAGGCGGACAGATAGCTATAGGAGGATAGGTAGGAGAGGGGGTATCTCCAGCATACGAATTGAATGAGATGACTTTATCGTGTTGAAAATCGAGCAGAATGGTTGTTACTGCTCCGCTGATGAAATGTAATTTCTTATATTCCCACTGCTCTATTCCATTGTAGGAACGTTTGAACTCGGGATTTCCCAGTAGGTCAACGACTTCACGTTTTGTCATACCTGTATGTAGGCTTTCTGCCAGGCGGGAACGCTGTAAGGAGGCATCTAAAACTCCGCAGCTGGTTGTAGTCAGTAGCACGATTGCCATAATGACGACTTTCATTAAGTTCTTCATATCCATTATTCTTTTTGGTTGGTGTTACAAAAATAGACAATAAAATGAATGATAGACGAATAGAAAATCCTATAAATATGCAGGCAAATTCCTATAATGAATAGGGAATTTCCCTACAAAGGATATACTATCTGTATTACTTAGGGTATATTTCCTTCTGTCTTGCTTTTTTTATTATAAAAATCGGCATAAGGCGCAAAGAAAAGCAAAGTTCTACATAAATAAATGCAGGTCAGCATCTTGTATGCAGGGCGGGTTGAAGCAGGCTTCGGCATAAAAAGCCTGAAAACACCCCTTTCGGACAAAGTTCGGCTACTAAACAGCTACCGGTTCCGAAACGGGGTATATACGGCATAACAAGTTCTGTTTCATCGCTTTGCCTTGTTTTGCATAGCTCTTGGTAAGAAATAAGTAACTACCTTTAGAAACGAAAATTTTAGAGTTATGGAAACAAAGAGAAGCACGTTTGCGACCTCGTTCTACATCAAGAGATCCGCAGTGAGAAACCGGGACGGGAAAGCCCCCATCATGGTGAAAATCTCCGTTGACGGGGATGACAAGGCAGTGGGAACCAAGCTGTTCGTTACTCCCGACCTCTGGGAGAACGGCAAGGCGAAAGGCAAGTCCGCCGAGGCAAACGAGATAAACGGGCAACTGAAGGAGGTCTCCGCCCGGCTCACCAACCACTACCACCGCATCCTCCGGGAAGAGGATTTCGTCACAGCCGAGAAGCTGCGCAACGCCTTCCTCGGTGTCGGCGTGATGGAGAACTGCATACTGAAAGACTTCGAGAATATGAACAAGGAGTTCGGGGCGATGGTGGAGAAAGGGCAGCGAGCCAAGTCCACCTACAACAAGTATCTGGCTGTTTACAACCATTTCAAGACCTTCCTTTGGGAGAAGAAGAAGCGCACCGACATGGCTTACAAGGAGCTGACCAAGGAGATCATCACCGATTTCGACAAGTACCTGCGGGTGGAGAAAGGACTGAGTGCCAACACCCTCTGGATATACACCATGCCCCTGCTCAGCCTGACCGACAAGGCGTGGCGGCGGGGCATCGTCCGCACCGACCCCTTCGGCGAGTACAGCCTTGAAATGCAGGAGACCGACCGGGGCTATCTCACGGAGGAGGAGCTGCGCACCTTGGCTAACGCCGTGTTCGTCAAGAAACAGACCAACCTCGTGCGGGACATGTTCCTCTTCGGGTGTTTCACCGGGCTTAGCTACATTGACATAAAGACGCTCACCCATGACAAGATACAGCGCATGGACTTCGACGGCGAGGAATGGATCATCACCCGGCGCACCAAGACCCGTGTATCGAGCAACGTCCCCCTCATGGAGATTGCCAAGGAGCTGATAGAGAGGTACAGGGGGCTTGCCGGGAGCGACCTTGTCTTCCCCATGCCCAGCAACAGCGTGTGCAACACCCACCTCAAACGGATAGCCAAAGCCTGCGGCATCCACAAGGAAATCGGCTTCCACCTGAGCCGCCACACCTTCGCCACGACCGTCTATCTCTGCAACGGCGGCACCATCGAGGCGCTCTCCAAGATACTCGGGCACAAGCACATTTCCACCACCCAGATCTACGCCGAGGTGACCAACAGGATGGTAAGCTCCGATTTCCGGGCAATTTCCGGCAACCTCGCCGCCATGCAGCGGAGCGTGCTGGAGAAGAAGGACAGGAAACAGGACGGGAAGCGGGTGCGCCGCTCCCTCCGGGAAACGGCTTGACGCCTTTCCCCGGTGCAGAATGCGGCAAAGGCAGGAACTTCCGATGCGGTGTCCCTGCCTTTGCTGCATTTCCCGATGCACACCCCCGTGCGTTTATGTTGGACTTTTCCCCCGTTTGCGCTTTGGGCGCATGTCCACGTAGTTCTCCTCCAGCATACGCAGCAGATCCGACTGGCGGTAGAGCGTCTTGCCCGGCAGCGATATGTACGGGATCAGCCGTTGCGTGCGGTAGTCCTGCAACGTTCTCGGCGTGATGTGCAGCAGCCTGCACACGTCCTCGCCCGTGAGATAGACCTCTCCGTTCATCGCCGGGCGGAAGTGCGCCGTTACCGTGTCGAGGTACCTCATGCCTTCCTCCAGTGCCTCGAAGTACGCCCGTACCTCTTCCGTGTCCCTTGTGATCACTTCCATCTCACTCGTCCTCCGTCATTTCCCGGCTCATGGCTTCCACGAACGCCTCCATGTCCTCTGTCCGGTAGTAAATCTTGTGGTTGATCTGGCTGTACGGCAGCAGCCCCCGGTCACGGTAGGTCTGCAATGTCCGCTTGCTGATGCCTAATTTCTCGCACACGTCCGCCCCGTCCATCCAGTTCATCTTTTCGGGCGGGCGGTAGCGGGCGCAAAGCTCTCTCACATGCTGTGAGAAGCTGCCGAACCGTTCCTTCATCTCCTCGAAGGTCTTTCTCTCGATGCTTACTATTTCCATTGTCCCGATATGTTTTTATTGTTATACTTCCCTGCAAATATACCGGTCTGTATATGTCCGTGTATCAAAACCGTACCGCTTGTCCTCGTTTTGCTTCACGTTTGTAGCCTTGTCACGTTCCGGGCGGTGAAAAGCAGGGAGAAGCTCTACATATCCGCACGCCCTTCCGCATATTTTCCGCCCTTTCCGCTTGCCGTGTGCCGGACATTTCGCATATTTGTAACCGACCAAACATCATCACTATGGACGAGGCTGTCTTTATCGCTCAATACACCTTCCTTGCCACTCCTGCGGTCATCGAGGAGGAGAGCCGCATCTTGGGCAAGATCGCACGCCGCCTGCGCTGCGAGTACGTCATCCGTTTCGAGGACGACGGCAAGTTCTATTTCCTTTTGGAAACCCGTTCCGGCTACGAGGAGCATTTCGCCCGGTGCGGCTGGTACATCGTCAGCCAGACCGACTTCAACAGCCGCCTGACCATCGGCATGGGCTTGTACGAGAGCGGGAACTTGGCGGGCTTCATGTACAGGCTCGATTCTGGCAGCGAGGACGAGGCACGTTTCTGGAACAATATCCTTGTCTTCACCTTCTTCAATGACTTCCGCAAGGCGTTCTTTCCGCTCGACAACCGCTTTCAGGGTTTCTTCCGCTTGGACGGCAGCTTGTGTTTATACCTTTATGACTATTGCCCCGTCCGGCGGAACGACAAGATCACCTTCGAGGGGAAGAAGGTGTCGAACGCCGTCTGGCGTTTCAAGAGCGGCGAGCAGACCGACCTTTTCGTCAAGCTCTTCTCCATCGCCGCCAGCCGCATCCGGGCGATTCAGGAGAACAGGCACCGTGCCGTGCTGGTTCCCGTCCCGGCATCCACACGGGAGAAGCACCGCACCCGGTACGAGGCGTTCTGCCGCAAGCTCTCGGCGGACATGGGGGTTGCCGACGGGTACGGGGCGATAACCGTCGCTTATGACCGGGCGCAATACAAGGGAACGCACGGGAACGGAGACCGCACCGTCAATCTGGAGTTCCACCCCGAACGGTTCAGGGGGAAGTGCGTCTTGCTCGTGGACGACGTGCTTACTACCGGGGCTACTTTCATAGCGTTGCGGCGCAAGCTGATCAGGTACGGGGCGAAGTTCGTCATCGGCATGTTCCTTGCCAAGACCATTGCTTTCGAGGATGGGCTATAAATGTTAAATCCTGTCCGATGTACCGAAAAAAGTACAGTGTGTCGTTCGTAATGTACCGCACTTTTTTTATATTTGCCTAAGAGACAACTGAATGTAGTGTGTATCTATTGAAAAATGAAAGTGAAATAATCATCCATTCCAAAAACAAAAAAATATGAAGATGATAAGAATAGCTTTTGCAGTTTTATCGGCAGTGTTTTGTCTGGTAAGTTGTAATAATGAATCTCAGCGAATGCCCATTTATGTTGAGCCGTGGTATAATTCTGAACCTTTTACAATTCAAGTGGGGAAGTTTAGCGATGTGCTGAAAAGTGAAGATGTAAAAAAACTGCAAAGCACGGCTGATGTAATTCGAGCAGAAATAGATAATACTCCCATTGAAACGCTCTATGTATTGGCGATTAGATTTTATGACTTAGGGCAAAAAGATGATGCCGTTTATTGGTTTTATACGGCACAGTTCCGCCGAAACCTTTACGCCCGTATGATAGAAAATGTAGGGGGTGTAGGAGAACCTGCATTTGAATGTCGTCAGGCGCAATTGGCATTCAATAAACTGTCTGGGAAATGGATTAACGGTTATGCAGGTGGTGTACCGGATAAATGGCTTGAAATTCTTGCTCAAGTTATTGATGAAGGTCCCAAAAGCGGCTATGTCGGATTGGCTTATCCTGAACTTACCTTTAAGCCGGAAACAGAACAAGCTGCGGTAGCCGAAGAAATAGCGAAAGAATTATCTGAACTGCGACAATATATTATAGATAATCGGGAAGAAATGGCACAAGCCCGTAAAGAAAATGGAATAGAAGGGAAATATTGATTGAATCTGAAAATAGGATATAGATAAACGACCATAAGATGAATATAAACTGGAGAATAATAATTCCTATCGTTCTTTTATTGATTTATGCTTTAGAATTGGCTAATAAATTAATGAAGATGAATATGGAAAAAGCAATTATGGTTGCAGTCAGCTTATTGCTTTATATATCAGCATGTTGTGCCAATGTGTTTGCCGGCGGTGAGAGAAATCCCGGATGGGCATATTTGCTCGGAGGATGGATTGAAATCTTTTTGGTAAAATGGTCTTCAAAGCTTTTTTATATGGCATGGCTGGCTAATATCACTTATGGATTTTCTATTAATATGTACTTGTCGGGGAAGAACACTTCATTATTATATGTACTTATTATAGTCAGCATATTATTGGCTATGCTTCCGTTGTTTTTTAATAATCCGGCATTCGTAGACCCGGAACGGGGCATTGAAAGCACTCTTGGAGTTTTTCATTTGTCAACAGGTTATTATCTTTGGATAGGTAGCTTTTTGACTTTGTTATTGGGCGAAATCGTATTGTTTGTATTAAAAAACAAAATAGGATGACTCACTATAATATACTTCGTATTTTTCCATAAATGCAATCCTTGTCAAAAAGCAGTTTGTTCGGATGGTTGTTTGGGCGTTCCCCTTCGGGTCGGGCTTTCCGCTGCAAGTCCTCGCTATGCTGTGGGCTTTTCCCTGCAATCCCTAACGTGGGTAAAATATCCCAAAAGTTTACTAAGTAACATCATTATAACTAAATACAATGCTATTATACCGTTTACCTCACTAAAAAACACGAAGTCATCTGCCGTAGGAACACTTTCATATCTATCTTCAGTTAGATACTTTCCTTCATATCCTGAATAGAAGAAACAATACTCGTATGCTTTATATATTCCATTGAATAGCAATAGTATGATAGCGGACAATCTGAATCTTATGTGATGGAATAACAAGTGAAAAATAAGATCAAAGAATACGAACAATACACAGATTCCTGCAAAGCCGATAAACGCCATTAATCCGTCCACAGCATCCCCCGGACCATCATTAATCACGTTTATGCTCATAATATATTGGTTCGGTCCTATCAGGACAAGAGCAAACATAAGCAAGTATATTACCCATGTAATCAGTTGTCCGACTTTCATTTCAGCTATCTTCATACTTCACAATTATTAAGACACGTAAAATATAGAATTTTCATTTTTATTTCAATCCAATCTCAATGTATGGTATTCAGCCATTGACGACTCATAACCGACTTTCAGCACTGGAGTGGCTCTTCTCTTTTATTGTCAGTCCTTTATGCCGCTTCAATTTTATAGCCATATTTTTACTTTCTTGCCTTATTGGTGATTTATTGTTGTAATACCATAAGATTGCCATGTATGTCAGATAAATCAGGACGGATATTCCCATATAAGCGAACGACCGATAAGGAAAAACCTCTATATAAGCACTCCATAGCAAAATGGGGATGATCATTGGAAGTGCCATTAAATATTTCCGTTTGGTAAACCGCACAGCCAGCATACCCATCAATAAAGTCAGGAACATGAGTATGGCACCTATCCGAAAAAGGATTCCCATTGAAATATCCATGTGTGCGATAGGTTTGTATATATTGACCATATCTATGCAAAGACAATACGCAATGCAAAGAATTATGTTCATTATGAAAGAAATAAATATTTTCATTTTCCTATTTAAATTATTTAGGTACAAATAGATTGTATCATCAATCACATTCAGGTTATCGTGAATGGTCTAATTCGATGTACCAGTCTCCCTTGACGGGCTTGTACAGCGTGGTGCCGTTGTATGTCCTTCGGTAAATCTCGTTCAGGTCGCCGTGTTCGGTGATACGGATGTTCCGGCGGCTTCTCAATCCGGGATCGTAAACGAAACTCTTGGATGTTCCTGCGTCCACGATGCCGTGGGAATAGTACGGCATAACGAGGCTCACATATACCGAATCCGCCGTTTCCCATTCCCTGCGGTCAACAAGGACAAGACCGCATCCAATCTCTGACAACAAGGAATCGAGCTGTATTCGGTCTGGCTTCAGCAGCCCATATACCGGGAGGTCTTCTTCGTCATTCGTTTCATGGGATGTATCGCTTTGCTCTGTTGGATCAAGTATAATGACCTCTTCCGGAGAAAGCGGCGGGTAGTGGAAACTGCCTTCTGAACTCTCTGCCATGATTTCGTACACCTTGCGGAACGCCGCCTCGTGCGTGGCAAAGTGGCGTATCATTTCCTCGTCGCTCGGCGGCATGGGCGGCTCGCAACTCACGACGGATACAGCCGCCAACAACAGTGCTATGACAGATTTCTTCATTCTATTTATTGGGTATGTTGCTGATTATTCAAAATTCCGTATCTTCCGTCCATTCCAAAGAGTCCACCGGACAAAGCCCGGTGTTTCTCACCTCGTACCACCCGGTCAGCAGTACCCTTATGCTGTCCGGCGTATATCCCTTGACCCATGTACATTCGACAAACTTCCGGCTGCCGTCTTGGATTTCATCAAAGGTGGCATGGTTCAATAGCCCCACACGGAACTTTCCTCCCATATCTTCCTCCCTTACCTGCATGACATAGACCGGTTGCCCGTAGCGGGATGTACGACCGTCCTGATTGATCAGATATTGCAAGGCTTCGCTGGGTACTTCCTGACGGGCTCCTACCGTGATATGCAGTGCAAGGTAGTCCCTCCACCTTTGCGGGACTTCCGTCCGTGTGTTCTCCACCGGCTTCGCCTTGCGCCCGTCTATCCGCATCAGTGTGCTTGGCAACAGGTACATTTCGGCAATAATCAGAAAGCCGAGGGAGAACAGGAAGAAGTAACATCTGAAGGGGCTGAACCTGCGTCCCTCATAGTGCTGCATGACCGCTTCCCTTCGTGAAAACGGGTATATCCGACCATTCGATAGATAGTGGAGGCTTGCGACGATTCCGGCTATCATGGCGACTGTAAACCACTCAAATACCGTGGAGCCGAAAAGGAAATGAGCGGTTGTAAGGAAGATCGGCTCATAGATAAATATAATGCTGCAAAGCATCAGCATGGACTCCCCGTCGGGGCGTCTTGGCTCGCCCTTGTAATGCCTCTGTGCCATTTCTCCCAACCAGAACAGATAGTCGAAGAAGTAGTATTTCCGTTTTTTGGATGACTGACCTCTCATGTGATTGTTGTCTTTTTAATAAGTCGTACAATATATAACCACTAAAATGATGATTAAAATGGTCATAAACACACCTTTCCAGAAACGGTATGTCCTTTCTCCGAGCGTGTTTACCAGTTCCCACCCGCCGGGAGTACGAGGTTCCCAAGCCCATTTCCAATTGAGTATAATACCCAAAAGTACGAGCAGGAATACCCCGATGAATATCAGGAAGGCATATTCCGGATGTTCGCCCAGCCATTTGTCTATTTTCTCCGACACATTATCCATATCAAGGCACTATTTCATAAACTGTTCGTTCGTTGTTCCTGAAAATGGTCTGCTCAATCTGTTTTCCGACCTTCACGATACTGTCTATGTCTGCATTGACTTTCAGGCTAAGGACGGGAGCATATTTCAGATGTCCGTAATCGACCGGAGTATTGTTATAAGTTGTTTCGACAATAGGATAATTATGTTCCTTTGCGAACTGTTTCAGTGAATCCAGATAAGGAAGCTGTTCCTTGCTCATGGCTTCAAAATCAATGTAGAATTTCCCGTTTTCCTGCATGAAGTAGATGCAGTCCGTACCGTTTCCGCAAATACCTGTAAAGTCAAACTGAGTCCGTCCGGCTTGTACGTTTCTCAATATTTCGGGCAGTTTGTCGATGGTAATGCGTGCGGCTCTCGGAACGGCAATCCCGACGCTTTGCAACTGGGTTGCTTGTTTGCCCGTATTTCTGCATCCAGACACTCCAAGAGCGAGTGATAGCAGCCCCAATGCTAAAATTTTGGTGTTCATGCACAATATTATTTAGTGTTGTTGTCTTCGTTAATCGTGTCATTGCTTGTTTCTACGTTCAATCGCTCATTTAAAATGGCTCTGTCTGTTGCATTGCTTATTTTTCGGGGTATTGACCGGGTATCTTCTATGTATTCTTCTACCACTTCTCCGAACACCTTGTACATATAAGACAGCACAATCAGTATAGCCAATACTGCCAGTATCTTTTTTATCGGGTTATAGCGTCTAAACAGGAATATGATAAGTGCGGAGAGGATATAGGATATATACAGACCTGCCGTGTAGCGTGTCCTGATACTGTATTCATTGGCGAGTTCACGTATCTCTGCTTGCGTGTCCCATGCCTCGTCTGCATATTGGTACAGCAAGACTTTTTGTATATATATCAGGCTGTCCTTGCTTGTTGTCGGTTGCGATGTGTAGGTAAGTTCTACTCCCATGCTGCCCAACCGATATTTGTTGGATGCTTCCACCGCCATCGTATCGGGTAGCATGGAGAGATACATACGGCAAGTGTCCGTAGCGGCATCGAAAGCGCTTTTCAGGGAGTCCAGTTTGTATGTAAGTCTGGCTTTCGATAGGAGCATGGGCATATCGTTCTTGATGGTATTAAAGTAGGAATGATACGTTCTGTTATTGTCAATATCTCTTGGAACATTGTCCGTCATTTCCAGTTTCAAGCAGACATACTCCTTCTTCATTTGGGGATAGACGAACCAGTCGTAGTAATAGACCATAGCGGACAGCGGAATGACAAGCAGTAGTCCGATTCCCAGTTTACGGGCAAAGTCTTTCCATGTCTGTACTTTCTGCTTGTCAAAGGCGAACAGGGCGGCAATTCCTATGCTGTATGCTACCGAAGCCGTAAAAGCGCTTGCTCCCAGTATGAAGAAGTATTTCAAAGCCTTGTATGTTTCCAAGACATCGAACACATCGTTTTCGATTTTGTGGAATTTATCGACAAGCACAACAAAGGAACATACAAACAGGATGGTGAGTGCGATGATAAAATATTTGCTCAGTTTTTTCAATATATCCATATTGTCAGAGGTTTTAATCGTTATTTCTTTATATCAATAAACACTATCTGCAATTATTTACGGTTACGGTTTTCACGACTGTCTTCTCCTCATGTCTTGACAGGCAGTCCTTCCATTCCGCTCGATTACAAATATATATCATAAGGACAAAACTTCGGAGCGTCCGGTCGTCTTTTTTTCAAGGTATGCTCAAAAGCAGTTTTTGCGGATGGTTGTTTGGGCGTTCCCCTTCGGGTCGGGCTTTTGTACATCTTAAAATTCCGTATCTTCCGTCCATTCCAAAGAGTCCACCGGACAAAGCCCGGCATTTTCCACCTCGTACCACCCGGTCAACAGTACCCTTATGCTGTCCGGCGTATATCCCTTGACCCATGTACATTCGACAAACTTCCGGCTGCCGTCTTGGATTTCATCAAAGGTGGCGTGGTTCAGTAATCCCACACGGAACTTTCCTCCCATATCTGTCTCCCTTACCTGCATGACATAGACCGGTTGCCCGTAGCGGGAGGTGCGACCGTCCTGATTGATCAGATATAGCAAGGCTTCGCTGGGTACTTCCTGACGGGCTCCTACCGTGATATGCAGCGCAAGGTAATCCCTCCACCTTTGTGGAACTTCCGTCCGTGTGTTCTCCACCGGCTCCGCCTTGCGTCCGTCTATACGCATCAGTGTGCTTGGCAACAGGTACGCTTCTGCAATCATCAGAAAGCCGAGGGAGAACACGAAGAAGTAACATTTGAAGGGGCTGAACCTGCGTCCTTCATAGTGCTGCATGACCGCTTCCCTTCGTGAAAACGGGTATATCCGACCATTCGATAGATAATGGAGGATTGCGACGCTTCCGGCTATCATGGCAACTGTAAACCATTCAAATACCGGGGAGTCGTAAAGGAAATGAGCGGTTGTAAAGAATATCGGCTCATAAATAAATATCATGATGCAAAGCATCAGCATGGACTCCCCTTTGGGGCGATTTGGCTCGCCCTTGTAATGCCACCATGCCATTTCTCCCAACCAGAACAGATAGTCAAAGAAATAATAGCGCCGTTGTCGTTCTTGCTCCTTATAGTCCCGTTTCTTCATTCTAAACATAATATTTGGTGGTTAACCGACCTTTAGGGGAGGTTGAGCCATTTATTATAAACTTATTCTAATTTTATATCACTTATCAGCCTGAAAAGTCTTTCATCAAATACCAACTTTTGGTTAAAGAACAATTCTTTTTTGAATGTCATTCTTTTGTCAAATACCAAGCACCTTTTTTCATTTTCTTCTGAGTTATGATATTTCGTCCAGTCAATAATACCAGTATCTGACAACGGTAAATTGCCACATTTGATTTTACGATTGCCGGTAATCAAAAATATCGGGGCTGTTCCGTACTTTTCTATTTCGGGGGACATATTTATTTGTAAAAACTCACTTATAACATACAGGCTCACTTTCTCATATTTAATTTGCAAGATTGACTCCGTTTTTCTTGAAGATGCCCAATTTTCGTAATGTATGTAAGCCAAATCAGAATTCAAACTATCACAACTCATAAAATATGATACGGAAGGGTATAATATGTTTTTGAAAAGATAGGTGCTATCTCCATCACAAACAATAATGTCCGTGTCCGTATATGAATATTTTTGACTATATACGGTCTGAAACACAAATAACAGTATAAGTGATATAATTATAGTTCTCATATTGTTTATAATATGTAGTTATATACGTTTTCCACTGTATATTTTCGCTCATTTACAAATATATATCATAAGGACAAAACTTCGGAGCGTCCGGTCGTCTTTTTTTCAAGGTATGCTCAAAAGCAGTTTTTGCGGGCGGTTGTTTGGGCGTTCCCCTTCGGGTCGGGCTTTCCGCTGCAAGTCCTCGCTATGCTGTGGGCTTTCCCCTGCAATCCCTAATGTGGGTGAAAGGGCTTTCACTGTCTTGCACCTGCACCTTGGCGCACGGGCTGTTCCGTCCCGGCGTCCGTTTCCGACCACTTCGGCAGGCTGCATGGCCGAAGCCGGACATCGGGCGGAAGGACAAACGGAACACATCCGTCCGTGCCGTCACACGGGGCTTCGGCTGTTCGCCGAAACTTCCCGTGTCTCCGTCCCGCCCGAAAGAGTTCCCCGGTGTTTGTCCGGCAGCCGGAACCTGACCGTGCTCACATATACTTCTCCTGCCCGTATCTCCTTGCCTTGGGAAACGGGTGTTCCCGGCTCTCCGGAAGGCTTCTTTTTCCTGCACCCGGCAAGTAACTTACCATTGACTGGAATAGACTGACAGGGCATTTTTTCCCTAAGCTGATTGGAAAAACATTGACGAAGGTAGGCGGAGGT
>ENA-OURS01000636-OURS01000636.1-human-gut-metagenome-genome-assembly--contig:-NODE-636-length-38939-cov-8.621361_pt1 | contig 38939 bp, 40 predicted proteins | sample MGYA00242109_ERZ509010 | MGnify/ENA primary metagenome ERZ509010 (study PRJEB26280, sample SAMEA2338774) | human gut metagenome | biome: human gut; feature: human-associated habitat; material: faeces... | reverse complement strand
GTAACTCAATTCTATCACTATATCTTTCCGCATTTCACTTTTTTGTAGTAACTTTACCACCAAAAGATGTGAGTTTCTCGGATTTTATTTGTATTTTTGACATGCTTGATGAGGTTTTGTTTGATTATTTTTTGCAACACTAAGTTAAGTGAATCCTCTGACATGGCAAAACTCTGGGTAACTTTTTGTTGCTCAGACATTTAAAAATGATTTACAATAGTATTGCGGAATTAAGGTATAACAAACACTATGGATAACGAAGAAAAACTTAACGATGCTTTGCCCGAAGAAAAACATTCGGATAGAGAAGCAACTCACGAATCTTCCTCACCAAATTTGGAAGAATCCCCCACGTCGGTAGAATTTCCTACCGAAAGTTCTGGGACTCCTGCTCCCGAATCGGAAGTATCTGAGGCAGATAGTTCCACAGCAACTCCTTCTACAAATTCCATAGAGTCTTCGCCAGAACACAAACCTAACAAGGTTAACGCGTTCCTTAAATCTAAAGTCGGAATTTGCGTAATGGCCGCAATTCTTATTTTAGGGGTTTTGGCTGTTGTATTTATCAAGAAATACAACAACGAGAAGGACTATGAGAAGAACCTAAAAGAATTCTTCATTGAGTCCAACAAATCATCAATGGCATCTGCATATATCTGTGATGACTTACGTAAGATTTGGCAAGAATACATCTTTGACGACAAGGAGTATTTCAAATGTTCTACTGGTACATTCTGTACATTAACAGACAGTTCTGATGATGATGAATACTGTTCCGATTTTAGCGATGCTGTTAATCGCAAAATTCGCTGGAATGAAGAACACTTGTCATATGAGTTAACTGAGCCTTACCGTAAAGCCAGGAGACTATACAAAGATATGACTCCAGCTCCAGACAAATACAAAGAAATCCATACCTATGTTAAACAAATGTTTAAGGCTATGGAAAGACTTTACGAACTATCCGAGAACCCCAAAGGTAATCTTTCTTCCTATTCATCCGACTGTAATGAGGCAGTTGATGAATTTACCTCGGCACTTTCTGATTTAACAAATGAATGTGATATTGATTTAACAAATGAATGTGATATTGATTTAACAAATGAATGTGATATTGATTTCTCTAAGTCTGATGATGATTGATGGGAGTTGCGGCACCGCCGCCGCGCTTTCGTGTTATCGCCTTCGGCGCTTCGCTTGGCGAAGAATCGAGCCTATGGTCTCAACCGTAAGGGCTTCAATCGCATAACTCATTATCAATCCACTTCGGCACCGCTTAGTGCGGATCCGAGGTGGATTCTTTCAATTTGGATGTCGCCGCGAGGCGATGTTCGCAAAATTGGAGGTTTTCCGTGCTTTTTGGGGTAGTGTTTGCCCCTTTGAGGGGAATTTATCAATAGCTACCCTGCACCTCGGTTTCGTCGACTCGTGCATTGAGACGATTTTTCTCCTTTTCTTCATCGGTTGGGCTTTTGCCTTCTTCCGCTGTGGCCGTCTGTGATTACATGGTGGTGATTGTATTTGGGTGGGCGGTCGGCGTTCACCGTCAAATATGCCTTTCAGGTTACGTGGGTTATAATTTTGACGAGACGTTTCAGAGAGTATTACGGTTGTAACGCTCCGAGGCACATTGAGTTTACATCGCAAAGGCAGGGCTGACCGCGCTTTCCAATACGCTCATTTGATGGATGGCTATCTGATTGAGCCTTACCAATCTTTCGCCTTGCGAAAGCCCTTGCTCAATCAACACGGCGTTTATATTCTCCATGTTAGATAGGCAGATAAGCTCGTTTATAGAGGCATAGTCTCTGATGTTGCCTTTGAGAGTTGGATTTGTGCCGCCATATCGTCCCGCTTTAGCTTGAAGGCTTATGGCATTTGTCTTTGCCACAAATTCCTTTACGCTTATTTTGAAGCTGTTGAGGCCTGCTTGGCTTTTAATTATGGCGAATTCGCCATAATTAAAATTGGGATTGTACACATTCTCCCAAATTCCTATGTATTCCAGAGTGTTGCGGTTGCGTAACCAGTCGGTGATGAAAAAATCACCGTCTTTTGCGCGGAGCATATCGGTAAGGCAAATATAGTCATTCCCATTTACATTGATGAGATTGATAACGGTGTCCTGTACGGTCAGTTTAGTCATGGGTCTCTAAAATTGAAGTGACAATGCAAATTTACAAAATTTTTCAGTGGAATAGCTTGTTGACAAACGACATTAATCAAATTTGCGATTATGGACGATTCTAAAGTGTGTTTTTATAGTTTCTCTTTCAGAAAGCGCTCCACGGCGGAGAACGACACGTCGGAAGCCACGACCTCGTGTGCGGCGTCGAGCACAAAATATGCAGGGACGGTCTCAAACTCCAGCGCGTCGCCTTCCATCAGCTCGTCGTAGGCGTCGCTGCAGTGCTTCCACGAGTCGGGAAATGTCGCGGCCTTGCGTTTCCAACCGTCGCCGTCTTCAAACATAGCCACGCTCACCACCTTCAGCTTTTTTGCCGTCGTCAGAGAGTTGACCGTAGCCGACTTTTCAATCTGCGCCGCACCTTTGCGGCATGCGTCGCAGTCGGAATTGTAAAGAAACACGAGTGTCAGCTCCGTTTTCACCTGTGCGATGCGGAAGTCGTCGCCGTTGAAGTCGCGCAGACGGAAATCGACAGCGTAAGCCGTTGTTCCGATGACTGTTGCCAATAAAAAAGTAATGAAAAATCTCATACGGCAAAGGTAAGAAAAAATCGTGAAAACGGAAGCGGTGCCGCCTTTTTGAATGCATAATGGGTAATGGCTGAAAAAAAATTGCTAATTTTGCATTAGTTTTATTAACAGTCAGCAAAATGGAAAGAAAAGTCAGAGTACGCTTTGCACCGTCGCCAACGGGTCCTCTCCACATTGGAGGAGTCCGCACGGCATTGTTCAACTACCTGTTTGCCCGCCGTCATGGCGGCGACATCATACTTCGCATCGAAGACACCGACTCCAATCGCTTTGTGCCTGGAGCGGAAGATTATATAAACGAGGCATTCGCCTGGTTGGGAATAAAATTTGACGAGGGAGTCCGCGAGGGCGGCAATTTTGGTCCCTACCGCCAGTCGGAGCGCCGCGACATCTATAGGAAGTATGTCAAGCAGCTGCTCGACGACGGCAAGGCTTATGTGGCTTTCGACACTCCGGAGGAACTGGAGGCGAAGCGTGCGGAAATCAAGAATTTCCAGTACGACGCGCACACCCGCATGCAGATGCGCAACTCGCTGACGCTGCCTGCCGAAGATGTGAAGCGCATGATTGACGGCGGAGAAAAGTATGTGGTGCGTTTTCTTGTCGAGCCAAACCGTGACGTGAAAGTCAACGACCTTGTGCGCGGCGAAGTGGTGATCAACTCTTCGATTCTTGACGACAAGGTGCTCTACAAGTCGGCGGACGATCTTCCAACCTACCATCTTGCCAATATCGTCGACGACCATCTGATGGAAATCACCCACGTGATCCGTGGTGAGGAGTGGTTGCCTTCGGCGCCGCTTCACGTGCTTCTCTACGAGGCGTTTGGATGGGCTGACACTATGCCGTCGTTCGTTCACCTTCCGCTGTTGCTCAAGCCCGACGGCAAGGGCAAGTTGTCGAAGCGCGACGGTGACCGTCTCGGTTTTCCGGTGTTCCCGTTGGAATGGAAAGACCCTAAGTCGGGCGAAATTTCTTCAGGCTACCGCGAGTCAGGCTATCTCCCCGAGGCGGTAATCAACTTCCTCGCTCTTCTCGGATGGAATCCAGGCAACGATCAGGAAATCCTTTCAATGGAAGAGCTTATCAGCCTGTTTTCGTTCGAGCATTGCTCGAAGAGCGGCGCAAAGTTCGACTTCGAGAAAGGCAAGTGGTTCAACCATAAATACTTGCAGGAGATGAGCGACGCCGATTTGGCGAAGCTCTATATGCCAATTCTTTCCGAACACGGCTATGCCGACGCCGACGCTGCCTATGTGGCGCGCGTGGTGGCTCTCGTGAAAGGCCGCATCAACTTTGTGCGCGATTTATGGGAGCAGTCACGCTTCTTCTTTGAGGCTCCGACAACCTATGCCGAGAAGGACGTGCGCAAACGTTGGAAAGACGGTATGGCACAATTGATGGAACAACTTATCGGCGTGCTTGAGGGAATCAGCGACTTCACATCGGCACCGTCGGAAGAGATTGTGCTTAAATGGATTACCGACAACGGCTACCATATGGGCAATGTGATGAACGCTTTCCGCCTCACGGTGGTTGGTGAATGTAAAGGTCCGCACATGTTTGACATCACAGAGCTGCTCGGCAAGGAGGAGACAATCCGCCGTATCCGTCGCGGCATAGAAAACATAAAGCAACCGGAATAAACGATTTTTCAATCAACGCCTTGTGCAGTGTTTGGCTGCGCAAGGCGTTGTCGTTATATACACACAACTTACACCAAAAGGCATGAATCTATTTTACAATCTCGGCATCTCGCTCTATTCCGCAGCCGTGGGGATTGCGGCGACGCGAAACAACAAGGCACGGCTGATGAAGGCCGGTCAGGCGCAGACCTTCGGCATCCTTGCCGAAAAGGTCGACACGTCGGCGTCCTACATCTGGATTCACGTGTCGTCGCTCGGCGAGTTCGAGCAAGGCAGACCGCTGATGGAAATGATAAAAAAGCATACGCCGGAAAAGAAGATTCTGCTCACGTTCTTCTCGCCGTCGGGCTATGAGGTGCGCAAGGACTATCCTCTCGCCGATGTGGTGTGCTATCTGCCGATGGACAAGCCGTCGCTCGTGCGCCGTTTCCTTGACGCGGTAAAGATAGAGAAGGCGTTTTTTGTGAAGTATGAGTTTTGGGGCAACTATCTCTCGGAGTTGAAGCGCCGGGGCGTCCCGACATATATCATTTCAGCCATTTTCCGTCCCACCCAGGCGTTCTTCAAATGGTATGGAGCGACATTCCGCCGCATGCTTGGCTGCTACGACATGCTTTTTGTGCAGGACGAGGAGTCGCGCGCGCTGCTCGCTGGGATAGGGGTTGACAATGTGGTTGTTGCCGGCGACACGCGTTTCGACCGTGTGACCGACATCCTTGAGGACCACACCGACCTGCCGGTCGTGGAGTCGTTCTCCCGCGGTGCGTTCACGCTGTTTGTCGGAAGTTCGTGGCAGCCTGATGAGGATTTCATTATCCCATACTTCAACAAGCATCCGGAAATGAAGATGGTGCTGGCTCCGCATGAGATCTCAGAGGACCGCATATCCGGTATTCTGACTGGGTTGAAACGTCCCGCCGTGCGCTACACCAAGACCACGCCCGAAGAGGCAGCCGAAGCTGACTGCCTGATTATCGACTGCTATGGCATCTTGTCGAAGAGCTATCGTTTTGCCACGGTGGCGTATGTCGGCGGAGGATTCGGTGTGGGCATCCACAACATCAACGAGGCTGCGGTCTACGGTATTCCGGTGGTGTTCGGACCGAAGTACGGCAAGTTTAAGGAGGCACGCGATTTGATAGCCCTTGAGGGCGCGTTTACGGTGTCGGGAGGCGATGAATACGCGTTGGTGATGAACCGCCTGCTTTCCGACGGCGAATACCTTAAGAAGCATGGTGAGATTGCCGGCGGATATATCCGCGACAATCTTGGCGCCACACGCCGCATCTATGACGCTATTTTTAAATAACAACTTATAGAGCCGACTGTGTGTTGTGGTCAATGCGCGGTCTGTATAAATATTTGAGAATGAAAAAAATCTGTTGTATCGGACATATAACGCTCGACAAGATCATCACGCCGAAATCGGAGGTGGAGATGCCGGGCGGCACATCGTTTTATTTTGCCCACGGCATCCACAATCTCAACCCTGACGCCAATTTCCAACTCGTCACGGCGGTGGCGCAGTCGGAGATGAAGTCGGTCGACGACATCCGCGCTCTCGGAGTTGATGTGGTGGTGCTGCCAACTCGCCATACTGTGTTTTTTGAAAACAAATATGGAGAGAACCAGAACAACCGCACACAGCGGGTACTCGCCAAGGCCGACCCGTTCACGGCGCAGTCGCTTCAGGGAATAGAGGCCGACATCTATCATCTCGGCTCCTTGCTCGCCGACGACTTCTCGCTCGACGTGTTCGAGATGCTGTCGGCAAAAGGCACGCTGTCGGTCGATGCCCAGGGCTATCTGCGCGAAGTGCGCGGCGAGAAGGTGTATCCAATCGACTGGAAGAACAAGCGCGACTATCTGCGCTATGTCGACATCCTTAAAGTGAACGAGTATGAGATTGAGTCACTCACGGGGCATACCGACGTGAAGGCGGCAGCGCTCACGCTTGCGGAGTGGGGCGTGAAGGAAGTGTGCATCACGCTCGGCAGTTATGGCTCTGTGATTTATGACGGCACCGAATTTGCTATTGTTCCGGCATTCCCGACGCGGGAGGTGGTCGATGCAACCGGTTGTGGCGACACGTATTCCACAGGTTATCTCTACAAGCGTGCTTGCGGGGCTTCGATAGCCGATGCCGGATGCTTCGCAGCCGCGATGTCGTCGCTCAAATTGGAGCATTCCGGACCATTCAGCCGTACGGAGGCAGATATAGAGAATCTGTTGAAAACGAGCGGGTTGACGGCACGGATTGAAAAATAGTTTGAAAAAACTTGCTGAAAAATTTGCACAATAGAAAAAACGGTATTACCTTTGCACTCGCAATCAGGAAACTGATTGACGTTAGAGGGAGATTCGCTAGCTCAGCTGGTAGAGCACATCCCTTTTAAGGATGGGGTCCTGGGTTCGAACCCCAGGCGGATCACCAAAAGAAAAGCCAAAAGGCGACAATAAAAAGACAAGTCCTACAAAATCAATATTTTGTGGGACTTTTTTTATTGCCCTTTGGCGACCTTGACCGCCAAAAAGAGGGCATTGACGGACAAAAATTAGTACCCAATTCGTACCCCCGACAAGATTTTCAAAAAAGGGGTACGATTTGTCGGAAATTGGCGGAACGCTGTCGGGATTTGGCGACCCTGCATTTATCTCATTATGAGTTAATAAAAGTAGTTTTGTAACTTAAAAAATGAGGTATGAAATCGACATTCCGAGTATTGTTCTTCTTGAAGCGGGACAAGGTAAAAAAGAACGGTAATATGCCTATTATGGCACGTATTACCATTGACGGGAAACTGGCACAGTTCAACACTAAACTTGAAGTCAATCCCAAGAACTGGCAAGCCAAGACGGGAAAGGTGTCCGGACGTGGAGCGGAGTTTACCCGCATGAATGAAATGCTGGACGGTATCAAAGCCACCCTGTACAAGCACTACCAGACCATACTGGAAAGGGACGGTTATGTTACCGCTGAAAAGGTACGCAACACCTTTTTAGGCAAAGAGGAAAAGGCTAAGACCCTCTTGCAAGTGTTCGCACAGCATAACGAGCAGTATGCGCTGAAAGTGGGAAAGACCGCCACACACCGGACATACACCCGGTACGAACTTACAAAGAATCGTCTCGCCGAATATATCCGCACGAACTACCATGTGGAGGACATCAGCTTCCGGGAGATAAACGTGGTGTTCATCGAGGGCTTCTACCTGTTCATCCGTGAGAACTATCCATGTACCCACAACACCGCCATGAAGTTTGTGCAGCGTTTCAGAACCGTTGTGCTGTTCGCCCACAATCTGGGCTTGATAAACTTTAATCCTTTCGGGGCATACAAGTTGAAGTTCGAGTATGTGGAGAGAGGGTATCTCGAACAGGACGAGTTAGACCGCATCTATCAGAAGACCTTTGCCAGCAAGCGGCTGGAACAGGTGCGTGATATGTTCATTTTTAGCTGTTATACGGGCTTGTCGTATGTGGACGTGTGCGAGTTGCGGGCAGAGAACATAAAGGTTTCCTTTGACGGCAACCTATGGATAATCAAGAAAAGGCACAAGACAAACGTAACTTCCAATATCCGCCTGTTGGATATTCCCAAAGCCATCTTGCAGAAATATGACGGGAAACTGCCTGACGGCAAAATTCTCCCGATAATCAGTAACCAGAAGATGAACGATTACTTGAAAGAAATCGCAACGGTGTGCGGCATAAACAAGAAAATCACCTATCACGTTGCCCGGCATAGTTTCGCGACCCTCAGTATCAGTTACGGCGTACCCATTGAGAGCGTTTCCAAGATGTTGGGACACACAAACATCAGAACCACACAAATTTACGCTAAAATCATCGATACGAAACTGAGTGCCGACATGGATATGTTCGCCCAAAGGCTGAATGAAAGGAAAACAAGCGTCTAATCACAATCAAATCTTGAAGTTTATGGATTTGCAGGTCATTCAAAACAAAATCTTTGAAGTCAGGGGTTGCCGGGTGATGCTTGACTTCCATTTGGCGGAACTCTACCAAGTGGAAACACGAGCCTTGAAACAGGCGGTCAAACGTAACATCGGGCGTTTCCCGTCCGACTTTATGTTTGTCCTCTCGAAAGAGGAAGCCAACTTATTGTTGTCCATAGGGGTGTCACAAAATGTGATACCCCCTGACTACAACTTTGGCGCAGCCTTGCCTATGGCTTTCACCGAACAGGGCGTAGCCATGCTTTCATCCGTCTTGCGCAGCCAGACAGCCATCGAGGTGAATATTTCCATCATGCGGGCATTTGTCCTTATGCGTCAGATGGTCGCAGGGTATGAAGAACTGTTGAAACGCATCGAGGAACTGGAAGCCAGCACCGATGCGCAGTTCAACGACATCTATCAGGCATTGACCCAGCTTTTGAGCCAGTCCCAAGAGCAGAAGCAACGCCGCAGAATCGGATTCGTTACCTATGACAAGCCGGAAACAGACAGGTAACGATTTTGGTAACGGGATGCTGTTTAATAGATTGTATTCCAGTAAGTACTTCCATTTATCTTGCGGGCAGTCCACCGGGCTACCCGCATTTTTATCTCCTTTTCCTCCGACACATTTCCCGAAACGCCAGCCGTGCGGGGCATGGCTGACTGTTTTTCGTGAAAAGAGCCTTCGGAAACCCGCACAAGCGTATCGAAAGACGGGCTTCCGACACCCTTGCCTTTCCCACCCGCTTCGTATAGTGTTCCCTATCAGATAAAAGGGAACAAGAACTTTTATCCCGTTTCCCTATCAGTAAACCCTCCCCCTTACGCAGTCCCCCAGCCGGGAGGTCGTTTTTCACGTTTCAATAGGCAAAGGTAGCTACGGGGGCTTTTGGCTCTGTAAATTAGGTTTCATCGAAAAAAATTGTTCCGTTTTCCGTTGGTCGGGGAAAATTTTTTGTCGGAAAAATTTGCATAGCAAGACCCCTTCACAAACCTGCCTATGTGAAACGAAAACGACCGACCCGACGGAAGACGCATAAAAAAAAAGGTCGGATTTACGGGAAACAGGAAAAAAGTTCAGTGAAACTTCAACTCCCTCACCTCTCGAATCCGCATAAAAAATTAAAAACTTAAAATTACAGCGATATGGAAACAGCAACATTATCAGAAGCGAGCGTTTATGTAGGCACTTATGGCAAGTACAACAACGGTTCATTGTTCGGGGCATGGCTTGACCTGTCGGACTATTCGGACAAGGAAGATTTTTACGAAGCCTGCCGGGAGCTTCACAAGGACGAGGAAGATGCGGAGTATATGTTTCAGGACTGGGAGAACGTACCGGAAAACCTAATCGGCGAAAGCTGGATTTCCGAGAACTTCTTCACCTTGCGGGATGCGGTGGAAAAGTTGGGCGACACCGAACAGGAAGCCTTTTTCGTGTGGTGCAACTACAAAAGCCATGATTTGAGCGAGGAAGATGCGGACGACCTTGTACGGGACTTTCAGGACGAATATCAGGGACAATATGACGATGAAGAAGATTTCGCCTACCAAATCGTGGAAGAATGTTACGACCTGCCGGAGTTCGCAAAAACCTATTTCGACTACAAACAGTTTGCCCGTGATTTGTTCATGTGCGACTACTGGTTTGATGACGGGTTTGTATTCCGGGCGGCTTAAACGACCATTCGGGCGGGGTTAAAAGCCCTGCCCGCATAAACAGAGAAACGATGAAACGGAAAAGCATTTATAAAATCATCCTGCGGGTATTATTGTTCTGCCTTGTGTGGCGGCTCGCCTGCACAGCCGGAGCAATCACGGCGGTAACGGCATATCTTGTATTTCGTGCCGCCTGTTTCCTGCTCCGGGTCTGCCTGTCGGCGTTTTATGCGTTGTGCGTGGCTCTGCTTTTCCTGCTGTTGCTTTCCCTATTGAGTATATAACGAATAAAAAACAGAATATCATGCAATCATTGAACAGAAACGGGGTGAGCATCACCCAAGCACCGGGAGAGGAAAAGTTTGTAAAATACCGTCCGGTCGCATTCAAGGGACGGATATTTTACCAGTACGACTACCGCCACACGGACGGGGAACTGTTTTCCACAGTGGCTAAAACGCTGGCAGAGTGCCGCCACAGGCGGGATAAATGGATAGAAAAGAAAGAACAGGGTAATAACAGATAAATTTTAAGGGTATGAAAACGACAGAAGTAAACAAGAACCTAATCGGCAGACGTTGCGAGTGTATTTTTACGGGCATGATGGTAACGGGCGTTATTGAGGACATCGAGGAAAACAAGTATTCTGTAAACGTGAAAGTGCATTTCGATAAGCCGCAGCAGTGGGGCGATGATTTGTACACGGAAGATTGGGCATGGGGACGCAAGACGGACGAGTTCGGCACGCTGCACCATTTGCGACTGTTGGCAGACGAACCGGACTTTCAGACGATGACAGTAGTTTTCGGTGAGCCTATCAGCCAGATAGACCGCAGCGTTTTTGAAGATGTTTCCACTTGGGGTGTTTCTTCTTTGCAAGGTTGGATAAACAGCTATGAAAGTGTCAGGTTTGTAGCCATAAACGACCATACGGCGGTCATAACGGGAGAATACAACTTTGAACAGGTAAAGGTGTGGTTAGAGAAAAATATACCCATACAGAGCCTTAAAATCAGTTGATACAAAGGCGGCAGAAATGCCGCCGCTACTTTCTTTCATGAGTGCCGGAAAATAAAGTAGCCAAAGAAACCCGACCGTGTTCCCTAATAAAAAAACACCCGCCGATATTTTCGGCGGGTAGATTTTCATAACATACACATTGTGTATCAATCCATTTCTTTTCCCCATAGCTCCTTGTCTGTCGGGGCGTTTATCAATTCATGCCTGAACCAAGTTATAAACAATACATGGTAAACGCTTATTCCGATAAATATCCACAGGGTCATTCCGTTTCTTCTTCGCTGCTGTCATTGTTGAACGAGAACGAAACCTGCTGCATCTGCCCGAAGCTGTCGATGATATAGATGTCAATCGTCTGCTGGTCGGTCGATGCCGATGTGTAGTAGAGCCGGAACGTTTCTTTCTCCAGCTGGTACAGGTCATTGGGCAGGAACACCGTACCGTTATCCATTTCCAGCTTTCCTTTGCCGTCAGGCTGGAAATAGCGTATCTGGTAGGTCGTAGGCTGGTAGTCGCCGCCACGCACCAGTTGGCAGCGTATTTCGGCTGTTTCGCCCACTTTCAGTTTCTTGGGCACGGGCAGCGTTTCCACCGTGAACGGGTAAGCCTGCTGAATGTCCAAGCTGTCATTACAGGCGGTTACAAGCACGAGGGCGGCCACGATGTAGCAGCCCACGATGATTTTATACATTACATTCTTCATATACATTATTATATAGCGGTCAGTTGATAATGAATTTCAGTCCCATGCCTACCTGCGTGTGGAACTTGCCGATGTCCGAGCCGAACAGCATACGTTCCCTCGCATTGACAAGCAGCACCACCCAGTCGGTCAGGTAGGTTTCCAGTTCCAGCGTGAGCGCACCGCCGTAGATGAAACAGTCCTTGTCCAGCAGCGTAGCCCCGTCCGGCAGCAGCTTGTCGCCCCGGTTGCTGGTTTCATACCCGGCGAGAGCCGACAGCCCCAGCGAGAGGAAAAAGGTCTTTCGCCTGTCCGAAAGGAATTTCAGGTAATAGCCGCCCTCCGCCGTGAACTGTTCTACCGGAATGCGCATATCCTTGTAGTCATACTTCTTATGCAGGTATTCCCCGCCAATCACCCAGCGGTTGGCGTTCTTGGTATAGACGCTGTATGCCGCCCCGAAATGGCAGGCAAAATCCGTGTCGGAGTTCCAATGTACCCCGTCCGCCATGCCCGCCGTTACCTGCAAGGCTTTCATGCCCGGAAGGTATCTTTGCGCGTGTGCCTGGTTCAAATGCAGGCACAGCGCAAAGAGTGTCATTATAAAGATGTGTTTCTTCATTCCCTACTTTATTTTCAGTTCGTTTATCACTTCGGCGTTCACGATGTCGGCATTCTCCACCCGTATGGTCTGATGCCGACCGCCGTTCTTCTCGTAAAGCTCCACCAGCAGCAGCTTGTCGTCCGGGATGGTGAACTTCGGCAGGGCGTACACCGTCCGGACGGTACTTTTCCCGGCAATCTCTATCACCTCGTTGTAGCTGCGTACCGCATCCAGTACCGTTTCCTGAATAGCCGTGCGTTTGGGCACTTTCTTATCGACAATCTTAAACTTGATGAAGTCCGTATCGAAAGGCACGTTGGAACTGTTCTTCGTCTGCGTATGCACGTAAAGCATCCCGTTATAGGTGTAAATCCCCTTGATTAAGAACTGTATGCCGAAACGCTTGCTGCCCAAGTGTCGCACTTTACGGTCATTGTTCTTGTAGATGCTCTGCATTATCAGTTTTACCAGCAGCGGGCTTTCATTTCCCAGTTCCCGGAAATAGATGTTCATGCGGGTATGCGAAAAGTCGGACGTATCTTCATTTTCCAAGAAGTCCTTCATTTCGATGTTGAGCATTTCCGGCTCACGGGCATACTTGGCGTTGAATGAATAGAAGCTGCCGTCCTCGCAGATGACGGAGAAGTTCGTTTCTCCCGGAAAGCCCTCTGTCGTGGCTTTCACCCTGATTACGTTTTCCGCACCGTCAGCCTTACCCGCTATGATGTGGTTGCTCCCCAAATCTACATAGCGGACGGCGGAGGGGAAAATGATATGCACCGTCTTGGCGAAAGTCACTTCCACGCCGTAGGGCGTTACCATTTGTCGGTAAGGCAGCTTTCGGGTGATACCCCGGTACAAGTCGTTGCCTGCCGCATATCTCACGGTGTCATTGGTTTGTGCGTTTGCCGCACACACGCCCAACAGGAGGGCGAACATTGCAAAATACTTCTTCATTTGATTGGAAATTTTTAGTGGTTTGTTGTTGGATTACTGTTGTTTGGCGTAAAGCATCACCTTGTACCCGGCTTTCAGCTTCACTTTCACGGTGCGGAACTTCTTGGCAAGGTAGCCCGATGCGCCCTGCATCAGCCCCCTTGTAACGTCCATCGCCACCTGCTGCCCGGCGTTCTGCGTGAAGGAAATGCTTGTGCCCAGCCCGCTGCCGATGTTCGCCATCGCCTCGTTGAACGCTTCCTGCTCCATCGAGGACGGGACGGAAAGCCCCTTCTGCCCGTCCGTATCGAACACGGCAAGTTCCACCGGGATGATGTTGCCCGCATGTTCAATGGATGAAACGGTGATGTCAAGCCGTTCTCCCTGCACCTTCGCCGTACCCGAAATGACGGTGTTTTTCGGGATGACAATATTGCCCGCCTGCATGGGTTCCAGCAGCCGGAGCTTCACGCTCTGCCCGTCAATCAGCGTCTGGTCTTGGTGGATGCAGGCGGCTATCGTGTTCCTGCCCACAGCGTACCCCATGCCTACCGCCGTGTTGAAGCCGTAGTTTCTTGGCTGGCTGTACGCCCGGATAAAGTCGGCATCGCTCATGGGCTGGCTCAGTCCCGAAACCGTGTTTTCACTCACTGCCCGCACCGACACCGCATCCGGCTTCTTTTCGATGCCGCCCGTTACAGGCACTTGCGCCGCCTGCCCGCCGCCAGCGTACTTGGCGGCAAGCTCGTAGGACTTTTCCAGCAGGGCAAGCTGGTCGTCCGCAGTGGGCGTGGCGGTCTGCTGCCGTTGCAGGCGTTCGGTCAGTTCCGCCACCTGCCGTTTCAGTTCCTCTTTTTCTTCATCCGCCGCTGGCGGTTCATAGAACGTGCTTAGCTGGCGGTTGATGTTCCGGTAAGCGGTCGCCGAAGAAGCACCGCCGCCCCTTGCGGGCTGCGGATCATCTTCCGGCATCGGTTCTGTGTTTCCTTGCCGTCCTTCCGCTTCCTCGTCAGGCGTAAAGCCGAAGTCCTGCAAGGACTGGATTCTGTCCTGCCGCTTGCGGCTCACCACCGCCTGCTCGTAGGCGGTCTGCTTGTCGGCTATAATCCCGTCCTCTGCGGGCAGCGGGAGGTCGGCGTTGAAGCCGCCCACGCTTTCCACGTCTGCCTTGTCCTTGCCGGAGGGTGCGAATATCAGGTACATGCACCCGGCAAAGGCGAGGAACATCAGCGGGAAGACTATCATCTTCTTTCGTTGTTGCACCTCTTTCGGGGAAAGTTCCCGTTTGGGCTTCTTCTCTTTTGCGGGCTGTCCGCCCGGCTCATTCTTCCGTATTTCTTCCATATTCCGGTCTGTTTAATGGGTTGATACTGTCGCCGCCGTGCAGCGGAATTTGCCTGATATGCTCGATTTGCAGCCTTTGCCCGTCCCGTTTCCCGATGTGGTAGATGGACGAGACGGTGATATAGACGGACAAGCCGCCGAACAGGAGGAACATCACGAGGATGACCGCCAGCCGCTTGCCCGGCGTGATGCGCCCGCACATCCGGCGCAGGCGTTCGTCCGCCCAATCCTGCGCCCTTCCGATGTAATTTCGTTTTCTTTCCATGCACTTAACGTTTGATTGTCTGCAAATCCTTGTTTTCGGTAATCGTGAACGCTTCCATGATGAAGCCGTGCGGGTTGTTGTCGCTGCGTGTGGCGTTCAGGAGCCTGCATGTGGTTACAAGGCTTCTGACCGTCAGGCTGCTTTCCCGGACAATCAGTTGCCGGGCATAGGTGTCCACCCGGTAAGGGTACTGGTCGAAGTCGCACTTCATGCTGTCTATCTCCACCGTCTGGTTGATGTTGCCCGAAATCACCCGGTTGTAGTACCCTTTTTCCGACAAGTCCTTGTAATAGTTGTATGCGCTCTTGTCGGCAAGGAACAGCGAACGCCTGACATTGCTTTCGATGGCGTCCTTGTCGGGCGAGAGCGTGAAGAAAAGCTCGTGGAAACGCCGCACGTGCGATTTGGCTTCCACAGGACGGTTCTGCGCCATGTCCTGGGAGAGAGCCAGCATCAGGCTCTTGCCGTTGTCGAGGACATAAATCTTCTGCCGCTGCTTCTCGGCGAAGCTGTACGAGTTCCACACAGCAAAGCCCGTTACCAGTGCGCACAGGCAGATGAATACCAGCACAAAGAGCCGGATTTGCCGGAAGCTCGTTTCGATGTTGTTCAATGACTTAAATTCCATATTCTAAAAATTGAAGTTCGTTATTTGAGAAGTTTTCCTGCCACTTTCCCGCCAGCCGCACCAGCCACAGCCCCGGCGACCGACCCGGCTCTCGCCACGTTGCGGTTGTAGGCGGACGTGCCGCCAGCCGACACAATCCAGCTTGCCACTGTGGGGATGGTGAAGTAGCCCACGATGCCGATAATCATAAAGATTACATAGATGGTGCTGCTGCCGTCAGGAATGAAGTTCGGGTCTGATAGCAGCTCGATGTCCTTCTGGAGCATCAGCGTCTGTATGCGAGCCAGCACGCTGCTGAACAAGTCCGACACGGGAAGCCACAGGTAAATGGATATATAGCGTGAAATCCATTGGGTCAGCGTGCTTTGGAAACCGTCATAGACGGAAATCGCAAACGCCAGCGGACCCAATATCGAAAGCACTATCAGGAAGAACGTGCGCAGCGTGTCGATAATCAGCCCCGCCGCCTGAAAGAGTATTTCCAGCAGTTCCCTGAACCAGTCCCTGACGGACTTTTTGATGTTGTACGCCGTCCTGTCCATGTACATGCCCGCCATCGTTACCATCTCGGAAGGCGACCAGCCGAGTTCGTCCAGTTGTCGGTCAAATTCCTCGTCCGAAGCAAGGTACGCCGTTTCCGGGCTTCGCATCAGGGCTTCGTATTCCAGCCTGTCTTTCTGTGCCCGGTACTCGTTCATGTCAAAGGTCTGCGTTTCCATAAGTTGGTTGCAGCCTTTTACCACAGGCGACAATACCGTGTTGATTGTCCCCAGCACGAATGTGGGGAAGAACAGGATGCACAGCCCCAGCGCAAAGGGACGGAGCAGCGGGTACACGTCTATGGCTTCCGCCCGTGCGAGCGACTGCCACACTTTGGCGGCTACGTAGAACAGCGCACCCAGCCCGGCTATGCCTTTGGCGACACCTGTCATATCGCTGCACAGGGGCATCATCTCGTCATACAGCACCCGCAACACTTGGTGCAGGTTGTCAAATTCCACCGCTAATAACATAGGCATACCGATTGTTACATGTTACCAGTAGCGTTCATCCGCCGAGCCGTAGAGAGCCAGCACCCGGTCGGTGTCGTTCTTCTTCTTTGCACGTAGGTAGGACACCGAGATGTTCTTGCGGGTGTAGTAGTTCACGAGGTTGCGGTAGTTCATCAGGCTGTTGTACGCCCGGTCGATGACCGCAAGCCGTTCGGCATCCGAGAGCGACATGCCCGTAACGTTCACCACGTTTTTCAAATCCTGCAACACGTCCGAACTCTCGTCCAGCAGCATGGCGTAGCCGGAGGATATGGCGGCAAGCTCGTCCGCCGTGAAATTCGGGTCAGTCAGCATGTTCTGGAAGTTGCGCACGTAGATTTCGGAGATTTCCGCCACCAGCGCGATGGACTTGCCCACCTTTACACCGCCCTTCACCACGTCATGCACCGATTTGAGCGCATCATAGAACCGCTTGCTCTGCTGGAATATCTTCTGCGTTTCCAGAAAGCCGTTCCGGGTGTTGGCTTTCGTCCCCGCCGTTTCCACCATTTCCTTGGCGGAGTTGATGATGCTCTGGGCGAGGTTGCCGGGGTCTGACACGACCCATTGGGCGTTTGCCCTGCCTGCAACACACAGGCATATAGATACGATTACTAACAGTTTTTTCATCTTGTCCCTTTTTTAATGTTTGAAACTCGCTTGTATTCTCCGCCGGGCGAAAGGATTATCCGGTCTCGTTCCTTGTCATAGGTCAGGAGGATGGCGAAGCCTGTCTCAATGAACAGCTTCCCGCCGTGTTCCGTTATCAGATAGGAGGTTTCCAGAACTTTCCCCCGGATATTCGCTTTCCGGGTAACATTGTATGTACCGCCTTTTCCCGAAAGGGTGAAAGCCGGGCAACCTTTGACGTGTACCCATTCACCCTGCATCCGATCCAGTTGCTTTTCCGGGTCATCCTTGCAGGATGCCAGCAACAGGACACAGGAAAAGAGTGCCAAAAACTTGCTTGTACGTTTCATATTCCTGATTTTAAGTTGTTGATGATTGTGGATTACGCTTGCTTTCCGCCAGCCGCTTGATAGCCAGTTCAAGGTTGCCGCCCAGCTTGTCGGCGAGGGCGAACAGCTCCATCTTCTCGCTTTCTTCGGTCGTGTACGTGTAGTATTCCTCCAATGAAACCTCGGTGGCATATACTGCCGATTGTGTGCCGCCCAGCGAGAAGAACACCTCCTTGTACTTCCGTCCGGGATGGTTCGCCATGTTGATGGACAATATTTGCGAACGCTCCTTGTCGGTCAGCCCCAATAGGTTCTGTATGCTGTCGAACTTGTTCAGGTATTTCCTTTGGTCTAACAGAATCTTGCAGTCCGAATTATTGATGATGCTCTCTTTCACGATGGGCGAGGAAATAATATCCTCCACTTCCTGCGTGACCACTATCGCTTCCCCGAAATACTTTCGGACGGTTTTGTACAAATATTTTATGTAATCCGCCATGTTCGCCGATGCAATCGCTTTCCACGCTTCTTCAATCAGTATCAGTTTCCTTATTCCTTTTAGCTTGCGCATTTTGTTGATAAACGCTTCCATGATGATGATGGTCGTTATCGGAAACAGAATCTTGTGGTCTTTGATATTGTCCAACTCAAAGACAATGAATCGTTTATGCAATAAATCCAGTTCCTTGTCGGAGTTCAACAGGTAGTCATATTCGCCACCACGATAGTACGGTTCAAGCACGTTCAGGAAGCCGTCAATGTCAAAGTCCTTTTCCCGGACATTCTTCCGTTCCAGTTGTCGGCGGTACTCATCCCGCACAAACTCGTAGAACGTGTTGAAGCAGGGCGTAACCGATTTGTCCCCCGTGATACGTTCGATGTAGGCACTTACCGCATTGGACAACGCCACTTCTTCCGACCGCTTCGGGGCTTCATCGTCCCGCTTCCACAGGGTGAGTATAAGGGTCTTGATACTCTCTTTCTTCTCGATGTCAAACACCCCGTCCTCGACATAGAACGGGTTGAACGCTATCGGGTTCTCGTTGGTGTACGTGAAATAAATCCCGTCCTCGCCATGCGTGCGGTTATGGATTAGCTGGGACAGCCCCAAGTAGCTGTTGCCCGTATCGACCAGCAGCACGTGCGCGCCCTGTTCGTAATACTGGCGCACCATGTGGTTGGTGAAGAAAGACTTGCCCGAACCGCTCGGCCCAAGTATGAACTTGTTGCGGTTGGTCGTGATGCCTTTCTTCATGGGCAGGTCTGATATGTCGATGTGCAGCGGGCGACCGCTTACCCTGTCCACCATTTTGATACCGAACGGGGAAAGCGAACTCTTGTAGTTCGTTTCTTCCACGAACAGGCAGAGAGCCTGCCCCAAGAACGTGTAGAAACTTTCCTCCGCCGGAAAGTCGGCTTCGTTGCCGGGTATGCCCGCCCAAAAGAGCGTGGGCACGTCCACCGTGTTGTGGCGTGGCTTGCACTCCATCAGGGCAAGCTGGCTTCCCACATCGTTGCGTATGCGCTTGATTTCCTCCCGGTCATCGCTCCATGCCATGACGTTGCAGTGGCAACGCACCGAGATAAGCCCCTTGCTGTGCGCTTCGTTCAGGTACTCGTCTATCCATTCCTTGTTTACTTGGTTGGCACGGGAGTAGCGGGAGAGCGACTGCATGTTCCGGGCGGTCTGCTCGAAGTTTTTCAGGTTCTCGGCGTGGTCGTCTATAAATATGTATTGGTTATAGACGTGGTTGCACGAAAGCAGCACGCCCACCGGGGCGGCAAAACTCAGCCTGCAATCGCTCCGGTCGGTGGAAAGCTTTTCAAACCGGAAGTCCGTGCCGAGCTTGCCGGGCAAATCCTCCACGTCCGAAAGGGTGTGCAGGCACAGGATGTCATCGCCGATGCGCATTTCCTCCGGGTACAGCCCGATGTCCTTTAGCGAGGTGGTGTCGGTCTGGGAGAGCGAGAAGTATTTCTCGATGATGCCCGCCCGTCCGTCCTCCCCGGTGATTTCCGGTGCGGTCAGCCGGGCAAGCGTGATGAAACCGCTGTCGTTCATGATACGCTCGAACTGCCCGACCGCTTCAACGAACTTCGTAACCGTTTCCTTGTCCGTAATCTCCTGCGGGACAATCCTGCCCCGGCAGAGCGTGGAAAAGTCGCTTTGTCGGCGGCTTCTTTCTTTGGTCGTCTTGGTCAGGAACAGGTAGCAGTAGTGGTTCAGGAACGGGCGTTCGTTGAAATGCCGCTCAAAACTCCGGGACAGGAAGCTGAGCCCGTCCTTTTCCGTGTCGGGCTGGTAGTTCTCCGTGATGAAGAAGTCCTGCTTGTGTACGATGGAGTAACCGGGCAGCACCTTGATTGCCTTGTACCATGCCGAATGGATGGCTTCGTATTCGGCACGGGTAACGGTGAACAGTTCGGGCAGTTCCACCCGGAAAGCCACCGTGATGTCGGCGTCCTTCGAGACGATGCAGCCGTTTTCCACCGCCAAAAGGGGAAACTTCCTTTCCAGCGTGGTAGCCTTTAATGTATTCCTCATTGGTCGGTTTCCTTTCTTCTTTTATAGGTGAATAATCGGGGGATCGCCTTGCGGCTGATAATGAAACGTGGATGCCGTCTGCGGGCGGCTATCTTCATCAGCCCGTATGTGCCGTACCGGGCATTGAGCCGGAAGGTCTGCCACACGAGCAGCAGCGAAGCTGACACGATGAAGACGATGCAGACCCACTGGTTCACGCCCGCCATGAACAGGACGATGAACACCACGAACACGGCGAGCAAGCCGCCCGCAAAGATGAAAAGGTACTGGCTTTTCAGCCCCTTGAACTCCACGGGCTTGCCGATACCCCTGTTTACCGGATATTCTGCCATACGCTCGTACATTAAAGGAAGAACGACCGGAGGATGGTGGCGGCGACAATCAGGAAGATGCAAGCCCCGAACCAGCTTGCGGCGGTCTTGCTGGTGTCCGGGTCGCCGCTTGAAAACTTGTTATATACCTTTACCCCGCCAATCAGACCGCAGACCGCACCGATGGCGTACACGAGTTTCGTGCCGGGGTCAAAATAGCTGGTAATCATATTCGTGGCTTCGGTGATGCCCGCCTGCCCGTTGCCCTGTGCGTAAGCACTTACCACAGCGGCAAGGAGAGCCGCCGACAAAAAGATTTTCTTTTTCGTTTCCATTGCGAATTGAGTTTGAATTATACATTATTATATTACAGATACTCGTTCATGTCGAACGTCCCGTATTCATTGCCCGTGTCGGCGGCAGCGGTTGGAACAGCCGCCGGAGCCAGTTCCGCTTCATTGCGTTTCAGCAGTTCCGCCACCCTTGCCAGCCCGCCGTTGATGTTCTCCACCACCGCATCGTAGAGGTTTGTCCCCTCAATCCTCGCCAGCGTCCCGGCGGCTTGCCGCTGTTCCGCTTCGGTGGAGGTGTCGGCGTTCGCCGTGCGCACCGCTTCGCCCAGTTCCTCGAAACTCACGCCCGCAGCACGACCCGCATCATCCCCAGCCATGTACCCGGCGATTTCCTCGTCCTCGTAGTCCGGTTCATCGTCCACATAGCCGGGCGTATCGTCAGTCCCGGCGGCTTCCGGCGCAAAAATAGTATCATTTTCAGCCGCTTGCGGGAGGTGTCCGGCTTTGTCCGGCATTGGGTCGATTTGTCCGCCTTTGTAGCGGCTTGCACCTATCAGGGTGTAACCTGAAAGTTCTTTTTCTGGAAGCATTTCATTGCCTGCGCTGTTTTCCGTCTTGTTATCCGCATGTCGATACCAGCCCCACAGGGCAAGGTAGTACGCAACCAATGCGGCGATGATGCAATAAATTATCGTCATGGCTAAAACGGCTTTTGGAAGTTGCTTTCATACAGGGCGTTAATCTCATCCTGATACTGCTCGAAATGGCGTGTCAAGATGTTTTCCACATAGCTGCTGACCGTTACCTTGCGCCCGCCTATCACCGTTACGATGCGCATCAGCTTCTCATGGGTCGTGCGGCTCACGTACAAGGGCTGGCGGTCGGTCAGCTCCACTTTCCGGAAGTAGGTTTCCCGGTAGTCGCCCGGACTGTTCTTGCGCTTGCGGGGTGTCGGTTTCTCCGCCTGCGCCGTTTCCGCCTGCGCTTCCTGCTGCATGTCATCCGGTTTCCCTCCATCCAGTTTGCCGGGTATGCCCTGCGAGATGACTTCCCGCATGAAATCCTCGTCTATCTTCGGCATTGTGCCGTTCTGCTTTGCCATATCATTGTGGTTTAATGTAATACATCATTTCCGTTATCAGTTCCTCCAAGTTGCTGCCCCTCACCAGCGGGCGGCTGGCGGGAAAGAGCGTGGAGCGGAACACCGTTTTCTTGTCAGCCGCCAGTTCCTTCTTGTAGCGTTTGGTGTCGGGGATGAAGGTTTTCATCAGCGGCAGTTCCAGTTCCCTGATGGTCTTGTCATAGGCGGTGTAGAGGTCTGTTTTCTCCCGACCGTCCACCATGTTCCAAAAGAGGTACAGACCCGCAAGGCGGCAGGCTTCGTTCTTCACCAGCAGCTTGTGGATAGCCGCAGCAAACGACAGGCTGCTTTCCAGCACCACCTTGTCGGCGGAAATCGGCGTGAAGATGTAGTCCACCCCGGCAAGGGAGCTTATCACGCCCTCGCTGTTCACCGTGCCGGGAAGGTCGAAGAACACGATGTCGGGCTTGTTGTCCGTTCCGACTACATATTCATCGGCGGCAGCTATCGCCTTTTCGGGCGGGCTGCACAATACAGGGTAGGCTTTCTTGCCCAGCCGGGTGAACTGTTCATACGCCATGCGCTTGTATTCCTCGTCGGAGGACACCGTTTCGGCATCCCGCTTGCGCATCCCGGCGATGGAGTGCTGCGGGTAGTCGCAATCCACCACCGCCACATCGTAGCCTTTGAGATAGTGGAGGTAGCTTGCCGCCAGCACGGTGAAGGTGGTTTTGCCGACCCCGCCCTTCTGGGTGGAGAAGGCGACATAAAGGGGTGTTTTCCCGTTTTCCATATTGCTTCCGTTCATTATGGGTTGATGGATTTGTTTATTGCTTTCAGTCAATCCGGCTATATGGCTTTCTTTGTTTCCACACTGCAATCTTGAAATATTGGAAGATTGTTTTATTCCAATCCTGCTTTCATTCTTTCTTGAAACCTTGCAATCCTGATGTCTTGCAATCTTGGTTTCATCCAGTCATTCCTGCTTGAAATAGGACTCTCCATATTGCTTTCAATCTTGAAATCTTCTGCAAATAAAAGGAGAAAAAGCGTCCGTTTTCAGATACGTCCCGCTTTGTCCCCCGATGTCCCGGTTTGTCCACCAACCGACTATTTTACAGCATTATAAATCACCGTTACTTTGCAGCGGAGTAACAGATGCCCAAAGGGGAAAGGCGTGGAATCCGGTCGGCGGACGGCAGGCTTGCCGTCTTGTGCTGACCCCAATCCGTCCCGGACGGATTTTCGATTTTCGCCAGAAAATAGCAAGGTGTGTTTCGTGTGCCGCGAAACCGTTTTCCGTGCCTGAAAACGCCTTGCCCCTTGCGGGGTGAAAACCACTCCGAAGTCGTGATTTTTTAATTCAAAGCAGTATGGAAACAAAAAGAAACAACAAGGGCGGTCGTCCCGCCCTACAAGACCCGGCGAAGCACCGCCATGTGCTGTACCTGAATGACCGGGAGAACGCCCGCTTCCTCGCGCAATGGGAGCAGTCGGGCGTTACAAGCAAGTCCCGGTTCATTGCCGCACGTATCTTCGGCGAGCCGTTCCGGGTGGTGAAAGTGGACAAGTCGGCGGTCGAGTATTGCGCCAAGCTGACCGAATTTTACGCCCAGTTCCGGGCTGTAGCGGTCAATTACAACCAAATTGTAAAGGCGTTGCATAGTAACTTTTCCGAGAAAAAGGCACTGGCTTTCCTTTATAAACTGGAGAAAGCAACCACCGAACTGGCTATGTTGAACCGTCAGGTTATCGACCTGACCAACGAGTGCAGGGAACTATGGTTGCCAAGATAAACACGGGAAGTTCCATGTTCGGCGCACTGGCATACAATCAGGAAAAGGTGGACAACGGGGAAGCAAAGGTGCTTTTCTCCAATAAGATGTTGTTAAGCGAGGACGGGCATTTCTCTATCGGCGAGTGTATGCGCAGCTTCGAGATGCAGATGCCTGTGCAACTTTCCACCCAAAAACCGATACTCCACATTTCCATAAACCCGCACCCGGAAGACGTGCTTTCAGACCAGCAACTGTCTGACATTGCCAAAGAGTATATGCAAAAGCTGGGTTATGGCGGGCAACCTTATTTAGTATATAAGCATACCGACATCGACCGCCACCATATCCACATCGTAGGCTTGCGGGTGGACGAAAACGGCAGACCGCTGAATGACAGGTTCGAGCATCGGAGAAGCAAACAGATAACCCGTGAACTGGAAAGAAAGTACGGGCTTCACCCGGCGGAACGGAAAGAACGTGCCGAACGCCCGGAACTTAAAAAGGTGGATTACGAAGCCGGGGACGTGAAGCACCAAATCGGCAATACCGTGAAAGCGGCTTGCTACGGCTACCGCTTCCAGTCGTTCGGGGAGTACAGGGCGTTGCTTGCCGCCTATAACGTGTGCGCCGAGGAAGTCAAGGGGGAGATAAACGGCAGACCCTATCAGGGCATCGTCTATTCCGCCATGAACGGCAAGGGCGAAAAGGTGGGCAATCCGGTAAAGGCATCCCGCATCGGCAGGTCGGTGGGGTATGAAGCGGTACAGCGCAGGATAGAGAAATCTGGTAAAGTGATTAAGGACGGAAAACTGAAAGAGCGTACCCGGAAAATTGTCGCCACCGCCATGCGGACAGCCTGCACCCGGTTGGAGTTTGAACGGGAACTGAATCGGCAGGGCATTGACGTGGTGTTCCGCCGGAACGACAGCGGGCGTATCTATGGCGTTACGTTCATCGACCACGACAGCCGGGTGGTGCTGAACGGTTCACGCTTGGGCAAGGAGTATTCGGCGAACGTGTTCAACGATTTGTATTCCGATGAAAGGAAAACGGATGTGCGGCAGGAACAATCCACGCGTCAGGAACAGCCGGACTTCACGCCGAAAGCTGACATCGTTTCGGGTGTGGCTTCCGTAGTGAGTGCGTTCGGAGGATTGTTCGGCGGTGCATCAGGCGGTGATGAGCCACAGGACACTGCCAGCCAAAAGAGAAAGAAGAAGAAAAAGAAGCGTACAAGGCGCATCGACTAACTGATTAACATAAAAACATACGATTATGCAACAGGAAGATGATTTGAGGGGGCTTGCAAGGGCCATGGACTTTATGCGGGCTGTCAGTATTCTATTCGTGGGAATCAACGTGTACTGGTTCTGTTACTCCAGCCTGAAAGGATGGGGAGTAACCTTTGAGGTGATAGACAAGATTTTATGGAACTTCCAGCGTACCACCGGGCTGTTCTCGTCTGTTCTTTGGACGAAACTTTTTGCGGTGGTGTTCCTCGCCCTGTCGTGCATCGGCACCAAGGGCGTGAAGGATGAGAAGATAACTTGGGTGAAGATTTACTGCTGCCTTGCGGCGGGTGTCGTGCTGTTTTTCTTCAACTGGTGGTTGCTGGAACTGCCGCTTCCGCATACGGCGGACACGGCGTTTTACATCGCCACGCTGTCTGTGGGCTATATCTGCCTGCTCATGGCGGGTACATGGATGTCCCGGTTGTTGAAGAACAACCTGATGGATGATGTCTTTAACACGGAAAATGAGAGTTTCCAGCAGGAAACCCGCCTGATAGAAAATGAATACTCCGTGAACCTGCCCACACGGTTTTACTACAAAAAGAAGTGGAACAACGGCTGGATAAACGTGGTGAACCCGTTCCGTGCCAGCCTTGTGCTGGGTACGCCGGGCAGCGGCAAGTCATACGCCGTGGTGAACAGTTACATAAAACAGCAAATCGAGAAGGGATTTTCGATGTATTGTTATGATTACAAGTTTCCCGATTTATCGGAAATCGCTTATAATCACCTACTTAATCACTTGGATGGCTACAAGGTAAAGCCGAAGTTTTACGTTATCAATTTTGACGACCCACGCAAGAGCCATCGGTGCAACCCGATAAACGCCAGTTTCATGTCTGACATTGCGGACGCTTACGAAGCCAGCTACACGATTATGCTTAACCTCAATCGCTCTTGGATAAGCAAGCAGGGTGACTTCTTTGTGGAAAGTCCGATTATCCTTTTGGCGGCTATAATTTGGTATCTCCGTATCTATCAAGGCGGTAAGTATTGCACGTTCCCCCATGCCATAGAACTGTTGAACAAGAAATACGCCGATGTGTTCACGATTTTACGCAGCTATCCCGAACTGGAAAATTATCTTTCTCCATTTGTAGATGCTTGGGAATCAGACGCTCAAGAACAGTTGCAGGGTCAGATTGCCAGTGCGAAAATCCCGCTTTCCCGTATGATAAGCCCGGCACTTTACTGGGTAATGACGGGCGATGATTTCTCGCTGGATATAAACAACCCGAAAGAGCCTAAAATCTTGGTTGTCGGAAACAACCCTGACCGTCAGAACATCTATTCGGCGGCACTGGGATTATATAACAGTAGAATAGTGAAGCTGATAAACAAGAAAGGTCAGCTTAAAAGTTCGGTGATAATAGACGAGTTGCCCACTATCTATTTTCGGGGTCTGGACAACCTGATTGCCACCGCCCGAAGCAACAAGGTGGCGGTACTGCTGGGCTTTCAGGATTACAGCCAGCTTACCCGTGACTATGGGGACAAGGAAAGCAAGGTTATCCAAAACACGGTGGGCAACGTGTTCAGCGGTCAGGTGGTCGGTGAGACGGCAAAGATACTGTCGGAGCGTTTCGGAAAGGTGTTGCAGAAACGGCAGAGCATGACAATCAACCAGCGGGAGAAGTCCACCTCGATAAGCACCCAGATGGACAGCCTGATACCTGCCAGCAAAATATCCAACCTCACGCAAGGGATGTTCGTGGGGGCTGTGGCGGACAATTTCGACGAGCGGATAGAGCAGAAGATTTTCCATTGTGAAATTGTGGTGGACAATGAGAAGGTGAAGCGGGAAACCGCCCGGTATGTGAAGCTGCCGCAGATTATCGACTTCACCGACAAGGACGGCAACGACCGGATGCAGGAGGAGATACAAGCCAATTACGACCGCATCCGGCAGGAAGTCCGGCAGATTGTCGAGGACGAGATAACCCGGATTAAGAATGACCCGGCACTATGTCATTTGATAAAAGACGAGGAAGAATAGCCCTATATAATATAATGTATAGAGCAAAAGATTGTCGGCTTGATAAAAAGTGCGCCGTTATTTTTCGTACATTTGCATAAACTAAGGATTATATGAGTGAAAACCAAAATATTGAATGGAAAGAAAACTGGCGGGACGAATACTTGAAATGGATATGCGGTTTCGCTAATGCCGCAGGCGGCAAGATATATATCGGCACGGATGACAACGGCAGGGTGGTCGGCGTTGCCGATGTCAAGAAGCTGCTGGAGGACATACCGAACAAGGTGCGTGATGTGCTGGGCATCATGGTCGATGTGAACCTGCTGGAAGAAAACGGGCTGCAATACATCGAGATTGACGTGCCGCCCTATTCAAACCCTATCAACTACAAAGGTCAGTACCATTACCGCAGCGGCAGCACGAAACAGGAGTTGAAAGGTGCGGCTTTGAACCGTTTCATCATGCAGAAAACAGGCAGGCATTGGGACGAGTTCCCCATAGAAAGAGCCAAAGCGGAAGACTTGTCAGAAAGTGCGCTGAACCGTTTCCGCAAGGAAGCGGCAAGGAGCGGACGTGTGGACGAAGGGGTGTTGAATGACACGACCGGGCATCTGTTGCAGGACTTGCGCCTGATTGACGATGCCGGGCATTTGAACCGTGCTGCCGTGCTGTTGTTCCATCCCGACCCCGAAAGATATGTGTTCGGCGCATATATCAAGATAGGCTTTTTCCGGGACGATAAAGGCAATCTGGAATTTCAGGACGAGATTCACGGTGCTTTGATGGAACAGGTGGACAAGGCTATGGACTTGATAAAGACCAAGTATTTAATCTACCGGATTTCATACGAGGGCATTTCCCGGCGGGAAACGCCGCAGTTCCCGGTGGAAGCCATCCGGGAATCACTGATGAACGCCATTGCCCACAAGGATTACGCCAGCGGTGTACCCATCCAAATCAGCGTATTTCCCGACCACATTACTTTCTGGAACTCCGGGCAGTTGCCGGAGGACTGGACTACCGACAGGCTTTTTGAAAGCCATCCTTCCGCACCCTATAACCCGATAATCGCCAACGCCTTTTTCAGAAGCGGGGATATTGAAAGCTGGGGACGTGGCTACAAGCGTATCTTGGAAGCGGTCAGCGCATATAAATTACTGCCGCCCAAACTGGAAATGATAAGCGGTCTGATGATTACCTATTATACCGATGTGCGTTCGCAGTTATTGGCGCAACGTGTGGATGAAAGGTATATACCCGTCATTGAATATGCCAGCAAGAACGGGCGTGTTACAAACTCGGACGTACAGCATATTTTAGGAGTAAGCAAACCGACAGCATCCCGCATACTCCAACAGATGAATGGCTGGCTGGAAATGCAGGGAAAAGTGGGCAAAGGGACTTATTATGTACCCAAATGGCTCACTAACGTATCACAAGTATAATGCAGTTTATCATAAACAACTGATTATAAGTTATTATTGCAATAATTAAATGGCTCACAAATGGCTCATCTAAAGAGAGCGATTAACTTCACTCTCTTTTTTTATGCCTGCTCTTAATGTTGCAACCATTGGTTGCAGTCTTTCTTCACCCGGACAAATCAACCCACCACAAGACAAAGCGGGACACCCCTTGCCATCCGTCAAAATATAGCATATTTAGTCGCTACCTTTGGACGGGACTATTCCCGTAACCGTTTAATTTCAATGATTTATGAGCGAAAACAGAATGACCCCGCCCGCAGAGGGGCAGGAAAAGGACGTGCTGTTGGCCTTGGACAAACAGCAGGGGAAAGTGAGTGCCGTTAAAGGATTCGACAAGGAGGGCAACTTGCAGACCGTGCCGCCGATACAGGGCGGCGAGTTCATGCAGGTGGACAGGAACGGCGACATCATCAGCAACCTTGTCGCCAATTTCTACCGCAAGTTTCAGGACACCGAAGGGCTGGCATTGTTCCGCTGCAAGGCATCGGAGGTGGAACAAAACGCAAAGACTATCGAGGACAACCACCGCCACCCCACGCCGGAGGGCGACAAACAGGTGGAAGCACTCCGTGTACCGAAACCGGACAACCCGGAATCCAAGCAGGGCTACCGCTTCGACCCGGCGAAGATTGATTGGGAGAGCCTGAAAAAAGTAGGCATCACCGCCGAGACCCTGAAAAACACGAAGGACTACGACCGGGTGATGCGTGGCTACAAATCCCGCAACACCTATACCATTTCGGGAACGATAGGCGGCTTCTACCTCAGACCGACCGATGTTAAGTTGTCCTTCTATCAGGCGAAGGACGGCACAATAGTCCCCAAACTGCACGGCGTACAGCAGGACGAAAAGCTGTTGCAACGCCCATACAACGGGCATGAGTTCTCCAAGCAGGAACAAGGGAACTTGCAGCATATCGGAAATCTGGGCAGTGTCGCCCAAATCACCGACCCGAAAAGCGGAGGGCAAATCCCCGTGTTCATCAGCCGGGACAGGCACACGCACGAACTGGAGTACATGCGGGCGGACAAATGGAAATGCCCCGACAGCGTTTGCGGCGTGAAGGTAAGCCCGGAGCAGAAAGCCGCCTTTGAAGCCGGGAAAGCGGTCAAGATGGAGAACCTGCAATTCAAGGACGGCACGAAACGCAGTGCCTACCTGCAAGTCAGCGCAGTGGAGCGGGGTTTGGAGTTCCTACCGAAGTCAGCCGTACAAACCTTACAGCAGGGACAGCAGCAGGTAACCGGAGTAAAGGACGAAAAAGGCGTGGAGTTCAACGGGCATGTGCAGCCCGGCGCACAGGGCAAATCCCCCGACAAGGTGCAGGCGAAAGACGTTACCCCAGCCTCCGAGAGCCGGACACAAGTAGCGGTCAATACGGAGGGCAAGACCAACGAAGCTACCAAGCAGACCAAAGAGCCGCTGAAGCAGGGTCAGGACAAACCCACCGCCAAGCAAAGGGAGAAGCAGGAGAAAACGCAGGACAAAGCCCTGAAAGCGGACAAGCCCAAGAAATCCAAAGGAATGAAAATGTAATGACCACTTAAAAAGCAAGGAACTATGATAGCATTGATAGCAGAAAAGCCCAGCGTGGCTAAGGACATTGCCCGCATCATCGGGGCGACACAGAGGAATGACGGGTATCTTTCCGGCAACGGGTATATGGTAACATGGGCATTCGGGCATCTCATCCAGCTTGCCATGCCCGAAGCCTACGGCGTGGCGAACTTCCGCAGGGAGAGCCTGCCGATAATCCCGGCGGACTTCCGGCTGATTCCCCGTCAGACGAAAGCTGAGAAAGGGTACAAGGCAGACCCCGGCGTGTTGAAGCAGTTGAAAGTAATCAAGGAAGTGTTCGACCAGTGCGACCGGATTATTGTCGCCACCGATGCCGGGCGTGAGGGCGAGTTAATCTTCCGCTATATCTTCCATTATCTGGACTGCCGCAAGCCTTTTGTCCGTCTTTGGATAAGCAGCCTGACCGACAGGGCAATCCGGGAGGGCATGGAGAACTTGCAGCCGGGCGAACGTTACGACAACCTCTATCTTGCCGCCAAGTCCCGCAGCGAAGCGGACTGGCTGATAGGGATAAACGCCACCCAAGCGTTGAGCGTAGCCGCCGGGCAGGGCGTGTTCTCGCTGGGCAGGGTGCAGACACCTACGCTTATGATGATATGCGACCGTTATCTGGAGAACAAGAATTTCGTCCCGACCAAGTTTTGGCAACTCAAAGCCAGCACCGCCAGCGGGGGAATTGGTTTCACCGCCCAATCGACTGCCAGATGGGAACAACAGCCCGAAGCCATCGCAGCCTTGCAACGGGTAAAGAATGCCGGGCAATTTGTGGTGAAGTCCGTTGAGAGGAAAGAAGCCGCCCAAGAACCGCCGCTTTTGTACGACCTGACCACGCTGCAAAAGGAAGCGAACACAAAACTGAATTTTTCGGCGGACAAGACGCTTTCCATAGCGCAGAGCCTGTACGAGAAGAAAGTGATGTCCTATCCCCGAACCGGAAGCCGTTATATTTCGGAAGATGTTTTCGAGGAAATGCCGGAACGCATCGCCCTTTTGGAGCGATACCCCTGTTTTGCCGGGTATGCCGCCGGACTGGATGGCGCAACTTTGAACCGCCGCAGCGTGAATGACAGTAAAGTAACCGACCACCATGCCCTGATTGTTACCGAGAACCTGCCGGGCGAACTCACCAAAGACGAACGGGCTATTTAGGGACAGTCGTTTAATTCCGTCATTATGAGTCAATCGGCAGACTGTCCCGGTAATTTTTCCGATCGAACTCATCTTTTTATATTTTCGGCTCCGTTTCGGAGCCCCTTTTTTCATTTTTGGACCCAACTGGAGCCAATACTCCAGTGAAAGGGCCGTTTCTCACTCACCTCGAACATCAGGCAGCCTGAGCAATTTCGTTGACTTCCCGCCGGACGAGCTGTACTGCATTCGCCGTGTGGATGCCAAAGAAGATGTACAGGATTTCGGTCAACTTCGTCCTTGCCTTGATGCGTTTCAGGCCATAGTGTTCCTTCTGCGTTCCGAACGAGCCTTCCATCCTCGTTGCCCTCACCCTCGCCAGCTCGTTGCGGATGATGTCGTTCTCTTTCTTTTCCAAGGACGGACGGCCACGCTTGACGAATGACGTCTGTATTCCTCTATCCTTGCAGTACCCCCTGTTGGCGCTGCCGGCATAGCCTGCATCTCCTCCGACCTTCTTCGCGTCCACACCGAAGAGCTTTCGGTGCATCTTCAGGCAGTGCGTAAGCCTGGTTCCCTCGTTGAAGGCATTGAATGACAGCTTCTCGATGAATGAGAGTCCGTCAACCTGGATGTTGTTGCACTTCGCACCGAACTCTACGCTCTTCACTTCCTTGCCTCTCACGATTGGCCTCACATACGGCTTGCTGATGCTCACTATCCTGTCCTTGACACTCTCGCGAGGATTGTTGTTCTCGAAGTGGGCCTTCTGCTGGCGGTACACTCTTGTGATGATTTCAATATCGCTCTTCTGTCTGGCTGTCAGCAATTTCTCCGCGCCTGCATTCTCCCTCTCCAGTGTGCGGGTCTCCTTCAGTATCTTCCCCAAAAGGTTGAGCAGGCGTCTGGTCAGTTTCCTGGTCTGGACTTTCGTATGCCTGCGCCGCTTCCTGTACGACAGGTTGGCCTTCTCTACGTCTACGTACTTCGTCCTCGGACGGTGCACATTCAGCTTGGCACTCAGAGTGCACATTATCTCATATGACTTCTCTATTCCTTCCCACAGAAGCTTCGCATCCGTAGGATAGCGCATCTCGCTCTCGTAACAGGTTGCATCCGTATACATCGTGTCCAGGTCCTTCATGTACGGTTTCCAGGCTCTTGCCAGTATCTCCTGCTGCTGTTGGATCTTCAGCCCGCGGGCCAGCTCCGAAAACACGTCGTCCAGAAGTTTGTAGTTCGTCAGAGGATGCATCGGGTCTATTCTCAAATCGCAGAAGAGCTGATAGTGGACGTTGCCGTTAAGATGCTCCATCAACTTCGGGCTGCTCAGACCTGTGTACATCTTCAGGAACATCAGCGCAACCTTGCCCTCCGGGGTGAAGTATGTTTTTCGCCCTTTCTTCGCTCTCATGCTCTTGCTTATCAGTCCAAAGTTCTCTGCCATCTCACCAAGCGGCAGCCTCTTCCTGATTTTTCCCAGCTCGCTAGTCTCGAACGTCCGCCTATACAATTCATAAAAATCGAACTCCGTGAAAGGAAGATCGGGTGATATTCCAGAGAAATTTTGTACCTTAGCCATGCAGATTAATTTTTGCGATACCTCCAAATTTGGCTTTTCTAGGGCAATTGGAGGTATTCTTTTTATCTTTAGCTAAGATACAAATTTTATATTACATTGGCAATCAATTCATTATAAAGTTTTATTCTTTTTACGACAGTCCCTATTTATGAAATGGTAGCCGGGCGTATGCTGGAAGCCTTTTCGGGCAAGTGCGTGAAGGACGTTACCACCGTCTTGTTGTCCGCCGGAGATACCGATTTCGCCGTGAAAGGCGCAGTGATGAAAACAGCCGGATGGCGGGCGGTATTCAACGAGCGGGAAACAGGCGGGGACGAGGATGCAGCCACCCTGCCACCGCTTCAAGAGGGGCAGACCTTGCCGCTCTCCGGCGTGGATCTGCTCGAAAAGCAGACCAAGCCGAAACCGCTGCACACGGAAAGCAGCCTGTTGGCGGCTATGGAAAACGCCGGGAAGGAACTGGAAGATGCAGAATTGAAAGCCAGCATGAAGGATGCCGGGATAGGCACGCCAGCCACCCGTGCGGCGATTATCGAGACATTGTTTGCCCGCCAGTACATCGTGCGGGAAAAGAAGAACCTTGTGCCGACCGACAAGGGGCTTGCCGTTTACCGGACTGTCAAGGACAAGAAGATTGCCGATGTGGAAATGACGGGCATGTGGGAAACAGCCCTCGCCAAGATAGAAGCGGGCGGCATGGATGCCGACACGTTCCGCAAGGGCATCGAGGTGTACGCCGCCCAAATCACGGCGGAGCTGTTGTCAGTACAGTTGTCCTTCGCCAGCGGTGAGACCTGCCCCTGTCCCAAATGCGGCAGCGGGCGCATCCTGTTCTATCCGAAAGTGGCGAAGTGCTCCAACGTGGATTGTACGCTGACCATCTTCCGCAACAAGTGCGACAAGCAGCTTACCGACAAGCAGATTGTCGAACTGGTTACGAAGCGCAAGACCGGGCTGATTAAAGGCTTCAAGGGGAAGAACGGGAAGGCTTTTGATGCCTCGCTGGTATTGGACGGGCAGTTCAATGTCGCTTTCTCATTCCCGGAGAAGAAAGGAAAGGCGAAGAAATAACCCGGTCTTGCCGATGGCAATCCAACGGTTTGCGCCCGGAGAACAAAACCGGGCGCATCTTTTATCCCTCAAACAAGTAGGTTGAACGGACAACCCCGCCATCCAGTTTTTCACTTTCCGACAGCTTCCATTTAGAGCCGAATGTTTCCCCGATAAAGCCGATGCCTTTGCCCACCATCACCGGGATGGTGTAAATGGTCAGGCAGTCCAGCAGTCCGGCTTTCACCAGCGAGGTAAGCAGCTTGCCGCCGCCCACCACCAGTATGTCATGCGTTTGTTTCAGTTCATAGACCTTGCGCAGCGGTTCTTCGGTCAGGAACTCCACGCCGCAGTCCGGCGTAAGGTTGGTATCGTGGTGCGACACGACAAAAGACCGCTGTTTTTTGTACGGCCACCCGCCCCAATGCTCAAAGATATAGGTATAGGTGTTTGCCCCCATCAGCAGGCAGTCAGCTTCCAGACAGTGCTTGCCGACGATAGCCTTTACTTCACCGGGCAACCAGTCCAGTTCATTGTCCAAGGTGGCTGTATGCCCGTCCAGAGATACGGCGATGTGCGCTTTTACTTGTTTCATCTTATCGGTATTTAACAGTTCTACAATTCGTATTCAACTGTCCGCCAATATCCATAAAAGAAGCGTGGCTCTTACACTGCTTCGATACGTGGTACTGGCAATACCTTTGAGGAAACAGGCAAGACCACGCTATGCGATTGCATAGCATATCCTGCACTGAATATCCCCTCAATTTGAAAATTTGCCAGTTTTCGTATCAGGACGTTCAGCGGAACGCTTATTTTCAATGTTTTATATCAAGACGAAATGCCGGAAAAATGCCAACAAATCGCCGTCATACTCTGTCTAATTTCGCAAAGTTAATCAAATAACCGGAATTATTTGGCATGAAACTCAAAAATCCTGCCTTGTCTCACGACAAAACAGGATTACGTAATTGAACAATGATAAATAACACCGCTAATCCGTGCGCTCACGAATCAGCTTGTGTATGTCGCTTGCCCGGTAGTAATACTTCCCGTCCAACAGCAGGTAAGGCAGTATGCCTTTCTTCCGGTAACGCTGCAAGGTCTTGACGCTCACTTTGAGCATAAAGCACAAGTCCTGATTGTCGAGCAGCTTTTCACCGTCCAGGCAGTTCTGGCTGTTCAGCAGACGGTCTATCTTTTTGTCCTGCATGTCGATCCTGTCCATGATGCGCTCCATCCATGCCTCGAAATTTTCCTTGTCGATATACATAAGCCGCCGGATTAAATGAGACCAATCATGAAATAGCTCTGGTTCGCCGGGTCTTTCAGGATGATTTCCCGCTCCCGCATGAAGCGGATGTAGCTTTTGGCTGTCCGCTCCTTGATGTCCAGCACCTGTTGCAACTGTTCGCAAAGGTCTATGTAGGTGATGTGCGTCTGCCTGCCGAAAATATCACGGGCAACGCCCACCAGTTCCCTTTCCTTGCGTTTCTCCTTTTCCTCACGGGGTTTCTCGCCCCGGTACGTGTGCATCCCGGCTTCCTTGTCCCAAGCGAACAGCATCAGCGGTACGTCCAGCGGGCTTCCGTCCCTCACTTTCAGGGCTTTCACCACCGACTGCGTGGGTTCTTCGTCCTTCTCTATGGAAAGGATGGTCGCCGCCTTGCGTTGCAGTTCGCTGCCCAGATGCCCACGCAGCTTCAAGCCATTGGGGACAAAATGCAACACGCACAGGATGCAGGTGTTGTAGATGCCCGCCAGTCGGTAGAGTTCGTCTATCACCGCCACGCTTTCCGCTTCATCGTTGGCGCTCTTTACAAGGTCGGCGATACCGTCAATGACCACCAGTTGGATGCCGCCGTATTGATAATAGAACTTGTCCATGCTCTGCACGATGGCGTTCAGGCGTTCTTTCCGGGACATCCCCGTCAGGCAGAAGGCTTTCAGTTCGTCCGGCTTGTCCGGTTGTTTGGCACGTGCCAGCAGGTTGCTCACGTTCTTGAACAGTTGCACTTCCGACTGTTCGGTGTCATAAAGCAAGACCGCCTTGCGTCTATTGTTGGGCGTTACGTGGATGCCGAGCGTGTCTATCTCTGCATCCGCCGGGCATACGCAGCCCGACACGATGGCGGCTACATAGTTGCTCTTGCCCGTTCCCTCGCCGCCCGTGATGCCGAACAGGTTGCCTTGCGTACCCAGCGGGACATCGCCCGCCGAGATGATCACCTGCGCTTTGGCAGGCGGGTTGTTGAAATCTATCTCGCACGATTTAAGCATGATGAGTGTGTCGCTATACAGGTTGTCTAAAAATTCGATGAACAGTTTCAGGAAATCTTCACGGGTGTTCCCGGCTTTGAAGTAGTCGGAAATATCCTTTTCCTCTTTCGTGCCGGGCAAAGGGAGCAGCAGGCGTTTCACGCCAAACTCCGCCAATGACTTTTCTTGCTTGCAGGCACTTTCCCTGCCCGTCTTGTCCGTATCGTAAAGCAGGACAATGTGTTTGAAGCGGAAAGATAGTCTGAAAATCAGGTTTGCCGGAATAGTTACCGTCTCGCTGTTGAAGCAGACGGCATGGAAACCATGCGCCGCCAGCGAAAGCACGTCTTTCTCGCCGCCCGTGATGAATAATGTATCGCCTTTGGCGGGCAGTTGCTCCAGCCCGAAACAATAGTTCTCACCGAAGCTGCCGCCATAGAGGAAGCGGGGCGTGGAGAACGGTCGGTACAGCTTGATATGCTGTTTGCCCTTGTAGCCGTACATGGGTTCCGCCGCAGATGAAATGTAGGCGTATGGCTTCCCCTCCGCCGTTTCGCTGCGGTACTCCCGGAGCGAGCAGACCTTGTACCGCTCCAGCAGTTCGGGCGTGATGCCGTATTGCCGCCAGTACTCCAGTTCGGTGGAAGTGAACTTCTGTTCCCGGAACTGGTAGGGCTTGGCGGGCTTTTCGGGCGTGTCCTCCCTCCCAACCGTTGCCGCCCGGCGGTCAGCCGTTGGCGGGACAACCGCCGGAGTGCCCGCAGCCAGCCCCAATCCCAAGTCCCGGTCGATGGTCGCCAGTATCTCGATGAAGTCCGAAGCCCGGTTGCAGTCCAGCCCTTTCAGTTGCCCCACGAGAAAGAAGCAGTCGCCGCTGTAACGGTCATCGCCGAAGTCCTTCATCTTGTACATGCCACTGTGTCGGTCGAAATAAACGTTGCAGGAAGCCTTGCTGTCCTCGTACAGCGGATTGAGGAAGTTCCGACCGATGCGCCAGTTGCCGGGCAGGTAGTGCTTGAACACCGACAAGCCGTTATTTGTCCTGCTTAGTATTTCTTCTTTCCTTAGCATACAATTCATGATTAGTTATCAAGTTACGCATACATTCGTCATTGCTCTTTATCAGCCGTTCTTCCAGCAGGCGTTTCAGTTCGCCTATCTTGTAATAACACCGTCCTCCTATGTTAGAAAAAGCGACTACACCTTTTGCACGTAAACGCTGCAAAGTACGGTCGCTGATTTGAAGGAATGTGCAGACTTCGTAACTGTCCACCCAGATTTCATCCTCGTTTTTCGTGTCCTCTTGTGAAAACACATAGTTGGCTATCACATCTATCTTAGCCACTATTTCCTTATAGGCTTTTGATTCAATCGTAATCACATCCATATTGCTAACTAATTGATTTTGCTGCAAAGTTCAGGATATGGGAATGATTAAAAGTCATGGTTCATACCGTCATGGTAAAAATATTTTTAGTGCATTTGGGGGTCGTTTTCAATGATTTTTCGGTTTGAAAAAGTACAGCGCAAGCCCATTTTAAGGACAAAGCACGGTGAAAATAAAAATACCGTGTCGGTATGAACACGGTATTTTACAGATAAGAATATCAGACAATTATCTCTTGTTATCATCTTCCCTCATACGTTTGGATAGTTTCTCTGCCAGTAGTTTCAAGTAGGCAGTCTGGTCTTTTCGTTCTTTCATGGCGATATAAGCATCGTAATAATCGCCTAAATCAATGTTGAAAACGGAACTAAGGTATTCCATAAATTCCTTTATTTCTATGTTGCCATGATTTATATCACCGGAAGAAACAAGTGCATAACCCAATTCTATCAAGGCATTCTTCTTTCCGGTAAAACACATAGAATTGAATTTTGAACTTCTTACAGCTTTATATTCAGTATTGTTTAATTTAACCATCCTGTTCTCCAAATAAACTTTCAAGTGTTTGTTGCTGAGTATTTTTGCCAGTTTATAGTCATATCCGGTTGAAAATAGTGGGTCTGCATCATATTGGAAACTTTCAAAACTTGGCATTGTTGAAGTTCCTATTGATTTTCGTGTAAAATAAAAATGATCCAAATGCGTTGATTGGGAACGTATATACTGATAAAACTCTATGTTGTTGCGGAAGAAATACGTCAGCTTATCCAATTCTGTACTCAGATATTCCCGGATGCAGTCATTGCTACCATCTGGGCATTTTAACTCTATATGGTACACCTTGCTGAAATAGATATACTTGCTAAGGATTTCCGGCTTCAATTCTTTGAAAAAACATATTTCATCTTCTGCACTCGGAAATGAATAGCTAACAATCATTTCTCTTAGTTGTTCATACATAGGAGCAATGAACCTTACCATATACAAGGCATTATCCATTGCAAAATCGACATCACAATCCCTTAATCGGATTTCTGCGTCAATCTTAGCCAGTATTTCTTCCGCAAATCTTTTCATGCTACATACTATCAACCACCTGTAACAACCCATTTACATCACCTTTCCCAATATAAGGCAAACATTGCCGTATCTTTTCGGCAGACCAGTCCCACCATTTCAGCGTTTCGAGTTTCCGTATCGTTTCTTCATCGAAACGCGTCCTTATCGGTCGGGCAGGAACACCGCCGACTATCGTATAGGGCGGCACATCTTTCGTAACAACGGCACGGGCGGCTATGATTGCCCCGTTGCCGATGTGAACGCCAGCCATAATCACTGCTTCGTAGCCTATCCATACATCGTTGCCTATCACGATGTCGCCTTTGTTGTCCCAAGCCGTTGCCACGTCCGATTTCTCCAAGTCCCAGTCCTCATAAAAGAGCGGGAAGGTGTAGGTAGATAAGGATTTCAAGGTATGGTTGGCACAGTTCAACAGGAATTTCGCGCCGCAGGCAATGGAACAGAACTTGCCGATTATCAGCCGCTCGTGGTTGATAGGATAATGGTAAAGCACATTGTTCCGCTCGAAAAGCAACGGGTCGGACACGAAATCATTGTAGATGGTATAGTCGCCCACTTCGATAGATGGGTCTTTCACAACTGCGTTCAGGTACACGGTCTGCGTGTCGCCTGTGCGTGGATATATCTTTTTCATCATGACATTCAGTTTTTAATA
>ENA-OURS01000633-OURS01000633.1-human-gut-metagenome-genome-assembly--contig:-NODE-633-length-39121-cov-17.015256_pt1 | contig 39121 bp, 29 predicted proteins | sample MGYA00242109_ERZ509010 | MGnify/ENA primary metagenome ERZ509010 (study PRJEB26280, sample SAMEA2338774) | human gut metagenome | biome: human gut; feature: human-associated habitat; material: faeces... | reverse complement strand
CATAACCGGTGTAGCCTTCACGCAGCGAAGCTGTTGGAATAAATGCGACTTTCTTGTTATCAATTTCTTCTTTTATCAAACTTCCTACACTTGAAAAGTGCGAACATAAAAACAGCTTCATCCATATTCTCCTTTATAAACTTGACAGGGGCTGATCAAAAAGAGAGTGTGTCTTTTTTGCTGCACGGAAAATGCCGCGCGGGGAAAGCGCCTGCTGCTTACTTCCCCATCCGTTTCCTGATGTACTCCATCACATAGTACATCGCTTTCTCTGCAGCAGCATAGCGGACACTTTTTCGCGAGCCCAGAAAATGTTCTTCATGGACCTCCGTACCGCGACTGCCCGCGACGGCAATGAAGACAGTGCCTTCGGGCTCGCCGCGTTCCCCTCTTCCCGGGCCTGCGTAGCCTGTCGTCGAGACGGCAATGTCGGACGCATATAGCCTGCGGCTGCCCTCTGCCATCTCTTTTGCCGTTTCTCCGCTGACTGCCGTATAGCGGGAAAGTGTCTCAGAAGAGACCCCCAGCACATTTTCTTTGGCCTCATTCCAGTATGTGACCGCACTTCCTTTGAAATAAGCCGAGCTGCCCGGAAGATCCGTCATCAGCTTTCCGATGAGACCGCCAGTGCAGGACTCGGCAGCGCTTATGGAAAGATGCGTCTTCTCCAGAAGAACCACGAGGTCCTCCCGCACATGCTGCTCGATGTGATAGTCAGCTACGGGGAGTCGCTTCCTGAGCTCTGTCACCAGCGGCGACATCAGCGCATAGGCCGCCTCTGCCGTTTCCGCTTTCGCCGTCACACGAAGAGCGATATACCCCGGTCGTGCAAGAAGGGCGATGGTGGGATTTCCCTGCGCTTGGATGAGATCCATGATGGTTTCTTCGATCTCCGCCTCCGTCCGGTCAGGAATCGGCAGGATCATGGAGCGGATCGTCCCCATCTTGCCCAGCCGCTTCATAAGCCACGGCAGCATGTGCTTCTCCGCCATCATTTTCATTTCAAAAGGCGGGCCGGGAAGATGGATGAGAAATTTCCCATGGTTTTCCAGCGCTGAGCCACTTGCAGAGCCCACCTCATTCGTCAGAAGTTGCGCCCCTTTCGCAAACCACGCCTGACGAGAAAGTGACGGGCGGTAAGGACGTCCTTTTTCTTTGTAATACGCCGCGAGACGCTCTGATTCTTTTGGGAAAAGCTCATAGGGAAGTCCCAGCGCTTCCGCGCCGATTCGTTTCGTGATATCTCCCTGCGTCGAACCAAGGCCGCCCGAGGTGATGACAAGATCTGCTCGGGAGAGCGCCGTAGCAAAGGCCGCTCTCATCCGCTCCGGATTATCCCCCACCGTCGTCATAAAGGCGACAGTGAATCCATGTTCATTCATGAGCTCCGCCAGATAACGGCTGTTTTCGTTATCGATCTCCCCTAGCAGGAGCTCGGTGCCAGTGGTAATGATTTCAGTGATCATGCATGTTCTCCTTGATGGGCTGTAGGAAGAAAAGGGATCGGGGTAAAAGTGACCGGCGGCTGGTGACTGATGCTGCATGCTGCTTTCGGGCATCGCCCTACCTAACTATTGGCGGCGAAGCCGCCACGAGAGCCTTGAACCCATCCACCTGAACCTTGAATCTTTTATTCCTTCACTTCTGCGATCAGATCATACGCATATCCGTCGATGATATGGACATTCACGAAATCGCCCGGCTTGAGATCTCCCGGATTGTCGATATACACATTCCCATCGACTTCGGGCGCCTGATAGGACGTACGGCCCTTGGCCTGCCTATGACCTTCGTCATCCTCGATGATTTCCTCGACGAGGACTTCCGCGTCGGTATCAATGAGGCGTTCATTGTTTTCTTCCGAAATCCCGGCCTGGATCGCCATCAGCTGATGGTAGCGGTCTTCCTTCACCTCTTCATCGATCTGATCTGTCATGCGCGCCGCAGGCGTACCATCCTGCGGGGAGAATGTAAAGGCCCCCATATCGTCGAATTTGATCTCCCGAATGAAGTCACAGAGCTCCTGAAAATCAGCCTCTGTCTCTCCGGGGAATCCGACCATGAGCGTCGTGCGGATGGTCATGCGCGGTCTGGCAGCGCGGAGCTTCCGAAGAAGAGCATAGATGCTCTCCGAGGAATCGCGGCGGTGCATACGAGTGAGCACGGCATTGCTGATATGCTGGAGCGGGATATCCACGTACTTGCAGATCTTATCTTCGTGCAGGATGACGTCCAGGAGTTCATCATCAAAGTATGTCGGATAGAGATAGAAAAGACGGATCCACTTCACACCCTCGATCTTGACGAGCTCTCGAAGGAGGCTTGCGAGATTCGTCCCGAGGTCGCGTCCGTAGCAGGAAAGATCCTGCGCAATGAGGTTGAATTCACGCACCCCTTCAGCCGCCAGACGTCTCACTTCATGGACGATGGAAGAGATCGGGCGGCTTCTCATCGGCCCGCGTACATAGGGGATGTAGCAGAACGTGCAGCCATTGCTGCAGCCTTCGGCGATCTTCACATAGGCGGTATATTTCGGCGTCAGCGAGGCACGCGGGATCAGCTCTTCGTTCGCGCAGGGAATGGTGCCGAATTTAAACACCTTTTCTCCGCCATTGGCATAGGATTCATTCACGGCATCCAGAATATCCTGCCAGGAGTCTGTACCGATGAAAATATCGACTTCCGGGATCTCCTTTGCAAGCGCTTCCTTGTACTGCTGTGAGAGACAGCCGGCAGCCACAAGACGTTCACAGACACCCGTTTTCTTGTATTCCGCGGTTTCCAGAATCGTCTGGATCGACTCTTCCTTGGCCGGATCGATGAATGTGCAGGTATTGATGATGATGACATGCGCTTCTGCCAGATCTTCGGTCAGTTCATAGCCGGCCTTCTCCATGATGCCCACCATCATTTCCGTATCGACCAGGTTCTTCGAGCAGCCCAGGCTGATAAATCCTAATTTCTTCGTCACTTCTTTGTTCCTCCAAATCGTACTTTTTCTCCCCATAGATTCAGCAGATCCTTTCTGCCTTCATCCAGATATCTTTTTTCTAATTCCCAAAAAACGAGTTCATTGCCGGCCGCATCTGGCTCTGCCGCATCATCATTCACATAGATGAAGTAGTTCCCGTTCTTTTCCATGATGCTTTTATATTTCACCGAGTCAAGAAGCCAGTCTATCAGGCACTCGCCCCGCTCAGGATGTGCGCTTTCTGCCAGAAGCCCTGTCCCATAGAGGTACCAGGGAGCGCCATCCTCCGGATAAATGATCATGACAGGCATTTTCTCCCGCTTCGTGCGAAGGACTTCATTCAGCCCGGAGATCCCGATGTCGCACTTTCCCATCGCCGCCATACGGGACGGCGTAGAGAGATACTTCCCATATTGTACAAGATGCTGCTGCGCCTTGCCTAGGAGTTCCATCGCATAGTCTGGCCCGAAGTGCTCGATGAGACACATCAGGAGATCCTTCGACATCTCGGCGGCGATGAAGTCCGTCATCGAAAGCTGTGCCTCTTCCCTCGTGAAGACCTCTGCCCACGTATAGGAAAATGCCTTCTGCTTCTTAAGAAAATCCGGATTCACCGCAAACACGATGGGATCCACCCAAAGACCTGTCCAATACGCCTCTTCATCCTTGAAAAGATTCAGCGCCGTATCTGTACGCGAGGATGAATAGGCTGCGAGCTCTCCGTTCTCTTTCATCCGCATCAGGATATCCTGACTGGTGATCACCACATCCGCTACCTTTTCCTCAGCGGAAGTCTTCTTTAATAGATCTGCGCCAGATACATAGGAGATCTCTACAGCAAGCCCCTGTTCTTTATAAAAAGCGTCTTTCACCGGATCCAGCACATCCGGTGAAAGATCCGTCAGTACGACGACTTTGCTCACAGGATGCTGTTCCTGGCGCCGCTCTGCTTCCAGATTCTTCGCATAGCAAAGAATCCCCCAAAAAGCACCGCCTGCCAGCAGGAGAAACAGTAAGACGGAGCATAGACGTTTCAAGATGGATCACCTCATTTCGATACAGGCTCTATCAGAGAAGCGGAGGAAACGTGCAACTGGTCCCCGATCCGCAGTCACAAGTATGGCGCTCTTTTCAGAAAACATCATACAGGTGAAGACCGATTCTCTAGTCCGAAGGCTCTTCCTTCTTCCCGCCTGCAAGAATATCAGAAAGCTGCTCCTTATCGACAAGAATGTCTCTTGGCTTTGCCCCTTCCGCAGGGCCTACGATACCGAGGCGCTCCATGGTGTCCATGAGACGGCCGGCCCGGGTATACCCGATGCGGAATCGGCGCTGGAGAGCGGAGACAGAAGCACGCTTCGTATCGAGCACCCATTCCGAAGCCTCCGGCATGAGATCATCCTGCTCTTCGACCATTTCGTCCTCTTTTTCTGTTTTTTCCGGGATAGAAAGATCGATCGGCTCATAGACGACATGGCTTTCCTGACGGATGCATTCCGCCCTGACATAGTTCACCACATCCTCGACCTCTTCGTCCGAGATGAATGCCCCCTGGATACGGACAGTACTGAGCGCTCCCGCCTGCTTGAAGAGCATATCGCCCTTGCCGAGCAGCGATTCTGCCCCGCCCTCATCCAGAATGATGCGGGAATTGAGACCCGACTCGACCATAAATGCGATACGGCTCGGAATGTTTGATTTGATCACGCCGGTGATGACATCGGCTGACGGTCTCTGTGTCGCAAGGATCAGATGGATGCCTGCGGCACGCGCCTTCTGCGTCAGACGCTGGATCAGGACTTCGACTTCTTTGGCCGCAACGTTCATGAGGTCGGCAAATTCATCGACGATCAGTAAAATATAGGGCATCTTTTTGTCAGGATACAGCTTATTATACCCTTCGATATTTCGCACCTTCGCCCCGGCAAAGAGCTGGTAACGGGCCTCCATTTCACGGACAGCCCAATTCAATGTGCCCTGCGCCTTCTTCATATCCGTCACGACTTCCGTGCGCAGATGCGGGATGCCATTATAGACAGACAGCTCGACCACCTTTGGGTCGATGAGCATGAGCTTCACCTCATCCGGGCGGCTATGATAAATGATGCTCGTGATGATGGAATTGATGCACACGCTCTTGCCGCTGCCGGTCGAGCCTGCGATCAAAAGATGCGGCGCTTTCGCCAGATCGGTCACGACCGTCTTCCCGGTAATGTCCTTGCCCAAAGCCACAAGGATGTGGCCCTTGCCATGCTGAAAGGCATCGCTGGCAAGCACATCATGAAGCGGTACAGAGGCTGCCTTCGTATTCGGGATCTCGATGCCGACCGCAGATTTTCCGGGGATCGGGGCTTCAATGCGGATATGTGTCGCCTCAAGCGCCATGGCGAGCTCATTCGAAAGTCCTTCGATCTTGCTCACGCGGACGCCCATTTCCGGCTTGAGCTCGAAACGCGTCACCGTCGGCCCCACGCTGTAGTGGACGACCTTCGCCCGGACTCCGAAGCTGGCAAGCGTCGACTCGATGAGTGCCGCCTTCTGTCCTGCATCCGCCTCTCCCTGTCCCGCATTCGTTCCCGCATGAAGAAGCGAGAGCGGAGGGAACTGATACACCGGCCCCGTTTCTGCGATTGGCGAGGGATGAGCCGGGTCTGCTGAGACGGGCACTGGCTGTATCGGATGAATGTCCTCCTCCGGCTTCTCTTCCCCGGCCAGCTCTTCAGCTGGTTCTTCCAGCGGTTCTTCTGCCACTTCATCCTCCGCTTCCGGCAGCGGTGATATCGGCGGTTCTTCCATATCCTTGACCGGCTCCTCTGGCGTCCACGGCTCTTCCTGTGCTTCTTTATCTGCTTCTGGGGCAGGTTCTTCTATAGGTTCTTCTATAAGCTCTTCTACGGAAATCGGTGGCTCTTCCGCATCCGGCATCTGCGCAGGGACCGCCATATCTTCTGCCGGCAGTTCCTCATCCGGCGATTCTGCCGCATTTTCTTCATTCTTCTTGTAAATGAACTCCGTCGGCTTATCATCGAGTACTTCCAGCCGAGCAGCACTTCTGGCAGCATCCAGCGCCGCTTTCTTTTCCCTGAGCCGTGTGGCTGCGGCTTCGATCTTCTCGCCTGTTTTCTTTCCGAGCACCTGCGCCTTCGAGCCCACTTTCTGCGCGCCACGCGAAAGCGACCAGTGTGTCAGCAGAAGCACATCGATCACGATGGCCCCGAGGAGCACCAGCGTCGTCCCCCAGTATCCCATCGCATCATGGAAAAAGACGCAGAATCCCGCCCCGACGATCCCGCCATAGGTGAGGATCGACTGGATATCCATTTCTCTTCCAAAAGGAACCAGAAAATGATGCACCGCCATGAAGAGGAGCAGCACCAGCAGGATGACCAGCGCAACGCGCCTGTCCCAGGAAATTCCTTTCGATGTCACGGCATAGCGCCCACCGAAAAACATCATCAAAAGGGCGCAGAAAGGCGCGCCGAATCCGAAGAGGAAATGGCTGCCTTTATTCGTAATATCTCCGAAAAAACCGGTACTGTCGCTAAAAAGACTAAAAAGAATGAAAAGGCCGAAGAGGAAGAGGATCACACCTGTGATCTCATAGCTCTTCTCCTCGCTCTTCTGCACTCTCGTCGTCCGTCTCCGGCTTGCTGTCTTCTTTTTCATGGATAAATGGTTATATCTCCTTTATTAGGTTCAGGGTTAGACCGCTGGGCGTGCTGCCCTTTGCTTGCATGTGAAAGAGGTTCAGCGGGTTCTGTAGGTTCAGAGGGTTCAGCGGGGGTGGTATTTAGTCACCAGTCACTTTAGATTTCTAATCCCTAGCCACTAGTCACTAGTCACTAGTCACTAGTCACTAGTCTACCAGTCACTTACTTCCCTTTCTTCTCGCCCACCAAGCGCGCACCATGTCGCCTTCCTGCCCGAGCGGGCGGGGCTTGTAGTACTGGTGTCCTACGAGCTCATCGGGAAGGTACTGCTGCTCTACCCATCCGCCGAAATCGTGAGGATATTTATATCCGATGCCAAGCCCCATCTTCTTCGCTCCGCTGTAGTGCGAGTCCATGAGGTGAGGCGGGATCGACCAGTCCTTCCTTGTCTTTTCCTCCCCTTCAGCGGCAAAAATACCGGAACAGGCACTGTTGCTCTTCGGCGCCAGACAAATATAGAGCACGGCTTCCGCAAGGATGATCTGCGACTCAGGAAAACCGACCATTTCTGCCGCCTGCGCCGCTGATACCGCCACCTGCAGCGCTTGCGGATCTGCCAGCCCCACATCTTCCGCTGCGCAGATCATGATGCGCCTTGAAATGAAGGACGTCTTCTCTCCTCCGTCGATCATACGCGCCAGATAGTGCAGCGCTGCATCAGGATCGCTCCCCCGCATGCTCTTGATGAAAGCGGAAACGATATTGTAATGGTAGTCCCCCTGCTTATCATAGCTGGAGATCTGAACGCCTGCCACCTCGCCGATCTCCTTCTCTGTCAGAGAGCCTCCATCCACTAGCATGGATGTCGACTGCTCCAAGAGATTCAGCGCGACGCGCGTATCTCCTGAGGCGTAGGCGGCAATGAGAGAGAGTGCCTCCGGTTTTGCCGTATAGCGATGAATCGCCAGCCCATACTTTTCATCATCGAGCGCGCGATGAAGCACCGAGACGATCGCTTCATCAGTCAGTCGCTTCAAATGGATCAGCCGCAGACGGGAGAGCAGCGGCCCGTTGATCTCAAAATAGGGATTCTCCGTCGTCGCACCGATGAGGATGAATGTCCCATCCTCCACATAGGGCAGAAGCACATCCTGCTGTCCCTTATTGAAACGGTGGATTTCATCGATGAAAACGATCGTCCGCCGCTGGTAGTACGAGAGCTCTTCTTTTGCTTTGGAAACGACATCCCGGATCTCTTTGATCCCGCTCGAGGTCGCATTCACCTTGATGAAGCAGCTCTTTGTCATTTCCGCAATGACCGATGCGATCGTCGTCTTCCCACATCCCGGCGGGCCAAAAAGAAGGAGGGATGGGATCGTATCCCGCTCTATCATGCGATAAAGGAAAGACTGCCGTCCAACGGCAGCATCCTGTCCGACGATGTCTTCAAGCCGCCTGGGGCGCATGCGATCCGCCAAGGGGGCATACCGCTTCCCCGCCTCCGGGGACATGTCGAATAAAGAGTCCATGTGTATCACATCTTTCAGAATTGAGAGCAGTGAAGCAGCGAAAAGCAGTCAATGCGACCGGTCATCCGTCACTGCTTTCCTGCCAAATCGTATAATACCTTCGCCACCTGATCCGCGCTGCCGCTCGGAGCGACGCTGCAGGCATCTGCCATTTTCTTCCGAACGAGCGGATCACGAAGGATAGCGCGCACCGAGTCTGCAAGTTCTCCCCGCTTCACCCATTCCGCGCAGCCAAGGTTCTTCATATGCATGGCATTCGCACGCTCCTGCCCGGGCAGCGTATTGACCAGCACCATGGGCAGATGCATCACCATCGCCTCTGTACACGTAAGTGCGCCCGGCTTTGTCACAAGGATCTCGCTCCTTGCCATCATCTCTGCCACTTTATTTGTATAGCTGTGAAGCTCCACGGGATGCTTTAGCTTCTCGGCAAGAGCAGCCACTTTTTCGTAGAGACTGATATTCTTCCCGGTCACGACGATGAATTTCGAGATCTCTTCCACTTCATCGAGACGGGCGATATTATCCACGACATTACCGAGCCCGAGACCACCGCCCATGACGAGTACCGTCCCCTTTTCAAAGGCCTCTCTCTCCTTCGCTTTCTCGTAAAAAGCGCGGCGCACCGGGATACCTGTCACATGGATGCGGCTGCCATCGATATCATACGTCTCCAGCAGGTCCTTCAGATCCGGCGTCGCGACACAATACCCGTCAAGATAGCGATCGATCCAGAGCTGGTGGATATCGAAATCCGTGATCACGCCGAGCAGCGGGATCGAGATCGAGCCCGCTGCCTTCAAAAGGTCTGCTGCCCCTGCCGGGAAAGGATGCGTGAAGATCATCGCATCCGGCTTCGTGGCCATGATGAGATTCTTCATTCTGCGTTTAAAGGAAAGAGACAGCATCTTCTGCGAGAACTGCCCGAAGCGGCTCATCTGCGAATCACTGTAGAGATGGTCATACATCTCCGGAAAGACGTCGATCATTTTGAGATAGCCATCCTTGATGATGTGATCGATGGAGAAAAGATTGCTCGATACGAAGTCAAGGACCTGCACCGAGTCCGCTGGATGCGTGCGCTGGATCGCTTCCGCGATGGCACGCGCCGCCTGGCTGTGCCCCGTCCCTATGCTGGCCGTCATGATGTAAAACTTACGAGCGATCTCCATTTCGTCTCTCCCTTTCGTTACTTTTCCACCTTCGATTATAACATAAAGGCGCAAATCAGCGGAGCCGTCACGCATAAGGAAAACCGCTTTCTGACACGCAAAATCTGCACATACTTCTCAAGCTGCATCTCCAGACGGCTTGCTGTGATTTTCGCTGTATACATCGCCATATCTTTCTGTTCTTTTTCCATATAACGGAGTATCAGCGAGCCTGCCGCAAAGCACAAAAGAAAAGAAATCACACCCATGAGCACGCAATAGATTTTGATCCGTGCCTCCGTTTTATGCTTTCCTTTATACCTTTCCTCATGGTTTTTCTTCATCATTTGACCGTTCCTTTGTATGATTCTTAACTTCCGTCCTCGATCGCATCAATCTTTTTTAATTTTACACTTTCAACCGATGACTCTCAATATCATCGGGCGCACCGTCTTGAGGAAAAGCAGCCCGCATATCATCCTTTTTTTCACGTTTGGGTATAACCGACGTCACATATTTTGCAAATCAAAAGCCTCCTACGATACATATCGTAAGAGGCTTTTTCCATACCATCTTATTTCTTAGCTGCTTTCTTAGCTCTGGTTTTTTTAGCCGGTTTTACATTGACTTTTTCTTTCAGCTGTTTGGAAACGCGGAAAGCCGGAGTCTTGGAAGCCGGGATTTTGATGACTTCCTGTGTGGACGGATTATGGCCCTCACGAGCTTTACGTTCACGGACTTCGAAAGTACCAAAGCCGATCAGCTGGACCTTTTCACCTTTAGCAAGAGCACCGGATACGACATCGATGACAGCCTTGACTGCTTTTTCGGCATCTTTCTTGGTCATTTCTGCTTCCTGAGCGACAGCAGTGATGAGTTCTGTTTTGTTCATAACTAAACATCCTCCTTTAATAATGATGGCTTTTGCCAACAAAGAAGAGTGGTGCACAGGGCACACCGCTTCTCAGCTCCAATGGGCTAGGGGAGCACTGATGTATCCGTCTTTCGGCAGAAATCCTGCCACAAGACCTGAGCCTCCTCGGGCGAGATGTCCATCAGGCTCTTCCCTCTCTGGAAAAGGCCCTTTTCAAAGGCTCTCAGCTGATCCATGACATATCTGGCGTAGCGATGGAGAGCCAGTTCAGGTTCTACCCCTTCTGCATTTATTACACGGTCTAACGCAAAAAGGAAACGCCCCACCGAAAGCTCTTTATCAACAGCTCCCTTCCCGTCTGCGGCTGCCTTGATCTCTTCAGCACAAGACGCAGAAAGTGCGCCATCCTCGAGGGCTTCTGTCAGTCCATGGGAACCAACTTTCCTTTGAATTATACATGCTAAAAGCAGACTTGGCAAGTCTTTTGAGACGCCGGAAAGCAGATATTTTCGGTTTTTTTCCAATCTTTTCCGTGTTTCCCAATCTCCAAGGAGCTTTTTCGTCTCCTCCACCGTGATTTTCTCGAAAACGAAGGGATGCCGGCGGATCATTTTCTCATTGATGCCGTCCACGACATCCTGCATGGTGAAGAAGCCTTCCTTCTCCGCGAGGCGCGCATGAAAGACGATCTGCAGCAGCACATCGCCCAGCTCCTCTTTCAGGTTCACCATGTCATCCTTGTCGATCGCATCGATCACTTCATAGACCTCCTGCAGGAAATAGGTACGAAGCGATCTATGATCCTGCGCGCGATCCCAGGGGCAGCCGCCGGGTGCCAGCAGCATATCCATCGTCTCCTCGAGCGGAGACAGTGTGAACGGCGCAGGCTCCTTCCCTCTTGCTTTGCGGCTGTCGAAAAGGAAGAGGAATGGCTCCTTCCCAAGATCATGCCGGAATTCATCCATGGTCAGCCTACGAATACGGCCTTCCGAAGAAAGGAGGATGAGTGCGCTCTCCTTCTCATACAGCATAGAAAGCCTCGATGACAGAATGGCCTTCTCCTCTTCTGTCACATCCTTTAAGATGAGAAGATGCGGCAGCGTAAGAGAGATCGATGCGGCCTCTTCCCCGCCTGCTATGGTGAACGCTTCATCCTCATGAAGCAGCCCCTTCGCAGAAAGGAACGTGAGTATTTGTTGTATAGTCATTGGCATCACCTCGCTTAGATCTTTGCTGTCATTATAGCATAAAATGACCGGCTCTATTTCGCTGGATCACGGAAGAAGCTTCACAGGGGCCCCGTCACTTTTTCTTTTTCCGTTCATGCGCTCTTCAGCCAAAATAAAAATCCGTCCGTGACAGATCGTCATAGACGGATTTTTATGGATTAAGCGTTTTTAGCTGCTTCGCAGATCTGGGTGAAGCCAGCCGGATCGCTGATAGCGAGTTCGGAGAGCATCTTACGGTTCACTTCGATACCAGCACGGGTCAGGCCAGCGATGAGCTTGCTGTAGGTCAGACCGTTCTGACGAGCTGCTGCATTGATACGGACAATCCAGAGCTTACGGAATTCTCTCTTCTTGGATCTACGGTCTCTTCTAGCATAGTAGAGAGCCTTCATGACCAGTTCGTTTGCTTTTCTGAACTGGGTGTGACGAGCACCTCTGTAGCCCTTAGCCAGTTTCAGAATCTTCTTATGTCTTGCATGAGCGGTAACGCCGCTTTTTACTCTTGCCATTCTCTTATATCCTCCTTATTAGCCGTTTGGAAGCAATCTTGCTACACGTTTGTAATCAGACTTGGAAACCAGTGCTGCTTTTCTGAAGTTTCTCTTTCTCTTCGGGGACTTCTTTTCGAGAATGTGGCTCTTGAATGCTTTGTTTCTCTTGAACTGACCGGATCCGGTTTCAGTAAAACGTTTTGCCGCAGCGCGACGGGTTTTCATTTTCGGCATTTTGTACTCTCCTTTGTTATGCTTTTGGGGCAACGATCATTGTCATGTTGCGCCCTTCTAATTTCGGTGGCTTTTCGCGAACAACGGTATCACCCAGTTCTTTAGCGAAACGGTCGAGAACATCCTGTCCAAGTTCTGGATGGGTCATTTCTCTGCCACGGAACATGATGGTCACTTTGACTTTGTTTCCATCACCTAAGAAACGCTGCGCATTCTTCAGTTTGACAAAGAAATCATGGTCTTCGATATTTGGACGAAGCTTGACTTCTTTGATCTGGAATACCTTCTGTTTCTTCTTGGCTTCTTTATCACGTTTCTGCTGTTCATATCTGTATTTGCCATAGTTCATGATACGGCATACGGGTGGACGGCCATTGGGTGCCACCTCGACGAGATCAAGTCCTTTTTCTTCCGCCATGCGAATCGCTTCATGGAGCGTCATGATCCCCAATTGTTCATTTGCATCGCTGACAACACGCACCTCTCTGGCGCGGATCTGTTCATTGATGCGAAGTTCCTTACCTATTCTTTTCACCTCCGAAATAGAAATCATTGCAAGTGTAAAGGCGGACAGCATCTGCCGTCCGCCTTGAGTTCATACGTAAACCTTAGTAGCCTGCGCCATGTAAGGTGAGAAGCGGATGACTTCTGCTTGCAATCAATTACAAGGAATATGATACTACAGGAATCGATCCAAGTCAAGAAGAAAAATGCAGAAGAGGAAGAGGAGGAGGGCATGCGGGCGCAACCCCTCTCAGGTGCTTATGACACGCGCCCCTCTTTGCCCCATAGCACCTGCTGAAACTGCTGTACTTCTTTCACGGTGAAATTCACGGCTCTCTCTCTATGGAGCTGCCCGGATCCATTATTTCTTCTTCTTCTCGTCCTTCTTCCGTCCCTTCTCTTTCTTTTCTTTTTCTTTCTTCGGCTTCTTGACCTTATGGTGTACGTCTTTTCCCGCCTTTTCGCCTTTGGCATCACCCGCAGCTTCGATGGCCTTTCTGTCTTCTTCGGCTTCTTTGGCGGCGAGGCGACCAGACTCTGCATCTGCTGCTTCCTGCTTGGCCGTCATCGCTTCAGCGTGCTCCCGATCCACGTCGCCTTCGCTCATTCTGGGCAAAACGACAGTGACGGTCGTGCCTTCCCCTTCTGTGCTTTCGATAGAGAGCATGCCTTTGTGCTTTTCTACGATATGCTTGCAGATCGCAAGTCCCAGTCCGCTGCCGCCGGTCGCTTTGTTCCGGCTCTCTTCGGCACGGTAGAAGCGCTCAAAGACGCGTCCCTGCTTATCCTTCGGGATGCCGATGCCTGTATCCGATACCGTAAGGATCATCTTGTCTGCCCCCTCCGGTGAAAGGCGTGCGTATACATCCCCGCCTTCATGATTGTATTTCACCGCATTATCCAGGAGATTCATGATAAGCTCAGAGAGAAGCGCTGCATTGCCATAGGTATAAAGCGGGTCTGTATCCACGTGTACCTTGACATGCTTGGCATCTGCCTGTGGAGAAATGAGATCAGCTGCATACCGCACCAAGCTGTCCACAGAGACGGTCTTCCATGTGATGGTGGTCTCTGTCTCCTCGATCTTGGAAAGATGCATGATGGTATCGATCAGCGTCAGCATTCGCTGGGATTCATTCACGATGCGGCTGCCGAAGAGCCGCACTTCCTCTGGCTTCTGGTACATGCCATTGGCAATCATTTCTGCGAACCCGCTGATAGAGGTCAGCGGTGTCTTCAGCTCATGCGAAACATTAGCAGAGAATTCGCGGCGCATTTTTTCAGCCATATAAGAAGCCGTCATATCACGAAGTACGATGAGAAGACCGGATTCTCCGTCGGTCAGTACGATCCGATTCATGACCATACGGAAGGGCTTATCAAAAAGGTACATGGTGTACTCCTGCTTCCCCTCGCTGTGGTAGGCTTTGCCGATGACGCGAAGCCAGTCCTCATCATGATAAAGGCTCGCTATACGGCGGAAGCGCTTGTTTTCGTTCGGATGGAAAATATCTTCGATCGTCTTATTGTAATCGATGATCTCCCGGCTGCCATTCAGAAGGATGATGCCGTCTGTGATGGTATCGACCACGATGCGGATCGTATTTCTTTCCTCTTCGATATCCTCCATATAGTTTTCGATATCATTGTGCTGCTCTTCGACCTTGCGGATGAGAGGACGCAGTTCCTTATATTCCGGCGGCAGCTCGTCCACCTTCTCCCCCTTCATGATACGCTGCACGAGGTCTCCCAAGAGATGGAAGGGTTTCAAAATGCTTTCTGTCTCCCGTTCCGCAGCAGCCAGACAGCCCACGGTGAAGACCAGGAGGAAGATGAAGATCTCCGGTAAGTAGGAGGAGTAGCCTTTGTAATTCACCATGCGTCCGCTTGAAAGCCGGAGTACCGTGCCGTCATCTGCTCTGACGGCATAATAGCTCTTCGGCTTGTCAAAGGAGTCCTTATGCACTTCGTGTCCACTGCCCGTCGCAAATGCCGCCTTCACTTCGCCGCTTGCCTTGTAATCCTCCTCCTTGTGGTCACTGTCATAGATGACAGAGCCATCGGTATCGAGCCAGACGATGTGAACGGCACGTTCATTGTCTTTGAAGACCCAGTCCAGATACTCGATGCTGCTCTCTTCCTTGTCCTTGGAGACCGCACCGGAAAGCACATGCGCCGTGCGCCCGAGCTCCGCACTGATCTGCTCCTGCATGCCCTGGTAATATAAGATGGCCGAGAGTATGAATGTCACGACCACGGATATGATGCCCATAAAGAGCAGGCTTTTATAAATTCTTCCTCTCATGTGTTTCTCCTACGTGAGTTGTATTAGTAGAAATATAAAATAGAGCAACATAGCCGCCTATGCATGACTCCATAGGTAATAGGTTATAAATCAGGGATTAGGGGATTAGGGATTAGGGGCCTTGAGTGACTTGTGACTGGTGACTAGTGACTGGAATGCCAGCTCATGGTATCGCCATGATTTATACTTCGCGGCGCTTCCATATTTTTATGCGCCGCACCACCATTTCGCATTTCTCATTTCTAATTTCTCATTCAATCGAGGCTTTCATCCGCAATCCAAGGGCGCTCCGCCCCAAGGGCTAACCCCAAGCCTCTTCCCTATTTTCTATCCCCCAGCCTGTAGCCCACGCCGCGGACCGTGCAAATAAGAGAGCCTTCCTCCCCAAGCTTCTGACGAAGGCTCATGATGTGCATATCGATGGTACGGCTTTCCATCTCAAAAGGAGAATCCCATACCGATTGCATGATCTGATCGCGGGACAGGACGATGCCCTTGTTCAGCAGGAGATAACAGAGCAGGTCGAATTCTTTGAGAGTCAGCTGGATTTCTTTTCCGCCCACTGTGACGACGTGCTGCTCCTGATCCACTACGATATGACCGTAAGAGAGCAGCTTCTTATTCGGCTCCGTCGCTTTTTTGGTTCGTCGAAGGACCGAACGGATCCGCGAGAGTAGCTCCATGATACCGAAAGGCTTCGTCACATAGTCATCCGCTCCGCAGTCAAGCCCTTTTACGATATCGAACTCACTTGTTTTCGCCGTCATCATGATGATCGGGACCGTCTGCATGGCTCCGCTCCCCGGCGCTCTCATTTTCTTCAGAATGGTCAGCCCATCCTCGCCCGGAAGCATGATATCAAGGAGCAGCATATCAGGTATATTTTTCTGCAGCGCATCATACAGCGCATTGGCATCACCAAAGCCTTCGACCTTGTACCCCTGCCCCCGGAGTGCATAACTCACCAACTCGCGAATACTTTCATCATCTTCTACACAGTAAATTAAAGGCATGAGATCCTCCTGCTTGATCACCGAAAAAAGTCAAATTCACTTGCATCAATTCGAACCGATCAAAAGAACAAAAATACGAGATGAGAAATGGTGCTGCCTCGCCCAATGCTATAGCGCTGAAATAAAAAAGAAACACCCAGTCTATCTGAATCGATGCGGCGCTCTATGATTTTCACGCCGTCACCTTCATTTCCCATTCCTGATTATCCATCCTATCCAAAAGCCGGCACGCCAGAGACCTTGATCGTCTCTGACCCGCCGGTGAAGTATTCCTTATTATTTTATCATATGAAATCAACCAAAGTTACCGGAAATGTAACGGATCGTCCGTTCTTTCTGCGGATTCTCGAAAATCTGTCTGGTTTCGCCGTATTCGACCATTTCACCAAGATAGAAGAAGGCTGTCTTGTCAGCGATACGCTGCGCCTGCTGCATGTTATGGGTGACCATGATGACCGTGTAGCGTTCCTTGAGCTTTACAGCGAGTTCTTCGATATGCGCTGTGGAGATCGGATCGAGGGCAGAGGTCGCTTCATCCATCAGGAGAACATCCGGCTCTACGGCAAGGGCTCTGGCGATGCAGAGACGCTGCTGCTGACCGCCGGAGAGACCGAGGGCAGACTTATGCAGGCGGTCTTTCAGTTCGTCCCAGATGGCAGCCTGACGCAGGCTGCTTTCTACGATCTCATCCAGATCCGCTTTCTTGGTGATACCTTTCAGGCGAGGACCATAAGCGACATTATCATAGACGCTCTTCGGGAATGGATTCGGCTGCTGGAAAACCATGCCGACATGGCGGCGAAGAACGATCGGATCGATATCTTTGTAGGCATCGACACCGGCAAGAAGGATCTCCCCTTCTACACGGCAGGACGGGATGAGGTCATTCATGCGGTTCAGAGAGCGCAGGAACGTCGATTTCCCACAGCCAGACGGCCCGATGAGTGCAGTGATCTGGTTCTTTTCAATGCGAAGATTGATGCCCTTCAGGGCCTGAAAAGAGCCATAGTAAAGATCGACATTTTTGCAGTCAAAGCTGATATTGTTATAAACTGAGATGGCCGGTGCATCGGCAGGAGTCGGGACCGCCACTGAATTTCCATTATAGTACATTATGCATGTTCTCCTTCTGTTTTCTTGGTAATGTAGTGACTGATAAGGCGGGCTCCGATACTGAAAGCCAGTACCATGAGCATCAGGACGGCAGAAGCTGCTGCTGCCGTATCCGCAGCGGATCCGCCGACGCCCTCGGTGCGGGACGCCCAGACCTGCAGGGACAACGTCTCACCCGGGCGGAATGGATTCAACGGGCAGACCGGCGAGGTAATATCCCACACCTTCCAGCTGATATCCGTACTCATGCCTGCGGTATAAAGGAGCGCGGCAGCTTCACCGAAGCCTCGGCCGGCTGCAAGGATGATACCGGTCACGATCGGCCCGATGGCCGCCGGCAGCATGACCTTCCAGATGGTCTCGAAGTGGGTCGCCCCCAGTGCAAGGCTGCCTTCTTTGAAGCCATGCGGCAGTGCTTTCAGCGCATCGTAGGTGGTCGCAGTGATAAGCGGCAGAGACAGGACGGACACCGCCAAAGCACCTGCGAAGAGGTTCCACTGGGATCCGACCATGATGATGAAGACCAGGTAGCCAAAAAGGCCGACCACGATTGAAGGGAGAGAGGATAATGTCTCGATGGCGATGCGAAGAGCATGGATGATGCGGCCTTCCGGCGCATATTCCGCCATGTACACACCGGCAAAGATACCGATCGGTACAGAAATCACAAGAGAGAGGAAAACGAGATAAACGGTGTTGAAAAACTGATTTCCAATGCCGTTTGCCTCAAAAGAGAAGATCTCAGGACGGAAGGCTTTGATGCCGCCCCAGACCACATACATCGTGAAGGCGATGAGAAGCAGGACGAAGGCACCGGACACCACATAGAAGACAGCCGTCGCGAGATGATCGGACATATGCGCCCTCTTCAGTGAGCCGCTCACCTGGCGAAGCTCATCCGCCGAAAGGGAAGAATTCGGGTTCATCAGATGTTCTCCTTTCTGGCAGCGATCAGATGAATGATCAGAATGAAAAGAAGGGAAACGATAAAGAGCAGGAGTGCCATGGACCACAGGGCTGCATTGAATTCGCCGCCGTCCATAGCGCCGCCCATATCGGAAGCGATCGCAGACGTCAGGTTGTTCGTCGGGTCAAGCAGGCTCTTCGGGAATGCGCGCATCTTCCCGATGACCATGGAAACAGCGAGTGCTTCGCCAAAAGCTCTGGCCAAGCCGAGCACGATAGCGGTCAGGATGCCCGACATCGCGGCGGGGAGAAGCACTTTATAGATCATCTGCCAGCGGGTAGAGCCAAGACCATAGGCACCTTCGATATACTTCTGATTCACGCTGCGGATGGCATCGGCGGAGACGGAAGTGATCGTCGGATAGATCATGACGGAAAGCACGATCGCTGCCGCCAGCACCGACTGCCCGTGAGAGCGGTCAAAGACCTTCTGGATGAGCGGTACTAGGACGACCAGCCCGACCCAGCCGTAAACAACGGATGGGATCCCGACGAAGATCTCTACCGCCGGACGAATGATCTTTTCCCCGATCCTGGGCGAAATCTGTGTCATGAAGATCGCCGTGGAAAGGCTAAAAGGGATGGCAATGACCAGTGCGACCGCGCAGGTCAGGATAGAACCCCAGATGTAGATCGCCGCACCGATCTGTCCACCGCCGACTTCGGTATCCGTCGGTTTCCAAACCGGAGAGAAGAGAAACTCACTCACAGAGTGATGAAACTGTGTAAACGAAAGCATGCCTTTCGCCAAGAGGAAGCAGCCGATGGCGATCGTCAGGACGACCAGGAATCCGCCGCAGAGAGTTGAGAGGCTTTTGCCAAAGTATTCTCTTCGGAACATATGCCGGTTCGTACTGCTGCCCTCCATATTGACTCCTTTTTCAAAAATCGGGACCATGGATCATTCTCCTTGATAGAAACGGGAAAGGCGACTGCTCAAAGCAGCCACTTTCCCCGTCTTCTGTAAGCGTTATTGCAAAATCGTATTAAGGAAACGCTGATTAAATCACAGAATCAGATTTCATATGGATTTTTATACATAGCGTCGTCGACATCCTCCTTAAATAGCTCGCTATTCGCGTCGAATGTCTCCTCGCTCTGTATAAAAATCCAAGAATGAAATCTGATAACGATTTAATCAGTGTTTCCTTAAATTTGTTTGGACAAAGGGCTGAGCTTAGCAGTCAGGCATTACAGGTGACTGGTGACTAGTGACTGGTAGCTAGGGATTAGGTTTGCGATACGAGAAAACCGCTAGTTTCAAACCTCCGCGGCGCTTCCATATTTTTATGCGCCGCACCAGCACTCCTCACTCCTAACTGGCGAGCAAAGCTTTCATCCACAATCAGTGGATAAGCCGCCCCACGGGCTCCCCCCATTTATTTCTTCATCTTAGAAGAAACGCCGTAGCCCTGTTTTTCGATCTCTACGCCATATTCATCAGAGAGAATGTAGTCGAGGAAGGCTTTGACAGCGCCGGTCGGTTCGCCCTTGGTGTACATGTGTTCATAGCCCCAGACTTTGTAAGTGCCATTGTAGGTATTTTCCAGAGTCGGTGCCACGCCGTCGATCGCAAGAGCTGCCACATCTTTGTTATTGACAAGGTATGGAAGAGCGACATAGCCGATAGCACCTTTGGTCTGTGCGACGCTCTGGATCAGTGTACCGCTGTCATCGGTTTCCAGAGATTTGTTGGATGCTTCTTCCTGACCAGCCAGTGCCAGTTCCGTGAAGAGAGCACGGGTGCCGGAGGTGGTCGGACGGGTGACAAGAACGATCGGTTCATCCGGGCCGCCTACCTCTTTCCAGTTGGTGACTTTGGCTGTGAAGACATCCTGCAGCTGCTGGGAGGTCAGGCTCTTCACTTTGTCAGCGATATCTTTATTGATGATGGTAGCAACAGTCATGGTGCAGACCTTATGGTCTACGAGGCCTTTGGCTTTTTCAGCCGGCAGCTTCTTTTCAGCCGGTACATCGGAGTTTCCGATGTTGACAGAGCCTTCAGCGACCTGCTTCAAGCCTGTGCCGGAGCCGCCTGCATTCAGTGTCAGGGATACTTCCGGATTCTTGCTCTTGAACTTAGCCGCCGCATCCTTTACAAGCGGAAGCAGTGCGGAAGAACCGGAAGAAGTGACCTGACCAGTCACCTTCGCGCCGGAAGCAGCACCGCTCTTTGCCGGCTCACTGTTTCCGCCGCAGCCTGCTGCTGCGATCAAAGCGGTAGAAGCCAGTGCCAGTGCCATCATTTTCTTGAGTTTCATTTTGTGTCCTCCTTAGAGACATACCTTTTATTTTTGTTTTCTCTTGCGTTGATATTTGTAGTCTAAAGGATGGATGTAAAAAAGAAAGAATAGGTGCTGTACAAGTCTGGTTTAGATTGTAAATAAAACGTAAATGGAGTAAAGGGTTCAGGGTTCAACGGGTTCAACGGGTTCAACGGAGAAGGTGGCGGCTTTCGCCGCATATTTATAGGAGGCGATGCCTGAAGGCAGGACGTTTGCATCCCTGTCCACTCTTGCTGAAAACTTTTTCAAAAATCAAAAAACTGTTCAGCATAGTGAAAAGTTTTTCCATTTTTGGAAATTTGTTCACTATACTGAACAGTTTGATCCATCGATCTATTTCTCATCCAATGATTGCATGAGAAGAAAATCTTTGAGTTTCACATGACGCACGGTACTGGTCGAATAATCAAAATCATCATTTGTGATGAGGATTTTTTCTCGCGCATTATCAAGTCCCGCAAACGCCCCCATCTCTCTGTCATACGCTTTCTCTTCCGCCACCGTGTATGCCACCTGGATGAGATACTCCCTCTGCCCTTTGGCTGCGATGAAGTCGATTTCCTGTCCCCTGTTATTATATACATACACTTCATAACCCATATAGATAAGCTCGTTATACACCACATTCTCCAGATTATGCGTCACATCATAGCGTCCAAACGGCTGATGAATCGTATTGAAGGCCACATCTTCATCATATAACTTCTCAAAAAAGTCCAGTTTCTTCTTTGCTTTCAGAGAATACTGTGAGACTTGGCGAATCGCATATGCCTCCTCCAGATACCCCAAGTACTTCATGACCGTATTGACAGAAATCTGTACTTTCTGACTGCGCAGATATTTTGAAATCGAATTGGCACTGAAGATACGCCCATTCGAAACCATGATGTACTCGACCAACCGCCGGAACACTTCCGCCTTGCGGATTTGATATCGATTCATAATATCATTCAAGACAATCGTCCGGTGCAGATCCTCCAAGTATCGCAGCATAGCTTCTTTCTCCCGAAATTCCAGACGCTTCGGAAATCCTCCATAAATAAGGTACTCACTGATCGGCGCCTCTTCTCCGAGTTCCTTGGCATACGCTGCTATCTCTTTGTACACGAAGGGCCGTATGCAGAACGCCACATATCGCCCCGACAATTCCTTGGTGAATTCTTTCGACAACAATTTGGAATTACTGCCCGTAACAAAGAGCGAAATATTCTCCAGGCGCAGCGTGCGACAGGCTAGATTCCAATCCTTGACCAACTGCACCTCATCCAGAAACACATAGCACTTGCCCTCCTTTTGTCGGGCCAGCACATAGGAAATCAAGCTGTCTGCATCAGGAATCTCCCGCAGCAGCCACGTGTTTTCGAAATTTATAGAAAGAACCTGCCGTCCCGCTTGCTCCAGCTCCTCTTTGATCTGACTCAATATGACCGATTTCCCGGAGCGGCGAATCCCTGTGATGATCTTGATCAGATCACTGTCATAGAATGGACGGATCTGGGAAATGTAATGTTCTCGTAGTATCATCTGTCTCACCTCTTTTTGTTCATTATACTGAAAAGTTTTCCAAAAATCAAAAAACTGTTCAGTATAGTGAAAAGTTTTTCCATTTTGGGAAATTTGTTCACTATACTGAACAGTTTGAACATGAAGCGGAAAGGATGCACACCTATGCTGCATCCTTAAGGAAACACAGACGAAGCCGCACGATCCGGCGCCATCCGAATTTTCTTACTTCGTTTGTGTTGTCCCCATATAAATGTAGTTTCCCCCATGCGCGGCCTTCACTTCATTATACTTTTTCTGTGCTTCCTCATAGGTGCTGAAGGTACCTAATTCGTTTGCCGGAGGCTTTTCATATTCGCTCGGTGCCTGCGCTAAAGCATTGTTATTAAAGGCACAATTTCTACCAATCTGATTCACAAAGGCACGATTTTCTATCACGGAGTACTCACCCGTAGATGGATTATAGCGATAGGAAAGAACGGTTTCCTGGCTATAAGGGTTCTCCCCCTCGGCATGCAACTCAGCGGATTTCAGATCTTCCGTCGTCCAATACAATCCGCCACCTTCAGTTCCCAACTTTCCTTGATTTTCGCCATTATAAAATGTCCACATGGTCGCACCCAGTTCGGAAGCCAGCTTACCGATCGTGCTGTCCTTCTTGTCATCATCCGTGAGCCAACCAGACTGAATCATCCCACGCTTATAACTCATTCCCAATGTCGTATTTCCTGAGTTATATTCCTTCTTGCTTTGCACTTCACGGAGACGCTGGAAGATCTCATCCCAATTCAGGTTCACTCCCTGTTTCTTTGCCGTCTCCATAAGGCTCGATGCATTTCCGAACACATTCTTGATCGAGTCTGCGACTCCTGTCTGGGAGTAGATCCCCCATCCGATACCGATGACGATCGCAAGCATTAGCGCATACTCGACAAGATCCTGCCCCTTCTGCGAATTTTTGTAAAATGTGAACACTGTTTTCATCCTCCTTCATTGTCTATATTTTAGCAAAAAAAGGATAGGAAAATCAATGCGCCTCCTAGTTGCTCTCACGATCAAAAACCGCCCTGCTTTGGCAGGACGGTTTTTCAAACGCTATGTATTTCTCTTATTCGATAACCATGAGGAGGTCGCCGGATTCGATGCGCTGACCAGCCTTGACATGGATCTCACTCACGATACCATCCATCGGCGCGGTGATGGTGGTTTCCATCTTCATCGCTTCTGTGACGATGACGGGGTCGCCCTTCTTGACAGAGGAGCCTTTTTCGACGAGGAGTTTTACCACGGAGCCGGAGAGTGTCGCACCGACTTCGCCCGGTACGTCCTTGTCCGCTTTTCTGGAGGTATTCGCAGACTCTGCCACATGAGCGTCGTGGATCTTGATCTCACGCGGCATGCCGTTCAGCTCGAACTGAAGCTCTCTGTTGCCTTCCAGGTCCGGTTTTGTGACATTATCGAGGCGAACGAGGAGCATCTTGCCTTCATCGATGTTGATGCGGATTTCTTCACCGACTTTCATGCCGAAGAAATAGGTCGGCGTATCAAGGAGAGAGAGGTCACCATACTTATGATAACGATCCATGTAGTCGGAGAAGACTTTCGGATAGATGCAGTAGGAGGAGACATCTTCTTCGCGAGTCGGGATGTGCTTCTCTTTCATTTCCATCTTGACTTCTTCAAAGTCAACATTCTCCGGCTGGCTTTCGAGGTGCGGCTTCTGTCCGCGCAGGATGATCTGCTGGAGTTTTTCCGGGAAGCCGCCATACGGGATGCCGAGCTTGCCGTCGAAGAAGTCGACAACGGACTGCGGGAAGTCGAGGGTATCTCCCTTTTCATAGATATCCTTCTCGGTCAGATGGTTCTGTACCATGAAGAGGGTCATATCGCCGACGACCTTGGAGGACGGGGTGACCTTGATGATATCGCCGAACATCATATTGACCTTCGCATACATGCGGCAGACTTCCGGCCACTGGGCTCCGAGACCGACAGCCGTTGCCTGCTGGCGCAGGTTCGAGTACTGTCCGCCAGGCATTTCATGCTGGTAAAGGGTCGTATTCGGATTCGTCATCTTGGAGTCGACACCTGCATAGTACGGACGGACACCCTGCCAGTAGCGGTCGATGGTCTCAAGCGCATCGATATCCAGCTGCGGCTGGCGCGGGTTATTCTGCAGTGCGTAGTACATGGAGGTCATGGACGGCTGGCTGGTACCGCCAGAGAGTGCGCCGGTCGCAACGTCTAAGATATCGACGCCTGCATCGACGGCTTTGGCATAGGAGTACAGGGTGCATCCGCCGCCTTCATGGCTATGGAGATGGATCGGCAGATCGACAGCATCTTTCAGCGCAGAGATCAGGGCATACGCAGCTTCCGGCTTGAGGAGCCCTGCCATATCTTTGATCGCGATGATATTCGCACCGGCATCCTGCATCTGTTTTGCAAGGTCGGTGTAGTATTTCAGGGAGTACTTCTGGCGATTCGGATCCATGATATCGCCGGTGTAGCAGAAGCAGGCTTCAGCGAGCTTTTCTTTCTTGCGGACTTCGTCGATGGTGACGGTCATATGGCTGAGCTGGTTCAGGCAGTCGAAGATACGGAATACATCGACACCATTGTCAGCCGCCTGATCGATGAAGTGACGGATCACATTTTCCGGATAGTTGGTATAGCCGACGGTATTCGCACCGCGGGTCAGCATCTGGAAGAGGATGTTCGGTGCGGCTTTTCTCATCTGGCGAAGGCGTTCCCACGGGCTTTCATCAAGGAAACGATAAGCCACGTCGAAGGTCGCGCCGCCCCAGTTCTCGAAGGAGAAGAGCTGCGGGACATGGACCGCCGTATAATGGATGGCATTCATAATGTCATGGGTCCTGACACGGGTCGCGAGCAGAGACTGGTGCGCATCACGGTACGTGGTATCCATGAACATGACTTCCTTCTGGTCCATGACCCACTTGGAGAATTTCTCCGGTCCCATTTCATCGAGCAGCTGCCGGGTACCCTTCGGCGCTTCGATCTTGTCTGCATCGAGCAGCGGAAGCGGATTGAAATCCGGCTTTTCCTGATGGCCGGCACCGGCATAACCATTGACGGTGATGTCGCCGATGTAGGAGAGCAGCTTCGTGCCGCGGTCGGAAATCATATCCGGTTCCTGCAGGAGCCACGGGTTTCTGTCGATGTAGTTGACATCGCAGAGCCCTTCCTGGAAATCACGGGTACGAAGCATGTTCTGCAGGAAATAGATATTCGTCTTCACGCCGGAAATGCGGAATTCTTCCATGCAGCGGAGCATCTTGTGGATGGTGTCCTTCGGATGAAGGGCATGCGCGGTGACTTTGACAAGGAGAGAATCATAGTACGGGGTGATGACGGCGCCGGTGTAAGCCGTGCCGGCATCGAGACGGATGCCAGGTCCGCCGCCGGAACGATAGGCAATGATCTTACCGGTATCCGGCATGAAATTGTTCTGCGGATCTTCCGTGGTGATACGGCACTGGATCGCAACGCCTTTGTACCAGATCTCATCCTGCTGGCCAATGGCGATCTCCGGCCCGTCAAGAGCATAGCCCTCAGCGATGAGGATCTGGCTCTTGACGATATCCACATTGGTGATCATTTCCGTGACGGTGTGTTCGACCTGGACACGCGGATTGACTTCAATGAAATAGAAGTGCTTTTCATCCTGATCGACCAAGAATTCGACCGTGCCGGCATTCACATAGTGGACATTCTTCATCAGTTTGACAGCTGCATCGCAGATGTTCTTTCTGAGTTCCTTCGGAAGAGACCATGCCGGCGCCATTTCGATGACCTTCTGGTGACGGCGCTGGATGGAGCAGTCACGTTCGAAGAGATGCACCACATTGCCGTGCTCATCACCCATGACCTGTACTTCGATATGCTTCGGGTTCATGATGCAGCGTTCGACATAGACTTCATCATCACCGAAGGCCATCTTTGCTTCAGAGCGCGCACGGTTGTACGCTTCTTCCAGATCTTCCATGCGGTCGACATTTCTCATGCCGCGTCCGCCGCCGCCATTGACGGCTTTGATCATGACCGGGAATCCGTAGGTTTCTGCGAAAGCCTTCACTTCATCAAAGCTATGAACCGCGCCCTTGGTCCCCGGGATCATCGGGATCTGCGCTTTTTCTGCCTGAATACGGGCATTCACCTTGTCACCGAACATGATGAGATGTTCGACCTTCGGCCCGATGAAAATGATGCCTTCTTCTTCGCAGCGCTGGGCGAGCTTCGCATTTTCAGCAAGGAAGCCGTAGCCCGGATGAATGGCATCGACGTCATGCTCCTTACAGATACGGATGATATCTTCGATGTCAAGGTATGCGTCGATCGGCTTATCCCCTTCACCGACCAGGTATGCTTCATCTGCACGGTTTCTGTGCAGGGACAGGATATCTTCTTTCGAATAGATAGCCACGGTGCGGATGCCCATTTCACTGCAGGCTCGGAATACGCGGATCGCGATCTCGCCGCGGTTGGCTACCAGTACTTTATGGATTCGTCTCATGAGATTCTCCCTCTCAATAAAATAGAATGAGCACGGTGATCGCGTCATTCTGATGCGCTTTTAGCGTTTGATAGTACTATTTTAACCAGTGAAAGGCGTAAAATCAATAGCCTGTATGAATTGGTATCAATCATGGTTTTAATAAATGATATGAATAGATGGGTAATGATATGGTATTCATTATGTGTCACGCTTATCATAATCATCAATTTATTATTTAAGGTTTAAGGTTCTAGGTTCAGGGTTCAGGTTGATGGGTTCAGGGTTGTGGTGGCAGCTTCGCTGCAAAATATATATTTGCGGCGAAGCCGCCACCACCATTTCTAATTTCTCATTTCTCATTCAAATGAGGCTTTCAAATGGAATCAAAGGGCGACCCGCCCCCATGGCTACCCCGAACCCATTATCTTCCACAATATTTTCTGAAATCACAGAACCGGCACGCAGTCGGGAGCTCGTTCTTTTTCATTTCACAACGGCGCGCAAAATCACGCGCCAGGATCCGCCTTGCCGTTGCATCGAATTCTTCCATCCGTTTCTCCACGCGTTCTTTGCTCATAGGAAAAACAACGCATGGATCCTCGGCATCACTGGTGAAGTACAGGACGAGCCTTTCCACGGAGCGGCCGAGTTTCGTTTCGACGAGGTAGGCATATACCTCGAGCTGGCTCAGGTATTTCTCCATAAGGGGACTGTCCATCGGCGGTTTCTTCCCCGTCTTGAAGTCTATGACCCGCACCTTATCCCCATCCCCCGAGAGAAGATCGATGGTGCCGTTCAGAATGTAGTCATCTTTGACCAGCTCAAGAGGGCATTCGGCAGCAAGCGCATCATTCCAATTTCCTTTCCGGAAATCCACATATCCAAGGATCTCTGAAAAGGCCTGCTTCAGTTTTGCCTCAGGGAGCCAGCTATTTTCTTTATCAGACAGGGAAATGTAATTCGCCATCATCCAGCCGTAGATCACAGAGGGCGTCGCGCGATCGGCCTCTCCGCGAAGGACCGCGCGGTGGATATCCTCGATCGTCTCATGAACAAGCTCACCGTACATGGCATGACTCCCCTGCGTGCCTGCGAAGCGGTAGACGCGATGCCAGAGATACTTCATCGGACATTCTTCATAAAGGGCGATCTGCGACGTGAAGGCGAAACGCGGCTTAAATACATTCCGTCCCACAGGGCGGCAGGTGAGGTGGTGGTAGTCCGCTTCTTTCGCATTATCTGCTGGAAGAGCGGGCATGATCCATTGAAATTCTTCCGATGTGTCCCCCTTCTTTTGAGAAGATGCGAGGACGAGGAGCGTTTCCGCGCGGGAGAAGGCCGTATAGTACTTGCGCCATAAATCAAAATTTTTCATTTCTTTCGGTGGCTCAGCAGGCTTTCGTCCGCTCACCTTTTCCACCACCCGGGAAATCAGGTCACTTTCTGCATCCCAGCGCGCCCGCTCGTCGAGCGATGGCACGATGACAACGGGGTACTCGAGCCCCTTTGCCTGGTGGATATTCAGGAAGGATACGGAACCCGAGGGCGCATAGCGCTCTTCATCTTCATACTCATTCACGCCGTTTTCAAACCAAAGCCGCAGATAGCGGGAAAAGAAGAGATGCACGTCCTCCACAGTCTCCTCACCATGCCCGTGATTCTCCGGCAGGAAAAAGCCAAAACGGGCAATCAGGCGCGTGATGGAGGACAGATTTCTGGCTGCATTCGATTCACCCCGGACCGCGCTGTCCAAAATATCAGAAAATGGTGCAAAGGAGAGCATCTGGTAGACGAGGTGCAAAAAAGAGGCGGGGAGTTTCTTCTCATAGGAAATGACACTCCGCGTGCGGTCCAGCCAGTCTTTCAGCGCTCGGTGTCCGGGTTTTGCGAGCATCATCCGCGCGACGCCCATGCACTCGAAGTATGTATCGAGAATCCCCCTCGTTTCCTGCATGTCGTCCCGATTTTCCATGGAATCCGAAAAACTGGGAAAGAGCAATAGGAGCGTCCCGATCAGCCACTCGACTTCCTGTCGCTTGAAGAACCAGCCCGCCCGCGGCGCGTAGGAAGCGATACCCTTCCGTCGAAGCTGCAGCTGCAAAGCGCGCGATGCATTGCTTTTCACGGACGAACAGAGTACCGCCACTTGGTTATAGTCCGTGATCTGCCCCCGTTCTTTCAGCCCTTCGATGAAATCAGCGATCCGCGTGTGACACTCGGAAATATCCTTCCCCGTGATGCGAAGGACGGGCGTCCCCGTTTCCTCTGACGCGGCATGAATATCCCCCTTCACATAGCGGAACATCCGCCCATCCGCTCCGCGCCAGCTTTTGAGTCCGCGCATCCAGTCCATGCAGAAGCGGACAATGCCCGGATGCGAACGATAATTCGTATCCAGCTTGAACGTATGGCATGTCTGATAGGTCTTCGAAAATCCCAGAATATTTCCGATGGACGCCCCGCGGAAGCGATAAATGCTCTGGTCATCATCCCCCACCACGAAGATCTGTTGCGAAGAGCCGCCCAGAAGACGGATGAGCTGCTCTTGGATGAAATTCGTATCCTGGTACTCATCGATCATGATGTACCGGATCCGTTTCTGCAGCCGGTCAAGGATCTCCGGATAGGAAGAAAGAAGCGCATATGTCTCCTTCTGCAGGCGGGAGAAATCAATGAAATGCCTTTCCTCTTCGAGGCGCGTGTACTTCATCATCATCCGTGCGAGCACTTCTATGCGCCCGCCCAGTTGATTCCCGCATGTCCGCCGCATCTCTTCCGTCAAGAGCAGCTCCTCGGAGAGACCATTCACATAGCGGCAGATCGTCTGGCACTGGCGCCATGGAGAGATCCCCACCAGCTCCCCCTGCTTCAGATAGGAGTCCTGTATCACACGGCGAAAATTCGGGATCGCCGCAAATTCCGAAAGATGCTCGTACACCAGGTACTGCTGCTCAAACTGGTCCACCGACAGATAATTCTTCGGAAGATGGGTATACTCCTGAAATTCTTTCAGGATCTTTCGGCAAATGTGATGAAAGGTACCGATGTACATCTCATGCAGATTCACCTCGATGCCCACCTTCGACAGTACATCCGTGAGACGCGTCGTCAGCTCCTTTGATGCCTTCTGTGTGTACGTGACCAGCATGATCTCTTCCGGCTTCACCCTCTTCTCGCGGATGAGGTAAAGCACGCGCTGAATGATGGTATAGGTCTTTCCCGTCCCCGGTCCCGCGATCAAAAGCGTGGGACCTTCGGAGAGGATGGCAGCTTTTTGTGATTCATTCATAGAGAGGGCTCCTTTGGGAAATAGTGACTGGGGACTAGGGACTAGGGTCAGCAGGTATAATGAGTTTTAAGGGTTCAGGGTTCAAAGTTCAGGGTTCAAGGTTCAAGGGGTTCTAAGGGTTCTAAGGGTTCTAAGGGGATAGTGCGGCGCATTTCGTCATCCTGAGCGGAGAAAAACGTCGTGTGTTAAGGAAACGCTGTTTCAATCGCAGAATCAGATTTAATCAGTGTTTCCTTAAAAATGGCTTATCTGAAACAGGAGAACTGAGTCGAAGGATCTAAGCGCCGCGGAGTATACTTAGCCTTCCCCTCTAGGGGAAGGTGCCCCGAAGGGGCGGATAGGGTGACTATAGTATGAAAGATCAATGATCGGATATCTAATAGTTCCTAATCCCTAGCTACCAGTCACTAGTCACTCATTCTTGCTTTCAAACTTCAAGGTTAGCCCAAAGGGCGTGCTGTACCTTGATCGGGAATGAAAGAGTGTGGCGGGTTCTAAAGGTTCTAAGGGGATAGCGCGGCGCATTGAACCTCTTGAACTCCTCTCCCTTGTCACCCTTCCCTTTCACTACGTTCCACCACCGTGAGGATTCCCAGCACGGGCAGGCAGAGGACATAGGCGAAGGAATAGCGGAAAACGGAGGAGGCAGGCGTGGAGAGGAGGAGAGTGGCTGTATTCACTAGAAGCGGCAAAAGCGCCCAGAGATATTTCTTTTTCCCCTGTCTGATCCAGACGAGCCCCAGAAAGAGCGCGATCCAGAGCGAAAGCCCCGTCCCGATGAAATGGCTTCCCTCATAGGAGACATTCGCCAGCCGCGCCTTGAGCCAAAGAGGCAAAGGAAAATCCCCCGTCGCCATGCGGTCGTTATCCGCCGGTTTCATATCCTTTGTATTCTCATCCGAAAGCGCCCAGCCGAAGCGCGACTGCACGTCATACTCGAAGGGATCCAGATTCCACAGGGCATATGTCTCCATCAGCCAGCCTTCGACATAAATCCGCGGATTTCTTAAACCGGTATCCACCCATGCCGACAGGAATTCTTTTTTCTGCCCATTCAGCCAGTTTCTATGGAAATGGTCATGCCACTTTACAAAGTCCACGGTATAGGGTGAATATTCTTTCTTCCACGCTTCTTCGGTGAGAAGATTTTCCATCAGCGTTTTCGTTTCCTCGCTTCGCTCACCGCCAAGTACCATCGTCCGCCCCAGCTGCTGGAGCGGGATCGCCATAGACTCCTGAAAGAGCGGCTCCCAGTGATGGGTGCGCTGGATGACCTGGGCGGGGACGATGGAGAGCAACGCAAAAATCACAAAAAAGAGGAGGATCGCCTTCCGCTTCTCCAGAAAAAAGAGAGCAAGGGATACCGACAGCGCGACAAGGAGGCCATTGCTGCGAAGCAGCATCGCAAGAAGCGCCGCAGCAAGGATCCCCAGAGACGCCCTCCCCCAGGGCTCCCCTTCCGCGCGCCGAAGAAAGAGCCATACGAAAAAGAGCAGCCCCAGAGAGAAAAGGCCATCGCGCACTGCCGCGATACTATAATTTCCCACCATCGGAAAAAAGAGAAAGTACCCGTACAGCCCCCATCCGGCAAGATCATGCACACGTCCCTTCACCCAGAAGGCAAAGGCGGTAAGCCCATAGGAGATCAAAAGAAGCTGCAGCAGAGAAAAGAAGAAGATGACCAGCTCCCGGCTCCCCAGCACCTCCTTCCCCCAGCCCGCACCATAGCCGTATATCACCGAATACAGCCATGGAAACTGCACACTTGCATAGAGCGGATTCTCCATCATGAAAACCGTGTCATTCATTCCCGGCGCCGGATAAAACGAGAGAAGGAAGGGCAGCTGCCAAAGCGTCATCAGAAGGAATGCAGGAAGAAACCATGTCCGATCTGCTGCCGTTCTCCTCGAACAAGAAAAGCCGGAAAGCCGATCGACCAGTTTGGGCAGTAAAAGAGAAAGGAACGCCGTCCCTAGAAGAAGGATCGGCACGTCCCAAAAGTCCAAGAGCGCACGCCCTGCCTCTTTGAGTTCTCCTGCCCGATCCAGACAGTCTATCTTCACCGTGTACCAGAGCGCAGCCGCCAAGAAGAAAGAAAAGCATATATATAGGTAAGAAAAACGTGTCCGAAACAGTTTCATAAAAAGCTCCTAGATCTTAAAGGTCGTCGGGTGCAGGGTTAGCCCATGGGACGTGCTGCCCTTTGATTGTTGGTGAAAGCCTCGCTTGAATGAGAAATTAGAAATGAGAAATGCGAAATGGTGGTGCGGCGCATAAAAATATGGAAGCGCCGCAGAATTTTGATAGCGCTTCGCGCCGTCGTCATCTTGAGCGTAGCCCTCGATCTTTATTGCAGAACGTTCATCGCCTGATGTGAGGCAGCACCAGGACATCATTTTCCCTCGACGCATACACGCTGATTCCCGCAGTGCAGTAAAGATCCCTCGACTGCGCTCGGGATGACGATGCCGGAGAATTCCAGTCACTAGTCACCAGTCACTCGAGACTCCTAATCCCTAGCCAGTCATCCCTGCTTTCAAACTTGTAGCGGCAGCTTCGCTGCAAAGTATATATTGCTCATTATACCATGTTCCCCCTTCTCTCCTATGCTATAATATGGCTAATCTCATGATTTCTTATACAGAAAGGAGACCCTTTATAAATAGAGAAGAACGAGCCAGAGCCGCCCTTGCCGGCAAAGAAGTCGACCGCGTACCGTTCGCTGCCTGGATGCGCCTCTCCGCATTCGACCAGGATCCGATCTCCCTCGCCGAGGCAGAAGTCGATCTCACAGAAAAACTTGAACCTTGAACCTTGAACCCTGAACCTTGAACCCTGAACCTTGAACCCTGAACCTTGAACCACACCTAAAAACCGCTGTCCGAAACCATTCGGACAGCGGTTTTTTCTATTCTTGATTCAATTTCCCTTTCAGATCATGGTCAGTCATCGCGCAGACGCAGGAATCAGACCAGACATTCTCTGCTGTCTCGATCATGTCGATGATCGTATAGATCGGAAGGATGAGCCCCATGATGCCGATCGGCGCGCCGATACCGCTCATGAGGGAAAGCGTCAGGAAGTAGCATCCCATCGGTACGCCTGCATTGCCGACAGCTGCGAGTACTGCGACGATGAGCCATGTGAGCATGGTCGTCATCGAAAGCTCGATCCCCGCATTCTGCATGACGAAGAGCGAAGTGATCAGTATAAAGGCTGCGCATCCGTTCATGTTGATGGTCGTGCAGATCGGAAGTACAAAGCGGGAAACAGCTGGATTCGCCTTTAGATTCTTCTCCGCCGAGGCAAGCGTTACCGGGAGTGTGCCCGCAGAGCTCTTGGTGAAGAGAGCGACTGCAATGGCAGGAGACATTTTCTTGAAAACATCGATCGGATTCAGTCCACGAGCCAGAAGGAAGAGCGGCAGGACAAGGAAGAACTGGATACCGTTACTTGCCATGATGACGAGCGTGTATTTCCCGAGCGCCCCTACGATGACCCCTGCTTCGATCTGGGCGGAGAGCTGCCCTGCAAAAGCCAGAATGCCGACAGGAAGAATGGCGAGAAGCGCTTTGATCAGCGTAAAGAGAAGCTCCTGAAAACCAAGGATGCCCTTCAGGAGGACTTCGCGATTCTCCGTCTTCGGCATGAAGGCAAGCCCGAGGCCGAAGGAGGCTGCGATCAGCATGACAGCGAGTACATTACCGGACAGGAATGGCTGCAGAATGTTATTCGGGATGACATTCAAGATGTGGTCATAGTATGTGACCGTTCCCAGCTTCTGCGGCACGCTCGAAGCCCCTGCGCTCGCCAGATCCGTCGGCAGATTCCCCGGTGTCACCCAAAGATACATCGCAAGCCCGATACCTGCCGCAAAGACGGTAGTGAGAAGCGTGTAGACGACCGCGTGTGCAAAAATGCGACCGGTTTCCTTCTTGCCGCCGAGTGCAGCCAGTGTCGTGATGACAGCGAGCGCGATCGTCGGTACCGCGATGAACTGGAACAAACGGGTGAATACCGTCGCGATAAAATTAAAGAGCTCATTCAAAGGCTTGATCCCGAGCCAGCCCAGAGCGGCGCCCACGACCAATGCCAGGATCCAGAGAATAAACTGCCGTCCCTGCTTTTTGGTCTGGTGCTCTTTCAGCACGCTCTGTGCTAAGTTTTTGACATCCTCATTTTTATTCATATCATTTCCTCCTATCATTTCCTACTATTCCTACTATGGCGATCAATGAAAAAGAGTTCAGCAGCAGATTCTATGGATGCAGCAAGGCTCGCGAAACATTGCCGCATCGGGCAAGATCTTCATTTCAAACAATAAAAAAAGCCCTTCCTCCCCCATGGGACGAAAGACTCGTGATTCTCACCCAATTTCACCGTTGCGTCACCGCATCGGCCTCTTTAAGTCCAAACAGACTCTGATCCTGTAACGGGAATCCCCGGGAGAGCCTACTTCCTTTCGGTCTCCTTGCTCTGAAACGCACTTCAGCAAGGTTTCTCTGCCCGCTTGCACTGTCCGGACTCGCTAAGAGAAGAAATCCCTGCGTACTCTTTTTCTTCATCGCTTATTGGACATACTATAGCATAGATAAAGGAATGTGTCAAACCTCTGTAAGAAAAAAAGAATACAGTGCCCTGGTCTCTATGTCCCCTAATCAGATGCTCTCTTTTTTCGATCTGCCATTTTATACTCTTTCCAACTTTCCTCCACTTGTGGTAAGATATGAAAAATAATTTTTTTATTTTTTAGAAAGGAGACGTTCCCACATGGGTATGCTCAAAGAATTCAAAGACTTTGCCCTCCGCGGCAATGTAGTAGACATGGCAGTCGGTGTAGTCATCGGCGCTGCATTCGGAAAGATCGTTTCTTCTCTGGTCAGCCATGTCATCATGCCTCCTCTGGGCTACCTTCTGGGTGGTATCGATTTCTCCAACCTTTTCATCCCTCTAAGCGATACCCCGGTCTCCACGCTCGCCGAAGCAAAAGAGCTCGGCGTACCGGTCATCGCATACGGAGAATTCCTGAATGCAGTCATTGATTTCCTGATCATTGCTTTCGTCATTTTTATCGCCATCAAGCAGATCAACCACTTCTTCCCGAAAGCTCCGCCAAAGGAAATCAGAAAGTGCCCCTACTGCAAAGAAGCGATCGCAGATGATGCGACCCGCTGCCCGCACTGCACGGCACAACTCTGAGACGCCTCTTTCGGCAGCAAAGGCGGAGTGACAAAAACCTGTATGTTTTGTCACACCGCCTTTTTACTTTCATTTTCCCCATGAGACGCCTAAAGCCTCCCCGAAGGGAGGCTTTTTAGAGGTGTTTGGAGTTGTTGAGAAAGATTTGTAACAATGAGTGGAATCATCACGGCCAATGGTGATTTCCTTTTGTTTACGATTCTATATTACCTCACATCGTCTTTATTGTCAAGTATTGTTTATTGTTTTTATGAACAATAATTAACAATCATCCTTCATAAACTTCAAATTCATCCTTGCCGGCGCCGCAGACCGGGCATACATAGTCTGCCGGCAGATCTTCAAACTTGGTCCCCGGGGCGATGCCATTGTCCGGATCACCTTTGGCTTCATCGTAGATCCATCCGCATACAGTGCATACATACTTTTTCATAGTCTTTCCCTCCTTTGGGAAAACTCACAGGGGGCCGCATGTCGGCTTCCCTGCAGGAAGGAAATGTCGGTTCGACCGCAGCTTGTGATTTTACAAGAGTGAAATCCTAGGGAAACGCTGATTCAATCGCAGAGTCAGATTCTACAAGAATTTTTATACATAGCTTCGTCATAGCCTTCCTTAAATAGCTCGCTATTCGCGTCAGGTTATTCCTCGCTATGCATAAAAATTCAAGAGTAAAATCTGACAACGATTGAATCAGTGTTTCCCTGGAGCGATCGGATCCGTATTTCCCTCCTTTTCATATTCACATATCTCTATATAATATTATATCACAATATTCAAATAGTTCAATATCGAATGATACGTTTTTTCCCTTGCCAAAAGTCTTCTCCTCATCCCCCATTGACCAAAAGGTCCCGACCTTATATAATAGGTATCGCAAGCCATGCGAGCGTGGCGGAATTGGTAGACGCACAGGATTTAGGATCCTGCGCCTTGTGCATGGGGGTTCGAGTCCCTTCGCTCGCACCAAAAAAGCACTGTGGATCTCACAGTGCTTTTTTATTGGCAGTCACCTTTTCGCTAAAGCCGATCTCTCAGAAATTTACAGTCTTCCCATAGTAAGCGCATTCGAGGATCTTTGCCATAGCCTCCGCATCTGCCTCACGCGGGTTCTCCGGAGTGCAGGCATCGAGGACGGCATTCTCAGCGATGGCATCCTTCTTGGCAAGGTACAGCTCCTCTGGCACCCCATAGTCTTTGAGTGTCAGCGGGATGTCCATCTTCTGATTCAGTTTCTGGATGGCCTCCTCATAGGAAATGACAAGCTGTGCATCTGTGCGTCCCGGAAGGCCGGCCACGCGAGCGAGATCGGCATAGCGCGAAAGACAAACTTTTTTGTTGAACTGGATGACATACGGCATCAAGATGGCATTCGCACAACCATGCGGGATATGGAAGACCGCGCCGATCTTATGCGCCAGAGAATGTGTGATCCCCAGAAGTCCATTTGAGAAGGCCATACCGGCAAGGCACTGCGCGATATGCATTTTGCCTCTGGCTTCCTTGTCTCCATGATACGACTCTACGATGTTGTCAAAAATATCGGAGACGGCTTGCTTGGAGAGCGGTTCCGTGAAGCCATTCGCAAACTTTGACACATAGGCCTCGGTCGCATGTGTCAGCGCATCCATCCCTGTATGCGCGGTGAGCTTCTTCGGCATGGTGGACGGGATGTCGAGGTCAAGGATGGCAAGATCCGGCGTCAGGTTGAAATCAGCGAGCGGATACTTGATGCCTGTCGAGTAGTCGGTAATGACAGAGAAAGCCGTGACTTCTGTCGCAGTCCCCGATGTGGATGGGATAGCGACGAAGATCGCCTTCTGACGAAGCGGCGGCAAAGAGAATGGCTTTTTGATCTCATCGAATGTCAGATTCGGATATTCATAGAAGACCCACATGGCCTTGGCTGCATCGATCGGTGAACCGCCGCCGATCGCCACGATCACGTCCGGCTGGAATTCTTCCATCAGTTTCGCGCCCTTCTGCACTTCTTCGATGGACGGATCCGGTGTGATGCCTTCGAGCGTATAGGTGGCAAGTCCTGCGTCCTTCAGCACTTTTTCAGTCTTCTGAAGGAAACCGCCTGCCCGCATGGAATGACCACCGGTGCAAATGAAAGCTTTCTTGTGACCCTTCAGCAAAGACAGCTCCTCAATGGCTCCATGACCACAATAAATATCTCTAGGTAAGGTGAAACGGAACATAGTGACTCCTCCTTTTGGCATAGAATCATACGGAAGGATGGACGATCAGGATCTCATGATCGAAGAAATTCTGATCTGTCCTTCTTCTTATAGTATACACTTTTTTATGCAAACCGGAACATGTATGCTTATTCTATATGAAGAAGTCATTGGAAATGAGTTAAAAGCATAAATATAGGAGGCCTATCGGCCTCTGTATGCGGAATACCGCTTCATTATGAGCCCGCCGATGCCCGGCTCCCTAGCCATCACCTTTTTTATCGGGTATGGTATAATATAAGGGAAACGCCGATTCGATCGCTCATCAGATGGGATCCGTGTTTCCTACGAAAAGTGAAAGGAATCAAAACCTCTTATGGAAGATACAAAGAATCAAGTTTTTGTCCACGATCATGGCGATGGACATGTCCACACCCATGGGATCGGGCAAACCCATGACGGACATCATCACAATCACAGCCATACGCATGACTCGCAAAAGATCAAAGCGATCATGAATCGGATATCTAAATCCATCGGCCATATGGAGTCGATCAAGAAGATGCTTGAAAACCAACGGGACTGCGCCGATGTCCTGATCCAGCTCGCCGCAGTGCGTGCGGAGATCAATAATACTGGCAAGCTCCTCCTGAAGGAGCATATGGAACACTGCATCGTGGAAGCGGTGCAGGAGAATGACCAGGAGGCCATCACACGCATGAATCAGGCGATCGATATGTTCATGAAATAATATATGGAGCGCAAAAAGCACAGATGCCATCGTAATGAGCGGTGGCATCTGTGCTTTTTTCTTTTATCCTACGCCAGCGGCTTCGAGCAGACGGCGGGGATAGAGTTCCTTCGGATGACGCAGGATCTCCCCCCATGGCTCCCTGCTCGACGCATATCCCCTGATGCATCATGAGGAGTGCGTCACAAAACCGCTCCGCGAGCGATAGGAAATGGCATCTCCGCCTGCCAGATACATCAGGGCAAACGTGACAAATGTCATGCCGAGAAGAATGAGAAGGCAGGAGATCCCTTTCTTGACTATCCACACCATAGGCGCCCATCACTTTTTCGCTTCAATGCAAAAATACGGCGTCGCCGCAAAATTCAGTTGCTCCTCCGGAAGAAGGATCTCTTCGGAAATATTCTCATACAGTGTGACCTGCATCCCCATCTCTTCAAGTACCTGCCGGTCCCAGGCAGGACGTTTCTTGGGCGAAAGGGGCATCTGTCGCGCGATGCGTTCGCAGGTCATAACATCGGTCGAAATATAGCGGTCAAAGACCCCCGCTTCTGCGACCTGCTCGCGGTCCCTGTCATAAAGAGCACGGTCTTCTTCGCTATACAGGTAGTTGTACCAGTTCGCATCGAAATTGAGAAGGATCCCGCCCTTTTTCAGGACGCGCTGCCAGCTCGCATACGCCTTTTTCGGATGCGGCAGCGTCCATGTGAGATTTCTCGTCACGATGAGATCGTAGCTGTCTGCGGGAAGCGGCACATTTTCCGCATCCCCCTCGACATAATGGATCGCCTCTGCGAGCGGTCCTGCATTCTTCTTCGCCTCTGCCATCATGGCAGGATTCCGATCCAGTGCCGTCACCTCGCAGCCCGCCATCCCCAGAATGATGGAGAAGAAGCCGGGCCCTGCCCCGATATCAAGCGCTTTGATCCCTTCTCTCTCCGGCATGGCATCCTGTACACGTCGCATGATATAGGACGTCCAAAGATCCTTCTGCCTTCCGCAGAGCTCTTTCTGATTGATCTCCGAATAGCTCGGCGCCCGCCTTGTCCAATAGTCTATGATCTCTTTTTCCAGCATCAATGGCTCTCCTTACGATAAAGGAAACGCTGACCCCATCGCTGGATCAGTGTCTCTCCACTCTCTTATTCATAATGAGTCTACCAATAAAAAAAGCCCCCCACAAGCCGGGTGGGGGGTTCTATACGAGAGCATACACCTAAGGAAACGCTGATCAGATCGCGGGATCAGATCTCTTATGGATTTTTATACATAGCGTCGTCGACATTCTCCTTAAATACATAAAAAAAGGCGATGTGAAATAACGATCATCTCATTTTCGCGTTCCATCTGCCACGGGGGACTTG
>ENA-OURS01000599-OURS01000599.1-human-gut-metagenome-genome-assembly--contig:-NODE-599-length-41162-cov-4.512662_pt1 | contig 41162 bp, 28 predicted proteins | sample MGYA00242109_ERZ509010 | MGnify/ENA primary metagenome ERZ509010 (study PRJEB26280, sample SAMEA2338774) | human gut metagenome | biome: human gut; feature: human-associated habitat; material: faeces... | reverse complement strand
TGCCGTTCGGCTTCTCGCTGCCTTTCTTCACGTAAAATAATACCTTGAATGTACTACGCATAACTCACTCCTTTTTTTGGTTACAAAATTAGTTCTTAGTGAGTTACCGACAGCTATGCAAATCAACGCAAAGCGCAGAAAAATAACCTTTTAGCAAGAAATTTGCACCCGTTACGGGAGTAACGAGGTGGTAACTGAACTTCTGCACCGTTTGGCTTCGAGGTGGTATTTCGTTGGCTCTGCCCCATAGAAAAACAAAGCGTAACGAACGCTCTATCAGCTAATTCGCTACGCTTTGCCCAAATTTACTTTTTCGCTATGTGTTTATTTTATAATAATGTACATGGTAAGGGTCTTCTTTGGGATTTACGCCACTGGCCGTGAAATAAATCACTTGGTTGTCTTCGTCCACTTTGAGCACGCGGCGCACCACCCAGTCGCCTTTTGTGATTTGCCGGATCACCTTGCCTTTCTCCATGTCAATCATGTAGAGGTGGTTCCAGTTGTCGCGTTCGCTCATCCATATCATTTCCTTTCCGCCTTTCAGAATGTGGCGGAACATGCGGCTGTAATTGACAAAAGTGGGGCTGCTCTCTTCCACGAGTGTGCGCACCTTGCCGGTTTCCGCATCGAGTTCCAATACACGGTATATTTTATGTCCGCGTTCGTTGTATTCAAAAGTTACGGCTTTTCCGTCCTCTTTCCATTCCGGGCCGTACAAGTCGTACTGTCGGTCGAAGAGTTCGGTAGACGGAATGACGGCCTGTCCTGTTTCCACGTTGAATATGCAAGGCACCTTGAAGCGCAGTTCGTCGCCCGGCTTGGCGTATTCCTGTTGGTGAAGGATGGGTTGGAGCTGGCTTTTGGGCGAGCTTTCCACGTAATATACATACCGTTTCTGAGCCGGACGTATCTTGTTGGCACATACGTATCTGCCGTCCGGGCTCCATTTGAGCCAACTGGAATAGTAATTGCCGGCCGTCCCGTCGTTGCTCAACGCCCGTTCGTGGCGGCCGTCCCGGTCGCTGACGTATACATTGTCATTCTTGATATAGGCTTGCCGTTTCCCGTCGGGCGAGACTACTGGTGCTGCCCCTTTCTCATCGTCCACTTCCATCCAGTGACGCGGTTTTCGCCACGGATCCTTGGGCGGAAGAGCTTCTTTGCTGCCTAACCGTAGTCCGGCCGTGCAAGCTTCTTCGACTTCCCATTTGTAACCGTCGAATTCAAAGGATACGGACGTGGGTTGGTTCTCGTCCACATTCAAGCGTGACAGTCTTAGCGTGTTCCGTGGGATGTCCTTTCCGGTCTCGCGGGAAAGCAGTTCCGCCAAGGCTTTCATGTGAATAGCTTTTACGTCAGCCGTTTTCACGCCTCCCGTGACTTTGCCTACGTAATAGTCTGTCCCTTCCGGCGTATAGACAGAGTAGTGGAATGCAGTCTTTCCGTCCCACCGTATGTCTGCCGGGTCGTTATATACCTGTGTGGCATTGAACTTCCCGTAGAGGGAATATGCCCTCCGGTAGTCTTCCAGTGTGCCTTGTGCCTGTCCGTTTGCCGCTATGAAGCATAGCATCGGGAGCAGCAGGCTTTTGATTGTTTTGTTTCTCATTACTTTTTAATAGGTTTTTATCGTGTCTAATTCCTTTGCCGTGCAGGCCGCGCTTCGGTGCCCCTGATGAGCGAAGCGAATTCTTGCGGGGTAACCTCGACCGGCCCGTCCATGAATTCCGGGATGTTGTAACTCCGCATGAAACGCCGGTGCATGTCGGGCACTTCCTGCGGCAACTCGAAAGGTTTGCGCCCCTTGCCGTCCTTGTCTATGTAGGCAATGAAAGGCCGTGTGTAGTTCCCGTCGTAACGCCGGCTGCTGAAGACCACCCACCGTCCGTTACTGCTCCACGAGTGGTAGCTTTCCACGTCGTCGGAGTTGATTTCCTCCATTGGACGTACTTGGCGTGTACGTAAGTCCATCAGGTAGAGGTCTGCGTCTTTGTGCCAGATGTGGAACACGCCGAACGCTCCGAGAGTGAACATCAGGTAGCGTCCGTCGGGCGATATGCGCGGCAACGTGGCGCTCTTTCCGCGTGCGGCCGCGTCGAATACCAATTCGGGCGGACCTATCCGGCGGCTGGCCGGGTCGAAGCTTCTCCGGAAAAGATTGTATTTGATTTCCTTATAACGCAGGATGGTTTCATTGTCCAAGTTCTCTGCCGTGTCTCTGCGTACGAAACGGGCCGAGGCATAATAAAGGTATTTGCCGTCCGGACTCCACCACGGGAATACTTCCAGTTCATCGGCATCGCCCGGGATGCGTGTCACTTCGTTTTTCTCCACGTCGTAAAGTATCAGGTCGCTACGCATGTCTTGCACTTCTACTTTCTGCAGGTCGCGTGTGTGGAACGTTTGCCCGGTCTGGTTGACCGAATAGGCGATGAGTTTTTCTGTCGGGTGCCAGGCGGGATATACCCCGCCCGAGATGAGCGAATCCGTTTTCAGGTTGGCTTTGACCAATGTACCGTCGTATGCGATGACTGTTCCGGCACGGTCTTCCCTCACGTGGAACTGCATACGCCGGGGATTGTAGTTCTGGTAAGAATGGCAGTTGATACATTGTGCATGTTCCACGTCGGTGTTCATCATGTTGCCGTAAATGACGCTTTCATCGAAATTGGTCAAATCACGTTGGTTGAGGGTCAAGTCCCGGTAAGTGACATACGAAGGACTGATGAGGCGGTAGGAGAGGTAGGGGTCTATCGTCTCTTCGGCCACATGGATTTGAAACGGTTGGTGGCGTGTCCATTGGCCGTCGTGTTCCACGAAAACTTCTATGCCGATAGTCTTTCCTTGGGTTGCTTCCAACATGTCGCGCCAAAGGGAAATCCCTGGGGTGACCTCACGCTTGTCCGTGACCCATTTTTTTCCGTTGTAGCTGATGCGCGTGATATAGGCATCCGCTTCTTCGTCCACTATAAAATGCAAGGGGGCGATGTTGGAAGGGATGGTCACTTCCGTATAGTCCGGATAGATGTCCGGCAGTTCGCGGTTGTCGGTGTAAGTTTCGGGCACACGGGGTGTGCAGCCGTACAAAACGGCGGCCATCACTGCGCAGCCGAGATATTTGAAGATAGCATTCATGGTTAGTAGGTTTGTAATCCGTTGACTAAAAAATAGAAATAATAGAAAGTGTTGCCGAACTGAGGCCGGAAGGCTTCCGCCATTTGTGCTTCCGTCATACCGGCGCATTGTTGGGTGAATTCCATAAACCGTTGGTAACTGTCTTTCACTTCCTGGTCGAAAGGCATGTGGCTGATATCTACCTTCTTTTCCAGGTGGCCATACAGGTAGGCGGCTTCCTGATAATGGCGCGGCATGGGTGCTCCGTTATGCAGGGTGGCATATTGGAAGAAACGGGGCCAGAACAGGTCGATGTCTTTCATTTGCAAGGCCGCTATCAAGGTCTGTTCTTGGTAGAGTGGGTCGTTGCTTTCGCCGTAAGCAAAGGTCTTCAGCAGGAACATTTCGATGACGTTCAGGTCCGAGTTAAGCTTGTCTTCCTTAGGCAACAGGCGGATAATCGGTGCAAACTCTTTGCTCTTCCGTATCTGTTCCGGGTGGTCAAGATAAGCCTCGTATTTTTCAGCCCAACCTTTATGGAAAAGGGTACGTTTAAGCATGTCGATGTATTTGCGTGCCACTTTGTAATCGCCGCCCGCGATAGAAGTTTTGGCCATGTATTTCAGGTATTCCGTCCGCCACCCGTAGGTCACGCCGTCTTCCATACACCAACGGTAGCAATAGTTTTCCTGCCCGTAGTGATAGTACAAAGCTTTACCGCCTACGTGGGCCAACCGTACGAGGAACGGGGCATTGGGACGTGCGCCCCCTTCGCGGTATTGGAACATTTCGTCACCCGCCCGTCCGAGGCGGAACAAAGCCAGGTTCTTGTTCATGACCATCAGGCGGGTAGGCTCTGCCGTTCCGCCCAGGAAGATGGCCGGCACCTGTTCCCAGTCTTCTTCCTCTATGGCACGTGCCATCAGCAGTTCCTTACGGAAGTTCTCATCCACATACCACGCCTTTTTCAATCCCCATGCGGTAGCTGTCCATACGAGCAAGTGAACCAAGAGGATGAGGGGGTATTTCTTTATGGCCGGTACGTAATCATAGATGACGGCACCCGCTAGTGGCAGGAGGAACAATATATAATAAGGTATGCGATAGTCTGTGAATACTTTTCCACCCGCATCGAAACTTGGCAAGGCGGCCGTGTAGATTTCGCTGATGGCCGTTTGGCTATAAAAATGCCATGCCGCAAGGGGCACTCCGGCGAGCAGCAACAGTCCCCATGCCGTAGGGATGACACGGTGCTTATATAATGTGCCCGGCATACGCCAACAGAGCGCCAACATGTAGGCCGTGCCGGCCAATGCGTATGCCCCGAATAAAGGATAACCGGCGAGGAGCCATACGGTCAGCCACGCATAACCCCAATATGGACGCCGGTGAGCTGTACGGCTGAAAACCCATACGGCTGACAGGGCCGCCAATATGCCAAGGGAGGCCGTGAAGAAATAACCTTGTAATTTGATGTAGTAAATGAAATAACCCATCTCCACGATACCGGCCAACAGGGCTGCCGGAACCAAAGCGGGAAGAAAGCTCCACGAGGGGGACAGCCGGAAGGCCGAGCGCATGACGAAGCAAATGCAGATCCAAACGGCTGCGAGAAAGGCTGTCCCCACAGCCGGATAATAAAAGAACTGGGTGAGGAAACAGGATGCCCATTGCAATGTGCCGCCCGGATATGCCGCGAGTGTATGATAGAAAGTACTGTCCGGCAAGAAGAGGTTGAGTTCTTGTATCCGGAAAAGGGTTTCTTTCTCGTAAGTGTACAGACAAAGGCCGAGAATGACAGGAAAGATGATGCCATAGAGCCACGGCATCCCTTTCTCCACGCAACACCGGAACCGTGTGTCCGTCTTGGCGGATGGCGCGTAAGCCTCTGGATTGAACGGTTGTGAAAAATCAGTATTCATGATATTTTAGTTGTTTTTTCCACTAATGATTAGGTTTTACCCTCCAAAGTTAATAAATCTTGATGCGAACACGTAATATTTTAGCAAAAACTTTGTATTTTAGTATGAAAATAGAACAAAAGAAGTATCTTTGTAGGCAGTTTCTAAATGATTAACTAACCGCGTCTGTGACGCAATAAAAAAATGTACCATGTTTAGACAATTGATGTTTTCTTGTGCTTGTCTGGCCGCTCTCTCGGCTAGTGCGCAAAAAGACAAACCTTGGTGGTTGGATCCCGAGGTGAACGAAGTAAACACCATGGCTCCGCGTGCGGCGTTTTTCGCGTACGAGACAGAGAATCTGGCAAAGGCTGACCAAAAAGCCCGGTCGGAACGTTACCTGTCGTTGGAAGGCAAGTGGAAATTCAATTTTTCCAATGACCACGACAAAGCCCCTCGCGACTTCTATTCCCTGAAGTACGATGATTCGCAGTGGACGGACTTTCCCGTACCCGGCATTTTGGAGTTGAATGGTTACGGAGATGCCATTTACAGCAACAATGGTTATCCATGGAGAACACAATTCAGACCCGAACCGCCTTTTGTGGAAGAGCGTAACAATTATACGGGTTCATACCGTAAGATGGTGACCGTGCCTGCCGATTGGAAAGGTGAGCGGATTTACCTGCACGTGGGTTCGGCTACGTCCAACCTGATGGTATGGGTGAATGGCAAGTTCGTGGGATACAGTGAAGACAGCAAAGTGTCGGCGGAATTCGACCTGACGAAGTACCTCACGCCGGGCAAGGAGAACCTGATTGCCATGCAGGTGATGCGTTGGTGCGACGGTTCATATCTTGAAGACCAGGACTTCTGGCGTTTTACGGGAATTGCCCGTGAAGTGTATCTCTATGCTCGTCCGGAGGCCCACATTGCCGACTTATTCATTACGCCTGATTTGGTGAACAATTATCAGGACGGGACGCTGGAGGTGAAACTGAATGCCGTCAGGGCCAAGGGTGAGACCGTGATGTTCTCTCTGAAAGACAAGGAGGGAAAAGAAGTGGCTGCACAGACGGCTAAAGTCGGAGGAAACGGTGAAGTAAAAGTAAACTTCGATATCAAAAATCCTTTGAAGTGGACTGCCGAGACGCCGAACCTCTATACTTTATATACTACCTTGATGGACGGCAAGCAGGTGGCCGAGGTTGTGCCGCAGCGCGTAGGTTTCCGCAAAGTGGAAATCAAGAACGCCCAGGTGTTGGTGAACGGGCAGCCAGTGTTGTTCAAAGGAGCCAACCGTCACGAACTCGATCCGGTGACGGGCTATGTGGTGTCGATGGACCGCATGTTGGAAGATATCCGTTTGATGAAGGAACTGAACATCAATGCCGTGCGTACCTGTCATTATCCCGACGATCCCCGTTGGTATGAACTTTGCGACATCTACGGTATCTATATGGTGGCCGAAGCCAATATCGAAAGCCACGGAATGGGCTATGGCGACAAGACTTTGGCCAAGGAGCCGACTTATGAGAAGGCACATTTGGAGCGTAACGAAAGCAATATCAAGATTTACAAGAACCATCCTTCCATCATATTCTGGAGCTTGGGTAACGAGGCTGGTTATGGTCCCAACTTCGAGAAGGCCTATGATTTGGTGAAGGCTTACGACCCAAGCCGTCCGTGCCAGTACGAACAGGCCGGACAGAACGGCAAGACAGATATTTTCTGTCCGATGTATTACGATTACGGTGGCTGTGAATGGTATTCGAAAGGCGATAATCCCCGTCCGCTCATACAGTGCGAATACGCTCATGCCATGGGTAACTCCATGGGGGGATTCAAGGAATATTGGGACATGATACGCAAATACCCGAAGTATCAGGGTGGTTTCATCTGGGACTTCGTGGACCAAGGCTTGCGTGTGAAGAACAAGCAGGGTAAGACGATATACGCTTACGGGGGCGACTTCGGACGTTATCCCACCAGTGACCATAATTTCAATAACAACGGTATTGTCAATCCTGACCGTAAACCGAATCCACATGCCAATGAGGTACGCTATTACTACCAAAGCATTTGGGCTACGGCCAAAGATTTGAAAGCCGGTGAGGTAGAGGTTTACAATGAGAATTTCTTCAAGTCGCTCGATGATGTGGAATTGCATTGGACGTTGGAGGTGGAAGGAAAGGTATTGGCCAACGGGCGGAATACGCTTGATGTGCCGGCACAGCAGAAACGTGTGGTAAAACTGGATGGCTACAGCCTGCCTGCGGACGTGAAAGGCGAAGTGGTGTTGAACCTTGACTTCGTGCTGAAGAAAGCAGAACCGATGCTTGATGCCGGTTATGCCGTGGCACGCGAACAGTTCGTGGTGAACCCGTATGAGTTCCCGACGATGGAAACTGTGTTGGCTGCTACTCCCGGGAAACATGATGCCGGAAAGGTGGAAAAAGAAGAAAAGTCGGCATGGGTTACTTTGACGGCAGGCCGCACTTCCGTTACTTTCAATCATTGGAACGGTTGGATTGATTACCTTGACGTGGACGGGAAGCCCATGTTGGAAGAAGGCTATGCCATTACGCCCGATTTCTGGCGTGCGCCGACCGATAACGACTATGGGGCAGGTGCACAACGTAAGTTGCATGCTTGGAAGAACCCTGAAATGAAGATGAAGTCGTTCAAGGTGGTGGAAGACGAAAGCAAAGCCGAAAAGGGTGTAGAAGTGGTATATGAAATGCCGTCGGTAGAGGCTACGTTGACGATGACTTATACGTTGACTCCGGTTGGTGAATTGATGGTCAACGAGGCCATGACGGTAAACAAGGATGCCAAGCACAAGCCGGAGCTGATGCGTTACGGTATGCAGTTGGTTATGCCGAAAGCCTATAATATGCTGACCTATTACGGAAAGGGACCGGGTGAGAATTACATCGACCGTAACCACGGAGACCGTTTAGGTGTGTACGATGCGAAGGTGGCCGACCAGTATTGGGGCTATGTGCGTCCGCAGGAAAGCGGAAACAAGACCGAGGTGCGCTATTGGCAGGTGAAGGATGAGAACGGCAAGGGATTGGAGTTCTATTCTTTCGCTCCGATGGAATGCAGCACGTTGAACTATCTGGCTTCGGATTTGGATGACGGTTGGGATAAGAATGCCCACCAGAGCCATTCCGGCGACTTGACACCCCGTGATTTCAGTGTGGTCAAGTTGGCTGCGCGTCAACGTGGATTGGCTTGTGTGAACAGTTGGGGGGCTATTCCGCTCGAACAGTACCGCATGACTTATCAGGATTACAACTTTACTTACGTAATCCGTCCGTTATAATGATATGAATTCTTTCATATTATTATGTTGAAATTAAATTAATTATGGAGGGGTGTCTTCGTGAGAAGGTGCCCCTTTTTTATGGCACTTTAGACATGGAAATGTGTCCTGTGGGTTTCAGCATGTAAGGATGTAGGAAAGCTCCCTTTCGTTTGGCTGAAAGCCGAAAATCGTTTGGCGCAGAATGGAAAATCATTCGGATGAGATTGATTTTTCGTTTGGCGCAGAACGGAATGCTAATTTATTTATGCCCATAAACCATTATTTCATAGCTGATTGTATTTCCTTTTAAAAGGTGTTGTCGTTTCGTGGAATGTCAATATAAATCGGAAAAACAATTCGCCCCCGAATGGCCGGATATGCCGTTCGGGGGCGAACTGTTGATATTATAGTAATGCCGTTGAATGCCTTGCGGAAATCCTTGTGGAAGGTTATGGAACCATGACCTTGACAGAATGGTTTCCGGCTTTTACCACATAAATGCCTCTTGAAAGGCGTACCGTACGGGATACCTGTTGGCCGCTGATGGCGTAAATCCGGTAATTGTCAGTACCGTCTACGATGACATGGCCATCGCGTACGGAAACTTTGAACGGGGCGGTTGCAATCGTGCCTTGGATACTTGATTCACCCTCCTTTGGAGTACTGATGGCTATCCAACCCATGAAATCGCCATTGTTGGTGGCGTTGTCTATTTCTTTGATTGTTTCGTTGGTCTTGTCCTTTTGGCGGATGATTTTCACACCCGTGGTAGCGGGCACGTTCTCAACGTCCACGTTGTCTTCATCCGTGAGGTCACTGCTAATCCGGTATACGGAGGCACAATCATAGTTGTTGGTCTGGGGGCCAAACAGCATGACAGGGTTGAACAAGGCCACGGCGTTGCCGGACTCATCGACAAAATTGACATCACGGGCACGCCGTCCGTCCACTTTGTCTTCCGTGCTGCGGCCTACGGTCAATATTTTGCCGTCATCCATCTTGGCGGTTCCCGGCGTGGCTGCCACGTAAAAGATGTCTTGTCCGGCAAAAGTGTTGGTTGTTTCGTCCACAGCGGCTTGACGGGCCAGTTTGACGGCGAAACCTTTGTTTGTGATGTCCCAAACCTTGACTACGTAGGGATATGCCTTATAGCGTGACAACACATTGGCAATGACCACCGGTGTGACCCCTTCGGGGAATGGGGTGGCAAAACTGATCCATGTGGTGTCGTTCTTGATTTTGTTGGCACTTTCTCCCACTTCCATCGTGATGCCGCCGATTTGGTGGGCACCCTTGCGCAGTACCATGAAATCCATGGTTTCCGGTTCCGTGATAGTTTGCTCATAGTCTCCCTCGTTCCAAGGGAAGGCCCAAAAAGAGAATTTGTCGCTCAACACGCTGACTACTGTATTGACCGGTACTACCTTTGAATCGTTATAGGAAAGCAAGCCTGCAAAAACAGCCGGTTTTTCATCTTCACCGATGGCATCGAATTCCGTATTGAACTCTTCCGTATCGCTGATTTCCAATGTGCCGTACTGGAAGCCCGCTTCGCCCTTAGCTGCCACCAACGAGAGCTGTACCTCGTCCGTAGAACGCACGTTACCATCCATGTCGAAGTTGCGTACCCGGTACGTGTAAGTGCCCCGTTTGAAATCTTCGGGGAAAACCTCGTTGTAGGTATAAGATGTCTTGTCCGGACCTTCATATTTTTGAAGGGTCTGCCATTCGCCTCCGTCTATGCGAACTTCCAGAAGAGTGGAATCGGTGAAGCCCATATTGTTCTTATATTCCCAATTGATGGCCAACTTGCGCGTGCGTTCGGTATATTCCAAACTCATTCCAGAGGGCGTGCTATACACTACTTTGGGTACGTAATCGTATGACTTTTTGTAACCCATTCCGGATTTCATTTCGCCGTACCATTTGCCAAGGATGGAAATTTCGGAAGGATTGCCTTCCTTTCCATACTTGTAAAGTTTGGAGCAATCGGCTTCACTGTTCCAATAGGCATATCGTTCCACATAGTCGAAACTGTTCCAGTTAGTGAGCACCTTGCTCATTACGTCGTAGTTTTTCTGTTGGTTTTCCTTCGAGAAAGAACGGTCGGTGGCGAAGATGCCGTTGTTGTTCCATGAAGCTCCCCAGACGAACTCGGACACCCAGATAGGACGTTTGTATTTGTTATAATAATCTTTCAGGGCGTTGTTCAGGTTCCATTCGGGCCAATAGCAGTGCATGTCGAGGATGTCGCAACGCCAACCGCGCTTATCTATTTCTGCCATGAACTGTTCTAACCATGAGAGGCTTCCGTCATGTGACGAAGGGGAACACAGGCGCATACCGGTGGCCATAAGGTTTTCCCAGTTGTTGAGTACGGTTTCCACGCTTTGCGGATGATCGTCGGCACTGTTGCCCGGTTCGTTGTTGGTCTGCATGTGACAGGATTGGGTCACGCCACCGCAAGTCGGGACGGACGGCCAATCTTCGTAAATGTGATGAGGTACCCATTCACAGTCCGGCTCGCGGCTTGCATTGCCCTGCCCCCAGTCATAGCACCAGGTGACCTTGAGGGCGTTGACGATTTCTTCGCTTGCATCACTGGCAATGCCCTTTTTCTGGAAATTATGCCACTTGAACACACGGTAGGAAGAAATCCTGTGGTCGAGTTCCAAAGGCAGTGAAGCTATTTCCAAGTCCTCTTGGTCGGCGATGAAGCAGCGGCTATATCCCCGTCCTGAGGGGTTGTTGGAGAAAGTCACCATGTAACCCCTCTTCAGCTTGAAGCTCCGGATGCGGTTGTTGAGTTTGGCTGTGGTGAGGGTATTCATGTAGCCCCCGGAGTTTTCCAGTCCGAAATCGTTGACGGACTCTCCTCCGAAATCAGGTTCGGAATACACGGTCAGAGGCTTGAAGTCTTTGTCGTAAGGCAGGATGATGGCTCCGTGGGCGTACATCTTCACTTGGCAGTTTTCGTCGTTAATGGCTGGCTCCCCATTAATCTTGATGTAAGACAGGTAGCTGAGAGCTTCGCTTGGACGTAGGTTCTCCAAGATTACGACGGCATGTTCCGTGTTGGTGATGTTGATGCTTCCGGTTGTGCTGAAAGGTGTCGTCCCGGTGATGATGTAGTCCACGTCCTCACTCACGGTGACGGACGAGGTCACTTTGTCAATCTTCTGGGTCGTGTTTTTAGCAATGGCGGTCTGACTTAATGTGAGAGCCAGTGCAAAGGTTAATAGTTGCGTTTTCATTATTTACTAATAGGTTTTTAAAAAAAATAATGGGTTGGTCTTTTGTTTATTTCGTGTTTGGGAAAGCTTTTTGCAGGCGTTTCAGCTCTTTCTTGGTGATGGCGATGACCGTGCCGTGGCGAGGAGTGAATGCGCCCTGCGTGGCCGTATCCTGTACGCGTTTGAACTTCATCAGGTCTTTGCTGGTGCAGAACTGGTAGTGCCCGTTCATGTAGCAGTCGTACATCAATACCCAATCTCCTTCTATCCGTTGGAACACGCCGGAACCTTCCACCGCTTTGTCTGTATCTTCGAACGTGCCGGGCAACAGTTCCCATTCTGCCGGATTGTGCAGGTCTTTGGCCAAATATTGGCGGATGCCTTTTTTCTGTTCGCCTTCGGTTTTGAAAAAGATGTGATAAGTTCCATTGTCGTCTTGCACGATATCCGTGTCGATGGACGGTTTCTTGTAGTCGAACAGGACTTTGGGTTCCCCTTCAAGGTCGCTGAAATCTTCATTGGCATAGGCCCAAAAGACCTTGTCGTAGGGGCACTGTCCGTCATCGGTCAGGATAGAAAAGTACACCATATATTTTTTTGCCTTTTTGTCGTAGATGGTTTGCGGTGCCCATACGCGGATGACGTTAGCGAACATCGTGCCTGCATATTTTTCGGGGAAATTGACGGTATGGTGCGTCCAGTTGACCATGTCTTTGCTGCGCATCAGTACGATACCCCGGTTGGAAGTCCATCCTTGACTGGAACGCATGTCGGTGACTACCATGTAAAAGTAGCCGTCTTCACCTCTCAGGATATGAGGATCGCGTACGCCTTTTTTTAGAGAAATCGTGTCGGAGGAAATGACGGGGTTACCGTCATTCAACGGAGTATAGCTGAACCCGTCCGTACTGATGGCATAACAGATTTGTTCCTGTTCGGGAGCATTACCTGTAAAATAGGTAAAAAGGTAAGCCACTTTCTTCTTTGCTTGGAGGGTTGTGGTGCTTGCGAATGTACCGGCACACACAAGGCAAATGCCTAACACTGTCTTTAGGTTTTTTCTCATGTTGGAATGAATAGGTTAATAAACAGTCAAATGTACGAAAATAGCTTTATTTGTGTGCGTAAACCGGCTGCTTATTAACTAAGATTAACGCCCCTTGCGCTTTTCCCGAAGCGTTTCTGCAATGGCCCAATGGATGGCTGCTTCTTCTTCCTTGCCGGAACGGGACAGGGCGTCTCCGAAAAGTTCGTGGGCTTTAGCGTGTTCGGGTTTAAGGGAAACTGCCTTGTCGAAATCGGCGACAGCCTGTTCGGTACGTTCGCAAAGCAAGTGGTTCTTCCCTCTGTTGTAGTGTACTTTGAAATTGGCCGTGCTGAGTTCGGCGGCTCTGTTGAAGCATTGGAGTGCATCTTCGTATTCCCCATGGTCTTGCAGTGTGACGCCTTTGCGTATCCATGCGTCTACATGCGACGGGTCGAGCGACAGGGCCTTATCGTAATTGGCTAAAGCGGCTCTCAGATTGTGGGCTTGAAGGATGGAAGCGTTGCCCAGTTCGTAATACTCATGGGCGTACTGCTGCATCTGCTTGCGTTGGACTGTCATTTGTCGTTTCAACTGTTCGTTCTCGCGTTTGAGACGGCTGATGATATTGAGCTTGCTGCAGATGAACCGTTTGATAGCCGGTTTTTCGATGTCATACCTGCTGTGTATGGCTGTGAAGAAGTGGTCGAGGCTTTCGCGGAAGTCATCGCGGTCGAACGCCTGCACGCAGGCTTGGTATTCGATGTCGGCTTTGGCTTTCTTCATGGCCTGTTCGATAGCCTTTTCGTCATTGAATTGTTGGGCGAACCTGATGATTTCGGGCTTGACGAAAATATCCGAACGGGATATTTCCTTTTTCAGGCATATACCTTCCAATGAGGTACAACGGCTCAAGGCTACATATACCTGTCCTCCGGCGAAGACACCGCCGGTGAAATCAATGGTCACTTTACGGAAAGTCAGTCCTTGGCTCTTATGGATGGTGATGGCCCAAGCCAACCGCAAGGGGAACTGCCGGAAGATGCCGAGTTCTTCCTCTTCTATCTTTTTTTCTTGTTCATTGTAGGTGTAGCGCACGTTGCTCCACACTTCGCGGGTGACTTCCATTTCCGTCCCGTCTTCCGTGACGACGTAGATATGGCCGTTCTTCTCGTCTATGGCTGAAACGGTGCCCAGAGTTCCGTTGACCCAACGTTTGTCTTGGTCGTTTTTGACGAAGATGACTTGTGCGCCGGGTTTAAGTTCCAGTTCCATCAGCGTGGGGAGCGAACTTTCCGGGAATTCACCTTGTATTTCGCCTTTAAAGAGTGTGCTTTGGGTGTCTATCTCGGATAGTTTCCGGCGGTTGATGAAATCTACGTTGTCCCTCCGGGTGGCTAAGGTGATATTCAGTCCATGGCTCAGCTTGTCGTCGTTCGTCCGGTTCCAACGGCTGTTGAGCAGTTGCAAGTCAGCATTTCCGGCTTGGTTGGTACGGATATGGTCGAGTACGGCGATGAAAGCGGCATCTTTTTGGCGGTACACTTTCTTTAGTTCTATGGAGACCAGTCTCATTTCCTGGAACACCTTGGCCGAGAAGAAATAAGGCGTAGGGTAGTAACGGTTCAGGATTTCGCGTTCGTCCGCTTTGACAACCGGTTCCAGTTGGAATATGTCCCCGACAAGCAATAGCTGCTTTCCGCCGAACGGTTCACGGAGGTTACGGCTGTAGAGGCGTAGGATGCGGTCGATGAAGTCGATGATGTCCGCCCGTACCATTGAGATTTCGTCGATAATAATCAGTTCTGTTTCACGCACTAACTTTTGGTGGGCAGAATTGTATTTCAGGAACTCTTTCAGTTTGCGGAAACTGAATCGTGGGTCATCGGGCAGGAGCGGATGAAAAGGGAGCTTGAAAAAGCTGTGCAGGGTGCTGCCTCCGGCATTGATGGCTGCGATGCCGGTCGGTGCCAATACCACGTGCTTCTTCCGTGTGTGGCTACAGATATATTTCAGCAAAGTGGACTTACCCGTACCGGCTTTGCCTGTGAGGAAAACCGAGTTGCGGGTAAACTGTATGAGTTTCAGCGTGTTCTGGAATTCAGAATTCTGAAGGTCTATTTCGAGTTCTTCTTTCAAGTCTTTGGGGCTATGGTGTCAAGGAGTCGTTGCGTAAAGAATCCCCCGGAAGGGCTATGCCCAATGAATCTGAGGATGCCGTGATCGAATCCGGTTCTTGTGGCGCGTAATAGCTTTCACATGTGTACGTGGTGGGGTCTATGTCTTCGAGCGGTTGTTTCGGGAACTTGGCACGGTATTGGGCGAAGCGGTCGTCCAACAGAACCTTTTGGATGAAGTTGCCGAATATGGGCAAGGCCGTCCGGCTGCCTTGTCCTAAGGCTCCGGTACGGAAGTGTATGCTCCGGTATTCTCCTCCGACCCATCCTCCTGCGACTAACTTGGGCGTTACGCCCACGAACCAGGCATCGGAATGGTTGTTGGATGTACCGGTTTTACCTCCAAAATCGGTGTATTTCAGTACCGGGTGGATGTAGCTCCACAGGGCAGCCGTAGTTCCGCCCGGCTCAGTCAGGCCTCCCCGCAAAAGCCGCTGCATAAAGAAGGCGGAACGGTATGGGATTGCCTGTTGCTCTTCCAGTTCTGCTGCATAGATGATGTTGCCGTCGCGGTCGAGAATTTTAGTAATAAGAATGGGCGGATTCATCTTGCCGTCGTCGATGACCGTGCAGTAGCCGTTGACCAGTTCCAACAGATTGACATCGGAGGAACCCAAGCTTAGCGACGGAGTCTCGTGCAGCGGTGATTCAATTCCCATGGCATGTGCGGTTTGTGCCACGTTGTGGATACCCAGTTCATACCCCAACTTGACTGCAACGCTATTGATGCTCTGTGCAAAAGCCGATTTAAGCGGCATCGCAGCCCCAGAGAAAGTCCCGTTGGCGTTATGGGGAGTCCATTTCGTGGGTTCTCCGTTTACCGTGTCCGGGTACTGTTGCCATTCGTCGATACGGGTGTCGCAGGGGGTCAGTCCTTGGTTCATCGCTTCTGCATATACAAAGAGTTTGAAGGTTGAACCGGGTTGGCGCATGGCGGTGACTTTGTCGTATTTCCACGAGCCAAAGTCGATGTCGCCCACCCATGCCTTGACTTGGCGGCTGTCCGGTTCTATGGCTACGAAACCGCAATGTAGGAATTTGACCATATAACGGATGGAGTCCATGGTGCTCATCTCTTCTTCTTTCGGACCGTCGTAACTGAATACCTTGACCTTGTGGGGCAGATTCAGATAGTAAGCGATGGAGTCCGGTTGGTCGGGGAAACGGGTTTCGAGATATTTGTATGCTGTCGTTTTTTTAGCTAAGTCCTCGATAAAGTTTGGAATCTCCCGGTGTCTTTCGTCTTGCCACGGGTTTGTGTTGCCCCAATGTTGCTTGAAACGTTGTTGGAGTACCTCCATTTGTTGGATGGCAGCCTCTTCCGCGTATTTTTGCATACGGGTGTCCAATGTGGTGTATATCTTCAGACCGTCGGCATAGAGGTCTAATTTGTTTTCTTCATCTATGCCGGCTATCGCGCCTTTCTTGCACAGCATGTCGATGTACTCCGGCAGGGTCGCACGGAAGTAAGGTGCGATACCGTCATAACTGCTTTCTTCCTTGCGAGGGCTGACTATCATAGGTAATGCCATGAGAGAGTCCAGTTGTGCACGGGTGGCTTTGTGTCCATTGATGACCATATGCCCGTGGTCATACAAATTGGTCAGTACCACATTACGTCGTTTGGTACTGTTCTTGGGATTGAGCTTCGGGTTATAGCTGGATGTCGCCTTCAATAAGCCTACCAGTGTGGCGGCTTGTTCGTAGGTCAGTTGGTCGGGAGTCGTGTTGAAGTATGTGCGGCATGCTGTCTTGATGCCGAATGAATTACTGCCGAAATCCACGGTGTTGAAATACATGGTGAGTATTTCTTCTTTGCTGAATATTCTTTCCAGTTTTACGGCTACAATCCATTCTTTGGCTTTCATGACTAAGATTTTCACCCCGGGGATTTTGCCTAAAAGGCCGGTTGAGTATTGTGTGCGTACTCGGAACAGGTTTTTGGCCAGTTGTTGGGTAATGGTACTGGCACCGCGGGCACGTCCGCTTGCGATGTCTTTTACCGCTGCGAAAAGCCCTTGGAAGTCTATACCATGGTGACGGTAAAAACGTTCGTCTTCAGTATCGATGAGGGTCTGGATGATAATGGGGGAGATATCTTCGTACTCGACCGGAGTTCGGTTCTCGCTGAAAAAACGGCCGATAAGTACACTGTCGGCACTGTATATCTCGGACGCTTCATTAGTGACCGGGTTTTTAATGTCTTTAAATCCGGGAGATTTCCCGAACAGGTAGAGAAAGTTGAGGTCAACGGCAATGAGAAGTAAAATAACCGATAGGACACAGGTGGTGGCCCATACCACGGTTTTCTTGTACCAAGGGCCTCGATAGAGGTTGGTGAATCCCCTTCCGGCCTTTTTCAACCAATGGATTGTCTTTTGAAGAATGCGACTCATGTGATTTGACTTATGTAGGTTGAATGATGTTTAATAGGAGCAAATTTAGAAAAAGTTTATGGCATAATCTCTTTTTCCATGAGTTTTTTTATGGCTTCCGTTTCATCCGGATGAAACCAATGAATGCTTTCGTCGCGGCGGAACCATGTCATTTGCTTGCGTGAGTAAATGCGGGTGTTTTGTTTGATTTTCTCCACAGATGTTTCCAAAGTCCAGGAACCGTCTATGTATTTGAATATTTCCTTATATCCTACGGTATTGAGGGCGTTGGTATGCCTATAGGCTATGACTTTCCGTGCCTCTTCCACTAATCCGTCTGTTATCATTTGGTCCACGCGCCGGTTGATACGTTCGTATAGTTCTTCCCGTTCCCGTCTTAATCCGATTTTAAGGATGTCGAACGGACGTGCCTTGGGTTGGTTGGTGCGAAAGCTTGAATAAGGTTTCCCCGTCATGTAGCATATCTCCAATGCGTGAATGACACGTTTGGGATTTTTGTGGTCTACGAGGTTGTAGTATTCCGGGTCGAGCAGTTTCAGCTCTTTGCAAAGTTGTTCCAGTCCCACTTCTTCGTATCTTTCCCACATAAGGCGGCGGGTTTCTTCGTCTACGGTAGGAATGTCGTCGATACCCTTGCAAACCGCGTCGATGTACATCATGCTTCCACCTGTCAGTAGGGCGTATGGATGTTGGGAGTAGAGGCCGTCCAACAAACGAAGTACGTCTGTTTCGTATTGTGCCGCACTATAATAGTCCGTTAGCCCGAGTGTGCCGACGAAATAATGTCTGACACGCTGTTGTTGCGCTTCAGTTGGTGCTGCGGTTCCGATAGGCAGGTCACGGAATAGTTGCCGTGAATCCGCGTTGATAATAGGAGTATGAAGAAACTCAGCCAACGAAAGGCTGAGTTCTGTTTTGCCCACTCCCGTAGGTCCTATCAATACGACAAGTCGGGGCTTCATGAATCAATGATAAGGGTTACCTTCGCTGATCTCGAATCCTTCCGGGTCGAATTCTTCTGTGTCGAAGCTCTCGCTTCCGTAGAAATCTTCGTTTAAATCTTCCGAGGGTTTGGTGGTCTCCTTATTCAGGAACTCTTCCAAACCCATGGATTGTTGCGGAGCTTCGCCATGGCTTCGGCTACATACCGGCTGTTCCTGCGTCTTTCTGAAACTAATTTCAGTCAGCTCAATGAAAAACATACGGTTGTCTAACGGGTCGAAAACATAGACCATACGTTGTTTTTCGTCTTCCAACAGCTCGTTGAGCCGTGTCTTTTTCATCAAATACAGGTCTTCGTCCGAGCGGCTTGTGCCCATGTCTTCCAACAGAATCTCCTGTTCTTGTTCCCACTCTTGGTTACAGATGAAAAAAGAAGTAGGCACATTGTCTACATAGTGGCACGAAGACAATATGGCCTGATGCAGGTCGTAAAAAGTGGCCTCGGCATCTATTTTGATTTCTCTGATAAAATCTTCTACTTCATTAGAGATAATGGTAAAACGGTATACCATGGCTTTTTATGATATTTAGTGGACAAATCCTCTTTTGGAGTTTTCGATGAACTCGATGATATAGTCTATTTCCGGACTGGCAGGCACTTCTTCCCGTACTTTTTGCAAGGCTTCGTTCAAAGGTACGCCCCCCTGGTAAATAATGCGGTAAGCATTATGTATGTTTTCTATCAGTTCGTTGCTAAAGCCTCTCCGTCGTAATCCGACAAGATTCAGACCGCAATAGGCAACCGGCTCGCGTGCACATATAGTATAAGGTGGAATGTCTTGGCTGAAACGTGTACCTCCGCCTACCATCGTATATCCACCCACACGGCAGAATTGGTGCATCAGTACGTTGGCACTGATGATGGCGTGGTCGTCGATGATGATTTCACCGGCCAGTTTGGTACCGTTGCCGATGATACAATCGTTTCCTACAAAAGCATCGTGGGCTACATGTACGCTTTCCATCAGCAAATTACCACTGCCTACGCAGGTTTTTCCTTTTGCCGCCGTACCACGGTTGATTGTTACGTTCTCACGGATTTTGTTATTGTCACCGACTTCGGCTGTGGTTTCTTCTCCCCGGAATTTCAAATCTTGAGGCACGGCACTGATGACAGCTCCCGGAAAAATGACATTGCCGTTGCCGATGCGTGCTCCGTATAGTACGCTTACACTGTTCATCAACACGTTATTGTCGCCTATTTCCACGTTCTTGTCAATGAAACAAAACGGGCCGATTTCGCAATTTTCACCGATTTTAGCTTCCGGATCTATGAAAGCCAAAGGACTTATTTTGCTCATAAATTCTATCTTACTTGTTTTTTACGATTTGTGCAGTAAACGTAGCTTCGGTCACAATGCTTTCTCCCACAAACACATAACCACGCATGGACGAAATGCCATGACGTACCGGAGCCAACAGTTCTACTTTAAAAAGGAGTGTGTCCCCCGGAACCACTTTTTGGCGGAATTTCACTTGGTCTATGCGTAAGAAGTAGGTGCTCCAACGTTCCGGTTCATCTACCGAATTCAACACTAAAAGACCGCCAGCTTGAGCCATGGCTTCGATTTGCAGCACACCGGGCATGACCGGTTCCTGTGGAAAATGTCCGGTAAAGAACGGTTCGTTGCTTGTTACGTTTTTAACAGCCACGATGGTCGTAGGTCCGAGTTCTATAACTTTATCCACAAGTTGCATGGGATAACGGTGGGGGAGAAGTTCGCGGATACGATTGACATCCATTACCGGCGGTTCGTTACAGTCGTACCCCGGAGCCTGTATTTCATGCGCCCGAATTTCTTTGCGGATCAAGCGGGCAAACTTGTTATTGATGGTATGTCCGGGACGGGTAGCGATGATACGCCCTTTGATGGGCTTGCCAATCAGTGCCATGTCACCGATAATGTCGAGTAGTTTGTGGCGTGCCGGTTCGTTTTCCCATACCAGAGGCTTGTGGTTCAAATATCCTTTTTCTGTGGCATCATGATGGGGAACTCCGATACTGTCGGCCAATTTGTCCAATTTTTCTTGAGACATCTCATTCTCATAAATCACGATCGCGTTGTCCAAGTCTCCGCCTTTGATGAGACCGGCAGCCATCAGTTGTTCTACTTCACGAACAAAAACGAAAGTACGGCTCGGGGCGATTTCAGATTCGAAATTCTCCATGTTGTCCAAAGTGGCAAATTGGCTGGAAAGCACTTTGGAATTGAATGAAATCATCGCCGTGATGCTGAACTGTTCATCCGGTAGGATTGTAATGCAAGAACCGGTTTCCTCGTCTTTGACTTCTAACTTTTTACGGATGATATAGTAGTCTTTGACTGCGTTCTGTTCGGCTATGCCTACACGTTTGATGTTCTCCACGTAAATTTCCGCGCTTCCATCCAGAATGGGAACTTCAGGGCCGTTGACTTGCAAAAGGCAATTGTCCACTCCCATGGCGTATAAAGCAGCTAAGGCATGTTCTACTGTACTGCAACGGGCTTCTCCTCGTCCCAAGACGGTGCCGCGTGTGGTTTCTACCACATTTTCGGCTACGGCGTCAATAATGGGACGTCCGTCCAGGTCGATTCGTTGTATTTTATATCCGTGGTTTTCGGGAGCAGGATTGAATGTAACGGTCAGATTCAGACCTGTATGCAATCCTTTGCCGCACAAAGAAAAACTTCCTTGCAATGTTTTCTGTTTCAGCATAGCTCTTTATTTCTTCTTATTCAGTATTTCTTTTAATTCTTCTATTTCTTTTTTCAAATGGTTCACATCCGCATATATCTCAGGCAGTTTTTTGTACACAACACTTGAACGTGCAAAATTTTTAGCTTCAATGGCAGGAGAACCTTGTACGGTAACGTGTCCCTTGCGTATGCTCCCGGCAATACCGGCTTGGGCACCGGATTTGACTTCATCACCGATGACCGCATGCCCTGCGATACCCACTTGGCCGCCGAACATGCACCATTTCCCGATTTTAGTAGAACCGGCCACGCCTACTTGGGCTGACATCACCGTATTTTCCCCGACTTCTACGTTATGGGCAATTTGGACCAGATTATCCAACTTGACTCCTCGGCGTACGAACGTGGATCCCATTGTAGAACGGTCCACACAAGTATTGGCACCGATTTCCACGTCGTCTTCTATGGTTACGATTCCGATTTGCGGAATTTTGTCATAGCCGTTCTCGGTCGGTGCAAAACCGAAGCCGTCCGCACCGATTACGCAGCCCGCATGCAAAATGACCCGATTGCCGATTTTACAATCGTGATATACCGAAACATTGGAATATAGTACACAGTCTTCGCCCACCGAAGCATTATCGTACACGGTGGTATGGGGATATATTTGTGTACCTTTACCGATATGCACGTTTTCACCGATATAAGCAAAAGGGGCAATGTAACAGTCTCCGTCGATTTGAGCCGTAGGTGCGATATATGCCAATGAATCAATGCCTTTTTTCTTGGGCTTGCTCATCTCATACAAAGCCAATAATTTGGCTACGGCCTCGTATGCATTGTCCACACGAATCAGTGTGGCTTGGGTTTCTTTTTCTAATTCAAGATTCCGGTCCACCAATACAATACTGGACTGTGTGTCATAGAGATAATGAGTGTATTTAGGATTGGACAGAAACGATATGGCTCCCGGTATACCTTCCTCTATTTTGGCAAAAGTATGTACCGATGCGTTTTCATTTCCCTCAACTGAACCCTGTATGAATTCTGCTATCTGCTTAGCGGTAAATTCCATGGTCTTTAGTTATTGTCATTACTAATTTTGCAAATTTCGCAAAAAAAATCGAATTACACCATATTTTGAGATAATAAAATAAACGGCAAGCCCGATTTAAGCCACCTTTCCCCGTAGCCAAGATGTATAGTAAAGGATATATAAATATGGATGGGGCTTATAAAAGTCAGCCGTCCGGTATTTGGATTCTCAGACGGCTGTCAAATAATAACATGATGACTCTGTGCTTATAACTTTTTTAATTGCACTGCCATTTTTTGTTGCACTTCACGTGCCTTTTCACCGGCTACGACAGCGAAGCTTTCTGTGGAATCGGCATAAATGATGGCCCGGCTGCTGTTGACAATCAAGCCGCAAGTGCTGTTCAAGCCGTATTGGCAGACTTCTTCCAATGAGCCTCCTTGTGCACCGATGCCCGGCACGAGCAGGAAGTGGTTGGGGACGATTTTGCGGATGTCTTCAAACATGCGTCCTTGGGTGGCACCCACTACGTACATCATGTTTTGGTCGTTGCCCCATTCTTGGCTTTTCCGCAAGACCTTTTCAAACAGACGTTCGCCTTCAGCGTCAGTCGTCAACTGGAAATCATGCGAGCCTTTGTTGCTGGTCAGAGCCAGAAGAATGACCCATTTGTTTTCATAACCTAAAAACGGGGTTACGCTGTCTTCGCCCATATAAGGAGCTACCGTCAGGGCATCGAGTTGCATTTCCTTAAAGAAAGTACGGGCATACATTGCCGAGGTATTACCGATATCTCCCCGTTTGGCATCCGCGATGATGAACTGGTCGGGGTAGTTCTTGTTCAGGTATTGAATCGTCTTTTCAAATGCGAGCCAACCTTTTACGCCCATGCTTTCATAAAATGCCAGGTTAGGCTTGTAAGCGATACAATAAGGTGCGGTGGCGTCGATGATGGCTTTGTTGAAGGCGAAAACGGGGTCTTCTTCCTTTAGCAGGTGCGAGGGGATTTTTTGAATGTCAGTGTCCAATCCTACACACAGGAAAGATTCTTTCCGTTTGATGTTCTCAAAAAGCTCTTGTTTGTTCATGTCGTATATGTTTTTTAGTTCGTTTTCTTTTGAATAAAATAATAACCGGAATAAATAAAGTTCAGGTTCTTGTCTCCTGCATATCCGGATAGTGAGAAGTCGGTGAGGATAAAAAGATTGTCTTTTTGCCTGCCGGTGAACTTTTGTGGAGGAATCGTATCCATGGCACTCCATTTTCGGATGTCGGACGGGTGGACGTATATCGTGTCTATCACTTGATGCCCGTCGGTAAGTTCTATAGGCATGACTTCTTCTTTCCAATATTTGCAAGGGATGGAGTCTTCGCTCTTATGATATGCGACCAGTTCCGAATATCCGGTGTTTAATTCCATTTTGACAGAAGATGGCGATGATGCCTCAAAATGGAGGTATGTTCCTTTTGCTATGACCTCCGTACCATTTTTCTTTTGGCTGAAATGCGCTTCGGAGTTTTCTTTAATACATTTCTCCGCTCCCCAATAATTGATGTCGGGAGCGACAAGACGATGGATTTCTTTGTCTTTGAAAGTATAATCCAGTATTTTGAGACGGCTGTTAGTGAGCCGGGCTGTTTCCTGCGGAAGCGATGCTAGCCAGTCCAGATATTGCTCTTCGTCCATGGGGAGTTCCCCTTTATATGATGTTTGGATTTGGACTGATAAGGTCTGGAACATGTAACGGTGGGTGAGCCGGGCATAATTTACCGGAAGTACGGATGTGAGCAGAAAGATGCCGGCAAACGACACGGCAATCCATTGAATGCGCTGTGCCCGTAGAATGAATAAGCCGATACAGACTATGTAAAACCAGATGTTCAGAGTCAGAAGATACAGGCGGTTGAGCGTGATGCCGTAATCGTTGAGTCGTCTGGCGATGCCGATAGTCATCAGTACTAACAGGGGCAGGATGGCGATGGGCAACCCACGCGCCACACGTTGCTCGAAACGTGAAAGTCCCTGGCGGAGAGAAGGGTACATGCAGAATTCTACTCCGATGCAACCCGCAGTCAGTGCGATGACTAACCAGGAAACCCATCCGTCCGGTAATTGCCATTGGACGAGAATCTTCAATGCGTAGACATAAAGTACCAATAAGTAACATCCCAATAACGGAAGGAACAGATAGCGAATCACTTTGCTGAGGTATGCAGAAGTATAACCGGTACGGTCGTGTTTGGCTTCTCCGGCCGGGATTTGCCCTAAAAACAGCAATGAGGGTAAGGTCAGGCAAAACACAATGAGCCATGTGGTATAGAAGTTACTATTTACTTCCCAACCGAATAAGCCGGAGAAGGATGCTGTCAGCAGGCAGAGGCCGCCGCACATGATACCGCCGATTATCCATGAAGTAACGGCATGGGATACCAGTTGCAGGGTGAAATTCCATGAGGGAATATCGTCTTTTTCACGGAAAAAAGGAAGTGTGAAGATACTTAATCCCAAAGCCGTCAGGGCGGAACCGTGGGCAAGTCCTGTTTCCAAGAAAGGAAAGTCTTCCGGCAATAGGTACAAGTATCCGGCGTCCGCTAATAGGAGCAAATGGAGTAGCGCGTTGGCGATGTATACGATACGTTTACGTTTCACTTCCTCTCCCCATAGGCGAAGGGAGAGAGAGAGCAAACTTCCTACAGTCAGATAATAATTAATGGTGAAAGTCTGACGTTCCGTGAACAACTCGTCTTTCCCCCAGCATACTACTAATAAGAAAACAGCGAGCGATACTGTAAAGCCGACCGTGACCGGAAAACGTTTCAAGCATTGCTCGACGCTTTTTATGATAATCTGCCGGGTGAAAAACTTTTTCATGTCCTTTACCGTTTAGAGTTCGCTTTCTTTCATCCGTTCGGCATTTTCCGCCACGGTCAGTTGGTCGATGCAGTCTTGGATATTGCCGTCCATGAACGAAGGCAGGTTCTGCATGTTATAGCCGATGCGGTGGTCGGTGATACGGCTTTGCGGATAGTTGTACGTACGGATTTTGGCCGAACGGTCACCGGTGGACACCATTGTCTTCCTTCGGTTGGCAATGTCGTCGATATATTTCTGGTGTTCTTTGTCGTAGATGAACGTGCGCAGGCGTGCCAAAGCTCTTTCCTTGTTCTTGGGTTGGTCACGCGTTTCAGTACATTCTATCAGGATTTCCTCGGTCTCTCCCGTATTGGGGTTTTTCCACAGATAACGTGCACGTACGCCGGATTCCACCTTGTTCACGTTCTGTCCGCCTGCGCCGCTGGAACGGAAAGTGTCCCATTTGATTTCGCCCTCGTTGATTTCCACGTCGAATTCTTGGGCTTCGGGCAGTACGGCCACCGTTGCGGCCGAAGTATGTACACGGCCTTGTGTTTCCGTAGCCGGTACGCGTTGTACGCGATGTACGCCCGATTCGTATTTCAGCGTGCCGTACACCTTTTCTCCCGTTACGCTGAAGATGATTTCTTTAAAGCCGCCCGCAGCTCCTTCCGTAAAGCTAGAGATAGCAATCTTCCAACCTTTCATTTCGCAGTATTTGGTGTACATGCGGAACAAGTCGCCTGCGAACAGTGCGGCTTCGTCTCCTCCCGTTCCTCCCCGTATCTCCATAATGACGTTTTTGTCGTCTTCCGGGTCGGCCGGGACGAGGAGCAACTTGATGCGTTCCTCCATTTCGGGGATATGTTTTTCAGCGGCCGCCATTTCTTCGCGCGCCATCTCCTTCATTTCCGGGTCGTCTTCGATGGCTAGCATTTCCTTGGCGTCTTGCAACGTTTGCAGGCTGTCCATATATTCTTTGCGGGCTTTCATGATATCGCCCAAGTCCTTATATTCTTTAGTCAGCTTTACGTAGCGTTTTTGGTCGTTGATCACATTCGGGTCGGTAATCAAAGTGCCCACCTCCTCGTAGCGGCTTACCAGCCCCTCCAATTTGTCTAATATAGAATTGTTTTCTGCCATAATATCAAGTTTCCGGCTGCAAAGATACGGAGAAAAAATGAAAGGACGTAAAAGGCCGCGACAATATAATGGGAGGACGAAGCCGAAAAGGATTTTATAACGAATTGATTTCTTCCGCGCTCAGTCCGGTGATGTCGGCAATATCATCGGTGGGGTATCCTTTGGTTTTCATGCGTCGTGCATTCTTGAGACGTTCATTCATTTCCCCTTCGTTTTTACCTTGTTCGATGCCTTTAGCCATTCCTTCTGCTCTTCCTTGCCGCATCCCCAGTTCCAATCCTTCTTGCTTGGCGAAGTCGAGCGTGACAAGGTGGTCGCGGTACACCTTGATGCTCTCGTCATATTTCATGCGGTCCTCTTTGCTGAGCGAGGCGATGTCTACGATTTGTTCCAGTTTTTCAAATACCGATTTACGGGCCTTGAATGGGAGTCTTTGAAATGTTTCCATATTTTTCAGTACATAAATCCAACGTTCAAAATCAGTTTGGCATTCATCTTCTTCCTTGGTGAAGCAGGGGAGTTGCAGGAAAATGAAACGGAGCTTGTCGGAGAACAGTTCGTTCGTATCCCGGTCGGACAAGACGATGTCCGTGCGGAGCTTGTTTGGGAAATTGGGCATTTGGAAATTCATGAAGAAGATGCCGTATACTGCTTTCAGATTGAATTTCCAATCGGCACCCCGTTACCCTTGCCGGGCGATGGCCTGCGAGAGGTAATACAAAGCCCGTTCGCGGAAAAAGGTCTGTTCACGGTTTTGCATTTCCACGATGAACTGTTCACCGTCTTCATTCGTACAATATATGTCATAGATGACACCCCGGTCGCCGGAAAAGTCCGGCAGCAGCTCTTTGTCCAAGAATGTGATGTCCGTTATCCGTTTTTCTCCTATTAACAAGTCGTTTAGGAAATCTATCAGCAATTCTTTGTGGATGGCTTGCCCGAAGATGCGCTTGAAACCGACATCGGTAAAGGGATTGATGAATCTTGCCATATTTTTCGCTTTTGACAGTAATCAAGGCAAAGTTACAAAAAAGAATTGAAAACCAAGGGGATGTTGGTCTTTTTGTCAACTCCTTGTGGCGGAGGATAAAAAACGAGAGGGGGCAAACGCCCGCAAACCGGACTGCCCCCTCTCTTCCGAAACATGGGTTTATCGTAACATCAGTTTTTGTGTCTTGCGTCCGGCTTGCAGGATGTAGACGCCCCGGAGGCCGGAAGTGGAAATTTGCGTGTCGCCCGAGGCTTCGCTCTGGTGGAGCAACGTGCCTTGCAGGTTGTAAAGGCGCAAGGTCGTGGCAGAGCGTATGCCTTCGATACGGATGACGCCGCCGGTCGCGTAGATGCGTACCTCTTCGGCCTCCACCGGGACGATATCGGTGTAGGGGGCTGCGGTGAAGGTTACGGTTTCGCGGATGCCGGAACCGTCTGTGGCTGCGGCTTCCACCGTCACTTGGCCGCCTGTGGCATTGTCTTTCAGGCTTACCGTGCCGTCTTGTGCGACGGTGGCCAACGTTTCACCCTCCACGACGCTCCATTGTACGCGTTTGAGCGTGGTGCTCATCGGCAGAACGACCGCTTGCAGGTGTAGTTGCGGTTGTTCTTGGTCTAATTTCAATTCTACCTCTTGCGAAGTGATGGCCACGCTCTGGGCCATGGTGACGTCAAAGGCATCTGCAGAGCAAACCACGTTGGATCGGTTGCGGGCATCATCCGCCGAAGCCCGTTTCTGCGGCACGTCGAAGCGTACGGCCAAGGCGTAATATGTGGCTTCGTCCGAAGTTCGTGCATGGGTGTAGCTCAGAGTATGGCCGGACACGGCGGCCAGTTCGGTGAGCCGGTCGGGCGACGGGCCGCTCAATATCACGTATTGCATCACGTCGCGTCCTTCGTAGGGTGTCCAGCTCAGGTTGATGTCGTGTCCCATGGCGCGGTTCACCATCAGGTGGGCGTTGGCATGCACCGCGCTGCTCCGGCTCTCGTCGCCGTACTTTGTGACAATCGTGATGAAGTAACGCTGCGAGAGTAGGTTGGGAGTAGAGGTCGCGTCCACATAGCTTTTATCTGCAAACGGGACTTCCCCCACCACTTCATAACGGTCGCTTACGGCCGTTTCGCGGTAAATGCGTACCGTCCCCGGTTGCAGGGGCGCAGGCAGTTCCGTGGGAATGCTCCAACTGATACGGTTGCATCCGGTAGCCTCGTCGGTGCCTATTTGTCCGATGACGGGCACAAAACCGCTGCCTGTCACTTCCACCCGAGTGTTCTGGTATATTGTGCCGAACACGTCATCGGTTGCTTTTACGTTCAGGTCGTAGGAACCGTCCTTTTCCGGGAAGATGAACGTGGCTTCGGCCTGTCCCTCTTCGTGGATGAATGCCACGCCTTCGTCGCGCAGGACTTCAAAGGCGACCTCGGATGAGAGCAAGTGTTCCGGCAGGGTAGCCTGTACGGGAGTGCCGGCCAGGACTTGCTGTGGCAGGTCGATGGCCATGCCCGGCAGGTCGAGGATTTCGATTTGTGCGCGGCTCACGATGTCGTCCACGGTCAGGGTGACGGTCTTCAGTCCGGATGTGCTCCATTTGATGGTGTTCCCGTCTATCACGCCTCCGTCGGTGTCGATTTGCGGACTGCCCAAGATGGTAGTCTCGAACGGGATGGGCCAGCTTACGCGTCCTTTGCCCGGCAGGCTCAGGAGCGATACGGCCTGCGCCGTGTACTCGTAGACGGGCGAGAAGTCCGAGTGGGCATTCCATGCGTCCACCGCCTGCACTTGTATTTCATACGTCTGTCCGGCTTCCAGGGCCGTGGTGGGGATGGTGAAGCGCGTGGCCGTGCGGTAATGCACATAGCCCGGTTCGCCCGTCTGTGCCTTGTTGTCGGTCAGGTTCAGGGGTGAGATGACGTAAGCCCCTTCGCCCGATGCGCCTTTCTTCTTTACGCTCAGGTTGTAACGCAGGCTGTGCGAGGGTGTTTCCTTGTCCGTCGCCCCGTCCCAATATATCGTCAGGCCGTCCGTCGTTTGGCTGGCGTAGACGTTTTGCGGCACGGTGGGCGCGGTGTTCTTGAACGAGGAACGGATACGGGTATAGGCACTGTAGTCGGGCGTGCCGTCGCCGTCCACGTCGAGATAAGAACCGGCTAGCGATGACGAACCGATATTGCCGGGGATGAGTTCGAGTGACAAACCGGATAAGATATTCTCCATGTAGGTCAGTGTCCCGTCTTTGTCTTGGAAAATGAGGCTGTCAGGGTTGGTGGCCGACACATATTCGGGCAGGCCGTCGTGGTTCAGATCCACGGTCGGTTCCCCCGGCAGGGGAGTGCGTTCCGTAAAATCGAGTTCCGCATCGCAGAGGTTGGCATAAAACATCTTTTCCTTAGAATCCTCATAAATCAGGTCGGGTCGTCCGTCGCCGTTCACGTCAGCGATGCCGACAAGAGTGAGCGAACTGCTTTGTGTGGGTAGCTCGTGTGCCTCAAACTTCCAATCGCCTTGGTTCAGGTAGAGTCGTTGACGATAGATGGGGGTACCCCGGTCCCAACGGTATGCAGCCACGATGTCCAAATAACCGTCGCGGTTGAAGTCAGCCACGGCGACAGGCTCGATGTATTCCTCACCGCTGTATAGCTTTTTCTCTTCCCACACGCCGTTTGCGGTATTTTTGTACATCAGGGTGTTCTCTATGAAGTCCACACGTCCGTCGTTGTCCAAGTCGCCGATGGGCGTAAGGTAATCATATTGTCCTATCGGGCTGTTGGACGTGTTGAGGCAAATCTCCCCTTCGTAGGCATGGAAGTCCATGTCGCCGTCATTCAGCAAGAATCTTTTTTGTTGGTCGCTTACTTTCAGGTAGTTGCTGTAGATATCGGGCCGTCCGTCCCGGTTGAAGTCGACCACATAGCCGCCGTGGCTGATGTTCAAGTCGGTGTTGAACGACTTCATCAGTTCCTTGAACGTACCTTGCGTGTTGGTGTAGAACCTTTCAGAGAATCCTTCCGCCCATCCGTCCTGGTTGAGGTCGAACACATTGCCGCTGTAGCCGTCTTCGTTGGTTTCCGTGCGGAACGGGACTACCTGTACGCCCTGCGTAAACGTGTGCCCGTCGAGCGAGAGGGTAACGGTTTTCTGTCCGAAACTCTCGAACGAGATGTCGGCCGACCCATCTGCGTTTTGGCTGACGATGCGTCCGTCGGGTTGCAGGTTGTATTGGTAGTTCGCGCCTTCACGGGCGTAAATTGGTGCGATATGCAAGGTGTCCGCTGTGCTCAACTCGTTGACCGAAGCCGTGAAGGCCGGGCTGACCAGATGGTTTTCAAACGAGGTCTCTTTGCTCCACGCGCTGCCGATGCCGTCCGGACTGATGGCCTGTACGGCAATATGGTAAGTGCCTTCCGGCCACGTCCCGGCATTGAGCATCAGGTAGGTGGCGGAGCCTGCATTGCCATTGGCGAACGTGCGGCGGCTTCCGTCGGCATTGGATTGCGCCTGCACGATGTCGCCACGTCCCGGGGCTGTGCCTACTCGGACTTCATACGTGAGTCCCGGTTCTTGCGAAGGTGCTTTCCATTCCACCCGAATCAGTCCGGTGGTCGCGTCCACGGCACAGGTCGGGGCTTCCGGGGCGGCCACTGTGGCAGGTTGAGCGTTTTCCGGAGTGTAGAGATAATGTTCCATATTGTTGGGGGTGATGAGGAAATCGGGTTTTCCATCGCCATTCAAGTCGGTTATGAAAGGATTTTCTTTGTTGGACAACATGTAGCCTTCGGGGAGAAGCATGGTCTCGTTCAGGTTGAAGTTCGCGTCCCATTGGAACAAATAGAAGTCATATTGTAAGTAGCCTTGGGTGTTCGTGACTTCTTTCACAGCCGTCAGCCCCGGTTTTCCGTCAAGATATGCGACCTCGTGAAAGGTGTATTCGCCTTCCATGCCCTGCTCCGACTTCTTGAACGTGCCGTCGCCTTGGTTGCGCAGGAAGATGATGAAGGCGTAGGTGGTTTGTTTGGTTTTGTCTATGGTGAGTAGAAGGTCTTGATGGCCGTCACCGTCCAGGTCGCAAACCTGCACATCCGTGAGGTTGGAGTTGTTGGTGAGTCGTTCCGTCTCATACCCTGACGGTGTACTGCGCATCAGGTTCACGTCGCCCGTGTTTGCATCGAAGAGCACGTAATCCGTCAGGCCATCGCCGTTCACCTCGCAGGCAGTGACCGACGTGCCCATGGAAGCTGTGTAGTAACGTCCGTCCGGCAGTGAGATGAAGCCCGCGCCGTTGGGTGAGAAGAGGTCGGGGTAGCCGTCGGCGTTCAAATCCAAGGCTTGCATGCGGTCGCTTTCTTGGGCGTATGACGTGCCGCGTTCGGGAATCCACGCGCCACTGAATATGGTGTTGTCCACGCGGAACATGCCGCTTCCTCCGCTACTGTAGTCCATGCCTTCCAACTCGTCGGCATCCGTGACGATAGGGAGAGGCTTTTCTTGGAATCCGTCCGCTGTCTGCAACAGGATATACGGGGCGTAGAGGGTTGGCCAACTTTGTATCCGTTTAAAGAATACCAAGTCCATGCGTCCGTCCCGGTTGAGGTCTGCTTGGGTGAGTTGGCTGCCTAAGGAGGGGCAGCTTGTGGCTTTGTAGCTTCCGTCGGATTGGCTCAGGTACATCTTCGTGTCGTTTCCGTCGGAAGCGATGAAGTCCGGTTTGCCGTCCCCGTTCAGTTCGAGGAGATGGTCGATGGTAAGCACGTCGTCTGCCACGCGCTCTACCACCGTGCCGTCCAAGGCAAACCATGCAGTGAAGCGTTCCTTGTTGTTTTCAGTGCCGAGATATTCCATCTTTCCGTCCCCGTTCACATCATAATACATGCTCTTCAGGGTAGGCGGGGTTCTATCCAGAGGCGTAAGTTCTTGTCCCGCGATGGGGCGTATGCCTGTAAATGCCAGGCATGTGGCAAGGGTGAATAAAGTAGTCGTTCTCATAATGGTTGGTTTTTATGTTTTATCGAACTGTTCCTTTCAGATGTGCGTTTTTCTGCTGTTTTCGCAGTGGTTCAAAATTAAGGGATAAAAACATGTAGTTCAATACGTAAACAGTATTTTGTACGGAATGAATCCAGTTTTTTACGCATTGAACAAAAAAATCCGGGCAAGCAGGTGGCTTGTCCGGATAAGGTTGGAGGAAAAAGGAAATGAAGCTCCCTTTCCTTAGTAGTTGAATTCGCCGAATTCACTCTTGATGGTCAGTGAACGCGGTCCTTCTTCGATGTGTCCGATGATTTGTGCGTCGATGTTGAAACTCTTGGCTATGGCGATGACTTGTCCGGCATGTTCGGGAGCTAGGTAGACTTCGAGGCGATGCCCCATGTTGAACACCTTGTACATTTCACTCCAGTCCGTACCGCTTTCCTTGGCAATCGCCTTGAACAAGGGAGGTACGGGGAACATGTTGTCTTTGACCACCCTGCAATTCTCACCTACGAAGTGGAGCACCTTGGTCTGCGCACCACCTGTGCAGTGTACCATGCCGTGGATGTCCGCACGCATCTCGTCTAGCATCTTCTTCACCACCGGAGCGTATGTACGGGTGGGGGACAGGACGAGCCTGCCAGCATTGACTGGGGCACCCTCCACCGGGTCGGTCAGCCGGTAACTGCCGCTGTAGACCAACTCTTCCGGAACGGACTTGTCGTAGGTTTCGGGATATTTTTCGGCCAAATACTTGGCAAACACGTCGTGGCGTGCACTGGTCAGCCCGTTGCTGCCCATGCCGCCGTTGTATTCCTTCTCGTAGGTGGCCTGTCCGCAACTGCTCAGTCCCACGATGACATCTCCCGGACGGATATTGGCGTTATCGATGACGTCGCTACGTTTCATGCGGCATGTCACGGTGGAATCCACGATGATGGTGCGCACCAAGTCGCCCACGTCGGCTGTCTCGCCGCCTGTGGCATAGATGCCGATACCCATCTTGCGCATCTCGGACAGCAGTTCGTCCGTACCGTTGATGATGGCACTGATGACTTCGCCCGGGATGAGCATTTTGTTACGTCCGATAGTGGACGACACCAAGATGTTGTCTACGGCACCCACACAAAGCAAATCGTCCGTGTTCATGATGAGCGCGTCTTGCGCAATGCCTTTCCATACGGACAAGTCGCCCGTTTCTTTCCAGTACGCGTAGGCCAACGAAGATTTCGTGCCGGCTCCGTCGGCGTGCATGATGTTGCAGTATTCCGGGTCACCGCCCAGAATGTCGGGGATAATCTTGCAGAATGCCTGCGGGAAGATACCCTTATCGATGTTCTTGATGGCGTTGTGTACGTCCTCTTTGGCTGCCGACACGCCGCGCATCATGTAACGTTGGTTACTCATATCACTATATGTTTTTGAATGATTGTCTGTCATTAAAACTCTACTTTCGGGGCTTCCGATGCACCGGAGGATGCCTCGAACTTTTCTTTTTTGCTAAATCCGAACATTCCGGCGAATAAGTTGTTGGGAAATTTGCGTATCAGGACGTTGTAGTCTTGTACGGCCTCGTTGTAACGTTTACGGGCTTCGGTGATGCGGTTTTCCGTACCTTCCAACTGGGCTTGCAGTTCCGAGAAATTCTCGTTGGCACGGAGTTGCGGATAGTTTTCCGTCACGGCCAACAGCTTTCCGAGGGCGGAACTCACGGCACCTTGGGCTTTCTGATATTCGGCCAACTTTTCTGCGGTCAGGTTCGCCGGGTCCACGGTGATTTGCGTGGCTTTGCTACGGGCGGCTACCACGGCTTCCAACGTGCTGCTTTCGTGTGCGGCATAACCTTTTACGGTACTCACCAAGTTCGGAATCAGGTCGGCCCGGCGTTGGTATTGCGTTTCCACGTTACTCCACGCTGTAGACACAGCTTCGTCTTTCTCTACCATTTCGTTGTATGAACAGCTGTTCAAAAGAACCATGCACACCATGGCTATGGCGGCGGTCATCCATTTCTTTGTTTTCATTGTTTTCCTTGTTTTCCTTATATATAAATAGGTGTTTGATTCGAAATCTGTGTGTCGGTCAGAATTTTCCACCGGCTCCTCCGCCTCCGAAACTGCCTCCCCCGAAGCTTCCGCCGCTGAAACCACCTCCGAAACCTCCGCCTCCGAATCCGCGATGGAAAGGTCCTGCCACGGGAGGGAAACCTCCAAAGCCGGTGCCGTTGTCGAACGGTTCGTCATGGGAACGGGATACGGTATGCCCGCATTTCGGGCAGCGGTAATAGACCGTGTGATGTTCTATGCCTTGGAACCGGTCAACCCGGACTTGGGAATTCGTGCGGTGCATGGGGCTATGTCCGCAGCGGGGACATGTGTTCCGTTTGCGGTTGGAATAAATGGAAATCAGGAACCCGCCCGTGACAATGGCCAAGGCGAGCCACATCAAGTCATATCCCTTTGTGCCGGTCGGTTGCCCAGACCCGTCGTGGAGCAGACTGTCGTCGCCATGGATTACACCGCAGACGGCAGTCACTGTTTGCAGCATGGCGGTATCCCAGTCTCCTGTTTTCAGGTAAGGCACCATTCGCCGATTTTCTATCCGGCGGCAGATGGCATCAGGCAGCGTGCCCTCCAACCCTTCGCCGGTCAATATCTGGTAACAGCGGTCTTGCGTGGAAAGCAAGATGATGAGACCCGTGTTTTGCCGGTTGCCCACCCCGAGTTTGTTACCCAGTGTAATGGCGAAATCATAGCATTCCCCTCCTTCGATACGCTCCACTACGGCTACCACGGACTGTACGCCCTTCTCCGTTTCCAACCGATATAGCAGGCTGTCCATTTGTTGTACGGTCTGTGCGGAAAGGATTCCATCGGGATTGACCACATGCTTGGTCTTGTCCTGCAAATAAACCATAGGCAGGTTGTCCACCGTATACGTGCCGGCATACAGGAGTTGTGCGCTCCGGCATACAAGGAATAAGAGGAACAGGCAAAAAGCTTTCTTCATGACACACTTTGTTTACTGGTTTGGCAAGTTATTCATATCTTTTGGAATATTATATCGTTCGACGAAACTTTTGACGATTTCTGTATATTCTTTAGCATATTTTAGATAAGAATCGGCATGTGTCGCGCCTTCCACGTGCCATAGCTCTTTGATGCCCTTCTTGGCGGCATACAGGCTGTCACCCATCCAAGTCGGTACGAACGTGTCTTCCGTACCGTGAATGAACAACATGGGAAGCCGGCATTTTTTTACTTGTTCCAGTGGCGAGGCTTCCCGGAAATCCCATCCGTAACGCAGGCGTGTAGCCCAACTGGCCAGATGGAGCAAGGGAAAAGCGGGCAGGCCGAACTGGTTTTTCAGTTCTCCTGCGTATTCATCCCACACGCTGGTATAACCGCAGTCTTCCACAAAGCAGTTCACGAAAGGCGGTTGGGGTTCGCCGCTCACGCATAAGGTCGTAGCCGCTCCCATGGAGATGCCGTGTACCACCATGCGGGTCTGGGAACCTTCCGGGGCAAACAGTTCGTTGGCCACTTCCATCCAGCGTAACACATCAAGGCGGTCTTTCCATCCCATTTGGATGTGGTCGCCTTCGCTCTGTCCGGCAAAGCGGAGGTCGGGGAGCAATACGTTGTAATGCAGGTCGTGATTGTATAAGTAAGCGATGTGCAGCATACGCACGGCATTGTCGGTATAACCGTGTACGGCTACGGCTGTATGAGCCGTCAGGGTGTCTGCATAAAGGTAAAGGGCGTGCAGCCTTACTCCGTCTTCGGCAAGGATAAACGTATCCCGCAAGGCGTTTTCCCGTTGCAGGCTGTCTACCCAGTGCGAAAGGAAAGGGTAGTGCTCATACATGAAAGCGTATGACATTTCGAGATTCTTTCCCCGTTCGTTGCCACCGGCCTCCAACGCGTACCATTGCAGGTATAGCGTGCTCCCCGTCAGTGTGAGTACTAATAAGGTGAGCACGGTCCAGAAGATCCGTTTGAACTTGTTCTTTTCCTTGTGCATGTCGTCAGTCTTCGCTGTGCCAGAATTCCCATCCGGCGTATGCTTGGAGAATCAGCATCTCCAAACCGTTTTTGGTGATGGCACCTTGTTCCCGTCCTTTTCTGAGAAAGAGGGTCTCTTCCGGATTGTAAACCAAATCGTACAGTAGGTGGTTGCGTCCGATGGCTGCATAAGGGAGTGCCGGGCACTCTTCCGTATGAGGATACATCCCCACCGGGGTACAGTTTACAATCACTTTGTATTCGTCCATGATTTCCGGTGTGAGTTGCGGGTATGTCAGCGAATCCTCTTTCGGGTTACGGCTGACAAAGCGGGTTTCGATGCCCAAGCGGTGAAGTCCGTAGCGTACAGCTTTAGAAGCCCCTCCTGTGCCTAATATCAAGGCTTTCCGGTGTATCGGTTCCAATAACGGTTCTATCGAGCGGGTGAATCCGATGACATCCGAGTTGAAACCTTTCAGATGCGTTTTCCCTTTCCGCATCCCGATTCGTACGACGTTGACAGCCCCGATATGGCGGGCTTCCTCGCTCAACTCGTCCATGTAAGGAATGATTTTTTCTTTGTAGGGGATGGTCACGTTGAGTCCGCACAGATTTGCGTTTTCTGTGATGATTTCCGGAAAGCGTTCGATAGAGGGAATCTCAAAATTGACATATTCGGCATCAATCCCTTCGTTCTTGAACTTTTCATTGAAAAAGTCACGCGAGAACGAATGTCCTAAAGGATAGCCGACTAAACCGTATTTATCCATGATGTGAATGCTTATTTGGTGGCAAGATACATCGTGCTGATGCCGAAAGTAAAACGTTTGAAACGCACGTCGCCGAAACCGGCTTTCCGAAGTATGCCCTGCATGACCTCTCCTTGAGGGAAAGCGGCCATCGTGGCCGGCAGGTAAGAGTAGGCACTATGGTCCTTGGAAACCAACCGGCCAATCAGCGGCATGACGATTTTGGCGTAAACAGAGAAAAGTTGTTTCATGGGGAAACGGTGGGGAGAACTCAGTTCAATGATTAACAGATGTCCGCCTGGTTTCAATACCCTGCACATTTCCCGTAGTCCCTGGTCCAGATGTTCGAAGTTGCGTACGCCATAGGCCACGGTCACGGCATCGAACGTGTCGTCGGCAAAAGACAACGCTTCACAGTCCTCATGTTGGAAGCGGATGATTCCGTCCAAATGCAACGCTTCCACTTTTTGCCGTCCTATTTGCATCATGCCCTCGGAAATGTCTACTCCCGTGATGGATTGCGGAAAAAGCCTCCGGGCAGACAAAATGGCAAAATCGCCTGTCCCCGTAGCAACATCTAAGATTCGGCGGGGGTGAAAGGGCGACAAAGAGTCGACGGCTGTGCGCCGCCAACTCTTGTCAATACCCCATGAAAGGAAATGGTTCAACCGATCGTAAGAATGGGCGATGCGGTCGAACATGCGCTCCACTTGTTCACGCTTATGGCCTTCGTCCTTGTAGGGCTTTATCTTTTCTTGTTCGTACACCTGTCGTGCCTTATTTCTGGTTCAAATATTCGGTGACGTTCTTTTCGATGCGTGCGGCCAAATCGTCATGGTCGTCGGCCTTGTTGAACTTCTGTCCCACGATATGCTCGTACAGCTCTATATAGCGGTCTGACACGCTGTTTACGTATTCGTCCGTCATTTCCGGCACTTGCTGGCCTTCCTTGCCCATGAAGTTGTGGTCGATGAGCCATTGGCGTACGAATTCCTTGGAAAGTTGCTTCTGGGGTTCGCCTTTTTCAAACTTTTCCTGGTATCCGTCTGCGTAAAAGTAACGGCTAGAGTCGGGCGTATGGATTTCGTCGATGAGATAGACTTTGCCGTCTTTCTTGCCGAACTCATACTTGGTATCCACCAATATCAGTCCCTTTTCCGCAGCCATTTCCGTGCCGCGGGCGAAGAGGGCGTAGGTATATTTTTCCATCAGTTCGTAGTCTTCCTTGCTCACGAGTCCTTGGGCGATGATTTCTTCCTTAGATATGTTTTCATCGTGTCCGGCATCGGCTTTCGTGGTAGGAGTGATGATCGGGGTGGGGAACTTCTGGTTTTCTTTCATGCCTTCGGGCAACTTCACGCCGCAGAGTTCGCGGCAACCATTCTGGTATTCGCGCCATGCCGAGCCGGTCAAATACCCGCGGATAATCATTTCCACGCGGAAGCCTTCGCATTTCAGTCCCACGGTCACCATCGGGTCCGGAGTGGCCTGCTTCCAGTTGGGTACGATGTCGCTTGTGGCATCAAGGAAAGTAGCTGCAATTTGGTTCAGCACTTGGCCTTTGAAAGGGATTCCTTTGGGCAGAATCACGTCGAATGCCGAAATACGGTCGGTGGCTACCATGACCATCAGTTCGTCGTTGATGTTGTACACGTCGCGTACTTTTCCGTGATATACGCTTTGCTGTCCCGGAAAGTTAAAATCAGTGTGAGTTAAAGCTTTCATATCTGTTTTCTTTTTGAAGTTGAAGTTCTGTTTGTGCTCAGTTGTCACCCCAACCCGTCAAATCTGTGATGACGAATGATTCTTCGGATTGTGGTTTTTCGGTACTGCGCTTATGTGCGGAGACCTTCCTGTCATGCTTTTCGTAAGCTTCCACGATGCGGGTCACTAATTTGTGGCGCACGATGTCTTTTTTGTCCATTTCTATAAAAGCGATACCCTCCACGCCTTTCAGTATGGATGTGGCTTCGGCCAATCCTGAACGTTGGGATGGTGGAAGGTCTATTTGCGTCATGTCTCCGGTAACAATCATTTTGGTGTTCATTCCCATACGCGTCAGGAACATCTTGATTTGTGCCGTAGTCGTGTTCTGTGCTTCGTCCAATATGACCACCGCGTCATTGAGGGTGCGGCCGCGCATGAAAGCCAAGGGAGCGATCTGAATGACGTTTTGTTCCATCATTTCCTGTAACTTCATGGTAGGAATCATGTCCTGCAAGGCATCATAAAGCGGTTGCAGGTAAGGGTCTATCTTGTCTTTCATGTCACCCGGCAGGAAACCCAGTTTTTCACCGGCTTCCACAGCGGGACGGCTCAAGATGATTTTGCGTATTTCTTTGTTCTTTAAAGCCCTTACCGCTAATGCGATGCTGGTGTAGGTCTTGCCCGAACCGGCAGGTCCGATGGCAAAAATCATATCGTTGTTTTCGTATGCTTTGACCAATTTTTGCTGGTTCTCGCTACGGGCGGTGATAGGTTTGCCGTTGACGCTGTATACAATGACGCCTTCTGCACTTTCTTTCGGGGTCTTTTTGCCTTTGATGATGGCCAATATGTCTTCCTCTTTCAGGCTGTTGTATTTTACACAGTGCTGTTCGATGGCCATGATGTTTTCTTCAAAAGCACACATTTCCTCTTCGTCGCCCATTACTTTGATGATATTGCCGCGGGCCACGATGCGCAATTTGGGATAGAGCGCCTTGATCATTTGTATGTTGGTGTTGTTTACCCCGTAGAAAATAACGGGATCCACGTCTTCCAATACGATATGCTTTTCTATCATTCGCTTAATTTTACCGCAAATTTAAGCATTAAGTTTTGAATTCGCCACGTTTTCCGTATCTTTGTGCTGCAAAATAAAGAAAACGTTGAGAAAACTCAAGAGAGAAATATTTTGGGGAATGGCGGGGGTGACCGTCTGTGTGTTGGGCGTGGTGCGCTGTGTCAATCCGGCGGTGGTGGGTGAAACGGTTGGTGTTTCATCTGTTCCGCTTGATTCTTCAGTGCAGGCCGTCGTTCCTGATTCGAAAAAGGAGTCTATTGAGGTTGTCAGGAAAACGGGGTTGCATACACCTTATTCCATACCGGTTTTCAAAGAAGCGGACGGTCGGCCATTGAAGAGTAAGATCTATAGTGTACCCGGGTTCGGACGTACGTTTCCTGACTTGCAGGATGTACATATTGTAGCGGCTCGAAAATGGGGCGTTTCTCCGGTGGAGGATCGGGAAGAAGCGGAACTGAGAAAGGATGAACTGGTTTATGTAGGCAGCAATCCTTATTATACGATGGACAAGCAGATGTCTTATTCCATTCCTTATTTGGTGCCTCGGGCCAGTGACCTTCTGCAAAAAATCAGCCGGAACTTTTTGGACTCTTTAGCTATCAAAGATATTCCGTTGCATACGTTAATTGTAACTTCCGTTCTGCGTACGGAGAACGATGTGCGGAGATTGAGACGTTTTAATTGCAACGCTTCCGAAGAGAGTTGCCATCGTTTCGGAACGACGTTTGACATTTGTTATAATCGCTATAATACGGTGAGTCATCCCGACAGGCCGGAACGGCGTCCGGTAAGAAACGATTCGCTGAAGTGGGTCTTGTCGGAGGTGTTGCGTGATTTGCGTGAACAAGAGTTATGTTATGTAAAATATGAAGTAAAACAGGGCTGTTTTCATATTACGGTGAGATAATGTATTAAACCTTTCTGATTTGAAAGTGTCTTTATAAATAGGAGGAGTAATCAACTATTATATAAAGGTACAATGAAAAAGATTATTTTATGGGGATTTTATGTGATCTGTCTGGTTTGTTCGGAGACAGCAATGGCGCAGGACGGGAAAGACCGTAAGGGTGACATGCGACGGGAACAGATGATGGAAAAACGTGCAGAAAGATTAGCAGATGAATTGGAGCTGAAAGGAGATGCACGTTCGGAGTTTCTGGTTACTTATAAAAATTATCAGCAGGATTTGATGTCCCATCGCAAGACACCCCTATTTCCGGCAGGCTTGGGAGGGAAAAAAGAATCCGAGTTGACGGAGGAGGAAGCGACAGAGCGCATAAAAACGGAGTTTGACCGCAAGGCGCAGCAAATCGTAAATGCGTACAACACGCTTGAAGTGGATAAAAAGTACTATGAAGTCTTTTCTAAAACCATGTCTGCCAAACAGTTGATGAAAATCTTTGTTCCCGTGAGAAAAATGAATGTTCGTAATGGGGGTAGGCAAGGCATAGGAAGGGGTGGAGTTCGTCCGCCCGGAAACTTAAATGGTTTTCCTCAAAATGATTTTGATAGGGATGTCGACTGGTAATACCAGTTAGGTAGGGTTGATTTTAAGGTAAAAGGGGAGGGAGATTTGCTGTTGCAAATCTCCCTTTTTCGTGTTTGGGTTCCTCTGTAAACTCCCGTATATTTTCCCAAAAAAGGTTTCATGTTTCAGAATTCTCTATAACGGTTTGATGAATAGTGCTTTATGAGCTGAATTATGGAATCCCCATCTTTCAGCCTTCCTTCAGTTGACTGGCTGCTACCGTTGTGCGCCAAACGGAAAATCAATCTCAGGCGAGTGATTTTTCA